>Ga0164306_10000139_pt1 | contig 26525 bp, 52 predicted proteins | sample Whisoiple_242_MG_FD_110213 | JGI IMG/M metagenome (GOLD analysis project Ga0164306, IMG submission 110213) | Soil microbial communities amended with fresh organic matter from upstate New York, USA - Whitman soil sample_242_MG | ecosystem: Environmental > Terrestrial > Soil > Unclassified >... | reverse complement strand
CTGCGTTTGTAACGCATCAGGTAATGGTCGGTCTAAGCCTGGTGAAGCCTTCAGACCAGACCAAGTTTGCCGCAAAGTGCGCCGGTGCGTTGAGCGCTAACCGCCATCAGGAGCGGCTTTACTACGTGCTCGACGAAATGGAGTTCCGAGACGACGACAGCGCCTTGAAAGACGCGGTGAGCAACCTGGTAACCATCATGCGTGCACCGCTAAAGGCCGTGCTCGCTACCTATTCGCTACCCGACGACTCTCCAAGTGGACGACCTGCGCATGTCGAGGGACTGAACGCCTGACTGGCTTACGCACCTTGGTCATGATCTCGAAGTCGTCACGCACGCCCCAGTAACGACGCATCACTTCTTGATAGGCGATGCGCAGCGCTAACGCGACGGCAGGGTCCTCTTGACCTACGGCAGGAATGTACGTGTGCAAAAGATTCTCACTGAGATCTTTTGTCTCCAACAATCCGGTCACAACGCCGGTCAACCGCTGCGTGTCGGTTCTTGCGTCGTCCAACTTAACTAGCTGAATTTCCAACGCGTCGACGCGCGTGGATAGCTCGAGCAATGCGTTCGAAGCGACCTGGCAGTTGTGTTCAAAATCCATAGTGGTGTTTCTGTGCAAAATTCAAACCTAATGAGCCAAATGAAAGTAAGTGAAATACGTCACAATGCCGAAACAGCACTCATCAACGCGCTGGCAATGCTCCGCAATGGGGACACTGCGCAGGCGCTTACACTGGCTGTAGTCGCAGTGGGACGCATAGGTTCATTGGTACCGTCGAAGACCTTGCAACAAGTGGGCTGCGATATTGCCGACAAAATAAGCGCTGTCAGGACGGCCAGCCCTAATGGCTAAGAAGGTTGACGCCTTCGACGGGACCAACTTTTTGGTCTGCGACAAGCGCTGCAACCAATGCCTGTTCTCGAGCGCAAAGATTGTCGGTGACGAGCGTAAGGAAGACCTGCTGGCTTCATGCGCTGCTAGTGGCAGCTATTTCATTTGCCACAAGTCGGACTCGAAAAGGCCAGTGGTGTGTCGTGGCTTCTTTGACGAGGCAGACAACCAAGCATGCAAAGTCGCCGCGCGCCTTAACCTAGTGAAGTTTGTAAAACCCAACGGAGACGTATGACTCGCACTAAAGAAGAAAAGCTAGAGCTTGCCAATGAGTTCATCCTGGTACTCAACAGCGCGGTCGAGCTCGACAAAGATGCCATCCATAAGCTGGTGGAGTTTCGCGTGCGATGCAACGCCGCGTTGGCCATGCACCCGACTGTGCAAGTACGTACCGATAAGGAGAGCAACAGCTTAGGCGCCGCAACCCTCGTGAACGTGTATCGGGTTGGCCTGCTCGGTATCTTGAACGGGCTACTAGGCGTGGATGAGTTTGGGCAAGCCTACCTAGCCGGGAAGTACGATGACGCCGGTAAGCTCACGCAATTCGCCTTAAACGAAAAGCTGGGTAAGCAACTTGACTGAGCGCACCATAAAATGGTTCGCTGCAGTAGCTTCGGTTGGCATACTGGCAGACATAGCGTGCATTGTGCACATGCAAAACAAGCTGGCGGAGAACCGTGCGAGCTTGCTAGACAAGAGCACTGAGGCTAACGACAAGCGTCGTGAGCGAGACACCTGCCTAGGATGGGTGAAGGACCGCGACACTACGGCCACTAAGCTCACGGCTGAGCTGAAAAAGTGTGAAGCTGAGGCAGCGGAGGCTGCTACGCATAATGACACAAGCTACAACGAGCTGTTCAACGTTGCCAATGCAGGCGTCATCTCGACCAACGTTGTAATGTACTTGATGGATGACAAAGAGCTGAGGAAGTACTGCAGCACCAACTGGGAGGTCAGCATCGGTAAGAACTACCCAGGGGCAAAGTTGGTGGGGCAATCAACCATGGAGATAGGGCACTCGCGTTCTGGCTCTTTGTTTTTGGTTACCTGTGATTGGCTGATACCAAGCGTTCTTTGGTGCAATAAGGGCAAAACGCCACCGTGAAGGAACGCGCCAGTCTTCCCGTTGTCCGCACGCTAGAAGGAGAAATACATAGGACTTGGCCCGGCTATAAAGGCAGACACCTACCAATATGCCCATGTCACGTGGACCAAACGTGTGAACCTTCCGTTTGCCAGCTAAAAGAGTTCTATTGCCAGCGCTGCAAGCAGTGGCGCCCGTTCTGCTTTGGCCACAGCGAAAGTGACGAATGTATCGCTTGCGCTAATGAGATAGAGGAAAAAATACTAGCGTACGTGCGCTCATCCAAACGCGGCTATCGGCGCGAGAGTCGTATTAACTACTTCCTAGTCGGCACCAACGACGTCGTTGGCGGACACATAGTCGAGCCTACATTGGGCTATGCCCGCATCGCCGACATCTTGTTCGAGATGGTACTCGATAAGAAGCTCGAGTGGATGGAAGACATCGCCGTAGAAGATTACTTCGCCACAGGCGAAGAGGACCTTCGCTACCAAATACCTAAAAAGGAAGACACTGATGCCTGAAAACAGTCGCAACCCTACTGGACGGACACCATCTCCTCCGGAACTGCAGAACATCCCGCTGCGAACTGAACTGGGCCGAAAGCTCGGTGAGGTATTCACGCGAGAGAAAATATTGCGCCAAGCGCCACCGCTGGCTGACGTTGATTACGCAGCGCTCGAGTTGTTGGTACTCGCTTCAATGTTCTCGCAGAAGTAAAGAATGGCCCTCCAAAGAGGGCCTTCTTTTTAGCCCCTCATTTCTTGGGCTTGTTGCGCACGTCAACCAGCACGAGACGCCGATACCCGTCTTTGCCAATCTTGTACACGCTGACGTACAAGTGCTTTGGCGGCAGGTCATTAGCTTGAACCGACTTGATGGTGGTCACCGCGGTTGTAGGCAATCCAACGCTGGTGAGGTTTGCGTTTAGCGTTGGAGCAGACTGACAACGGCCGACTGCCGCGCTGATCCCGGTAGCAGCCACACTGATGGTCGGTGAGCACGAGGGGCCGCCCACGCCAGCAGTGACGCCCACCAGTGAGACGTTGATTGTTGGCGCCGCCGACGGAGCACCCGAGCTCGTGACTGCCGACGTCAGGTTTGCGTTTAAAGTGGGCGCAGCACTAGGCGCGGCTCCCACAGCGCCTCCGGCAATCACGCCGACGGCAATGTCCGGGGCTGCCGACGGCGCAGCCACCGACAAGGCCTTGGAGCTACTCGACGCGTCGATGGTGGGCGCGCTCGAGCCCGCAGCACTTCGAACGGTATTTCCCGTACCACTGAAACTATCGACGGGGGCAGCGCTAGGGGCGCCCGCGCGTAAACCACTGCCAATGCTCGCTACGTCAATGGACGGGGTCGCACTTGGCGCGCCGGCAGCTCGAGCTGCGCCAGTGCCTGCCAGGTTGTCGATTGGCTGCGCAGAGGGGGCACCCCTAGCCAAAACACTGCTAGTGCCAGCGACATTGTCGGTCGGCGCGCTCGAGGGATTGCCCTGGTTCTGCGCAATGCTGGTCAAGTCAGCGTTGATGGTAGGCGCTGCGCTCGGCGCCATCGGCTTCAAGGCCCTACCGGTAGCCCCTACACTGTCCACAGGGGCGGCTGAGGGCGCGCCGGCGCCACTCTGCAAGCTCGAGGCGGACATTGAGTCCAGGGGCGCGGCGCTTGGAGCAGCTGCCTTCAACGCAGCGCTTACCCCGGCAATAGAGTCCAGTGGCGCAGCCGACGGCGACATCGGCTTGGCCGCGCGCCCAGTGGAACTCACGTCGATGGTGGGAGCTGCGCTTGGGGCGGCTTGCTTTAGAGCCGTCGCTGCCGCTGCAACACTATCAATTGGCGCCGCCGATGGCGCGCCTTGCTTAGCTCCTGTCCCGACCGCGGCTACGTTGTCTACTGGTTGTGCAGACGGAGCTCCTCGCCCAAGTGCTGAAGCAGTGGCAGCCGCATTGATGGTGGGCGCGGCGGATGGAGCTCCTTGCCCAGAAGTCGTGGCTGAGCCTGTTGCTGCAACATTGTCCACGGGCGCTGCCGAGGGAGCTCCAGCGCGCAGCGTAGCGCTGCCAGCTGCTACGTTCTCGACGGGGCTGGCTGAAGGAGCCCCCGCTGCTCGAGAAGCTCCAATGGCTGCAACGCTATCCACTGGCGCCGCAGACGGCGCGCCAGCGCGCAGAGCACTGCCAACAGCGGCAATACTGTCCGTCGGACTTACCGACGGCGCCGAAGCCTTTAGCGCCGCGGTTGTAGCCGCCACGTTGTCAACCGGCGCTGCTGAGGGCGCTGTTGGCTTAGCTGCTCGACCAGTTGCGGCGACTGAATCAATAGGCGCAGCACTAGGGGCACCCGCGGCTAAAGCTGCGCCTGTTGCCGCAGCGTTGATTGTCGGCGCTGCCGACGGGGCACCTTGCGCACCAGAAATGAACGAACTGGTAGCTGCTATAGAGTCTAGAGGAGCAGCTGACGGCGCTGAAGCCTTCAGCGCGTTTGACGTTGCCGCAAAACTATCAATAGGAGATGCCGACGGCGCACCTGCGAACAGCGCTTTGATAGTAGCCGCAAATGAGTTGACCGGCGCTGCTGAAGGAGCTCCAGCGGCCAATGCAATTGCGGTTAGAACAGCATTGATTGTTGGTGTAGTGCTAGGTGCCCCAGCAAATAATGCCTTACCAGTTGCTGCAAATGAGTCAGCCGGCGATGCGTTGCCAGCAGACCCATTGACGGTCACCCATCCTGGAACTAGTTGCGTACCGACATTTGAAGGTAATACTCGATAGTTCGTATAAACAGATTGCGGATAATACCTACCGTAAATAGTTGGCGGAGCTGGCGCTACTTGGGCAGGTATGCTGCTCTGATAAAAACGTGTGCGATAATAATTCGCATAGTCAGCACGCCGCCAGTTGGCTTGTGGTTGTACCGACCGATAAATAGCTGGCGGTGATACAACAGGCCCACTCTCTACGGGTTCAGTAGTATCTGTCTGAATCGTACCCGTGATTGTCCAGTTACCAGCGCTGCCGGTGTTTACGTTCGCAGTTGCCGCATCCACCTCGTTTAGCGAATGCACCCCGCCTTGCGACGCATTGATCGCTTGCGTCGCCGTTAATAGTTGCCCATCGGTGAGCAGCGCGTTTTGTCCGTAGAAGCCACACGTGTCTGAATCGATTGCATGTTCGGCGAATTGATCGGAGCCGCTATACTGAGCGCCTCCGGCCATCGTCAGCACTGCACCAAGTGTCAGCGTTGTTTTTGTCCAGGTAGTCTGACCCTCTAGCCTCCACCCAAACTCCACCGAGGCTGAACCGGACGCGATGCGCCAGAACCAGGCGAACCACGCGGTTGAGCTGCCTGTGCGAAAATCTACAGATTGGAGATCAGTGCCACCACCACGAAAGGCAACAGCCGTGCACGTCGTATTATTCGTAATGCCGACGTCCAGCAGTAAGCCTTCGGAGGAGCCGCCGCCGGTACCAATACCGACGATGATATTTTCGCCGCCACCGCCGTATTCGCCAGCGTTTGGTTTTGCCCAACCCCACCACGTACGATCGCCCGCAGACGACAGCATCGTCGAGCTGCTGTAGTAATCGCCGTTTGTGTGTCGAGCGCTAGATGCCATCGCGAACTACTTTGCGAAGGTACCGCGGACGCCACGCGCTTCGCGGTCAGCCCTGCGACGTTGAGCAGCTTCCTTGATCACGCCGATATGACGCACCATTCTTGGCGTGTGCGGGTTGTCACCTACTGGATGATCCATCCAAAAGCGTAGTCGGTTGGCGACTGCCTCTAGAACTAGCTCCGGAGTCGTCTTACTCCAGTCGATGGAGAATCCTTCCCCCTCTGCAATACCGCCAGCGGGGTTGCCTGCGTCGTCTAGAAAATGCTCGTCTTTCATTTAGATATCCGTAGCACTGTAGTCAGTAAAGCCAAACCCGGCATCATTGCCATCGGTATCAAACCCCATCCCTGGATTACCTGATGTAAATACTAATGCACTCCCATCTCCAGACATGTTCGGAGCTCCAGTGGTGTATGGCAAAGCAGCGCCATTCACTGCCGTGATGTCTAGCGTGAAAAGACGAACGCCATTCATCTTTGCTGTCAGTAGATTGCCTTTAATTTCACCATAGATTACGTCACCGCTACCTGGCGATGTAACTGCGCCATACTCGTACAGATACGAGTAAGAACCATCACCATTCCAACGCACTACGTTTAGGTACTGATTAAAAGCCGACCAGTACAACTCGTAACCACGTGCATAAGTACCAGCGTCGTTGAAACGCAGATGTATTTCAACTTCAGAAAAAGAGCCACTGGCACCACTAGAGAACACCGTAGCCGTAACAGCATGGTCTGGGCTAAAGCCAGATAGCAACGCACGACTGTCGTCGAATCCGCTCGCACCAGTAGCCGCCGATACGCCATGTGCAATACCGCTCGCAGTGACAACTGGCGTGCTAGCCGCTGGTAACGCGCCTTGACCAATGTCTGTTCGGTCAAGGCCTAGCCCACTTGCATGCCAAGCGCCGCTTTCCGAGATTGGATTCTCGGTAAGATTAAATGTGGTGGAGTAGGTACGGATTGCTGCGGCAGGAACACGCACCGGTCCAGCACCGCCCTGACCCGGCATCCCAGCGGGCGGCATAGGCTCACTCTTCGTAGACGGGCGTAATTAGGATAGTTCCAGCGCCAGAGCCGCTTCGATTCCACAGGGTGCGCCAACCAGCGATTTTGATTTCGTCAAAGGCCTCCGGTGGCCATTGAATCGTCCAACCAGCACCGATGACGCCAGCTAGAATTTTTTCGTCTACCATCACAGTGGGTGCGGTAGGTGCCGTAGACCAAGCTGTACCAAAGCGCGCCGTGGCGGCAATGTCGCTGGGTTTACCTACGGGCGTGATGGAAGTGCTGACCACCGGTGGTGTTGCTTCGTTTGCTGGTGTGCCGTAGCCGATTTGGCTCGCTGTGGTAGTGAGCGCACACATATCAATCGAGCGCACGTTCGCTTTACGCGTGGCGCTGTTGATGGTCGCATAGGCAGACGCGTTGGCAGGGTTTGTTGCTGAAGAGAATCCAGCCCTATAAACAGGCATCGGTCACAACCTTTCCTTTGTATTCAATCCCATTGAGCTTCAGATACTCTTCAACCCAAGGCCGCACATGTCGTTCCAACTGCGCAGTAGAAATGAGCTGACCTTCGGCCAGCGGATGCTTCTTTGACTCAGCTACCAAACCAATCGTAAGTGTTTCCCTGCTACGCAAGATAGGGTCGCCGAAAGAGAAGCGCACCGCCGGGTTCGGCCCAAGCCATACCATGGCGATCTCTGCCTGGTAACACTCAGCGATGTCGTCTGTGCAACGACGAACAACCTCGAGAGTGCGCGCTTCAAAATCCGGCGGCAAAATCACGGTCAGCCCTCTAGCTCAAAAGAAGCGACGGTAATTTTCCCTTCCTCGAACTGCGCGCCAGCCTCCGGGGTAAGTACGGTGAGGAAGAGCTCGCCTTGAGGAAGGTCCTTGAAAAAGGAACGGTCACCGTTCGGCACGGCAACGGTGTCATGCGGTGCACGCACATCACCGCTACAGAAATCTTTTGAAGTATGTGCACCGCACGTAGGGCAAATGTCGACAAGCACGGGCACTAGCTTCACCGTAAACGTCTCGATACCGCTCTTGTGCACGCACAGAAATCTTGCTTTGACCATTGTTGTCTACCTCACGCGAGCTATTGGCTGCCGTTTTCGTACAACTCACTGTACTCACGAAGTGCCGGACCAAGCAACTTCTCCACCTGCTTGAGTGTGTAGGAGGATTGCGTGACGCTGCCGAATGGGTTCACTACACGTGTGGGCTTTCCGTTGTTTTGAAGCACAGCAAAAATCTCAGCTTGCTGCTGCGCGGACAGCGCCTGCTTGTTGACGAAACCCATGATGTGCCCGGTCACGGTATTCCAACAGATCCAGTCCCCGGTAGGGATAGGGCCCGTAGTGCACTCGTTGATTTTTCCGATACGACAGTTAAGCCATACCTCGCACACCCCCCACTTGGAGTAGTCTCCCTTTGGATTGCGGAGAGGCGACCATACTGCGCCCCCCTTCAAGTCCAAGTCCAATGGCATCGCAGCAAGTGCTGCAGCCGCCATATTGAGCAAGCCAGCTTCTGCCATAGGCTTACACGCCGAGGGTCAGCAACGTGGCCGTGGTCAGCTGCGGGGTCACGCCGTTGGCGACCGAGATGTTCGGGGTAACCGTTCCCCACACAAGGGTCTTGCCGGTGCTTGACGACGCAGTGCCCAACTGAAAATGCGTGATGGTCTCCGTGCCGCCGGTAGCCGCAGGCATGGACGTCAACGCGAACAGGTTCATCGTATTGGTCGTGGCCGTAAAGCCGGACGACGAACGAGCAACTGCTACGCGAGCGTAAGAGGTATACGCGCTCTCACTGGTGGTCTGGTTGCCGCCAGACGGGGACCCGGTGTGCGTCGACAAGTAGATGTTCGTATTCGGCGAGCTCGCCGCGTTGTCCGCGATATTGGCAATCGCAGTAGCGAGGAAGATGAGCTTGATGAGATCGTTTGCGAATGTAGTGCCCCAACCGCCAGCCATGGTTCTGTTCTCCTTCTTTCAAAAACGTTCAGTAGAAAAACGCCGGCTCAGTCGGCGACAGCAGCTTCGATATCGTCCATTGCCCATTGCCTGAGCTGCTTGACGAATTTCTTGGCCAACGAGGCGTCAGCCTTGATCGCCGCTTCGATCTTCAGACGTTCCGACAGCGTGGGGTCTGGCTCAGGCTTGGCCAAGGCTGCTCCGAGACGGGCCTTGAACACCGCGGCATTGGGCGTCTCATCGGTAACGCCAAGATGCTCGAGCATCTCTGCCACCGGCGGGTCTGCCACGTCCTCGTCCAAGATGCGCGCGACGTAATTCGCTGCGTCATTGAGACGAATCTTTTCGGGGTGCAGTTCGTTGTCCAACCCAAGGGGCTCGAGGACTGCGAGCGCTTGCTTGATGTACGGGTTCTTCGCTTGCAATTTCATGTTCTCTCCAACCCGCTTAGCAGCTGGACTGCATGAAGCGGCTTCAACCTACGCTCAAAGAAGATACCATAGGGGAATACGGAAACCCCCAGCCGTACCAGAGCCTTAGCAAACGCCTGCTAAAATAGGGGATAAGAGTAGTAGAGGAGATGCACATGGACAACGAAGTTGGCGAAGAACATGACCCGAACAAGCTAGAGACCGCTCGTGGCATGACCTACGGCTTTATCTTCAGTGTACTGTTTTGGGCGGGCGGGGCCGCGGTCGGGTGGGCGCTCACCTCACTGCTCCACGTGTATGTGCTGCATCGAATGTAGGGCTAAAGAAAAGGACTAACCCGCCAAGGCTGGTCTTTTTCTTTAGCCCTATGCAGGCGTCAAACCTACCGCGGCCTTAGCTACTCTTACGTGCGCGCTCATTGTCGCGCAACGCTTCGATGATCGGGCCCCCTACTTGCTCACTCCATTCTTGGTTGCGCATATCGCGTTGTTTTTCGCGAATGAACGTCTTGGTCCCCACGAGCGGGCGCGGTTTGATTTTCATTTGATACGTACCGAAGCTGATTGTTCGTCCCATACAGTGCTCCTGTTAGTTTCTGTTCTCTAGCCTACGATGCGTTTTTAATTGATGCCGCACAGCTGCATGAATGGCGTCTTGGCTGCACACTTCAGCAGCGTGCGCCCACAGCCACCATTTTGGCTTAGTGGAAAGACCCTGTTGCACACCATGCTCCTTCAACAAACTTAGCGCGTTTTCGCGCCACAGCAGTTGAGCCAGCGGCGTCTTTTGCACAGACGCGTTTAAGATTGGCTCACGTATGACACCGACCCCCGTGTTGGGCGTCCACAGGTAAACTCCCCAGAATCTCGGCACGATGCCTATCGCATGATGCAAGTGCCTGTCCGCCACAACAATGGATAGATAGTCGAGCACCTTGCCGTAAATCCGCGTTTGTCGGGTTAGACGGTCAAGCCTGTCGGCCTCGCTCTTTATCTCGTAGCCGCGTAGATGTGTATCAATTACGGCTACGTCAACACGCCCATCTTTACGCTGTAGCGTTAGCTCGTCGATAATTACCGTGTCGGGATGCTTCACCACTTCGCGGTGTAAGTACTCGTGTAGATGTACACGAACATCTCGGTCCAACTTTCGGGCAACCATGTTTTGTCTCTCAAATGAAAAAGGCCCTAACGGTAGGGCCTCTTCGTTGGAAGTCTATGTGCTTACGGGCTGTAGCCAGTACTTACGTGGTACCAAGCGTAGGTGCCCAATGTAACAGGGTCTGCCGCGATGAACTCGTAGAACGCGTACTTACCGTTGGCGATATTAGTGAGCGTGCCGCCGATTTGGTTCGACGGCGTGAACACGGTGGTGAGCGCGCTACCGGTACTATTCTTCACCGTAAGGCAGTAGCGCTGCCCAGGCATGAAGATGCGAGGAAGCGTGAACGTGACAGTCGTAGCCGACGTCGCTTCGAAGTTCGTATGGGCGACGTAGTCGTCGAGCGTAACAGCGCCATTACCATCGCCCCTATGCAGGTTAGCCCTTGGCGAAATACGTGAGCCTTCAGCTAGCTTTGGCACGGACCCACTCACTGTAAATAGCGATTGCGTGCCGTCGATCACCGGGCCGCTGCTGATGCTGTAGGTGTTGTTCACCTCCACTAGCCGAGCGCCTGCTTGCCAAGTGAACGAGGGCATCGCGTCACTGCCTAGTGAGCGAAACTTGTTGTGCGACGCTCGAGTGCTGCCCGCTGCCCCAGTATGAATCCAAGCTGCTCCAGCCAACGGCGTCGTTCCAATTAGGAAGTCGCAGTTCATTACGTCGAGATGACCCGACTGCATGTCGATTGCTCGAGAGTTGGCGTTGGTGCCAATGTTGAACCTGCAGTGGTCGATGGTCAGCCAGTCTTCTGTGTTGTTCCCTATGAGCACCTGCGCCGCCGTTGGAGTTTGATTGAACTCACAATCCCGGAAGATCAAATTGGAGTTGCTTGCTGAGCTCCACAAGCTGCCGTTCAGTAAACCGAGCAAGGAGCCATCGTTGAACGTCAAGTTCTCTACAACCAGGTGTAGCGGGTGATTGTTTTGATGCTTGAACACCACTTGGCTATTTGCCTGCAGAGCGCGCAAGAGCACGTTGCTGATGCGCTGCTTGGCAAAACCAAAGCCGCTGGAGATAGAACCCCAGTTGAAGAACGAGTTAGACCCATGGTCGAGCAACAGGGCTGAACTGCTGCTGCTTGTAACGTCTGAGCCCACGCCAACGATAGACACCTTGCTGTCCATCTCGATGGTGTCGGTCACACGAAAAATACCATCGAGGATCAATGTACCACCGCCGGTCAAACCCTTCAGATGGTCGATGGTGTTTTGGATGGCCACCAAGTCGTTGGTGGTGCCATCGCCTTTCGCCCCGAACACTCTCGGAGAGGCGCAATTATTGCCTTGGAACCCTGATAGAGCACGGACTGTGGCACGATAAAGCGGCATGGTTTGAAGATCCTATCACAGCTTCCTACGGCGTAAAACGCGGCTAACGTGTGCCTGTAGCCTAGGTATAGCCGCTTGCATAATTTGTGAGATACGAGGGGCGGATAAGCCAAGCTCGGCCGCTACATCCTTTTGCGCCACACCGCTTAGCAGTCGTCGCATTACATAACGGTCTTTTGCAGACAACAGTGCCAGAGCTTCCTCCAACGCGATGTTGCGCTGCCTAACCGTCTGATTGGCATCTGCTTCGTCTTCAGGCGTAATACGTTGTTCCAGCGCTGTAAACGTGAAACCACCAGACTCTTCATGCTCCCCGATGTACAGCATCTTTGCTGGGTTACCGATTTTGCGAGAATGCCGCGTCGCCCAGTCGCGTGCACGCAGGTAGTCGATGACTGCCCCTTGCGCACGAATCGTGGCTAGAGCAGTCATCGCTGGGACACCGTCTTTGTAGCGACGCGTTACCGCCTCCCAGACGCCCATCAACGCGACGTTGACTAAGTCATCGGTGCGTTCGTGCGCAGGTATTTTACGTATATAGCGCTGTGCGATTCTGTGAGCAATAGGCGCTAACTTTTTGAACGCCTCTTGGCGCGACATGGCGCCCTAAGAATACCACGCGAAGGCACGAGATCACTGAGCAGCAAACTGCGCATCGGCCGCCCACTCGTAGCGTACAAGCAACGTATCCTTGTCGTCTACGATCTCGAACCCACGCTCTGTGAGGTTGATATTCCTCAGGAGTGGCCAGGCTAGCTCGCTAACCAAGCCGCGTTCGTTTTTGAACTCAACACCGGTTCGAGTGCGTGCGCTTACCGTGCGCTCCGCATAGATAACCCCACGCGCAGGCTTCCCCGCCTTTAGGCCCATCGGGCCAAACACCAGGCATACCTTTGTTCCTACAGCCAGTTTGGTCTGCACTGTCTCAAGTGCGTCGAGCCGCCTAGCCTTCTTCTTTTTCTGTTCTTCCATCAAAGCCATCCTGCATTCATACAAAAGAATCGTAGAGAGCGGAACCCAGTACATTAGGTCTCGCGCATCGTGCAATACTCGTTTGTCGCAATACTCGCACACCTCTACGTTGTTCAGCTCGCGCACTTGAAAAGCACTGCCGCCCAATTCTCCAATGGACATTCGCTCCTGGAACTTAAGGCGGCACTCTTCGCAAAGAAGCTTTGGGTCAGTCAACTGGCTCACGTTGTTGATTTCCGGTGGCTATCGACATGTCGGCCTCGGCAATCTTCAGCTGACGCCAGACCGCTACGTACGGTTGAAGCTTTTCGGGCTCGATGTCTTCGAACATGTCGCTAAACGTGCAAAGGTCGACTGTCATCTCAGCTGCACCTAGCAGTAGGAAGTCAGGCCCGGCGTTAAGCAGCCCCAAGTTCAATGCGTAGTTCACCCACTTCTGTACCAACCCTGCAGCGTCGGCTTCTGGCTGAGAGACGCTCATAGCTTGCTCCTAAGGTCGAACAGCCCTTGTGCAAGCTCACGCCACCGTTTCCGTAACGCCGGCTCAGAAGGCTGTGGGCAAATGAGCTCCATCCTGTCGCAGAACTCAAAGAAATCTTCCATGTCTAGCATCGTAGGCTTTGTTTTAGCCGTCGGTTCGACAGCTGGGCTTGAGGTTACTAATCCGGGCGTGACTGACCGCACGTTCTTAGGCGAGGGGAACGTTGGTGCAGGCGGTGGCGGAGGTGCTTTAGGCGCAGGCTTGTAGTCGTGCGCCTCCCCTGGCTTGTCTCTAGACAATAGCAAAAGCTCCAAATCCAGCCCCAGTTCTTCATGGTACTTCATCAACAAGTCATCGTCTGGCGAAGACTCTCCACGTTCAATGCGGCTTACCGTAATGGGCCCTACCTCTAGTAACTCTGCAAGGTCATTTAACGTCAACCCTTCTTGCTCTCTTGCGTTTTTCAACAAGCCAGCCACCAATGCATTTGACGCTACAGGTAACCGCGGCGCGTTAGCTAGCTTGCGCGGCTTCGAGACATTGACTAGTCGTTGCTGATTTTCTGTCATCACTTCCTGCTCTTTCTCTTGCTGCCTGATAGCCGTCACAGTTGCCAGAGGTGGGCTAGGCTTTACTTGCTCTACCTCGGCCTTAAGCCGGCCAGCGGCCTCGGTAGACAACACCGGATTGCTAAACGTAGGTCTTGCCGGAGCAGCTACGTTAGCTTCTTGTGGATCTGGCTGTGCTGTCGTGGCGCCAAGCTTTCGCATATCTCGCCAGCCTACGTGGGTTGTTCGACCTGAACCCAACAACGTCACATGTGCGCCTTTTGATGTAAGGCTGTCAATCTTTGCTCGCACCCACGACTGAACGTTTCCTCCTCTAGCCGCTCTGATCTCGATTTCCTGCTTACGTTCATATGTCCGTTCTTCATACATCGTTTTGCCCATCCTTACTTTCGTCGTGTTCAGGTTGATTGTCTCTAATGACATAGTTCCTCAGAAGGATACGGGTCTCTTCTCCTCCTTTCCAAAATGGCTGAATCCAGATTCTTTTGCGAAGTGCGCGGTGCTCGCCATGCACTTGGTTTTTCCAATGGCCGCGCACTAGAAATTGTACAGTGAGCTTTCCGCCTTTTCGCCTCTCTCCTCGCTGTACCGCGTGTACAACGTCTCGTAGGTCTACCTGCACGTCAGCCGACAACATGAATCGGGCGTTGTTTAGTACAGGAGCACCGCCTACTCGTTTTGACTTGAAGCTACCTTCGTTAGCGCTAATGCTTCTCTTTTTGTACTGGGCAGGATCCGACAAAGCAAGGCAAGCGCCTTTGATTAGACTGTTCAGCAGCTTGAACAGGTTCCGTACTGACTCAGGCGCGTCCGACTGGTCATCAGACACTGGGCCCACGCAGCGACCTTTCGATCCAACCAAGTAGCGAATCTTCGTGCCTAGGCAAAACACTCGAGCAAAGTTTTCCGCAGTGCCGTCTGCGCGAGGCGTTGTCGCTAACAGCCCATCCGGAATTACAAAGCTCCACGCAGACCATGGAGCTTTAACCTCTACGTCGTCAGGCACATCGGTCAAGCAAAGAGACGCAGCTAGCTTGTGACCAATCTCCAACTTGGAAAAGTTCGAGTCAAGCCACTCTAATCCAAAGTCAGCCAAATCAGCGATGTCCTTGATGGGAGACATCTTAGTGATGAACATCGCGATCTTCGTGTGCCCATTACTTGCTAACACGCCAAGCAGGTTGCCAATGATCTCCCCGTCATTGGTCTCTATCCATTCCGTAAGTGTCTTGGCGTGGAATACGCTCCAGCAGTACGTGATGGACATCAGCGTAGCCTCCATCGTGGCCGCGCTGTCTATCTCGGGTGGCCAGTAGATGAGGGAGATTCTTCGCTCGAACTCCTCGATGTAGTCATGGATGTCTGGTACGAATTCAGCGGCTGCAGCCCAAGCACAGCAAAGTGTCCATTCATCTTTGGTATCCTTGGTGACGCTTCTGCACTCCAAGTCGTACAACTCAGATACGTACCGAATCTGCGCTGGCGTAGCCCCGTGCTTCTCCGCCAACTCGGAGCTGAGGGCTTGAAGCTGCGCCCTTGCCTCTCTAATGTCGCGCACACCTTCCGAACGCTTCTGTAAGACGAACTCACGAAACTCCAACTGTGTTTGGAGTGCAAACTCTTCGCCAGGTGTGCGGTTAGCTTTTTCTGTGGTTAGCCGATAGGATTCTCCTGCACGCCTAGCCTTGTTCAACAGCGAGTGACCTTTGGCTATCGAGTAATCTAATCGAGCGCGTGATGCCTCAATTTCCTTTAGTGCAGATTTAGAAAGCGACGTCCCTTTCAACGCTGCCTCACGCATCTCTTGTTTAGCGGTAGCATCGGCTGCAGCCCTTGCTACTTCAGCCTCTTCTATGCCTTGCGCCAGTTCGGCAATAGTCTGCGCTACGCCGCCGTAAGAGGCGCCATCCTGGTTAACTCCGCCTAGATGTTGATGCGTCATCATTGCCGCAGCCTCAGGGCTCAAAACGCCACGACCGACCGTGGTGAGGTGCTTGATAGGCTCATCCTCGGCAGGTTGAATGACGGTGGCATAGCCCTTCACAGCTGCGGCAGGTAGGTCTTCCACCGCGACAGTTCTGGTTATATCGGTACCGTCATACGCTGACACCTTTACACGTCCCTTGTCAGCCAAGGTTTTCAACTTGTCTTGCTGCAAGTTAGAACTGTCCAAGAACATCACTGACTTGCCGTCCATGATTTCATCAACGATATGTTCGCGTCCTTGCCCACCAAGGTTGCTCAAGCCCTCTTCTTTCTCTAACAGCTTAACTAGCAATTCGCGCTGCGCCTCTTTGGACAGCCCGCTGTTGTCCAACACGTTGAAGACCTTCTGCGTAGCGAGCTCGTAGCCGAATGGCTTCATGCGAAAGACTCCACTTCTCCGGTGTCCAAGTTCACTACGCCAACTAATCGATAGCGCCAACCCATGCCATGCGCAGTGTCCAATGGGTACGCCTTGGGCGGCGTTTCGTAAGTACATTCCTCGCCAAACTTCAAGAACTGCAGATGCCCGGCGTTGGCACTATCCAATGCCTGGTTCTGATAGGCAGCCCATTGTCCAGCCGCGTGGCGCATCTGCGCAAGAGCTTCGTCACTGATCTTATACATGGCTAAAACCTCGTTTGTCTTATGCCTGTACGGGGCCGCCATTTGTGGCGGCCCCGTAGCTTTTTGTCTGTCGCTAGCTAGTATGTGACGCTTCTAGATATCGCCTTCAGCCGACGTATCTCTTCTATTGCATCTGATGCGCCAGCGGTGTCTGGAAGCTCTAGCGCAGTACAAATAGATTCCATCGAGGTTCGATGGAATCTGTCCCAGTTTTTGTCTAAGAGCTCGGCATGCTCTCTAGCCTCTTTGAGCGCTGCGTCTGTCTCCGTGCGAAGCGCGAACTCGAAGTTCGCGAACGCCTGAGCATTGTCATCGGCAATCTCTAGTACCAGTCGTTCTTCTTCGCTAAATTCGGAAGCGATAGACGGAGCTACCTCGCCGGTGTCGAGCCAGACGTAGGCCAGCGCCAGCTCCTCTGGCGACAACTCCTCGTCGCTGTTGGCGGGGTCTGGCTCTTCTCCCATTGCACGTAGCGCCCATTCACGATGTAAGCGCGTAACCGGCGCGTTATCCATTGCTTTGTTCCCCCAGCTTTGGGATTTCAAAGTCATCAGGTAGCAGGCTGGCGATATTACGATGATGGCGCTCGTACAGCGCAAGCGCTTCCGTAGACAACGAGAGCACGTACGCCATTGGGTCCTTTTTACTTCGTCGGGCGATCTCAGCGCATAGCACCTGAGCAGTGATCACGTGAGGTATATCCATACTTTCTGAGCTGATGTGCACGCTCGTACTGAAGTCGTTACGCAGCACTGCGTTGTCGGCCAACCCAGGGTTGTCTCCTCGAATCAATTTGGAAGATACCTCGTCTAGAACATTGTAGAACTCAGTTTGCTTAGTGAGGTAATGGCCCTCGCTGTAATATTTGCCACTTAGCCTGTAGTACCTAAGCTTTACTAAGCAGGTTGAGCTGTCCTCTACGTAGTAAAAGTCACTTCGCAGTGATTCTATACCAATATTGCCTAGGTCACCGCCACTTGGTAGCATGAGTCTGCAACCGGTAGCGCTGCTTGCGTAAACTGTGCAGACGGTGCCCTCGTCTACTGTCCTCTGCAGAACAGACTGTAATGTCCTCTTTGCGCGCCACTGGCTGCCATTGTTAACTACGCGATGCGGAGTTACCCCGTCTACGCTAGCTAGCGAGTCCTCGTAGCACTTCTTGAAATTCTTTCTCGAGACATAGCCAGCGGGGATGGCCGGCTCGAACACCTCGATAAAGCAAACTTCGAAGTCCTCAGTGCTTGGTACTTCCCTCGTAGTGATGCGGCCACCCCCATCGCAGAACACGATAGTGAGCGAGATGGCATGCTCTCGTACCTCGTTGTCATTGTTTAAACCACGCGAGCAGTTTGCGCTCACGCCACGTACTTGCTGCGGCCTATCCTCGTACAAAACTACAACACTAGGAAATAGCTCAGTCGCCAGCAATCGAAATGGTTTGGAGCTGTCAAGTTTTACTGTTCTGTTCGTCATTTTCAACTGCTTCCACTGCTAGTCTTGCGTTTAAAAGCAACAGGCGCTCTGGCGTACGCGGTGTATGCACGACAAACAGCACGTCTTGGTTACAACCCTCGCAGGTGAACTTCTGGGGTATGTGAACCCCCTGCCCAGTTTGCATCGCGAAGTCAGCCTTGACCGCACAGTCAGAGCAGAGCGCCATACGACCAATAGGCAGCCCATCTGGCGCGTTAGCAACAGCGTTGTCGACTACGCCTTGTAGCCAAGGGTTCATTGTTCCTCATTCAAGAACTGAACGCCTATGGTTGGGCACAACGCTGGCTGCCAAATAAGCCCGCACCCTTCGCACTGATGTCGTTTGTGTGGCTCTGTAGCCCACTTACCCTTGTCGACGTGGAGCAGGCCGCATGCTTCACAACACACGCGAATGCGAATGGGAGCATCCTCGGCCTGCCCAGCCTCTGTTGGAATGGTGCCGCTCACGGTCAACTGTGCAATGGCTTTTTCTAAGTCGCGTTGGCACCAATGCTCTTTGGTGTTTTTGCCCTCTTGGCACATTGAGACGATGTTAGCTAGCGTAGCTATATCCATGTGACGTCACTTCCTAGCGTGGTGCTCTTGCAGCGTGGCAACGATAAGCGCACGCACAGTTTCATCGTACTTCTCAGCCGTCGGCTTAGAAGGTGCCCATGTGGCCAACCGCTCCTTTAGCCACTGCACTGTTTCTGTAACCTCTACCTTGGACAATCGGCGCGTTGAGCCAGTGTGGTGGCCGTGCAGCTCTGCGCAGCCTAGGAACACGCTCATCTCGTACCTGTTCATTATCGCCCCTCACACCCTTGACGTGCGCTTGCTGCTTTTTCCTCTATCTCTTTGATGTAAGCAATCAAGCCCAACAACTTTTCAGCTGCATGCTTGGGCACGCCCACGAACAGCGCCATGGTCATAAAGGCATCGTGCGCAGCGTAGTTAGCCATTTGTGTATGCGCCGAGGCAGCAGTCATTGGCGTAGCCACCTGGTTGGCGGTGCTTGTCAGCAACGACTCTAGGAGGTTAGCCGCCTCCTCGCATTCCTTTACTAAGTCCTCGGTCTGTGGGTACTGCGAAAGAAACGCTGCGCGCTGTTTCAAGGTATGTAGGGCTTCATTCATTGGTACTTTCCTTATCAAGTTCTGAGCGAAGATACGCTCGAACGCCGTCCATCCACCACACGTACCACACGCTTCCTTCCGCAGCCGCGCGTTCTTGTATCTCTTCCCAAGAGTTCTCGTTACCCCAGAAGCTGCGAATTAACGCAATCTCCTCTTCAGAACCACCGAGCTTGGCGTCTTCAATCAGTTCGCTAAGGAAGTAGCTATAGTCCTGCACCATGGCAGGCTCGATGGCAATGACGGTCATACCTCTATGCCGAGTTTCTTGTAGTACCCGAGGATGTCTTTAATCTTCTTGGCAACGATCGCCAATGCCTCGACCTTAGCGTCCTCCAATTCTTTGGCCTTTAAACACGCTTGTTCAATACTCAACGCGTAACAAGTGAGGAACCAAGCACTGGGATCGTCTCGATGTCTGTGCACCCGTATCCGACTTAAATGACCAACGCCAAGCGCCCAAGACCGTGGGACGGTGTTTTTAGACGTTTCGTTTCTAGAGTACGACGTGGCGTCTATCCATTGCGGCTTTTTCATGTCATGTTTCCTTCAGAGCTGACCAAGTCATGGTTGTCGAGCGCGTAGGACAGCGCGTCCAGTACCTTGGCTCGCCCTAGCTGCGGGTAGCGCTTGAAGATAGACTCGAACGAGGTGCCGCACAGGTAAAAGGCGTAGATGCGGTACACAGGTACACGAGACCCCAGCACGTACGACTTGCCGTCTAGTACATTGCTGTCGATGCGTACGTGCGGATGGGGCACCACGACAGCAATTGGTATGTCGCTAGGGTCGTCGCTCATCGCCTGTGCCCTAGAGCATTACCAGCCGAAAGCAGCTCTAGGTATGCGCCGGCACAAGCCGCCTCTGCCGCAGCGTACAGCAACACAGCGTCTTTGAGGTTCTGCAGTGCATGGTCGCGATAGGCCTCGGCATCGGCCAAGTCTTGCTGGTTAGTGCGCGCGGGTTTGGACTTTGCAAGACTAGTCCGCGGCTTGGCCAGTTTGGTCTCGACCTTGACGATTGCTCGCTTAGCTTTCTTCTTCATAATCAGCCTCGCTTCTGTTCAAACGCTAGTTGAGGTCCTACAGCTAGACGCTCCATGCGAGCTAGCTCCATCTTGAGCGACTTTACTTTGCGCTCGGCCATCTTCTTTGCTGCAACGATGGCATCATCCAAATTAGCGAAGTACGTCTTACCGCGGATCAGTTGTTGCCTAAGGTCATTGGCGCTCACTGGCTTGGTGTACGCGTACTTGTCATCACTGCTGTACTCCAGGTCGATGACGACCTCTGCTACACCTTGTGTGAGCGCGTACTTGGTGCTGTAGCCTTTTTCAGTCTTCTTTGTCGCTTGTTCTTTTTTCATGCTCGATACTCCGTAGGGTCTTCGCCATTCTTCCAGGCGTTCCTATACTGCTTGCTGTACCAAGTGGTTGTTCTACGCCGCTTAGGCCGTCTATCCGTGAAGCAACGACCAGGCGCGTCTAAGTAGTACTCGGGCTCGTGCTCTTTGTAGTACGTGTAACTGGTGGTGTATGGCTTAACCATGCCCTGGTCAATGACGGCGACCGCAGCGGCGCAAACCCATTCTTTAAACGTCAAGCCCTCTTTGTTTACGTCTGTCTGCATAGCTCCTCGAATACGAGTAATAGAGCGCCAACATCACCCAGGACGTGTTAATGGCAAACACTGCAATACCAGCAGCCCAACTGAGCGTCTGGCCAAGGCGCGCGTAATAGATGAGGTTCCATGCTCCCCACAAGCTGAACCAGCTAGTAGGGATGATGGATACGCCGGCAAGTCTCTTATCCCTTACTAGCCGCCGAACATTGATGATAAGCAACGCCGCGCTGCCGAGCTCGAACACGGCGTTGACTAGGTCGGCATCCATCAATACTTGAGCTCGCCGAAGGAGTTCAACTTGATGAGCAGCTGGTTGATTCTGGTAACAGCGTCGAACCCGTCATGGTCGACATGCGCCATCAACTTGCAAATGTCGTCGTCGATTGCCTGTGGCAGCGCCGGCGTTGGCTTCTTAAACGGCTCCCATTTTTGGAGTACCATAGTCGGGTGTAGTCGCTCCAGCAGCTGGTTCACCGTCAATGCGTAATCTCGGCACGACCGCTCGATGAGGCCCATAACGCGGCCTGGCTCGGCGCCGATGAGAAGATCTATCAAGTAACTCATGATTCGGTCAAAGAACGGTTTACGCAGGGCATTGAGTAAGCTGTCGACCTCTGTTTCTATCTGCTCTTGCTCTCGGTTTCTTATGAATCCCTCACCGGCGGCTACTCGTAACAGTATTTCAACCTCACCGCTTAGCCCCTCCCAATCGGCGCCCACGTCGGACTCACGTTCCACGATTTGGCGCAACGCGCGTTCGTATCCACGGCGTTCAGCAGCAACAATTTCAGCGTCTTCGATAGTCAATGCAATCTCCGTACAACCCGCTATTGCAGGTTTCGGTTAGTCGGCCACAGCGCCAACAGTGCTCAGGTGGTTTTGGTTTAGAAGGCATCTCACTCAGCAGCGTCGCGCCTGCTGGCAGCCTTGTTTTGATCGAAGTGAACTCGTGTATGTGCAACTTACCAGGGATGAAGCCGTCGACTACGTTGATGACCATATCAACCGGAGCCGGTATTGCTTTGTCGCTAAATTGAATGTCAGGCGGTTCTTCCGGCAGGTTGCTTAGCTTGTCCCAAAGCTTTCGTAGCTCTTCGTCAGTGGCGTTAGCCACTCGATACCGAAGCTCGGACGCTGGGTCTTGGAAAATGTAAGTGACCGGCGCTGGCGCAGCTGGGTCCTTAATGACGTCTCTGTACTCACCGCACTTCTCGCACGAGAAGATGTAGTTACCGCGAGCTCCCCAAGGCGCCTCGTCGTATTCAACGACCTTCGTCGGTGCTTCACATAGCGGGCAAGGCCCAGCGTCGTCACCTCTATCCATCAGCCGGCTCCCCCTTACTTGGCGTTGGCCTGTACTTCATCAAGAACAACGGTAGCGTCTCGCTGCCCTCCCCCGGGTCGTAGAATACGTAGCCCTCAGGATGCGTCTCGTTGAAGAGCACTTGCGTGATGCACACGTGTCGCTTACCGCCGTAGCTGTCGTACTCCTCACCTGGCTTTGGTACGAAGAAGGTTCGTTCTGAGACGTGCGACGGCACCTTCAGTTCTTTACGAATAGCGCTCGTGACGTTTGACACAGCCCATGCCGACTCCCAATCGTCGGTCTTCTTTTCTACGAGCGACAAGACTTCTTCGCGAAGCAGGCTTTCTCGCGTCTCCATCATGTCCCAAATCCTCTTCATGAATTCTTCTGTAGATTCAGCCATCGGCTTTGTCCTTTTCTTGACTGTGCCCAATCTCGGCTAGTGTTCGCTCAATCTTTTCTTTCACCATACGTGCACCAGGTACGTTGGCAGGAAGAAAGCCAAGGGCAGAGGATGCCGTGATGGCCAGCGAGTCGACTCGAAGACGTAGCTGCTCGAGCTCGGCCATTACCAACGCGAGCTTTTCCCACATCGGGTAGTTGCCCTTGCCCGTGTTTACCCAGCTCTCTGCAAGGCAACCAGGCGGTGGTGGTTCTGTGCGGTCTCGTTCGAACTGATAGGCCGCGAGTCGATGTTCACGTGTTACTTTCAGTTCAGACATTTTGATCACCCTCGTACGGGCTTTGGGTTGCCTTGTAATCAGAGTTGCCGCTGTAGTCGTTGTCAGTCCAACCCGCCCCATAGCCCTCACGCCATGCGGTGCGTAGCCCGTCCTTTTCGTTAGCAGCTCCTTCAGCCTCGAAGTCCGCCATCGCCTGGGCCAATGCATGCCAGCGCTCGTTGAGGCCTGGTGGACCGCCCGTCTCGACGAACACAACGGCCCAGTGCTGCTCTGGGTGGACTAAGTGCGCATAGCCTTCGCATTTGGCTACCGCGAGCCTGTGTTTGCGTTGCACTACGTTCATTTACTGATCTTTCTCATTAATTGCGAGCGCCGGCGGATCAGCCAACGCTCTAGTACGGGCATGAGCTTGATGTACCCGTGCATGAACATCAGCACGAACAGCAAGCAACCGATATTCACCGTCAATGACTTAGCCGCGGTGTCAGTCACAGTAAGGTACGGCGTTGTCATCCCCTATTCCTCAGTTGTAGTAGACGCCTCTTCCACCATGGCTTCGTTATGTCAACGCCGAGGGTAACCCACAGCACGACGCCAGACGCCAGCCTGAACCACTCGTGCATCCATTCGCGCTGTGTTGCATAGCCGACGTAAGCGAGTACGCCGCACGACGCCATGGCAATACCAGCTATCCAAATTTCGCGCCGCGCTAGCCCTATTACTAGTGCGTAAGCTCCGCACAACATAGCGCCCCATAGGCACTCTTCGATGCCAAGCATTTGACCTGTCCAAGCGAACATCTGTAAGGCCAAGATGAACCAGGCAACAAAGCCTACGACCACCAAGAGCATCAAGGCTACCATCGACGAGTGTCTCATGTGGGGTCGTTCTCTTTTAGATGTGCCAGGCCGTCGATGGCCAGCGTCAGGTCGCCATTGCCAGGAATCGAGTAGAGGTATTTGCAGATGAGCCGGCGCTCTTCTTTGAGTGCGGCTTCTACTGCCTCTTTGATACGCAGCTCTTCAGCAACGTTCTTTGGTAAAGGCCCCTCGAACACCGCCCAGGCTGTGTCACTACTCTGACCTGGGCGTATACGAATGATCAACGAGATCGTCTTCTTGAAGATGTAACTACTAGGCGTATCAGCTAGCAACAGCCAGACATCCTCGGAACTTGGAGTGCCGGCACTCGGGTGGTGCAAGAAGCCGTTGTGCAGCCCAAGAACCCAGACGCTGGGAGGCCCAGCTGGGGCGCCTCCTCTCATCCTGCGGATCTCAACATGACCTTGGACGCATTCAACGCGCAACTGTCCGGCTGCACCGTCTACCCACCAACAACGATGCATGCCGCATTCACAAGACTTGGGCACGTTGTCCTGTGACCCGGGCGATGTAATGGTTCCGCACAGCTCGCAGTAGATTGCTTTCATGGCTTCGTCAATTCTTCTACACGTGTCACTGTTTTACGCATAACCTCGGCCACGTTATCGACCATACTAAGCAATGCGCTGATCTGTTGGTATAGGCCTCTATTTTCGCTACGTAGTAAAGCCACCGTCGAGGTTAAGCACGCGATTAGCGCGTCAGACGCTCCAGTGTGCGCGGCGCACAGCTTTTGGTTGTTGATCCATTGACCGTGGGTACCTTGCTTGCGCCCACAGTCAGGGCAAACTTTTCGTTTCAATGGCATTTGTGTTTGTCCCGTTTTCTATATGAGGGTCTTGCCAGTTGTTGTCTATACGAAGTAACTCATCTAACTCGTGACAGACCACGTGGATATAGGCTTTGCGTAACAGCTCACGCGTTTGTGCGGGTGTAGGCGCCAACACCCCTATGGTTTCGTAGCCCACTACGAATAGCTGCGTTCGTAGTTCACCGGTGTCTCTGTCCGCTATCTCTACGAACAAAGCAACATCGAACGCTCGTAGCTCTGCCTTAAGCACGACTAGGTGTGGGCGACGCCAGGAGACGCCGTTGTCTTGAAACGCGTACGTTCGACTCAGCGTCTCTTGTGGGTCTACGGCAACTAGTGTCTGTGCGTCTTCCGTCATTGCAGACCTCTTTCGCGCACCTCTCTTATCCCTGCTTTGGATAGGTTGTACCAGGTCTCGTTACGATACTCGTGCAAGTGGTCAGCAATCAAACGTGTTTGCTTATGGATTAGTCCGCGGCGCCTCAAGCTTCGTAGCGCGTAATGATACACAAACCAGCCTGGTTCTTGCCCTTGCAGCTCGTGCAGTACACAGTCGTAGAGAGTCTCAGATGTGGTCGCTATCTCGGCATATAGCGCTCGCAGGATGGCATCTTCACAGTGCGCTTGAACTCGTAGATAGAACTTCGTAAGTACGGCAGCCTTGTTGCCTAGGTAATCGCCGGCCTCGATAGGAAGCCAACCTGCAACGTAATAGGCGATGCCTCGCCAGGTATGCAGACGCTTAGCGTTGACATCGTGCCATGCCAACATGAGGCCAACCCACAGGTACAGAAGGGCAGCGGTCATGCTGGCGGCACTCGCCCTTCTGCTTGAAGAGTTTCGAGTTCGGCTAAGTAGAACTTGGCAATCCCACGTTGGCGATGCACCTCGTCGTGCAGCATCTTCACCAATGCTTGCAGCTCAGCCTCTTCAGCACGATAGTCAAGCCAGCCTTCTTTGCAGTCTTTGCAGACGTTGGCTCTGACGTTGTACTTCTTCTCGATGGTGTCCATCTCGAACGTGCGCGTAACAGTACGCTCGGCCACAGTCTCGTCGATATTGCTGCTTTCGCAGAACGGGCACTCTTTGATGCTGTCGCCAATTGCCTGTTTTGGCCAGTCTATCGCCTTGCGAAGCAAAGCAATGTGGTCATCCGATAATGGAACAGTACCGCCCATGCCTTGGATGTACTTCATTGCAGCATCCAATATGCGATGAGCCTCTCGCACGGGATCATTTTTACCCGTTAAGAAGTCGAGAGCCTCTGATAATCCCGGCTCCTTGGCACTACACCCACTGAGGATTGCGCATTGCGCGGTGCATGTTCGAGCACCAGCAACACCGCCACAAGTGCATTGCGCTAATAGCGCAGCGTCTACTTCTTTGCTCTCTTCTGAGTCGTTATCCATTATCGAAGTACTCCCCACTTCCTTGGTCCTTGCGCGATCTTACGTAGCCGTGCAGCGATGAGTTTGCGCCTCTCATCTATGGAGAGTTTTGACTTCCAATAGTCGGCAATCTCGAGTATATCGTGCGCTTCTTGGTCAGCCCCATCCCAGCGCTCGGGGCGCGCTGCCTTTGGCAAAGGCTTGTCTGCTGCCAAGGGTTCTTTGGACTTACCATCTAGCATTCGCACAATCTCGCGCGTGCGTTTAGTATCCTGCGGTGGTTTACGCATAGCCATCAGGTCCCTACCTTGTTGCCTTCTTCGCCCATCCAATCGAACTCGCCATGCTTGCCAACAGGGAAGTGCATCTTGCAGTGGCTGCAAAACGTGCCGGTGTAGTGCTCTGGGTCACGTGCGTAGGTCTCCGCCAATGCTTGGCCCATAGACGTCACGTATTCACAGCCAGTGAGCGTGCCGGTCTTCTTGAGCGTTTTGTACTCGTGCTCCGTAACCGCTTTGTATGCACACCCATCTGCGGGAGAATGCCCAGGAGCGAGATTGCATACCCAAGCGACGTAGCCCTCCTCTAAAAAGTTAACCAAAGTCGCTGGTGCGACCTTACCGCAGATTTTTCGCCCCACATGGATGTAGCTCTTGCGCACCGGGCGTACGAAGCCCTTAGCGCGCTCAGCCTCACTAAGAACTTGGTAACCAGCTTGCTGACCATCCTGCTGAAGCGTTGTGTCAGGCACACCAGGAGCTGCGGCTTTACCAACGACGTCTGTCGCGCCGCGGTCTACTGGTGGCGGCGTAGGCGGTTCCCAACGAGGCAGCCCTGGGCTCTCGGTCATTGAGGCGTAGGCAAAGCACTCGACGTATGCCGTGGGCTTGTCGCGCGTTGCGCCTGGCACACGTTCAAGCTCATTGATGACCGGACGCCCGAGTGCTCGAAAGTGCCGAACCCCCCAGAGCACTACCTCCGGGTTTTTGTCGAATGGAGGAATCTCCACCGTGGCCACGTACTCAAACATCCCAGTGTAGAGCTCGATTTGTTGCATGTGCGGCGACGGCTGTTGTTGTTGTTGTTG
>Ga0164306_10000137_pt1 | contig 26642 bp, 26 predicted proteins | sample Whisoiple_242_MG_FD_110213 | JGI IMG/M metagenome (GOLD analysis project Ga0164306, IMG submission 110213) | Soil microbial communities amended with fresh organic matter from upstate New York, USA - Whitman soil sample_242_MG | ecosystem: Environmental > Terrestrial > Soil > Unclassified >... | reverse complement strand
GGGCGGCGCGGCCGGTCACCTCGACAGGGGAAAGGGCAGAGGTTTCGCTCATGAGGCTCTCTGGCCGGCGCTCATCCGCAGCGCAGGCGCTTGATTTTCAAGGTACGGCAAAGATATGCCCACAAACCCCGGCTTTCAATCCGTGCTTCCTCCCGGCCCGACCTACAGACGCGCGCCCTATGCGGCGAACCCCAAGGCGGGCCGCGGCCGGTTCTTTGCCGAGCCGCCTTCGACGACCCGCACCGATTTTCAGCGCGACCGCGACCGCATCCTGCACTCGACGGCATTTCGCCGCCTCGCCAACAAGACGCAAGTCTTCGTCCTCGTTGAAGGCGACGCCTACCGCACCCGGCTGACGCACACGATCGAGGTCGGGCAGATCGCCCGCGCGCTCGCCCGGGCGCTCGGGCTCGACGACGATCTCGCCGAGGCGCTGGCGCTCGCCCACGATCTCGGTCACCCGCCTTTCGGCCATACCGGCGAGGACGCGCTCGCCCAGGTGATGGCGCCTTACGGCGGATTCGACCACAACGCCCAGGCGCTGCGGATCGTCACGAGTCTCGAGCGGCGGTATGCTGGCTTCGACGGGCTCAATCTGACCTGGGACAGTGTGGAGGGTCTGGTCAAGCATAACGGCCCCCTGCGCGCGGAGGGCGGGAGTCCGATTCCCGCGCCGATCGCGGAATTCGATGCGGTGTGGCCGCTCGATCTTCACAAATATCCTAGCGCCGAGGCGCAGGCGGCAGCACTCGCCGACGACATCGCCTATAACGGACACGACCTCGATGACGGCCTCCGCGCCGGGCTGTTCTCGCTGGATCAGGCGAAGGCAATTCCGTTCATCGCGGGCGTGCTCGCCGAGGTCGAGACTTCGTATCGCGGCCTTGAGGAAACCCGCCGCACCCACGAGCTAGTTCGGCGCGTCATCACGCGCTTCGTCGAGGATGCGATCGCCGAATCGGCGCGCAGGATCGAAGCACTCTCTCCGTCCAGCATAGATATGATCCGCGCTGCGGGGCAGCCGGTCGTCGCCTTCTCAAAGCCGATGCAAGCGGCGGTGCGAGAGGTTAAAAGCTTCCTCTTCGCGCACATGTATCGCGCCCCGCAGGTCCTGCCGGCTCGCGATGAAGCCACACGCGTGGTGACCCGATTGTTCGGAAAGCTCATGGCCGAACCCGAACGCATGCCCCCGGATTGGGTTCTGCAGGCCGGCGCCGCGCAAACCGAAGCGAAGCGGGCGCGCGTCATCGCCGACTACATCGCCGGAATGACCGACCGCTATGCGGTGACGCTCTACCGCCGCTTCTTTGACGATCCCATCGATCTGCGCTAGCGCCGCCCCCCATGAACATTTTCGCCGAATTTCACGCCCGCATCGATCGGCATATCGATGCAATCGCCGCGTCGGGTCGATTGCCGGCGGATATCGACAAGACGCGCTTCGTCGTCGAGCCGCCGCGCGATCCGAGCCACGGCGATCTCGCCTCGAATGTCGCGATGGTGCTCGCCAAGGAAGGCAAGGCGCGTTTCGCCAATCCGCGTCAGCTTGCAATGGAAATTGCCGGTCTGCTTGCCGAAGAAGCGGATGTCGACACGGCCGAAGTCGCCGGGCCCGGTTTCCTCAACATTCGACTGAAACCCGACGTTTTCATCGCGGTTCTTCGTGAGGTGTTGGCGCTCGGGGCGGATTTCGGCCGCGCACCGGCCGACCGGGCAGGACGCGTCGCGGACAAAGTCAATGTCGAATATGTTTCGGCAAATCCGACCGGGCCCATGCACGTTGGCCACGGACGCGGTGCCGTCTTCGGCGATGCTCTCGCCAATCTGCTTGCTTTCGCGGGACACGAGGTCGCGCGCGAATATTACATCAACGACGCCGGCGCGCAGGTCGATGTACTCGCGCGCTCCGCATATCTGCGCTACCGCGAGGCGCTCGGCGAAAATATTGGCGACATCCCGCAGGGTCTTTATCCCGGCGATTATCTGAAACCTGTTGGCGCGGCGCTGGCGAAAAAATTCGGACGCGCGCTTCTCGATAAACCCGAAGAAGAATGGCTCGAGCCGGTGCGCGAAGCCGCGATCGACGCGATGATGGACATGATCCGCGACGATCTCGCCGCGCTCAACATCAGACACGACGTATTCTTTTCCGAGCGCTCCCTCAGGCATGGCGGACGCGATCTTGTCGCCGAAGCCATCGAGGAATTGCGCGCGCGTGGCCTCGTCTATGAAGGCCGCCTGGCGCCGCCGAAGGGCGCGCCATCGGAGGATTGGGAAGACCGCGAGCAGACGTTGTTCCGCTCGACCGAGTTCGGCGACGATGTCGATCGGCCGCTGAAGAAATCCGACGGCAGCTATACTTATTTTGCCTCGGATATCGCCTATCACAAATCCAAGATCGATCGTGGCTTCTGGAACCTGACCGATGTCTGGGGCGCCGATCACGGCGGCTATGTGAAGCGCATGCGTGCCGCCGTCGCGGCGCTGTCGCGGGGTAGGGCTGAGCTCGACGTAAAACTCTGCCAGCTCGTGCAGCTGATGCGCGCCGGCGAGCCGGTGAAGATGTCGAAACGGTCGGGCGATTTCGTCACGCTGCGCGAAGTCGTCGACGAAGTTGGCGTCGATGCGGTGCGTTTCATGATGCTGTTCCGCAAAAACGAAGCGCCGCTCGAATTCGATCTGGCCAAAGTGATCGAGCAGTCGAAGGACAATCCGGTCTTTTATGTCCAGTATGCCCACGCCCGGACTAAGTCCGTGTTTCGCCAAGCTTCGGCCGCTTTCCCGGACATGGATTTATCGCCTGCCGCGCTGGCTCGCGCCGATCTGGCGCGGCTTACGGATGATGGCGAAATTGCACTCATCAAACTCATTGCGCAGTATCCGCGCGTGATCGAGTCCGCGGCATTTGCGCATGAACCGCACCGGGTCGCATTTTACCTGCACGATCTCGCGGCTTTGTTTCATTCTCACTGGAACCGAGGCAAAGATCAGCCACAATTACGCTTTCTTAATGAGAAAGAGAGAGATTTGTCGAACGCCAGACTGGCCTTGGTCTGCTCGTTAACTTCGGTACTGGCGTCGGGCCTGAATGTTCTTGGTGTGAATGCCCCGGATGAAATGCGCTGATTGCCTGACGGCGGATAAAGCTGAAGTCCCCGGTGCTGCGTCGCCTCGCGAGGTGGAAAATGGGTGAGTCTGGAAACAAGCTTCGCTCTGAAATTGACGTCACCGAATTCGAGCGGCGCCTGCGCGCTCCGGCGCCTGCGGCGACCTACGACGATCCGCTCGCCGAGCTCGCCCGTCTCGTCGACGGCAAGAACCTTTCCGGCGATGCCGATCCCTTCCGCGCCCTTTTTGCCCAGCCGCGCAAAGCGCCGGCCCGTCCGGCCCCTCCCGCCGCTTCGCTTGGCCGCGAACACGCCTTTTTCGCCGATCTCCGCGGCTCGCTCGACGGCCAGCACGGGTCCGACCTGCCGCCGGATGTCATTCCAAGCCATGCCCCTCCAGTGGCGGCACCGGAAACGCTCCAGGCAGAAAGCGATTATGTCGATCCAGCCGCTTGGGAGCAGCACGCTGCCGAGCAGGTACCGGCCGCCCGCCGCTCGCGTCGTCCGCTTTATGCCATGGGCGCAATCATTTGCGCCGGTCTCGTCGGTATCGGCGCGAGCTTTGCGATGCGGAGCAAGGTGCCGGGCTCAACGGAGCTTGCGCTCGTTAAGGCCCCGGTCGGACCGGTAAAAGTCCAGCCGCAAAATCCGGGCGGCGTCGATGTTCCGAATCAGAGCGCCTCGATCCTGGATCGTTCGGCCGGTGCGCCGGTCAGCAAGGTTGTCAGCCGCGAAGAGCAGCCGGTCGACCTCGACCAGCAGGTCAAGCAGATGCGGGTCATTACGCTCGGCGGGCCGAAGGACGGTTCCGTTTCGAGCGTGAGCGGTCAAGGTGCCGCTTCCGTGCCGGTTCCGCCGCCGCCCGCTGCGAGCGTTTCGACCAGCAATAACGGCTTCCCCGAGCCGAAGCGCGTGAAGACGGTCTCGGTCCGTCCGGACGGTTCGCTGATTGTGGCGGATGCCTCGCCGACTGCCACCGCCTATGCCGATCCGATCGCCGCGATTGCTGCCGGCCGGCCCACGCCGACGGCGCCTGGCGCTGACAGCGCGATGCCGAAGAGCGCCACCCCCAAAACCACCGCGCGGGTTGCCACCACTCCGAAGACCGAGCCGGCCGCGCCTGTCGCCGGCGAGCAGCCGGCCGCGACAACGCCGCCGCCTGCGAAGCCAAGGGTTGCGGCCGCGCCGAAGCCGGTCAAAGTCGCCTCCGCGCAGGAGAACAGCACTGGCGATGCGGCCCCCGCGACGACGGCTTCTACCGGCGGCGGCTTTGCGGTCCAGCTTGCCGCGCCGGCTACGGAGCAGGACGCACGTAGTGCATCGGCCAAGCTCGCAGCCAAGTTCGCCGAGCCGCTCGGCGGCCGCCGCCCGATCGTGGTGAAAGCGGAAGTGGGCGATAAGTCGATCTATCGCGTGCGTGTGAGCAGCCTATCGCGCGAAGAAGCCGTGTCTCTTTGCGAGAAGGTGAAGGCCGAGGGCGGCACCTGCTTCGTCGCTAAGAACTGATCTGAGCCAGGATTTAGACGATGCCGGTCTTGGCCTTCGTTTGCGGATGCGCGGGGCTGAGCCTTACAGCCTGGGAAAAAAGCTTCTTCCGCGAGGCGCAGCCCTGGGGTCTGATTCTCTTCAAGCGCAATGTCGATAATCCGGCGCAACTCTCTGAGCTGACAGCTTCTTTTCGAAATGCCGTTGGACGCGACAATGCGCCCGTCTTCATCGATCAGGAAGGTGGTCGGGTGCAGCGGCTCGGCCCACCGCACTGGCCGCTCTATCCGTCCGGGGCGAGCTATCTTGCGACCGCTGGAGACGTGGAAGGCGCGGAAAAACTCGTGCGCCTCACCGCGCAACTCATCGCCAGCGATCTTCTCGCGGTCGGCATCACTGTCGATTGTCTGCCGGTCCTCGACCTCACTTATCCCGAGAGCCACAAGGTGATTGGCGATCGCTCTTATGGGCGCGACCCCGCTGCTGTTGCGCGCCTCGGCCGGGCCGCCGCCGATGGGCTTCTGGCCGCGGGCGTCCTGCCCGTCATGAAACACTTGCCGGGTCATGGTCGCGCGCAGAGCGACAGCCACCTCGAACTGCCGGTCGTGGATGTGCCGGTCGGCGAGCTGGAAAGTTCGGACTTCGCCCCCTTCATCGTCAATGCCGACCTGCCGATCGGCATGAGTGCCCATGTCGTTTATCCCGCGCTCGATCCGGAGCGCCCGGCGACCATTTCGCCAAAGATCATCGGCGAGATCATCCGCGGAAAGATCGGCTTCGACGGCCTGTTGCTAAGTGACGATCTTTCCATGCTGGCGCTATCCGGCACGCTGCCCGAACGCGCGACAGCCGCGCTTAGGGCCGGGATCGATGTGGTCCTCCACTGCAACGGCAATCCGGACGAAATGGAGACCGTCGCGAAAGTGACGCCGCCGCTTGCCGGCCGGGCTCTCGAACGCGCCGAAGCGGCGCTCGGCCGCCTGCAGCCGCCGGCAAATTTCGATTCCGTGGACGCGCGGGCACGCCTAAACTGCGCCCTTGCGATGGCCGGCTGAAAAGACCACTTTCCGCCGCTCTGAAGGCTCACAATACTTGGTGAGTGATTCGGGCGGAGAGGATGGCCGAAGAACTACCCTTCGAAGGCGAGACCGTTGAGCGGGCCGAGAGCGAGCCCGCTTTCTTCGTCGACCTCGACGGCTTCGAGGGCCCGCTCGACCTTCTCCTGGAGCTGGCGCGGCGGCAGAAAGTCGACCTTCACCGCATTTCCGTGCTGGCGCTTGCCGAGCAATATCTCGAATTCATCGAAGCGGTCCGCCGCGTCCGGCTGGAACTTGCTGCAGATTACCTCGTCATGGCGGCCTGGCTCGCCTACCTGAAATCGCGATTGCTCCTGCCCGAGCCGCCCAAGGGCGAGGACGCCGACGCCGCCGATCTTGCCAATGCGCTTGCCATGCGTCTGCGCCGGCTCGAGGCGATCCGCGCGGCGGCGGAAAAACTCGTCAACCGGCCGCGGCTCGGCCGCGATATCTTCGCCCGCGGCGAGCCCGAAGGCATCCAGACGATCGCCTCGACGCAATGGCAGGCGAGCCTTTACGACCTGCTTTCGGCTTATGCCAGCCAACGCCAAAAACGCGCACTCGCGCATGTCACCGTGCGCCAGCGGGTCGTCTGGTCGCTCGGCGAGGCGCGCGAAGCGCTGGAGCGCATCGTCGGACGGGCGCTCGATTGGACCGTGCTCGACGATTATCTGTTCGAATACTGCGTGAGCCCCGAAATGGCGCGCACCGTGCGCGCCTCCGCCTTCTCCGCCTCGCTCGAAATGGTGCGTGAGGGCGAACTCGATCTGCGCCAGGAGCGGCCGTTCGCGCCGCTTTGGATACGCAAACGGCGCCAGGCCGAGCGGCCGGCGCTTTCCGTAGTGATTTAGGGAGCAATCGGTGGCCGACGTCATCCGCATGTTCAGCTTCGAGGAGGAGCGCGACGATGCCGCGCGCGCCGAAGCGGAGGAAAAATTGCGTGAGGCAACACGCATCGCTGAGGCGCTGCTCTTTGCGGCCAGCGAGCCGATGGACGAGGGTGAGATCGCCCGCCGCCTTGCTGAGGGAACCGATCTCAATGCTGTGATGGCGCGGCTCAAGGAAGACTATGCGCATCGTGGCATCAATCTCGTCCGGGTCGGGCGCAAATGGCTGTTCCGCACCGCCTCCGATCTCGGTTGGATTCTGTCGCGCGAAAAGACCGACGAAAAGAAGCTCTCGCGCGCGGCTTTGGAGACGCTTGCCATCATCGCTTATCACCAGCCGGTGACGCGCCACGAAATCGAGGACGTTCGCGGCGTCGCGATTTCCAAAGGCACGCTCGACGTGCTGCTCGAGACCGGATGGGTGCGGTTGCGTGGCCGCCGCCGCGCGCCGGGCCGGCCGATCACTTACGGCACGACCGAGCAGTTCCTGCTGCATTTCGGTTTAGAGCAGATCGGTGATCTGCCTGGCCTCGAAGAGCTGAAAGGCGCCGGGCTGTTCGATGGCCGCCTGCCGCAGGGCTTTGGCGTGCCGCAGCCGAGCGATGCTCTGGAGCTGCGCGAGGACGAGGATCCGCTGGAAGCCGACGCGCAGGAGCTCGATTTAGCCGACGCGCAGGAAGACGACGCGTCCGACGAGAGCGAGCGCGATCCCGAGCTCGAGTCCTAGGAAAACCAGAGCAGGACGAGCGCGATCAGCGCCGGCATGGCCTGCACGGCAAAGATTTTCGGACTGACGGAATAACCGCCATAGGCGCCTGCTGCGACAACGCAGATCAAAAAGAACATCTCAATGTGCAGGCCGGCGCGCGGTTCGGGATAGAGGAAGCCGAAGATCAGGCCGGCGGCGAGGAAGCCGTTGTAGAGACCCTGGTTCGCGGCGAGAATGGCCGAATCGCGCGCCCTTTCCAAGCTCTGTCCGAAGGTGCGAAGCCCCAGCGGCGTCGTCCAGAGAAACATTTCCAGGATGAGAAACCAGACATGTTCGAGCGCAACGAGCGCCACCAGGATTTGCGCGATCAGCCGCATGATGTCTTCCTTCGGAAACAATCGCTAGGGAGCAATCCATGCTGATCGTAACAGGTAGTCTCGTCGCGCGCGAAAATACTTTTGAGGAATTGCGCGCCCAAGCGCTCGAACACGTCCGCCGCTCGCGCAAGGAGCCCGGCTGTCTCTCGCATGCGGTGCATGTCGACTGCGAAAATTCGCTGCGTCTCGTCTTCGTCGAAGAATGGGAGAACCGGGAGGCGTTGCGCGCGCATTTCGCCGTGCCGGAATCGCGCGGCTTCGTCAAAGCGGCGCGAACGCTGGCGGCGGAGGCGAGCCCGATTTCGATTTTCGAGGCCGAAAAGATAGAGAATCTGTAGTTACTGCCCGCGTTTAGCGCGCGTCGCGAAGCGCACCGCCTCTTCCGCGGCGCGGAACAGACCCTTTGCTTTGTTCACGCATTCGCGGTGCTCGTAGGCGGGATCCGAATCGTAGACGATCCCGGCGCCGGCCTGCACATGCATCTTGCCGTCTTTGACGATCGACGTGCGTAAAACAATGCAGGTGTCCATCTCGCCTGAGGCGCCGAAATAACCGATGCAGCCGCCGTAAGGGCCGCGTTTGTCGATTTCGAGCTCGTCGATGATTTCCATCGCTCGCACTTTCGGTGCGCCGGAAACCGTGCCGGCGGGAAAACCCGCCGCCAACGCGTCGACGACATCGAAGCGCTGATCGAGCTTGCCCTCGACGTTCGAGACAATGTGCATCACGTGGCTGTAGCGCTCGATCGCGAATTGCTCTGTCACATTGACCGTGCCGATCTCGGCGACGCGGCCGACATCGTTGCGGCCGAGATCGAGCAGCATCAGATGCTCGGCGCATTCCTTCTCGTCGGCGAGAAGGTCGGCGGCGAGGCCCTCGTCTTCGGCGGCCGTCGCGCCGCGCCAGCGCGTGCCGGCGATCGGACGAATGGTCACCTTGCCGTCGCGCACGCGCACCAGAATTTCCGGGCTTGAGCAGACGATCTGAAAGCCGCCGAAATCGAGATAGCAGAGGAACGGCGCCGGATTGACGCGCCGTAACGCGCGATAAAGCGCGAAGGCTGGCAGCGTGAATGCCGACGTGAAGCGCTGCGACAGCACGACCTGAAAAATATCGCCGGCGCGGACGTATTCCTTAGCGCGCTCGACCATGTCCAGAAAACGCGGCTCGGGCGTGTTCGACACCGGCTCATGCGCGAGCAGCATCGGATCGGCGGTGCCAGGATGGGCCAGCGGTCCTTCCAGAACCTGCACGATGTGTTCCAGGCGCTCGATCGCCGCATCGTAAGCGGCGCGCGCGCTGGCACCAGAGCGGGGCCGCACCGGCGTGACGACGCAGAGCTCGTCCTTCACCGAGTCGAACACCGCCATGATCGTCGGGCGGACCATGATCGCATCCGGGACGCCGATCGGATCGGCTTTCGCGGGAGCAAGTCGCTCCATCTCGCGCACCATGTCGTAGCCGAGATAGCCGAACACGCCGGCCGCCATCGGCGGCAAGCTTGCATCTTGCGTGATCGTGGATTCGCGCAGGAGCGCGCGCAAGGAGTCGAGCGGCTTCGCCGCGCAGGGCTCGAACCCACCGGGGTCGGTGAGTGCGCGCCGGTTGATTTCGGCGCGTCCATTATCCGCGCGCCAGATGAGATCGGGATCGAGTCCGATCATCGAGTAGCGGCCGCGCGTCGTGCCGCCTTCGACCGATTCGAGCAGGAAGCAATTGGCGTTGCGTCCGGCGGAAAGTTTCAGAAAAGCCGAAACCGGCGTCTCAAGATCGGCGATGAGCCGCGTCGCGACAAGGCTCGGTTTACCGCGTGCATAGGCCGCCGCAAACGCATCGAACGGCGGCTCGAGCATGTTCAGTAGCCTTGATCGCCACCGCCGGTAGCGGCCTGCAGCGCGCCGGGATTGACCGAGACGCCGTAATCGTTCTGCAGCCGCCGCACATATTCCGCGATCAGGTCTTGTTCGAGCCCGCTCTTCAGCTGCTCGGCGATCTGCTTTGAATCCGGTTTATCCGGATCGTAGGGCTGCACGACGCTGTCAAGCACGTGGAAGACCATGCGGCTGTTGCCTTCCGCCGCTGCCTGTCCGGCACCTCCGGTCGACACGTTGAAAATCTGCACGATCGCCGCCGGCGTGAAGCCGGGTGCACCCGACCGCTTCACCTCGTTGGAATGCTGCACTTGCAACGAGGCGGCGCCCGCGAGCGTCTCGAAATTCGCGCCGCCCTGCAGCTCCTTCACCATGTCGGTGGCTTTCTGCGACAGGATGCGCTGCGTCTCGTCGTTGCGCCAGGCGGCTTCGACTTCCGGCCTCACCTCTTCGAGCTTGCGCTCGTGCGCCGGATCGATACCCGCCACCTCGAACCAGACATAACCGCCATCCGGCGTGTTCACCGTGTCATTGTCGACACCGATATCGGAAGCGAACGCCGCCTTGAGAAGATCCGGCCCTGCGACGAGCCCTTCGACCATTTTGCCGTTCTTGTCACGCCCGGTCGCGTCGATCGCCTCGATCGTGTGTGCTTCAAGGCCGACGGACTTCGCCGCCTCGCCCAGCGATTTGCCGGCGCTGCGCTGATCCTCGATCGCGTCATGCAGCTTCTGCACCTGGGTTTTTGCGCGTTGTGCGGCGATTTCCTTCTTCAGATCGGCGCTGACGTCGGCAAACGGCTTTGTGCTGCCGGGCTCGATTTTGGTAACGCGCAGAATGGCGTAGCCGAAGGCGATCTTTACCGGCTGGCTGACCTCGCTCTCGGCTAAGCCGAAGGCGGCGGAGGCGAGCGCCGGATCGGCGATATCGCCCTTCGTCAGTAGCCCGAGGTCGAAATCCTTTTGGGTCAACTTGCGATCGGCTGCGATCGATTCGAAGGTCGCGCCGGACTTGATTTTCGCGCTCGCCTCCGCCGCACTGGCTTCGTCGGGAAAGATGATATGCTGCACGTCGCGGCGTTCCGGCGTCGAGAAACGCGCCGCCTTTACTTCCTCATAGAATTTCTGCGCGTCGGCGTCGGAAATGGTTTCCGGGTTCACCGCCGTCGATGGCGTGACGGCGAGCGTCACCAGCCGGCGATATTCCGGCGCGCGGAACGTCTGCTTGTGCTCGTCATAGTATTTCTGCAGCACCTCCTGTGACGGCGCGGCTATCTCGCTGGCCGCGCTCGGTGGCAGCACGACGTAATCGACGCTGCGCGTCTCGTTGCGGTAGCGGTTGATTGCCTCCAGCATCGCCTGCGGCACGGCGATATTGCCGGCGACTGCCTGTAGGATTTCCTGGCGCAGGTAAGACTGGCGCTGTTCGTTGATGAAGGCGCGCTCCGAATAGCCGTAATTGCGCAGGACGTCGTTGAAGCGGGCGCGGTCGAACTGACCGTTCGGGCCTTTGAATGAGGGATCGCTGAAAATCGTCTTGGCGATGTCCTCGTCGCCCATGGCGAGGCCGAGCTGGCGCGCCTTCTGATCGAGCGCGGCGTCGGTCACGAGCCGGCTCAGCACCTCGCGGTCGAGACCGATCGCGCGGGCTTCCTCGTTGGTGATGGCGCGCCGGGCCCGGCGCTGCAGCTGCTGCAGCTCGTTCTGGTAGGCCGTGCGGTAATCCTGGGTGGAAATGTCGATGGAGCCCACCTGCGCGAGCTTGCTCGAGCCGAAGCCGCGAAAAATGTCGCCGATGCCCCAGATTGCAAAGCTCACGACGATGAAGCCCATGACGATGGCGAGGATCGCCCGTCCGTACCAGCTCTGAGAGGCAGTGCGCAGTCCCTGCAGCATGTCCTTGGAGTCCGCGAGAAAGTGAGCGCCGGACTAGCGGAAACGGCCTGGGCTGGCAACGCGAGTGTTGACGCTCGCGACGGCGTTGACATGCGATAAACATGCGCCCATGCTGCTCGCATGGACGTGATGATTCAAATCCGCAATGTGCCAGAGGCGTTGCATCGCCGGCTCAAATCCCGCGCCGCCTTGGCCGGGATGTCCCTATCGGATTATCTGCTGAGTGAGATTCGTCAGGTGGCGGAGCGTCCGACGATCGATGAATTGCGGGCGCGCTTGCGCGGGCGCGCGGAAACGACTCCGTCTATATCGCCCGCCGACGCGGTTCGGGCCGAGCGCGACTGCGCGTGATCGTCGTCGACGCTTCAGCCATGCTCGAAGCGCTTCTCAGCACGCCTGCGGCTAGGGACATGGAAGATCGGCTGTTCGCCCCTGGCCGCACGCTTCACGCTCCGCATCTCGTCGATGTGGAAGTCGCACAGGTGATCCGGCGCTACGCGGCGAATGGCGAAATCGATGGCGAGCGCGGCCGCATGGCTCTGGCCGATCTGGCGGATTTTCCGCTGCGGCGGTACCCGCACGATTTTCTCTTGTCGCGCATTTGGGATTTGCGGAACAATCTGACGGCCTATGACGCCGCCTATGTTGCGCTGGCGGAGGCGCTCGACGCGCCACTGTTGACGCGCGACAGACGTTTGGCCGCCGCTGCCGGCCACCGCGCCCAAGTCGAGTTGGTATGACCGGCAGCGCGCCGGCGGGCCGATAGGCACGCTCGGCTGCCTCTGCTAAGCGGGCCGCATGACCATACGAGAAAAGCCGCTTGTCGCGGGAAACTGGAAGATGAACGGCATGCGCGCGAGCCTCGCCGAGATCGCCGCGATCCGCGATGCCGTCCGGCAGGGCGGGGCAGGGCGCGCCGAGGTGCTTATCTGTCCGCCGGCAACGCTGATCGCCGCGGCGGCGGACCTCTGTAGGGGCTCGGCCGTCGCCATCGGCGCGCAGGATTGTCACGCGAATGCGAGCGGCGCGCATACCGGCGACATTTCGGCTGAGATGCTCGGGGATGCTGGGGCGGCGTACATTATTGTCGGCCATTCCGAACGCCGCGCCGACCACGGCGAGAGCGACGACGTGGTGCGCGCCAAGGCGGAAGCCGTGCTGCGGGCAGGGCTGACGCCGATCATCTGCGTCGGCGAGACGAAGGTGCAGCGCGAGGCGGGCGAGATGCTGCCGGTCGTCAGCGGCCAGCTCGATGGCTCAGTGCCGCATGGTGTGGCCGGCGAGCGGCTGGCCATCGCCTATGAGCCGGTCTGGGCGATCGGTACCGGATTGACACCCAGCGCGGCCGATGTGGAGGAGGTGCACGGATTCGTCCGCCGGCATCTTGCCGGGATTGTCGCGAGCGGCGCGCAAAAAGTGCGCATTCTCTATGGCGGCTCGGTGAAGCCGAGCAACGCCGCCGAGTTGATAAGCGTGAACGACGTCGACGGCGCGCTGGTCGGCGGCGCCAGTTTGAAGGCCGCAGAGTTTATGGGGATTGCGGGGACGTATCGCTAGACAAAGCCAGGAGTCATCACTGAAGCGGACTTGATAATCCTCGATGGAGGAGCATCCTAAGCCACGCTACCGGGAGTAGAGTGGATGCCGTTTTATATTCGAAAGTCCGTTAGTGCGGGACCCTTTCGCTTCAATTTCTCGAAGGGCGGAGTTGGTGTCTCTGTTGGCGTGAAAGGGCTTCGCGTCAGGACCGGGCCTCGCGGCCACTACGTGCAGGGTGCGGTGAGAGATTTGACGACCTGGAAACGGAATGCGGGTGCTACGCACCTGATTAGAAAAAAGCCTACGGCGTTGAATTACAAGCTACCTAGAGGAATGAAGAGCAATCTGACGAGAATACCTGGAAATACCCTAATAAGAAAGGAGGCCCAGATCGCAAATTTAATAATAATTCAGATTCCCGTCTGCTTATATGAGGCTATGCACCTCATCAGCGCCAGCGGCGTAAACGAGCTTCTAGAATTTTCGCGCGCTGGTGTTTGTGAACCGTCCATTACGGCGCTGAATGTCTTCCTCGTCAAATGGGCATAAGCACGCCGTTGGCCATTGGCGCCGCTTGATTGAATGGTAATCAAGACGGCGTGTTAGGAGTCCGCGGGTCATCACCATTCCATAGCGCGAGTTCGTCTTCGGGAAGCGGTTCGAAGAACTACGGCCCGACCTTAAACCGACCCTTGTAGGCACCGAAAACCCGCTCCTTCTGCGGCGCTGCTTGAGGCGAGGCAACCGCGACAATTTTTGCGACCGGCTGCCCGTCACGCGTGATCGCGAAGTCCTCCCCGCGCTCGGCAGCTTGAATAAGCTCCGGCAACTTTGCCGCGGCTTCGGCCAAATCGATGTGCATCAAGCCTCCGATCCGGCAGATTATCACATTCGGGTTGCGGTCTTCCCGACCCTTCCCCCCTCGGCTTGCGTCGTGTAAGACGCCGCCCATATCAGCCGCGGGGCGAAAGCCCGGCTCTCGGACCAGCTCATGCAGACAGTTCTCATCGTCATCCACCTCATGGTGGTGATCGGCCTCATCGTGACCGTGCTCCTCCAGCGCTCGGAGGGCGGCGCCCTCGGTATCGGCGGCGGCGGGGGCACCGGCGGCCTGTTCACCGGCCGCGGCCAAGCCAATGTGCTGACCCGCGCGACCGCCATCCTGGCGGCGATCTTCTTTGCGACCAGCATCGCGCTCACCGTCATGGCGAGCTACGGCCGCGCGCCGAAATCGATTTTCGAGGGCGTCAATCCGCCGACTGCGCCGGCCGGCCAGCAGCCCGCCTCCGGCGGCGGCGTGCTCGATCAGCTGAAGCAGCTGCAGCAATCGCCGGCCGCGCCCCCCGCCGCCCCGGCGGCACCGGAGCCGCCGCGCTCGCAATAACCCGAAAAGGGCCGGTTCGCCGGCCCTTTTCATTTGGAAAAGGCTTCGCTTGTGGAGTGCCCTCGTCGGCCCCTCCCCAAGCGCGTTCGAAGAGGTTAAGTCTCGGCTCCCATGGCGCGGTACATTTTCATCACCGGCGGCGTGGTGTCTTCGCTCGGCAAGGGGCTCGCGGCCGCAGCCCTCGGGGCGCTTCTTCAGGCCAGAGGCTATACGGTCCGGCTGCGTAAGCTCGACCCCTATCTCAATGTCGATCCCGGCACGATGAGCCCCTATCAGCATGGGGAAGTCTTCGTCACCGACGATGGCGCCGAGACCGATCTTGACCTCGGCCATTACGAGCGCTTCACTGGCCGCCCGGCGCGCAAGGACGACAACATCACGACCGGGCGCATCTACCAGGAGATCATCGCCAAGGAGCGGCGCGGCGATTATCTCGGCGCGACCGTGCAGGTCATTCCGCACGTCACCAACGCCATCAAGGAGTTCGTCCTTGAAGGCAATGAGGGCAGCGACTTCGTTCTGATCGAGATCGGCGGCACGGTCGGCGACATAGAGGGCCTGCCGTTCTTCGAGGCGATCCGCCAGCTCGGCAACGACCTGCCGCGCGGGCATTGCGTTTATATCCACCTCACGCTGCTACCGTTCATCCCCAGCGCCGGCGAGCTCAAGACCAAACCGACGCAGCACTCGGTGAAGGAGCTGCGTTCGATCGGCATCCAGCCGGATATTTTGCTTTGCCGCACCGATCGGCCCATTCCGCCGGACGAGCGGCGCAAGCTCGGCCTGTTCTGCAACGTACGTGAAAGCGCCGTCATCGAGGCGCGCGACGTCGATTCGATCTATGACGTGCCGAGCGCCTATCACGCCGCCGGGCTCGACCGCGAGGTGCTTGCGGCTTTCGGCATCGAGCCGGCCCCGAAGCCGGATATGAGCCGCTGGAACGCGGTCATGGATCGCATCCGCAATCCCGAGGGCGAGGTGACGATTGCGGTGGTCGGCAAATATACCGGCTTGAAAGACGCCTATAAGTCGCTCAACGAGGCGCTGGCGCATGGCGGGCTCGCCAATCGCGTGCGCGTCAATCTCGATTGGATCGAGAGCGAGGTCTTCGAATCTGCCGATCCCGCCGCGCATCTGGAGCACGTCAACGGCATTTTGGTGCCGGGTGGCTTCGGCCAGCGCGGCACCGAGGGCAAGATCCTCGCAGCGCGTTTTGCGCGCGAGCGCAGGGTGCCGTATTTCGGCATCTGTTTCGGCATGCAGATGGCGGTGATCGAGGCGGCGCGCTCGCTCGCCGGCATTGAAGGCGCCGGCTCGACCGAGTTCGGTCCTTGCGACGAGCCGGTCGTCGGCCTGATGACCGAATGGATGCGCGGCAATCAGCTGGAGCAGCGCATGGCCGAGGGGGATCTCGGCGGCACGATGCGGCTTGGCGCGTACACCGCACGGCTAAACGAAGGCTCGCGCATCGCGCAGATCTATGGCGATACGCAGATTTCCGAGCGCCATCGCCATCGCTACGAGGTAAACACGGCCTATCGCCAGCGGCTCGAGGAGAAGGGCATGCATTTCGCCGGCCTGTCGCCGGACGGGTTGCTGCCGGAAACGGTCGAATTTCCCGACCATCCCTGGTTCATCGGCGTGCAATATCATCCCGAGCTGAAGTCGCGGCCGTTCGAGCCGCATCCGCTCTTTGCCAGCTTCATCGCCGCGGCGGTGGTGCAGAGCAGGCTGGTCTGATAGCGCGGCTTACGCTAAGCTCAAACAATTGTTGCGCGTGGCGTTCCTCCTTTGGAGGCAATGATGTCCTTCGTTGCCGATAACGATGCGTTTGAATCGTGGCTGCGGACGCAGTGCGATGTCGTCGAAGAGGATCTCGACTACAAGCACAAACGGATGTGTGACAGCCCGTTCATGTTCTTGCGGGCGACATTTTTCCGCTGGGCGAAACAGATGCCCGTCCTCTTCCCGGAATTGATGAGAACACCAGAGGTTCTCACAGTCGGCGATCTGCATTCCGAAAATTTTGGCACGTGGCGCGACGACGATGGGCGCTTTGTTTGGGGCGTCAACGATTTCGACGAGGCAAGCCGCATACCCTACGCCTTCGATCTCGTGAGATTGGCGACGAGCCTTCGCCTTGCCGCGACGGATCAGCGGAAAACCAGTCATCGCATCGCGGCGATGGCGATCGCGGAAGGATACAGCCGGGGCCTCGCCAAGCCGCGCCCGACCCTGCTCGATGAAAGAGACCGCTGGATGCGTCGCTATACCGCGTGCTCGGTCAGCGAGCGCAGCGCGTTCTGGCAGAAAGTCGCGAAATATCCCGAACTGAAAAAGCCAATTCCCCCGCAAGTTCAGCAGGACCTTGCCAGCCGCCTACCTGACGGCGCGGAGAATATAATCTACCGCGCCCGGCGGGCCGGCGGCGGCAGCCTGGGGCGGCCGCGATACGTCGCGGTGGCAGATTGGCGTGGCGGCAAGGTGGTGCGCGAGGCGAAAGCGCTCGTCCCCTCGGCCTGGGACTGGGCACGCGGCGATCCTTCGCCGACCTTGTATTTCGAGCGGCTTGCGACGCAAAAACATCGCGCCCCCGATCCCTACCTCAAAGTGAAAGACAAATTCATCTTCCGGCGCCTCGCGCCCGACTCGCGCCAACTGGAATTGGGCGAAGCGCCTAAATTCCTGCTGGAAATGCGCGTGTTGATGCAAATGGGATTCGACACCGGCTCGATCCATGCATCCGATGACGCGACGGCAGCCATAAGCGCCGATTTCGCAGGCCGGCCGCCCAATTGGCTATACGACAGCGCCAAAGAAGCCGCCGCCGCCGTGGAGAGCGACTATCGCGAATGGTGCCGGCACTACAAGACCAAGCGGCCGCGCAAGAAGCGCGCCGAGGCGCGACCGGAGGCTGCTGCTCTGCCGAGCTGATACTGGAAAATCTGCGGCCTGCTCACGCCACCGGAAACACCCGGCTCAGCACCGCAAACAGCACGAGCAGCGTCACGCCCAGTCCAAGGCTCCAGCCGATCAGCTTCTTCTCGATTGGCAGGAGCGGCTCGTACTCGGCCTTGCCAAGTGCGGTCTTGAAGTTTTCTTCCGACATTTGTGCCTCCATCAGCCGGCAAGCGGCGGTTTGACTCCCGCAAAGAAAATCCACGAGATCAGCAAGCCGACCCAGATCACGAAGCCGAACAGACTGACGACATAGACCGCGGCGAGCTTGCCGATGCCGTCCTCCCAGAGTTTTCTGAAGTTCGAGAGAACGCCGATCGAGAAGAAGGTCAGGATGAAGAAGATCACCCGGAACGTGTTGGCTTCGCCGATCGCCGGCGTCAGTTTCGCCAGTGCCGCGGGCGAGGCGGTCAGCGCCAGATAAAGCCCGATCGCGAAGGACAGCACGAAACCGATGATGAATTTCGGAAAGCGCTGCCAGATTTCGATCGGCCGCGCGCGGTCGCCCGGACGCACATTGATGTAGTTCGTCCAGATGAAGGCGAGCACGAACGCCCATATGCCGATGAACACGTCGATGAAGATTTTGATCGCCGCCGTCGTGCCGAGCACCCAGCCCGGCTGATAATTGACGCCTTCCGCCGAATTCTTGGCGAGGATCAGCGCCTCGGTGATGCCGCCGCCGGCAAGCGCGGCGCCGTCGGTCTTCACCGCAAGTCCCATCCACGACGCCGCGACGAGCGGCTCGTGATAGAGGAAAGTCTGCGCGAGGAACGGCAGGATCAACACCTCGACGACGGCGAAGACGACGACGAGCGAAGAGACAAGCACCGGCACCACCGGCCGCGCGCGAATGGCGCCGCCGGTGGCGATCGAGGCCGCGACGCCGCAGATCGAAATGCCGGAGGCGAGCGGCGCCGCCCATTCCCTGTTGAAGCCGAAATATCTGCGGGCGACGAAGTAAACCACGGCCCAGTAGATGAGATAAGCCTCGACGATCGCCGCGACGCCGCGCAGTACGATCGACGACGCGAAACTCAGGCGGCCGGCGATCGTCACGGCGAGGAACGCGCCAAGAATGACGATCGCCGTCTTGATGTAGAGTTCCGGCCGCACCGCCTCTTTCAGCCATTCGGCGAAACGCGGGAAGAAATTGGCGATGACCAATCCGGCGATTAGCGCGAAGACAAAGCCTCCTTCATTGGTGAGCCGCAGCGACCAGTCGATGCCGAATTTGTTGTAGTCTGCCGACGTCACCGCGGCAAAATGCGCGTAGCTGCCGATGATCCAGGCGGTATAAGCGATCCAGAACACCGCAGTGAACGCAATGGCGAAGCGCTTCACGTCGATGTCCAGCGCTGCGGCCGCGATACTGAGTACGGCGAGAAGCGCGACATATGTCGCAAGCAGGCTCGCGCCGCCACCGAGCCATGCGTAGGATTTTGCCGTCGGCGCCAGCGCGTGCGTGACATCGGTCCAAACCGACGTGGTGACGACCCAGCCCAGGAGATCGGGGCCTGCAGTTCCGGCAAGCGCAAGGATGAGAACGAACAAACCGATACCGAGCGATACCCAGTCCTCGGTCAGGCCCTGCCGGCTCGGCGTCGAGAGCGATAGCGTTGTGTCGGACATTTTTGGCGCTCATGAACGAAATTTAATTGAGCACTAAGCTACGCAAGTTCGCGACAAAAACGAGAGTTAAAGCTCAGCGTTTTTTGGCGGGATGTTGGAATGAAGGTTTTGTCTAACTGTCCCCGCACGCTATTTTTTACCTCCAGCCCCTTGGCTGGATATTTTCTGTGCATCGGGATAAAGTGGCCGGCATGATCAGCGCACTCAAAGACGCCTTCCAAGCCGCCGAGACCTGGCCCGAGGAGGACCAGGAGGCGCTGGTCGAGGCCGCGCGCGAGATAGAAGCTCAACGAACGGGCGTATATCACGCGACGGCAGAGGAGCTTGCTGCGATCGATCGGGGGCTCGCTGACGCGCGACAAGGGCGCTTTGCGTCGGATGAAGCTGTTGCTGCGGTGAAGGCAAGTTTTCGCGAAGGATGAGAGGGGGCGTTACTGAGGCGGCACCCCAATTACCCCGAGCGTGAAGCTCAGATCATTTGCACCTCGCTCTGGGTGGAGATCGGTGCGCATCGCCCGAAATAGCTGATCGAGGCGATCGTGTTTTGTGGCGCTGCGTTCGACATTAGCAAACGAAATCTCAGCTTGGAATTCGCTGAGAGCTGTCAACACGGGTGATGAGGCAATAAGCGTCATACTATTCACGGCATCAGGGTAGCGGCGGTGTCCTTCGGGAGTCGCGCGACCTTCTACGATGCCTGACAGAGCAAGGACGAATTCTTGGTATTGCGCGAACTTTAATCTGCGCCAGTCGGCTTGATGTTCTCTGCGGCGCGTCAGTACCGAAGTAACAACTGCAGTAAGTATCGCAGTGATCAGAGAAATTCCTGCGGAAAATCCAATCGTAGCAAGCGATAGCTGTTCCATTTGGATGCCATGCTTAAGAGCGGTTACGCCGCACGTCCACACCCCTGCGGCTTAAACACCCGCTCGCTCGACGCCGGGTATTTCACCAGCATCGCCGGCGGCCTAATCGGGCGCGGCGAAAAGTTGCCGCCGCAATTCGGGCAGCGGCCGCTCAATCGCGTGTCGATGCAATCGCGGCAGAACGTGCATTCGAACGTGCAGATCATCGCGTCGATTGCGTCCGGCGGCAGGTCCTTGTCGCAGCATTCGCAGCCGGGTTTCAGCACAAGCATGTGCGCCTCCCCTTGTGGTTCCACTGTCCCGGACGCGCGAAGCGCGATCCGGGACCCAGAGCAAACGGATATATCTTGGACAGAGCGCACTCTGCCCTGGACCCCGGGTCGCCCTTCGGGCGTCCGGGGATGTCGCGCACCCGCCCCTGGACCCCGGATCGCCTTCGGCGTCTGGCGAAGTGGCGCTCAATCACTACGCCGCGAGCGCCTGATCCAAATCCGCGATGAGATCCGCCGTGTCCTCCAACCCGACCGACAGCCGCACCACATCCGGCCCGGCGCCGGCGGCGACCTTCTGCTCGTCGGCCAATTGGCGGTGCGTCGTCGACGCGGGATGAATAACCAGCGAGCGCGTGTCGCCGACATTGGCGAGATGCGAGAACAGTTTTAAATTCCGCACGAGCGTCACGCCGGCATCGTAGCCGCCGGTCAGACCGAAGGTGAACACCGCGCCGGCGCCCTTCGGGCAATAGCGCTTCGCCAGATTGTGATAGCGGTCGCCGGCGAGGCCGGGATAGCTCACCCATTTCACCTTTTTGTGCCCCTGCAGGTGCGTCGCCACGGCGAGCGCATTCTCGGAATGGCGCTGCATGCGCAAGGGCAGCGTCTCGATCCCCGTCAGAATCAAAAACGCATTGAACGGCGACAAAGCCGGCCCGAGATCGCGCAGGCCGAGGACGCGACAGGCGATGGCGAAACCGAAATTCCCAAAAGTCTCGCCCAAGATCATGCCGCCATATTCCGGGCGCGGCGCGGAGATCATGGGATAGCGCTTGTCGGCAAGCCAATCGAACTTGCCACCGTCGACGATGACGCCGCCGATCGAATTGCCGTGCCCACCCAAAAATTTCGTCGCGGAATGCACGATGATGTCGGCGCCATGCTCGAACGGCCGGATCAGGTAGGGCGAGGCGAGCGTGTTATCGACGATGAGCGGCACGCGCGCGCGTTTGGCGATTGCGGCGATCGCCTCGATGTCGGTGACGATGCCGCCGGGATTGGCGATCGATTCGATGAAGATCGCTTTCGTCTTCGGGCTCACGGCCTGCTCGAATGTCGAAAGATTGTCGGGATCGGCCCATTTCACGTTCCAGCCGAAGTTCTTGAACGAATGATTGAACTGGTTGATCGAGCCGCCATAGAGTTTTGTCGAGGCGATGAGCTCGTCGCCGGGCGTCATCAGCGCATGCAGGACGACGACCTGCGCGGCATGGCCTGATGCGACCGCGAGCGCCGCGGTGCCGCCCTCGAGCGCGGCGACGCGTTCCTCCAGCACCGCGTTTGTGGGGTTGGTGATGCGGCTATAGATGTTGCCGAAGGCCTGCAGGCCGAACAGCGAGGCCGCATGGTCGACGTCGTCGAAGACGAAGGACGTCGTCTGGTAGATCGGGGTCGCCCGCGCGCCGGTCGCCGGGTCCGGCTGGGCGCCGGCGTGGATGGCGAGGGTAGCAAAGCCCGGGGCAGGTGTGTCGGCCATGTGTACTCCGAAGTGTGCGGTATAAAGAACGATCCGTGCGATTAATGAAACGGAGCGTTCGGTCAAGCAGGCCGGCAAAGTGGTCGGAAACGCTGCGGGAGACAAGCCGTGCGCGGCGTGCCGGGGCGCACCGCCTTTCGGCCATGCCGGCGCTACTTTGTCGGCCTAGACAGCGGCCGAAGGAGATTTTTGAGATGCGCGCATCCTCCCCAAAAGTGCTGCTGCCGCTCGGTGCGCTCGCCGTTGCCGCGGCCGGGTTCGCCTTCGTCTGCGCGCGCGGCCTGAATTTCAGCGATCCGATTTTCCCCTCGCCCATGGCTTTGCAAGAGCCCGCCTGGCCGGCGCCGAAAGTGCTGCCTGCGCCGCAGGCCACCACCGAGGCGCCCCGACCCGCCGACCCGCCGCAGATCGGCGCCGTCGTGCCGCAGGAGGCGCGCGCGGGCGATCGCGCGACGCAGCGTCTCGACGGCTTTCTCGGTCCGGCTCGCCCCGACGGCAATCGTTCGATGCAAATTCCCGAGGTGACGCCCGATCAGGCGGCGGCCGCCGCGCGCAGCGCGGCCGATCTCATCAACGGCTTGCTGGCGAATGGCGGCCAGCGGCGGATCGGCGCGGCCGCGCAGATCGACCCCGACGATGCAGCGGCAATGGCGCAATCGGCGGCGAAAATGCTGAACGGCTTTCTGCGCGATAATCGTGCCGCGGATGAAGAGCGAGCGCAGGTACGGCGCCAGGCGCAATAAGCTAGCGAAGCTCGCAAGATATAATTAGGCGCGCATGGCGGTCGGCGCATGTGCGCCGCTGTCTGGGATGAGCATTGGATGATGGGATGATCTTTGATCTTCGCGGTGGTCTTCGACGTGCGGCTAGGAAAAGCGGTACAGTTCCTCTACATAGCCGCGGCGAATCCAGTACGGGAACCGATATTCCGCGGGAACGCCCATGGTCTGCCGCACAGGCATAAAGCATTCGTGATTGATCGACAGGAACATGCCGCATCGCGCTTTCATCGCCTCGACGTATCGCGATGCTGTTTCGGGATCGATCTCCGGCAGCGAATCCGAATTGAACGCGATGTCGTATCTGTCCGCTTGCTCGAAGAAGAACGTCGGCGACTTGATTCGGATTGGGCGGCCTAAGCTCTCGCCTTCCAATTCGATGACGTGATCCGCAAACGTGCGTCCGAGGTGATATGCCTGCGCGACGCAGGTCAGCGGAATGTCGATGATAGTATAAGACCCGATGCCGATCCGATGCGCGCAATAGGCGGCGCGACTCAAGCCGCCGCCGATCTCGACAACGCGCGCGCCGGCATTTCTGCCGCAAAGGCTCCAGAGGCGCCACGCCTGATAAAGCGCATCAATGCTGCGCAGGGTCGCGATCCCACGCGATGTCAACAGTCCGAACTCTTCGGCGTAGGGATTAGGGAACTCAATCCTGAACCCGAAAGCTTCGTCTGCAAATGCCAGCAATTCATCCGGCGATGCCAGTGTCGGCGGCGGATCGCCAGGATTGTAAGCTTCAGGGTTAGCCAGCTTTATAATTCCGACTGCTTCGCAAAGGCGCATCAGCTGGTTGTGAACAAGCCGTGAATACTCGGAGAGCCATGCCGGGGTCGGTACCGCGCCTTTAAAGATCGCCTCGAAGCCGTAGAACAAGCGGTTGCCAGCCGGATTACGCAGATGCTGGGCGACGAGCTGCACGTCACCCGACATCAGGGCGTCGTGAACGTCCCGCTTCATCTGTGCGAAATCAGTCTGCCAAAACCCGCCGCCAGACTGGGCGTCGACCGATCGCCTGTAGGCTGCAATGATGCGCCAAACCAGGGTGGTGTCATCGCCCGACGCGCTTCCGGTGCTGATCGCGTGATCGTCACGCGTGTGCGCCATCGGCCGATGTACCATCTGGGGAAAGTCCGGCATAGGCCCGCGATGCCGCGCTAGCCAATGGGTATCGCGCCGTGATGGTCGACTCGGAGTTCCCGACGCAGATGCGTTCGCTTCAGTTTTTCCGTTACGCTCGAAGCATTCCGCACAGCATTTTTGAGATTTCCCGCTGGGTGCAATGACTGCTAATAGCGTGATGCTGCGACCCGCGAGCGGAGCTTCCGATCCCGACGTGCGCGAGCGGTGAAACGCCGTCGACCGGGAACGGCGCAAATCGAGGCGAGACGGAATACGGGGTCCGCGGCTCAGTGAAAGGTTCGAGCTCGTGCCGATGGAATGAGGCGCCGAGCAGGCTCTCTAGCCTGCTCCGCGGCGACGCCCTTCGCCGCTTCACGGCCCGCAGCAGTGTCTCGTTGATGTCGCGTTGCCAGTATTTGCCGCGTGCCTTGAATGTCGAGACGACAAGCGGATCGAGCCGAAGCGAAACGACTTTGGCCGGCTTTTTACCTGGACCTCGTTGGTTTCTTCGGATCGAAGTCAAACGACATCGTCCTATTCTAGCACTAAGTTCTGAGCCTTCCAACTTTTTCTGTGCTACAAAAAAAGGATGCGCGCATGCGCAGCCGATAAAACGACAGCAACCCTGGTTCTGGCCCGAGCGCAGCCAGGCAATCCCTCCCAACTTTTTTGCTGCATCCCGGAAAACCCATTGCTATAGAGCGCCACCCGAGGCGGCCGGGCTGGCTGATCGAGTGAGGCGCAGGCGCCACCGGCCGGCGCGGGCGTGGCGGAACTGGTAGACGCGCTGGACTTAGAATCCAGTGATGCAAGTCGTGGGGGTTCGAGTCCCTCCGCCCGCACCAATGGTTCGCGCTCCGGAGATCGCCTCGGCTTTGAGATTTCGGCGCGCGAGGAGCGCGCAGCAGGTTTGGAAGGTTTGGCACGATGCAGGTCACGGAAACCTCTTCGGCGGGATTGAAGCGCGAGTTTAAGGTCGTGCTGCAAGCCGAGGAATTGGCGGCGAAACTCGACACACAGCTCGCCGATCTCAAGAGCAAGGCGCAGCTCAAGGGCTTCCGCCCGGGCAAGGTGCCGGTCGCGCATCTGAAACGCGTCTATGGCCGCAGCATCATGGGCGACGTCGTCCAGGAGGCGGTCACCGAGGCCAACAAAAAGATCGTCGAGGAGAACGAGCTTCGCCTTGCCGTCGAGCCGCGCTTCGATTTTCCCGGCGGCCAGAGCGAGATGGAGAAGGTCATGGAGGCGAAGGGCGACTTTGCCTTCACCGTCGCCTTCGAGACGCTGCCGAAATTCGAGGTGGGCTCGTTCGCGGACCTAGAGCTGGAGCGTCTCGTCGTCGACGTGCCGGAAGCGGAAGTCGAGCAGGTGCTCGACCGCATGGCGAGCCAGAACCGCACCTATACGCCGAAAGAGGCGGAGGCGGCGGCCGAGAAGGGCGACAAGCTGACGATCGACTTCGTCGGCAAGATCGGCGGCGAGACGTTCGAGGGCGGTACCGGCACCGACGTCGAGGTGATCATCGGCTCGAACAGCTTCATTCCGGGCTTCGAGGAGCAGGTCGTCGGCATGAAGGCCGGCGAGAGCCGCACCGTCACCGCCACGTTCCCGGAAAATTACCTGCCGCGGCATTTGGCCGGCAAGGAAGCGACCTTCGACGTGACGGCGAAGAGCCTCGCGGCGCCGGGCGAGCTCGCCATCGACGACGCCTTCGCCAAGGGCTTCAATTTCGACTCGCTCGACGCGATGAAGGCCGCGATCCGCGGCAATCTCGAAGCCGAATGGGCGCGGGCCTCACGCGAGAAGCTGAAACGTGCGCTTTTGGATGCGCTCGACAAGAAGTACTCGTTCGAGCTGCCGGCCGGCCTCGTCGACCAGGAATTCGACGGCATCTGGAAGCAGGTTCAGGCCGAGCAGGCGCAGACCGGCAAGAGCTTTGCCGACGAGGGCACGACCGAGGAGGCGGCCCGCGCCGATTACCGCCGTATCGCCGAGCGGCGCGTCCGCCTGGGGCTGCTTCTCGCCGAAGTCGGGGAGAAGGCGGAGGTGAAGGTTGAGGAGAACGAAGTGACGCAGGCCCTCGTGCAGCGCGCCCGCGCCTTCCCCGGCCAGGAACAGCAGGTATGGGACCATTACCGTAAGAACCCGCAGGCGCTTGCGGAACTGCGGGCGCCGATCTTCGAGGACAAGGTCGTCGACCACATTATCGGTCGGGCGAAGGTCAGCGAGCGCAAGGTCGACAAGGACGAATTGTTCAAGATGGAGGAGGAGGACGCGAAGCCGGCCTAGTTTCTTCCGCGTTCCTTCGCGATTTCGGGTTTTAAGGCCTGGCCTCGCGATTTCCGCAATCTCCTCCTCAAGCTTCGCCCATTGCGCGGGAGGTCCGGACGATTATGTTGGCACAGCCGGGCCGGCGGATTCGCCGCCGGCCAAACCGAGGAAAACGATGCGCGATCCGCTCGAAGTTTACAGCCAGTATCTGATCCCGCAAGTCATTGAAAATACAAGCCGGGGCGAGCGGGGCTTCGACATCTATTCGCGCCTTTTGCGGGAGCGCATCGTCTTCCTCACCGGGCCGGTCGAGGACCATATGGCCTCGGTCATTATTGCCCAGCTTCTCTTCCTCGAGGCGGAGAACCCGAAGAAGGAAGTGTCGATGTACATCAACTCGCCGGGCGGGGTCGTCACGGCGGGCCTGGCGATCTACGATACGATGCAGTTCATCCGGCCGAAGGTCTCGACGCTCTGCGTCGGCCAGGCGGCATCGATGGGCTCGCTGCTGCTCGCAGCCGGCGATGCGGGCCTGCGGTTTGCGCTACCCAATGCGCGCATCATGGTCCATCAGCCGTCGGGCGGCTTCCAGGGGCAGGCGTCGGATATCCTGCGACACGCTGAAGACATCATGAAGATCAAGCGGCGCCTGAACGAGATCTATGTAAAGCATACCGGGCGCGACTACGACACGATTGAAATGACGCTCGACCGCGATCATTTCATGTCGGCGGAGGAGGCGAAGGCCTTCGGCATCGTCGATAACGTTTACGACAAGCGTCCGGAAGACCAGGTACCTGTGAAGGCTGCCTGACTCGCGCGAAGCGTTCGGCAACATCCGACGCGCGAAGCATTTCGGCGACGCTCGTCGAGAAAAATGCTCCAGGAGCGCGGGGCCCTCTGATGGCATATCGCTTGCTCCCTGCCCGGTC
>Ga0164306_10000135_pt1 | contig 26786 bp, 27 predicted proteins | sample Whisoiple_242_MG_FD_110213 | JGI IMG/M metagenome (GOLD analysis project Ga0164306, IMG submission 110213) | Soil microbial communities amended with fresh organic matter from upstate New York, USA - Whitman soil sample_242_MG | ecosystem: Environmental > Terrestrial > Soil > Unclassified >... | reverse complement strand
TGGACATCGCCGGCTGCGAGGTCCCGACCACCGCGATCAGGTCGCTGACGCTGGCCTCGGAGATCAGCAACCGATCCAGGATCCGTCGGCGGGACGGTTCCGCAACAACGGTGAACAGGTCGGCCATCAGTACATATTACGACAAAGGCATATGCGCGGCAAGGCATATGTCCTGCAACGGAGCCGGTTCGAAAGCCCGGTTTGCGCGCAAGCTCTCCTGGTCCACCGGGAGCGGTCCGCTCACGAACGGGTGTGGCGCACGGTTGCTCCGGAGGGAGTGGTCAGTGAGCAGGGAGTGTCAGTGCGGAACGGTAGTTTGGCTCCATGGTGATGCTCGGAGTGCATGTCGGCGCGCGCGAGGACGACGCCGATCCAGTCGACGAGGCACGGCGGTCGGGCGCGGACGGCGTGCAGATCTTCCTCGCCGATCCGCAGGGTTGGAAGGCGCCCAAGCCACATCCGCTCGCCGACCAACTGCGGTCCTCGGACCTGGACATCTATGTCCACGCGCCCTACGTGCTCAACGTCGCGACCACGAACAACCGGATCCGCATCCCGAGCCGCAAGCTGCTCGGTGCCCATGCCAAGGCCGCGGCGGCACTCGGTGCGAAGGGGATGATCGTGCACGGCGGTCACGTCACGGCCGACGCGGATCCGTCGGTGGGGTTCGACAACTGGCGCAAGGTGTTCGCCCGCCAGGCCGAGGACGGTGGTTTCGAGCTGCCGATCCTGATCGAGAACACCGCAGGCGGTGACAAGGCGATGGCCCGGCATCTGGAGGCGATCGGCAAACTCTGGGATGCGGTCGGGGAATTCGGCCCGGGCTTCGTCCTCGACACCTGCCATGCCTGGGCCTCCGGCATCGACCTGGCGACCGCGGTTGATCAGATCAAGGCCATCACCGGGCGGGTGGACCTGGTGCATTGCAACAACTCCCGCGACGAGTTCGGCTCCGCCAGGGACCGGCACGCGCCGCTCGCAGACGGTCAGATCCCGACCCAGGCACTCATCGACGTCGTGAAGGCCGCCGGTGCACCGGTGATCCTGGAGACGCCCGGCGGTCCCGAGGAGCGAGCCGCGGAAGTCAAGATCCTCCGCGCCGGAGTCGAGTAGCCGGTCCCACAGAGGGGGGACACGCCTACGACGCGCAATGGTCCCGGCACCGGGGAGTGATGCCGGGACCATTGCCGCGAACGGCCTGGGAACGCTCAGTCCTCGATCTCGAACGTCCTGCGCACCGGGTGGTTCGCCACGATGACCGCATCGACGTCGTAGGCCGTCTTGATGGTGACCAGGCGGCCCCAGGTGACCGGGTCGTACCCCGAGCTCGGATCGGCGGCGTGCTCGACGAAGTTCAGGTACTGCCGACCCGCGCGGAACGGGTGCATCTCCGCTACGAGTCGGTCGGCATCCCGCCGCGCCGTCGCACCCATCTCCGGTGTTGCCGCGATACCTGCGCCGAGCACCAGGAACTCGCCGTCGAGCGTCGGCATCGCACCGGCACCTGGGTGCGGACGACTCAGGGCTCCGCCCAGTTGCCGGATCTCGTTCACCAACAACGTCGATTGCGAAGCGGGACCGGCGAGGTCGACGAAGGCCTGGATCGCCTCCTCCGGCATTCCGGCCAGCACCACCGCGTTCGACGCGCCGGGCGTCGGACCCTCCGGATCCATGTGCAGCCGGGCCAGTGACGCGACCGGCACCCGGCCGAAGGTGTCCAGCTCCGGGCCGAGATCACGCAGTGCCGAGAGGATCTCGCTGCCGCGCTGGTCCGAGGCCAGCACCGCGCCGTCGATCACCACGAGCTGGCGGCCGCGGAACGGTTCGGGGATGTCGGGCAGCGGCGGCAGGTCGAGCACCCGGAAGGAGGTGGTCACCTCGTCGGGTGCGTCGGCCGCCCAGGCCAGCCAGCCGCGCAACACCCGTTCGGTGTCCCTGCGATCCCAGACCATCATTCCGGCGTATGTGGTGTCGAACGGGAAGATGGCGAACTCCAGGGCCGTGACGATGCCGAAGTTGCCACCGCCACCGCGGATCGCCCAGAAGAGCTCGGCATTCTCGGTTGCGTCCGCCCACACGATGGAGCCGTCGGCCGTGACGATCTGCACCCCGGTGATGCTGTTGGTCTGCAGGCCGAGCTTCCGGGCGTACAGGAAGATCCCGCCGCCCAGCGAATAGCCGGCCACTCCGACATCGGGCGACGAGCCGTGCAACACGGCGAAACCCTCGGCGGCAGCAGCCTGGACGACAGGCAGCCAGATGGCTCCGCCGCCGACCCGGGCACGCTGCCGCACCGGGTCGATCTGCACCGAATCCATCCCCGAGGTGCGGACGATGACGACGTCATCCAGCCGACCGAGGGGGCCGGCATTGTGGCCGGTGCTCTGCGGGGCCACCCGCAGACCGGCATCGACCGCGGCGCGCACCACTTCCGCCGTTTCCTCGGCGTTCGTCGGGAAGGCCACGGCGGCCGGGCGCTGGTCGACGGCAAGATTCCACGGCGTGCGCGCATCGTCGAAGCCCGGATCGCCGGGCAGCAGGACGGTGGCGCCGCAGAGCACACGCACTGTCTCGGCGCGATGGGAGCGGGTGGCGGTAGAGCCGGCGATGCCGCTGTTGGCCAGGTCGCTGGTGGTGATGTCGCTGGTGGTGATGTCGCTGATGGTCATGCTGGGAGAACCTCCGGGTCGATGTCGGTGTGACAGGACCACGGTGGGGGACAGCGGTTGAAAGTTACTGAAGGTTCACTGAAACCGCCGGTCGCAGCGCTGCAAGTCACCCGTCAGCGACGTCGACCCGCAGCCGAAGTGGGGGACGGGTGACCCGCACATCACTTCGGCGCGCGCCACGTCCGCTCGAACGGCAACCGCCAGGCGTGCGGAGCGATGAGTTGGTGGATGGCGTTCGGACCCCAGGATCCGGGCGTGTACGGCTTCACCGGTGGCGGATCGTCCAGCAGCGGAATCGACCGCTCCCATAGGCTTTCGATGCCCTCGGCGGTGGTGAACAGGGTGTGATCGCCGCGCATCGCATCAAGGATCAACCGCTCGTAGGCCTCGAGGACATCGCCGGCGTGCGTGGTGTCGTGGGTCGAGAACTGCATGCTCAGCTTGTCCAGCTTCATCCCCGGGCCGGGACGTTTGCCGTAGAAGGAGAGCGACACCTTCGTCTCGTCGGCGAGGTCGAACGTCAGGTGGTCCGGTCCCTGGGTGCCGACTCCGGACCCGGTCGGGAACATCGACTTCGGCGCCTCCTTGAAGGCGATGGAGATGATCCGCTGCCCCTCGGCCAACTTCTTGCCGGTGCGCAGGTAGAACGGAACGCCCGCCCACCGCCAGTTGTCGATCCTGGCCTTGAGCGCGATGAACGTCTCGGTGTCGGACTCCGGCGCGACACCCTCCTCGCCCCGGTACCCCAGATACTGCCCGCGGACGACGTTGTGCGGATCGATCGGCAGCAGTGAGCGGAAGACCTTGTTCTTCTCCTCGCTGATGGCGCGGGGTTCCAGTGCGGTGGGCGGTTCCATGGCGACGAAGGCCAGTACCTGGAACAGGTGGGTGACCACCATGTCCTTGTAGGCCCCGGTCGCCTCGTAGAAACCCGCCCGGCGATCCAGACCGAGGGTCTCCGGGATGTCGATCTGGATGTGGTCGATGAAGTTGCGGTTCCAGATCGGTTCGAACAGGCCGTTGGCGAACCGGAAGGCCAGGATGTTCTGGGCGGCCTCCTTGCCCAGGAAGTGGTCGATCCGGAAGACCTGACTTTCCCGGAACACTCCGTGCACCTGGTCGTTCAGCTCGATCGCGCTCTCCAGATCGGTGCCGAACGGCTTCTCCATCACCACCCGTGAACGCTCCACCAGACCCGCGTCCTTGAGCATGGTGACCACTGCGAGTGCGGCCTTCGGCGGCACGCTCAGGTAGTGCAGCCGCAGTACGTCGTGGCCGAGTTCGGCCTCGGCCTCTGCGACGGCCGCGGCCAGCGCCACCGGCCCGGCGCTCTGCGGGACGTAGCGCAGCTTCGCCGCAAAGGTCGCCCACTGACCCTCGTCCAGCGGACGGGTGCTGAACTCGGTGACCGCCTCGTGGGCGAAATGCCGAAAGGCATCGGTGTCCATGTCCTCGAGCGACGTGGCGACCACCTGGACGTCCGGGGTCAACGCCGATAGCGCCAGGTGCGTAAGGCCCGGCAACAGCTTGCGGCGGGACAGATCACCGGTCGCGCCGAACAGGACGATCACATGCGGATCCAGCTGCTCGGGCTCACGCCGAGATTTCCTGGAACCGGGCGCGGGGTAGGCGATGCTCTGCGCAGGTGCGGTCGTCATGGACAGATGATCCCACCGCCGCGTCACGCCGCGCGGGGTGGTCGTTTCCGCGAGGTAAACACCGCCCGGTCTCCGACCGAATCGCCTGGTCAGGTCCGGGGGGTGCCTAGAGCCCGGCCATCAGATCGGTCTCGGTGATGCCCGGTCCCTGCCCGCTCCGGATCGCCCACTCGGTGCCGAACACATAGCCGAATGCCTCCGTCGGCATCGCGAGGAACATCGACTGCTCGGCGATCTGGCTCGCATGCACCCGCATCGCGGCCCGCTTGGTGTCCAGGTAGGCCGAGACATCAACAGCCGCAGTGATTTCCGATTCAGACTTGCCACGCGTATCGGCGTCGGGATCGTCGGGCAGTTCCATCCCGGACTCGCGGGCGATGCGGGCGAATTCGTCCATTCCCCGGTGGAGATGATCCCGGTTCATCGTCATCTGGAAGACGCGCGGCGTGCCGGCCAGTTCCGCGGCGCGCACGCCGACCCGGTGGACCTGGATGTGGTCGGGATGGCCGTAATTGCCGTTGTCGTCGTAGATGGTCAGGACCTCGGCGTTCTCTTCCCGCAGGATGACCGCCAGCCGCTCGGCGGCCTCCTCGATCGAGGCCGTCCAGAACGATCCGGGTGCATCGTTCGTCGGCTCACCCATCATCCCGGAATCGAGGTAACCGAGGAACTCGGTGCGCTGGGCACCGAGAATCTCGGCAGAGGCCAGGGTTTCGGTGACCCGGCGTTCCCACAGTGGCTCGTCCTGGCCGAGAAATCCGTCCTCGACCTCGCCCAGCTCGCCGCGGGTGGCCACCACCAGCACCACCCGGTGTCCCTGATCCGCCGCCTTGCGCATCACCCCGCCGGCCACGATGCACTCGTCATCGGGATGGGCGTGGAACGTCACCATGGTGGCCATCCGGCAAACGCTATGTCATGGCCAAGGGGATCAGGCCGCCGAACCCCATCGGGCGGCGGGCGTCGCATCGGCGAACTGGTGCATCTCGGCCATCAGCCTGGCCGCCTTTTCCAGCAGCCTCGCGCCGACCAACACGTCGAGCGTCCCGGGATCCATTCCCCAATGCGCGGCAGTGCGGCAGATCGCGAACGACACGATCGAAGGATCGATGTCGCTGCTGCAGAAGATCGTGCTGGCAATGCGTCGGATGTCCCGGCGCTGCTCCTCCACGTCGACGGCGAGATCGACCCCGTGCAGCTCGGGGGTGCGCACGATGGTGAGGAACGCGGCGTCGATGCGGCGTTGGTCGTCCTGGCCGGTCGAACTTCGGGTAACTCTGCGCGGATTCAGTTGAACAGCACCGCCGTCAGCCCGACGACGACGGAAACTGCGAGCATCGCGCCCACCGAAACCATCAGCGTGGGGGCGGCCCTGCACATCTCGCGAATGTCGTTCATGTTGCACTCCTTGGCTTGTCAGGTTGGGGCCGAGCGAGATACGAGCGATGGCGCACGATCTCCTCGTGGTGAGAAACGGTGATGTTGCGGCCACCGGCCTGCCAGAGGCTGCGCAGGTGTTCGGTGGTGGTGCCGGGATCGGAAAGACGACGGGGAACTCGGTCGGCGGCGGTGGCGTCCGGCACCCCGCAAGGGGGGCGGTCCGTGGTGACGATGTCCTTTGCAGAAGTGGCGCTGTGCGCCGACATGCCGGGCAACGGAGGCGGCAGCGCCCCCAGGCGCCGCTCATCAACGGGCGGCCTGGATCGATCAAGCACTTCCAGTGTACGAGCGGAATCGGCGTCTCCACGGCAGGCGGACAGTGACGTGGCGCCCACTCGGATCCGGTGTGCGACAACCAGGTCGCACCCGGTGACCGGTTGATGACGCAGCGACAATTTCCGAGCGTGCGGGGCCGACCTGCGCCCGTGCCGGGCGGGAGAATCCGACGCCAGCTGCCGGCTCGCGGCGCACCGCCTGTGACCCGGATCTCCGGCAGCAGAATGACAATCAGCCGTGGTGCGACGCGATGCTGGCCCGTTCTACGACAGTTCAGGGTGGGTCACCGTGATGCGGTTGCGGCTCGACGCCGGTTGACGGGACGCCCGACACGAAGCCAGGTAGGAAGGCTCAGCCGGGGACGATGTCACCGCTTCCCGACGTACTGCGATCGACCTGCGGTGGATTCCCCGTGTAGGTGATGTCTCCGCTGCCGTTGACGGTGGCGGACAGCCGGTCGGTGACCTGCACCCGGGCGCTGCCGGATCCGTCCACCTCGACGTCGGCCTCGGCGGTGATCAGGCCCGAACCGTCGTAACCGCCGGATCCGCTGAGGGTGACCTGCTGGGTATCGGCGGTGCCGCCGAGCGTGACCCCACCGGAGCCCGACAGATCCACCACCACACCGGTCATCGCCAGGCCGGTCAGTTCCACCGAACCCGATCCGGAGGCCAGGACCGTGCTGTCCCCCCGCAGGGTGCCGATGCCGGTGGCGTTCCCGGAGCCGCTGACCTCGAGGCGATCCAGAGGTCCCACCGTGAGTGCGTAGCTGATGCCGCCGGATCCGATCGAGTCCTTGTTGTCCAGGATCAGCGTGCCGTCGATCACCTGGGACGTCAGGCCGGTCAGGTCGTTGGCCCCGGCAGTGACGGTCAGCGATTCCGTCCCACCGGTGGTGATCGTCAGGTCTCCGCTGGTCAGCAGCCGCACGGCGGTGACACCTGCGATCTGCCTGGTCTGGGTTGTCTGATCGCCGGAACTGCGCAGCAGGCTGCAACCGGATGCCAGCAGCACGAGGGCGACGACTGCCGTCAGCGAGCACAGCCGAACGGTGCGCAGTCGTCTGGTCATCGACGCATTATCCGTCCAACACCCCTGCCTCATGGGCCAGGATCGCGACCTGGACCCGGTTGCCGGCGCCGAGCTTGACCAGCAGGCGCGAGACGTGGGCCTTCACCGTGGCTTCGCTCATGTACAGCGCGGCGCCGATGTCGTGGTTCGACAACCCTCGCCCGACCTCGATGAGCACCTCCCGCTCCCGATCGGTCAGTCCGGTGATCAGCTGCTGCGCCCTGGTCCGTCGCTCGACCCGTGGGTCGGCGGCGAAGTGGTCGATCAACCGGCGGGTCACGCCGGGGGAGAGCATGGCCTCACCGGCCGCGACTACCCGCACCGCCGCAATGAGTTCGAGCGGGGGAGTGTCCTTCAACAGAAATCCGGCGGCTCCTGCCTGCAGCGCGCGGAACACGAAGTCGTCCAGATCGAAGGTGGTGAGCACGATGACCCGCGGCGGGTCGGACATTTCCTGCAGAGCCGCGGTCGCGGCCAAACCGTCCATCGTCGGCATCCTGATGTCCATCAGCACGACGTCGGGACGGTGTCGGGCGACCGCGTCGGGTACCTCGGTGCCGTCCTTTGCCTCGCCCACCACCTCCAGGTCGTCGGCGGACTGCAGGATCATGGTGAGCCCGGCCCTGACCAGCGCATCGTCGTCGACGATCAGGATGCGAGCCACGCCGCGCCCCGATCCGTCGCCGTGCCCAGCTGACCGGTGGCAGCAATGGGCAACACGGCGTCGACCTGCCAGCCGCCATCGGCCGTCGGTCCTGCCGTCAGGGTGCCGCCGACCAACGCCACCCGCTCCCGGAGCCCGATCAAGCCGGCACCCGAACCCGGCAGCAGGCTGCCGGCAGCGACCGGCGGGCGATTGGTGACCCGCACCCGGACATCGTTCCCGACCGCAGCCACCGCAATCTCGGTTGCCGCGCCTCTGGCATGCTTGTGCACGTTGGTCATCGCCTCCTGCACCACGCGGTACACGGTGCGCCCCAAGGTATCCGGCAACGGCGGGACGTCCATCGCGAATCCCACCCGCACCCCGGCCGCCCTCGACGACTCGACCAGCGCCTCGAGGTCGCCGATGCCCGGTTGCGGAGCCAGGTCCACCACCCCATCCGCCTCGCCGATCGACTGGTCGGCCCGCAGCACTCCCAGCACGCCCCGCAAGTCCTCCAGCGCCTCCCGGGCGGTCGTACGGATCTGACCCGCGGTGAGCTGCACCTTGTCCGCACCCATACCCGGGTTGACCTCGAGTCCGCCGGCCTGCAGCGCGATCAGGGATACCTTGTGCGCCAGTACGTCGTGCATCTCTCTTGCGATCCGGGCCCGCTCGGCCAGCCTGGCCTGCTCCGACCTCCGTTCGCGTTCCGCCTCGGCCCGCTCCGCCCGATCCTGCAGCGAGCTGAGCAGGTCGCGGCGGGCACCGACATAGGCACCCAGGAGCGCCCAGAACAGTGCGCCGAGCACAGCCGCGACCACGGCGGCGAAGTCGAAGACGAACGGGGTCGCCCACACCCCCGGCAGCAGCAGGCAGCCGACGGTGGCCACCGTGCAGAGCACCAGCGCCCGGTCGCGACGGCGCACGGCGACCGTCAGCAGGGCGAAACCCAGTGGTAGCAGCACTTCCCCGGCCAGGTAGCACAGGGCGGCGATGGCGAACACCGTCACCGGGTATTGCCGCCGCCACCACATTGCGGCGGTCGCGACGATGCCCGGGATGATCACCAGCACCCAGCTGCTCGGGCCGGTTTCGAACCAGGCACCGGCCTGCAGGATGACGTCGACCACGCACAGGACGATGATCGTGACGTCACGGGTACGCGGTCCCCATCGCCGTGCCCAAGTGCGCCGCCACCGCCCGTCCGTCATCGGTCAAGCCTATGGGCGGTGTGCCGCCGATGGCGGTGACGAAAGTCGACCGATTGCGGGGGAACCACCGACTTTCGTCGGGGGTGCTGCTGACCCGACGGCCGATGTGAGCCATACCCCTTGCCGGGCAGAGTCATTGCCATGATCACAGCCGAGAACCTGACCAAGCGTTACCAGCAACACGTTGCCGTCGACGACGTGTCCTTCACCTGCGCGCCCGGAACCGTCACCGGTTTCCTCGGGCCGAACGGGGCCGGCAAGTCGACCACCCTTCGAATGCTCACCGGACTCACCCCGCCGACGTCAGGTCGGGTGCGGATCGACGGCCGCTCCTATGCCGACTTGCCCAACCCGGGCAGGCTGATCGGGGTGATGCTGGACGCGGCTGCCCAACACCCGGGCCGCACCGGACTGGAGACCTTGAAGATCACCACCCAACTCCTGGACCTGCCGCGGTCCAAGGCTCCGGAGATGCTCGAGCGGGTCGGGTTGGCCGCCGCCGGCAAGCGTCGGGTGGGCGACTACTCGCTGGGTATGCGGCAGCGACTCGGCATCGCGAGCGCGCTGATCGGCGACCCGGCCATCCTGGTGCTCGACGAGCCGGCCAACGGCATGGATCCGGAAGGCATCCGCTGGATGCGGGAGCTGCTGCGGGACTTCGCGTCCCGCGGGGGCACCGTATTGCTGTCCAGCCATCTGCTGGGTGAGGTGCAGGCGACCGTCGATCGGCTGGTGGTCATCGGGTCCGGCCGGATCGTGGCCGACGGCTCGCTCGCCGAACTGCTGACCGGCGGACGCACCGTAGTGCGCGGGCTGGACAACGACACCTTGGCCGGCGCGTTGCGGGCCGCCGGTCACCAGGTCCGCACGGAGGGCGGCGCGCTGACCGCCGACGCCACCAGCGAACAGGTCGGACGGATCGCCGCGTCCGCCGGGCAGGTGCTGCTCGAACTCCGGGACGGCGGCGCCGGCGGACTGGAGGACCTGTTCTTCTCGCTCACCAGCTCGGCCGCCCAACCGCAGGGGCAAGCCGCATGACCCGCCCCGCATCCACCTCGACCGAACCGTCCACCGCAACCGAAGAACGAAGGACCGTCATGAGCACCGCCCTGACCAGCAGTCACGCCACCCCTCCCACCCCGACCACGGCCGCCACCGCGATCCGGCCACAGCGGCTCTCCACGGTGTTCCTCGTCGAGCTCCGCAAGCTGACCGACACCCGCAGCGGAAAGGCGATCGTCGGGATCGGCGTCGCCATCCCGCTGATCGCGCTGACCTGGCTGCTGATCAAGGGCACCGGCTCCGATCAGTCGTGGCGTGCCTACAGCCCGTTCATGCCGGTGCTGAGCCTCACGATCCCGCTGATCGGATTGTTCGCGATGACCGCGGAGTGGACCCAACGAACCGCGCTGACCACCTTCACCCTCTCGCCGCGTCGCGGTCGGGTGCTGGCGATGAAGTTCCTGGCGTCGTTCGCCATGTCGATGGTCGTCACGGCCGTGGTGGTGGGTCTGACCATCGGGGCCACCGCGCTCGGCGGTCTGATCAACGGCGAGACTCCTTCGTTCGAATACCTGGGATCCGATGTGCGCGGCCTGATCATCATGCTGGCCCTGCAGGTCACCATGGCCGCCGGGTTCGGCGCGCTGGCCGCACAGACCGCCGTGGCGGTGGGCGCCTTCCTGGTCGCGCCGATGGTGTGGACCGCTGTCGGTCCGCTGTTGTTCGGCGAGAACGCCCAGTGGCTGGACGTGTTCAGCGCCTACGCCCGGCTGTCCTCTGACACCCCGCTCACCGACCTGCCGCAGACCCTGGTCGCGATCACCCTGTGGGTGATCCTGCCGACCACCATCGGGGTGGTGCGCAGCCTGCGACGTGAGGTGAAGTAGTCGATCCGCACCCAGACCCACCACCCTGGTCCGCCCGGGTGGTGGGTTTCCGGCGTTCCCGGATTGGTCGCCCTACCGATCGAGTGCGGCCAGCAGTCGGTCGAGGAATGCCACCTGACCCTTGACCAGTTTGCTGCGGGCTGTGTCGACGTCGAACCACTCTGCCCGGTCGACCTCCGGGAACGACTGCAGCCGGCCGGATCTCGGCGGCCACTCGACCTCGAAGGTGTTGCTCCGGCAGCTCGCCGCATCGAAGTCGGCCGCCCTGGCGAAGGCGATCACCGTCTTGCCGCTCTGCGCGATCGACCCCAACTCCAGGTCGGGTCCGTCCGGCAACGGGGAGCCGAGTTCTTCGGCGAACTCCTTGGCGGCCACGGCTTTCGGGTCGTCGAGCGGGGTGTCGGTGCCTGGTCCGTACTCGCCCTTCGGGATCGACCAGGCGTGCTCGTCCTTACGCGCCCAGAACGGGCCACCCATGTGCACGAGCATCACCTGTAGGGCATCGTCGCGCCGCCGGTGCAACAGCATGCCGGCACTGCGCTTCACCGCACCTCACCCGTCATGACCCCACCCTTCATGTGGGCCATCGTCGACCACGCGCGGCCGGTCGGGCAATGTGGCGGGTTCGTCGCGTGTCACGATCGGCCCATGACGCAGGACGCGACGCCGCCGATCGTCACCCTCGGCTCGAGCGAATCGGCCCCGTCGTCGGGCTCGGAGAGCACGCTGACCGTCCTGATCGCCTTCGGCGCCAACTTCCTGGTCGCGGTGGCCAAGAGCTGGGCGGCTGCGCTGACCGGCTCCGCCTCGATGGTCGCCGAGGCCGCACACTCCTGGGCCGACACCGGCAACGAGATCTTCCTGATGATCGCCAACAAGCGATCCAGCCGACCCGCCGACGATCGCCACCCGCTCGGCTTCGGGCGGGAGGCCTACGTCTGGTCGCTGTTCGCGGCGCTGGGGCTGTTCGTCGCCGGTGCCGCGGTGTCGATCACCCACGGCATCCACGAACTCGTCGATCCGGAGCCGGCCAGCGACTTCGTCATCGGGTACATCGTGCTGGCGGTGTCGTTCCTGCTGGAGGGATTCTCGTTCCTGCAGTCCGTGCGGCAGGCCCGCCGAGAGGCTCGAGCGCTGCGTCGGGACCTGATCGACCACGTGCTGGCGACCTCGGATCCCACCCTGCGGGCCGTGTTCGCCGAGGACGCCGCCGCGCTGACCGGGTTGATCATCGCCGCCACCGGTCTGGGCCTGCACCAGATCACGGGCTCGGCGACACCGGATGCGATCGGCTCGATCCTGGTCGGCGTGCTGCTGGGGGTCGTCGCGGTGGTGTTGATCAATCGGAACCGGCAGTTCCTGGTCGGTCAGGAGGTCAGCCCGGCGGCCCGGTCGGCGGCCCTGACGGCGTTGCTGGATCTGGCGGACGTGGATCGGGTCACCGCCCTGCGGCTGGAGTTCATCGGGCCGCGGCAGGTCTACCTGGTCGCCGACGTCGACCTGACCGGCGACGACCGCGAACCCAACCTGGCGATCCGATTGCGCGCGCTGGAGGCCAGGATCCGGGAATCCCCGGCGGTGGTGGACTGCACGCTGAGCCTGTCCGCGCCGGACGAGCAGGCGCTGGTTCCCTGATCCGCCGTCAGGCGTCAGACGTCTGTTGACAGGCGGGCGGCCGTGCAGTCGGCACACACGCCGAACAGCTCGAGCTCGTGGTTGATGTCGCTGTAGCCGTACTCGGCCGCCACCGTACGGGCCCAGCGCTCGACACTGGGCGCCTCGATCTCCTGGGTGCGTCCGCACTGCCGGCACACCAGATGATGGTGGTGGCGGGGCTGTTCGCACTGCCGGTACAGCACCTCGCCGGACTGGTTGCGCACCGTGTCCAGGTCACCGCCGCCCGCCATGTCCTGCAGCGCCCGGTACACGGTGGCCAGGCCGATGGTCGATCCCGAAGCGCGCAGCGCGCTGTGCAACTCCTGGGCGGAGACGAACTCGTCGGTCCCGGCCAGGACCGCGAGGATGGCCGTCCGCTGAGTGGTGTTGCGGCGCTGAGTGACGACCATCGGTTCTCTTTCCAGTGCATCCGGGTGCACAGGCGAGGGTACCCGGCTGGTCGGCGCCGCTACGGTGATCGTCATGCCGGCCGACCACCCCCGACGACGCCACCCTCATCGACGTGGCAGCGCGGTCCTGGTGGCGTCCATTGCGTTCGCGTTGCTCTCTGGTTGTGCGAGCGGGAGTGGGACAACCACACCGTCCGCCACCATTTCCACCGTTTCCACCGTCACAGCGGGCACCATCACCAGCCAGGTGACCAACACCGTCACGTCCACGGCCGGTGGCGGCACCGTGCTGGCCTCGCCGCCGCCACCCACGGCGGAGCCGGCACCGGTGGACGGCGACTGCCCTTACCTGGCGAATGACGCGGTGGCCGACATCAACGGGCAGCACACCGGCACCACCCAGATCATCGACGTAGCGCCGTACCCGATCTGCATCTTCACCCGCTCCGACGGCGATCCGCTCGCGTCGATCCGGATCATCCAGGCGGACACCCCGGAAGCCGCGGTGGCCGCGGTCGACGCCCACGTCCCGATCGACGGCTCCGACCCGGCCAGCCAGCCGCCCGGCTGGTCCGGCGGCTCGATGGTCACCGACACCGGTTCCATCTACGCGGTGTCCAAAGGCACGATCGCCGTGGTCGCCGAGTCCAACCAGCAACAGTCGATCAAGGGCCGGCAGATGGTGATCACTGCCGTGGGCAACCTCGGGCTGTAGCCGGCGGGACGCGGGTCAGACCGGACCCCACAGCTCGCCGTGGCAGGATGGTTCACCGTGAGCAACCTCTACGCGACCCTGCACACCAATCGCGGCGACATCCGGATCGAGCTTTTCCCCTTCCAGGCGCCCAAGACGGTGAACAACTTCGTCGGTCTGGCCAAGGGAACGGCCAAGTACACGACCAAGAACGCCTCCGGCGAGACCACCGGCCCGTTCTACGACGGAGCGATCTTCCACCGGGTGATCTCCGGCTTCATGTTGCAGGGCGGCGATCCGACCGGCACCGGCCGTGGCGGCCCCGGCTACACCTTCGCGGACGAGTTCCACCCGGAACTGGCCTTCAACAAGCCGTACCTGCTGGCGATGGCGAACGCCGGCCCGGGAACCAACGGCTCGCAGTTCTTCATCACGGTCGGCCCGCAGCCGCACCTGAACCGCAAGCACACCATCTTCGGCGAGGTCGCCGACCAGGCATCCCGTGACGTCGTCGACGCCATCGACTCGACCAGCACCGATCGCTTCGATCGTCCGTCCGATGACGTGGTGATCAACTCGATCAGCATCGAGGAGACCGGGGACGAATCAGCCGCGGCGCCGTCCGCCTGATCGAGAACCCGCAGTCGAACGATCGGGACGTCCGACCGGAAGGCCGATGAGCACCCCACCGCAGTATCCGTCCGGGGGTCCGGTCGGCCAACCGCCGCCGCCGGCGTCCACCTGTGTGTGGCACCCCGACCGCGAAACGGCGCTGAGCTGCACCCGATGCGGCCGTCCGGCGTGCCCGGAGTGCCTGGCTCCCGCCAGCGTGGGATTCCACTGTCGCGCCTGCGTCGCCGAAGCCCAGGCGGGCCAGCGCGTACCGCGGACCGTGGCCGGCGCGAAGGTCGGGCAGCGGCCCATCGTCACGATGGTGCTGATCGGCATCAACCTGGCGTTCTTCCTGGTGACGGCGCTGCAGGCGCGGTCGGCGATGAACCTGTCCCCGTCCAGGCTCTACATCCAGGGCAGTCTGATTCCCGCGGAGGTGTCGTCGGGGGACTACTACCGGCTGCTGACCTCCGGGTTCCTGCACGGCACCTTGATCCACATCGCCACGAACATGATCTCGCTGTACATCCTCGGGCTGCCGCTGGAGCGGATGCTCGGCCGGTGGCGCTTCGCGACCGTCTACCTGCTGAGCCTGCTCGGCTCTTCGGTCAGCGTCATGCTGTTCAGCTACGAGTTCGGGCCGACGATCGGCGCTTCCGGCGCGGTGTACGGCCTGATGGGTGCCCTGGTCGTCACGTTCAAGCGGTTCGGTTTCGACCTCCGTCAACTACTGGTGGTCGTGGCGCTGAACGTCTACGTCACGTTCGCGGTGCCGGGCATCTCCTGGCAGGGCCACTTCGGCGGACTGGTGGTCGGCGCGATTGTCGCCGCGGCCATGGTCTACCCGCCGCAGCGCACCCGGACCGTCTGGCTCTGGGGGACCGTCGTCGGTGTGCTGGTGGTGTTGGCCGCCCTGTTGATCTTCCGCAACTCCCAGATCGGTGAATGGTTCTGCGTCTACAACGCCGACGGCAGCGGCGGGTGCGTGCCCGCGCACTGAGTCGCTGCACCGGTCAGTGCCCGTCAGGCCTTGGGCGACCACTCGCGGAGCGCCGCCAGCACCTCGGTCGGGTCGGCGCCCAGGTCGGTGCGGCCGAAGACCAGCAGATCCTCGTCCACCAGGTCGATCTCGAGGGTGGTGTTGGCAAGGCCCAGCCGGCTGGAGGTCGCGCTGCGAATCGCGTGGACCTGCGACCACGGCACCAGTCGCTGCCCGCCGAACCTGGTCACCAGCAGTCCCCGCGGGCCGGCGGTCAGTCGGCGCCGCGAGCCGGTCACCGACGCCACCGCCAGCACCACTGCGATCACCACGCCGACGACCAGGTCCATCGGGTTGCTGGTGAACACCACCCAGACCACGGCGGCGCAGGCCGCAACGACGCCGAGGGCGATCAGGACGGGAGAGGGGCGCCAGGTCCGTGAGCCGGGCCCGGGGAAGTCGGAGCCGAGGATCATCCGTCGTCCCCCGAGGACGCTGTCCACAGGACCTGTCCACATTGGGGATGAATCACACCGGTGTTGTTCGTCGACCGCCAGGTGCGAATGACGACGGTCAGCGCCACCGCATGGTCATCAGCAGGCCGGCGATCATCAGGGTGAAACCGATGGCGAAGTTCCAGTTGCCCAGGTTGGCGATGAACGGGATGTTCGCGCCCCACAGGTAGTAGACGACCAGCCAGAGCAGGCCGACCACCATCAGGCCGAGCATGATGCCGATGTAGATCGGCGACGAGGGCGCCGCGACGTGAGCCCGGGCGGCGGCAGCAGCCGCCGAGTTCTGCTCGGCCGACATCTGGGCGGTCGTGGTCGCGACCTTCTTGCGGACCTTCGACTTGGGCACGGCATTCCTCCACGCTCACGAAACTGACCAGCTCGACCGCCCGTGCGGGCGGATCGGGCTCGACTGCGCCCGCCCCGGATCACCGGGACCGTACGCCTGAGCTATTAGCCTACGGTGTTGTGATGGGGGTGAGCACGAATGCAGCCGTCTGACGATGCCGCGCAGGCCCCGGTGAGGCGCCGTCGGTCGCGGTGGAAGTTCACCCGATGGCAGTTCGGCGTCGTGCTGGTCTGCCTGATCGCTGGCATGTTGCTGGCCACCGCACGGACCTACTCCCAGGGCAAGGACATCAGCAACCGCTCGGTCGACCTGTCCGCAGTCGTCCAGGATGCCGAGCAGCGGGTGCAGGTGGCGGACGCGCAGGCGGCCGAACTGCAGGCGCAGATCGACGCCGCCGCGGATGGTGACATCTCCCCGCAGGTCGAATCCGCCAGGGCAGGGGTGGCCGCGCTGGAACCCGCCGCCGGTCTCATCCCGGTGGTCGGTCCCGGGTTGTCGGTGTCGATGCAGGACGCGCCCCGGGATGCGGACGGCAACTATCCCGACGGCGTCGACCCGGACGACCTGGTGGTCCACCAACAGGACGTGCAGTCGGTGGTGAACGCGATGTGGGCGGGCGGCGCCGAGGCGATGATGATCATGGATCAGCGCGTGCTGACCACCTCCGCGGTCCGCTGTATCGGCAACACCTTGCTCCTGCAGGGCAGGACGTATTCGCCGCCCTTCGTGGTCACCGCCATCGGCGACGCCGCCAGGATGTCGGCCGCACTGGATGCCGAACCCGGCGTCCGGCTGCTGCTGCAATACGTCGACAAGTACAAGTTGGGGTATGAGGTGTCGGTGCTGGATTCGGTGACCCTGCCGGCCTACGACCGCCCGGTCCGGCTGGCATCGGCCCGGGAGGGACCGTGACCACCGAGACGCCGAGTGCCCAGCCGCCGAGCATGGAGCCGCCGAGCGCGCCGCCGCAGAAGCGAACCGGCGGTGACGTGGCGCGGACCGTGCTGCGCGGTGTCGGACAGACGCTGATCACCCTCGGCGTCGTCGTGTTGCTGTTCGTCGTCTACGAGGTCTACGTCACCGATCTCTTCGGTGCGCAGAAGCAGGCAGAGGCGACCTCCGCGATCGACCAGGTGTGGGCCAGCGCCGAATCGGAGCAGACCGACACCGTGGTGGTGCAGAACCCGGATCAGCTGGTCACCGACCCGCGGCAACGCACCCCGAACTACGAGGCCTCGCTCGGTCAGGGTTTCGCCAAGATGTACGTTCCGGCTTTCGGTGCCGACTACGTCTTCACCATCATCGAGGGCACCGATCCGGACGACCTGTACATCGGCCCCGGCCACTACACCGACACCCAATTGCCGGGCCAGCAGGGCAACTTCGCCGTCGCCGGCCACCGGGTCTCCAAGGGCGCCCCGTTCAACGATCTCGGGCTGCTCGCCTCCTGCGATGCCATCGTGGTGGAGACCCAGGACGACTGGTTCGTCTATCGGGTGCTGCCGATGGCCGAGGAGACCGCGACCTGGGCGGACACGCCGCGGGCGCACTGCGACGGGGTCGGTGTGCAAACCGGCGCCTACGACGGGGTCTACGGCCGGGAGATCACCGTGCCGTCGGACTACGCGCAGGTACTGCCCGTCCCGCACGTGAACTCCACCGCGGTGCCCGCCGACGCGGAACGGTTGATCACGCTGACCACCTGCCACCCGCAGTTCTCCGATGCCGAACGGATGATCATCCACGGGGTGCTGGTGAAGAGCTACGCGAAGTCACCCGGCTTCCTGCCACCCGAACTCGGCGAGGGCTGAGCCGTGTACACCTGGATCTGGCGTCATCTGCCCGGCCCGACCGCGGCCAGGGCGGCGCAGGCGTTACTGCTGTTCCTGATCGTCGTTGCCCTGCTGTTCTTCGTGATCTTCCCGTGGCTGGAGCCGTACCTGCCGTTCGACCGGGTCACCCAGGGCGCACTGCCGGTCGCGACGGCGCCCGCCGCCCCGACAAACGGGGAGTGCCCCGGCCGGCCATTGTCGGACTCACTCCGACGGACACTGTGCGACCCTTGATCCCGTGACGACCATCCTCGTCGTGGACAACTACGACTCCTTCGTGTTCAACCTGGTTCAGTACCTCGAACAGCTCGGGGCGGACTGCATCGTGCGCCGCAACGACGCCGTCAGCACCGACGAGGTGCCCGACCTCGGGGTCGACGGGATCCTGCTGTCGCCCGGCCCCGGTACCCCGGCTGACGCCGGTGTGACGGAGGAGATGGTCCGTTGGGCGGCCGGCCGACTGCCGGTCTTCGGGGTCTGCCTCGGGCATCAGGCGATCGCCGAGGTGTACGGCGCCACCGTCGATCGCGCCGAGGAGCTGCTGCACGGCCGCACGTCCCTGGTCCAGCACGCCGGCCAGGGGGTGTTCACCGGGCTGCCCGACCCGTTCACCGCAACCAGGTACCACTCGCTGGCCGTGGTCAACGGCACCGTCCCGGACGAGCTCGAGGTCACAGCCCGCACTGTCGGCGGCGTGATCATGGGCCTTCGGCATCGGGAGTTCGCGATCGAAGGCGTGCAGTTCCACCCCGAGTCCGTGCTCACCCAGGGCGGTCACCGGATGCTGGGCAACTGGCTCGCCGCCTGCGGTGACGCCGGCGCCGCGGACCTGGTGCCGCCGCTGGAGGACGACGTCGAACGGCTCCGGCTCAGCGCCGTCTGACCCTGGTCGTTGATCATGACGTTAGCTGTCGCGAAATCGGCGTGTCGTCGGCGTGTCGTGCAGCTAACGTCATGATCAACACGGGTGGTTGGGGTCCTGGGGATGACTTCCCAGACACAAGACAGCAGCCCCGAACCGGAAGCGGTTCGGGGCTGCTGGTCTTCTGCGGCGCGGGCGCCGGATTTTCGGCTCAGTTGGCGCTGGCGGACCCGAGGGTCACCGAGACCGTCTGGCTCTGGCCGTCGCGGGTGAACGTGACGTCCGTCGTGCCGTTCGGGGTGGCCGAGCGGACGGCCGCGATCAGGGCGTCGGCGCTCTCGACGGGCTGGCCGCCGATGCTGGTGATCACGTCGCCGGCTTTGAGTCCGGCGGCCTGCGCACCGCCACCTGCGGTGACGTCGGCGACCTGGGCGCCGGTGGGGATCTGGCTGGACTTGTCGGCAGCGTCGCCGACCGAGGCGCCGAGCACCGCGTGGGTGGCCTTGCCGGTGTCGATGATCTCCTGGGCGATCCGCTTGGCCTGATCGATCGGGATGGCGAACCCGACGCCGATCGAGCCGGCCTGGCTGCCGTTGGAGGTGTCGGACAGCGATGCGATCGCCGAGTTGATGCCGATGACGGCGCCGGTCATGTCCACCAGCGCGCCACCGGAGTTGCCCGGGTTGATCGCTGCATCGGTCTGCACGGCGTTGATCACGGTGTCCTGCGACTGGCCGGTGGCGGACGGCTCGGACGAAGCGGTACGCACCGGGCGGTTGAGGGCCGAGACGATGCCGGAGGTGACGGTGGCGGAAAGCCCCAGCGGCGAGCCGATCGCGACAACTGGCTGGCCCACGGCAAGAGCGGCGGAGCTGCCCAGTGTGGCGGGCGTCAGGCCGGAGACTCCGTCGGCGCGCAAGACGGCGAGATCGTCCGTGGCGGTGCTGCCGACCACGGTCGCCGTGGCGGTGGTGCCGTCATTGAACCGGACCTCGATCGCGGTCGCGCCCTCGATGACGTGGTTGTTGGTCAGGATGAGCCCGTCAGCGCTCAGGATGATGCCGGAGCCCTCACCGCTGCTCTGGTTGGAGCTGGCGAGCACCGAGACCGTGGACGGCAGCACCTTGCTGGCCACCTCCTGCACGGAACCGGCCGGTGCCGGCGTGCGATCTGCGACGGCGGCGCTGGTGTTGAGCTGGGACAGCGAGCTGTCGACGGAGTTTCCGGAGCTGGAACCGACCTGGGCGCCGACGAGCCCTCCGCCGAACCCGGCGAGCAGGGCCACCGCGGCGGCGGTCGCCACGATGACCGATGTGCGACGGCCCTTGGCGGGCTGTTCGGCCGGCGGCCGGACCGCGGTGGCGGTGTTGCCGTAACCGGTGTTGTATCCGTTGCTCGGGTAGCCGGGGGCGCCGAAGCCGGCGCCGGCAGCCGGGAAGGTCCGGGTGCCGTGTCCGCCTGCAGTGCCAGGAGCTCCGGCCTGGCCGGGCTGGGCACCGCCGGGGTTGTTCGCATTCCAACCGGGTGCGGCCCAGGCGCCGCTCGGCCGCGGTTCCCACCAGGCCTTGTCGGCGTTGGGGTTCTGGGTCGGCACCGGTCCGGTGTCGCGCGCCATGTCCTGGCTCCAGGCCTGGCCGCCGGGCGGCAGGGCCGTGGGTCGGTCGGCCGGCGACGGGGCCGAGTAGTTCGAGGAGTTGGCGGTCTGGTTCGGGCGCGCGGGCTCGGCTGGCAGATCGCCGGGGCGGGGGGTCATGTCCTGGCTCATGGTTCACACCGTGACGTAGCTGGTTGTGGAATCGGTGAGGGCCGATTGGACCCCACCGGTGAAAGCCTGGCAGGCATCTGTGAATTCGCCGAATGCTCCGGACCACAGCGTGCAGATGATGGCTAACCGCCCGGTGGTGCCGACGACGCGGGTGGTGCGGCGGACGCCGGGGGCGAAGCCGGGGGTGCTGGGGGTGCTGGGGCGGCCTCCGGACCGTAGACGTTGACCGTCACGCCCGTGCCGATGTTCACCAGCCCGGCGGCTGTCTGGCCCTGGACCGTCCCGGCGGCGCCGGCCGGGGTGCCGCCGACGATCGCCCAACTGACGCCGGGCACACCCGCCATCAGTGCTCTTGCCTCCGCCTCCGGCTTGCCGACGACGTTCGGGATGTCGACCTGACCGGGGACGCCGACGGTGATCCGCACGGCGGTGCCGATCTTGGGCACCACCGAGTCGGCGGCCGGGGTCTGGTTCAGGATCGCGCCGACCAGGGCCAGGTTCGGCACCGGCTGGGTGGACTGGCTCAGGGTGCTGGCGTCACCGGCCCAACCGCGTTCCTGCAGGATTGCGGCCGCGTCCCCCGGGGTGTTGTTCCGCAGGTTCGGCATCACCATCAGGCTGTTGTTCGACACCGTCAGCGTGACGACCTCGCCCTCCTGGACCCGCTGGCCGGCGGCCGGATCCTGCTGGGTCACCTGGTTCAGCGGCTCGGTGGCGTCCGCCTCCTGTGAGACGACCTGCAGCTTCGCGCCGGTCAGGATCGCGGTCGCCTCCTCCAACGACTTGCCGACCAGGCCGTCCGGCACCTGCACGGTCTCCAGTCCGGTGCCGACGGTGACCTTGATCGTGGTCCCGGGCGTCACCTGGGTCTGCGGCGCCGGGTCCTGGGCCAGGGCCTTGCCCTTGTCGGCGTCCGACGAGGCCTGTGGCACTTCCTCGTACTGCAGGTTCGCCTCGTTGAGCACCCGCTGCGCTTCCTGCGGGGTGTAGCTGACCACGTTGGGGACGCTGATCAGGCTCACCCCCTTGCCGATCTCCAGGTTGACCGCGGAATCCTGCGCCACCTGGGTCTGGCTGGAGGGTCGCTGGTTGACCACCTTGTCCTTGTTGTCCTCGGTGGACTCGACGTTGTTGACCGTGCCGAGGGTGAGCCTGCTGTCCCGCAACTGGGCGGTGGCCTGCTCGAGCGACATCCCGGACAGGTCCGGGACGGCGACCAGAGCGGCGGGCGGCGGCGCGCTGATCACCCGCAGGGTGAGCCAGATGGCACCGGCCAGCAGCGCGACACAGAGCACCCCGATGCCGACGAAGCCCCACACCTTCTTCGACCGGTCGGACTCTTCGGGCTCCCAGTCCTCCTCGGCGACCGCCCTGGTGGGCGGTGCGAGCAGTGGTGCGGACGCGCCGCCGACCCTGGCCGGGGCGGCGCGCATCAACTCGGTGCGTTCGTCGTCGCTCATCAGCGGGGTTGCCTGGACGGCCTGCCCGGAGAGCGCGCGGACGAGGTCGGAGCGCATTTCGGCGGCGGTTTGGTAGCGGTTGAGGGGGTTCTTGTTGAGGGCTTTGAGGACGATGGCGTCCATCTCTTTGGGCAGGCCTGGTTTGGTGTCGCTGGGTGGTCGGGGTGCTTCGCGGACGTGTTGATAGGCGACAGCGACGGGGGAGTCGCCGGTGAAGGGTGGGGCGCCGCAGAGCAGTTCGTAGAGGACGCAGCCGGTGGAGTAGACGTCGGAGCGGGCGTCGACGGCTTCCCCGCGGGCCTGTTCGGGAGAGAGGTATTGGGCGGTGCCGATGACGGCGGCGGTGGCGGTCATGGTGGCTTGGCCGTCGGCGACGGCGCGGGCGATGCCGAAGTCCATGACTTTGACGGCGCCGGCGCGGTTGAGCATGACGTTGGCGGGTTTGATGTCGCGGTGGACGATGCCATGGCGGTGGGAGAAGTCGAGGGCGGCGCAGATGTCGGCGACGATTTCCATCGCCCGTTTGGGGGGCAGTGGACCTTCTTTTTTCAGGACGTCGCGCAGGGTGTCGCCGTCGACGTATTCCATGACGATGTAGGGGATGGTGCCGGATTCGCCCTGGGTTTCTCCGGTGTCGTAGACGGCGACGATGGCGGGGTGGTTCAGGGAGGCGGCGTTCTGGGCTTCGCGGCGGAACCGGGCCTGGAAGGAGGGGTCGCGGGCGAGGTCGGCGCGGAGCACCTTGATCGCGACGTCCCGGCCCAGGCGAAGGTCACGGCCACGGTGCACCTCGGACATGCCGCCGAAGCCGAGGGTGTCCCCGACTTGGTAGCGATCGCCGAACAGGTATGCCGTCATTGCCGTCCCTTGTTGCCTGTCATCGTTGCCACTTGCTTGGTTCTGCCGGCCGTGCGCCGTTCCGGTCACCACAGTTCTGCTCCCCACAGTTCCGGTCCCCTGAGGCGGTGACCGTTCGCGAGGCGCAGGAGGCCTCTACGGAGGATGCGGACCGGGCCCTGCGGGTTGCGTGCCGACGCGGATTGATCGAGATCGTCCGCGCATTGCCGGTGACGATCATGCGGCACGCACCGGACCAGCTGCTGGAGCGGGTGTGTTCAGGGTGGTGGTCGACGGGGTGCCCGGCTCGACGGTCGGTGCCGGGCCGGCCGACATCTCGCCCACCACCTGATTGACCAGCAGCAGCACCAGGCCGGCCAGGATCAGCACCATGACGGCCAGCAGCACGGAGAGTCCGGTGCGCCGCCCGGCTGCTCGTCCCGGCGGGCGCGGAGGCATCCCACCGACCGGTCCCTGCTGGACCGGTCGGTTCCTGGTCGCCGTGCCGGGACCGTTGACCGGTCGGCCGGTCGGCCGGGGAATCGCGGCCGACTGCGGCGGCTGGGCGCGGGTGATCGGAGGTGGGTACTGATGACCCGGCGGTGGAGTCCTGGACGGCTGGACGGGTACTGCCCTGGTCCGCGGCGGCTGCGTCGCGGGCGCACCGGTTGCCCCTCCTCCGGCACGCAACCGACCGACGGCCTGGGACACCGCCGCGCCGTTCGGGAAGCGGGCCGCCGGGTCCTTGACCAGCATCTGCATGACGAGCGCGGCGACAGCGGGCGGGATGTCCGGCGGCAGGGGGCGTGGGGCGTCGCGCACATGGGCCAGCGCCATCGCCACCGCGTTCTCGTTGGGGAACGGCAACGATCCCGACAGGCATTCGTACGCGACGATGCCAAGGGAGTAGATGTCGGATGCCGGCACCGCCTCCTGGCCCGCGGCCTGCTCCGGGGAGATGTACTGGGCGGTGCCCATCACCATTCCCATTCGGGTCACCGGGGCCTGGTTGACCACCTTCGCGATGCCGAAGTCGGTGATCTTCACCTGCCCGCCGGGGGTGATCAGCAGGTTGCCGGGCTTGATGTCCCGGTGCACCAGCGATCGGGCGTGGGCCTGTTGCAGAGCCCGGCCGGTCTGGTCCAGCACGTCCAACGTCCGCGGCACCGACAGCCGGCCGGTGCGGGACAGCACCGCCGAGAGCGATTCCCCGGCGATCAACTCCATCACCAGGTAGGCGGTGCCGGTGAGGTACGGCCCGGTGCCGCCGGTGACCTCGCCGTAGTCGTACACCGCGGCGATGCCGGGGTGGTTCAAGGAGGCGGTGATCCGGGCCTCTGCCCGGAATCGCTCGACGAATTCCGGGTCGCCGGTCAGCTCCGGCCGCAGGATCTTCAACGCCACGATCCGGGCCAGCCGGATGTCGTCCGCGGACCACACCTCGCCCATACCGCCGACGGCGATCCGGTTGCCGAGGCGGTAGCGACCGGAGAGCAGCATGCCGGGGGCCGACATCACGGACCTCCGGCGAGCGCAGCGGCGATCACGGTGCGCCCGATCGGGCCGGCGACCTTGGCGCCGGTGGCGTCCAAGCCGAGATCGCCGCCGTTCTCCACCATGACGGCGACGGCCACCTGCGGGTCGTCGGCCGGCGCGAATGCCACGTACCAGGCGTGCGGCGGGGTGTTCTTCGGGTCGGTGCCGTGCTCGGCGGTGCCGGTCTTCGACGCGATCACCAGGTCTGCAATGCCACCGGATCCGGGCGTCTCCTTCTCCGACTCGATCATCATGGTGCGCAGCTGGTCTGCGACGGCGACCGGGATCGCCTGGCCCAGCGACTCGGGCGTGGTCTGCGAGATCACCGTCAGGTCCGGCTTCGTCGTTTTCGCGATCAGATGCGGTGCCATCAGATCGCCGCCGTTGGCGATCGTCGAGGTGATCCAGGCCATCTGGAACGGCGTCATGGCGACGTCCCGCTGGCCGATCCCGGTCTGGGCCAGCGCCGCCGTGTCCGGGATGTCGCCGAGCCGGGAACCGACGACGTCCAGCCCGATGTCGACCGGCTTGCCGTCCACCCGCAGCGCCTCTGCCTGCTTGCGGACCGGCACTGCGCCCAGGCTCATCGCGACCTCGGCGAATGCGGTGTTGCAGGAGAAGGCGAGAGCGTCGACCAAGGGGACGTCGCTGCCGCCGCCGTTCGCGCAGGTCTCGCCCGCATAGTTGGACAGGGTCGCGCCGCCGGTGTCCGGCAGGGTGATGGTGGATTCGCCGGTGACCAGCGTCTGCGGGGTGTAGCCCTGCTGCAGGGCCGCCGAGGCGATCACCAACTTGAAGGTGGAGCCGGGCGGATAGACGGCCGAGATCGCCCGGTTCAGCAGCGGGCTGGGATCCGCGCTGACCAGGTCGTTGTAGGCCTGCCGTTGGACCGCGTCGGAGTGGCTGGCCAGCGGATTCGGGTCGTAGGACGGCGTCGAGACCATCGCCAGGATCTCGCCGGTATCGGGCTTGATCGCCACCACGGCGCCGGTGTAGTTCTTGTCCTTCATCGCGGTATAGGCCGCCTGTTGGACGGCCGGCTGAACCGTGAGCTCGACGTTGCCGCCGCGGGGGTCGCGCCCGGTGATCAGGTCCGAGAGCTGGCCGGCGATGAGTTCGGGAGCCTCACCGGACAGGATCTCGTTCTGGGTGCGTTCCAGGCCGGTAGGGCCGTACCGCATCGAGTAGTAGCCGGTGAGTGCGGCGTACACGTCCGCGCCGGGATACACCCGCTGGTAGCGGTACTGGTCGTCGATCGGGTCCGACCTGGCCAGCACCACCCCACCCGCCGCGGTGATCTGCCCCCGTTGCCGGCTGTACTCGGCCACCAGAGTCCGCTTGTTGTTCGGATCGGCCCGGTAGTCGTCGGCCTTGATCACCTGGGTGTACGCGATGTTGGCCAGCAGCAGCCCGATCATCACGATCACGGCGGTGCCCAACCGGCGCAGCGGACGCTTCACGCGGGCTCACCGGTGGCCTTCGCGGCGGGCGACTCGCCGCCGGCCGAGCTGGATGCGCTGAGCAGCGGCACCATCTCGGTGTGCGCCTCGGCCAGTGGGGTCGGCTTGACCGGCCGCGGAGCCCGCGGTTCGGGCGGCCGCCTTGACGAGTCGGAAATCCGCACCAGCAGGGCCAAGATCACGTAGTTCGCCAACAGGGACGAACCACCGTAGGACAGGAACGGTGTGGTCAGCCCGGTCAGCGGGATGAGTCTGGTGACTCCGCCGACGACGATGAACGTCTGCAGGGCCAGCGAGAACGCCAGCCCACCGGCCAGCAGTGTGCCGAATCCGTCCTTGGCGGCCAGCCCGGTGCGGATCCCGCGTGCGGTGAGCAGCAGGTAGCACAGCAGGATGGCCGTCACCCCGACCAGCCCGAGCTCCTCGCCGAGCGCGGCCATGATGAAGTCGGTGGAGGCGAACGGCACGATGTCAGGTCTGCCCGCACCCAGACCGGTGCCGAATATTCCGCCCGTGCCGAGCCCGAACAGTGACTGGACGAGCTGGTACCCCGCGCCCAGCGGGTCGCCGAAGGGATCGAGCCAGATGTCCACCCGTACCCGCACATGACTGAACAGCCGGTACGCCAGGTAGGCCCCGCCGGCGAACCCCAGCACCCCGATGATCAGCCAGGACACCCGCCCGGTGGCGACGTAGATCATCGCCAGCAGGGTGCCGAACAGCAGTAGTGCGGTGCCCAGGTCCTTCCCGCGGACCAGCACGAGCAGGGCCAGTAGCAGGGCGACGATGAGCGGCCCCAGGTCGCGGGCCCGCGGCAGCACCAGACCGAAGATCTTCTTGCCGGCGGTGGACAGCACGGTGCGCTTGGACACCAGGAACGCCGCGGCGAAGATGATCAGCGCGATCTTCGCGAACTCGGCAGGCTGGATGGAGAACAAGCCGGGCACCTTGATCCAGATCTG
>Ga0164306_10000133_pt1 | contig 26944 bp, 25 predicted proteins | sample Whisoiple_242_MG_FD_110213 | JGI IMG/M metagenome (GOLD analysis project Ga0164306, IMG submission 110213) | Soil microbial communities amended with fresh organic matter from upstate New York, USA - Whitman soil sample_242_MG | ecosystem: Environmental > Terrestrial > Soil > Unclassified >... | reverse complement strand
CTGACCTGACTCACGTTGCCCGAGGCGATGCCGATCGCCCAGACGCAGATCTCGTTGTTCCGGCCACGTTCCAGCGGCACCGAAACCTGGAATCCGTGGATGCCCGACACCCCGTACTGGGCCAACTCAGGTCGGGGCTGATTCGCGGTGAACACGTTCCGGACCCCGTTGACGTTGACGTGCACCTGGATCGACTGCCCGTAGTTGTCGGCGTCGAACGCCCACCCCGACACGCTCGCCGTCAGGCCGTTGTGCACGATCGAGTCGACGGCGCCGACCGGCGGCGAACTGGCCGGGCCGACGGTGGTGCAGCTGACCTGGGTGACGTTGTTCGCGGCGATGCCGATCGCCCAGACGCAGATCTCGTTGCTCCGGCCACGTTCGAGCGGTACCGAGACCCGGAATCCGTGGATGCCCGGAATTCCATACTGGGCCAGTTCCGGTCGGGGCTGGTCCGCGGTGAACACGTTCCGGACCCCGTTGACGTTGACGTGCACCTGGATCGACTGCCCGTAGTTGCTGGCGTCGAACGCCCACCCCGACACGCTCGCCGTCAGGCCGTTGTGCACGACGGGATCGACGGCGCCGACCGGGGGATCGGGATCAGGGTTGTTCCCGAGACCGAGAATCCTGGCGCAGACCCAGGGGCTCCACCCCCGTTGCTGCCAGAGGGCGAGAGCGAGCGCATCCTGGGTCGCCGGGCTCGCCTGATGTGGATACCCGGTGCCGCCCACGCTGCGCCAGGTCGACAGGTCGAACTGGTACGCGCCGTAGTAGCCGTTCCCGGTGTTGATCGAGTAGTTGTTGCCGGATTCGCACTCCCGCAGTCGTTGCCAGTCGCTGGCCGACGGCGCCGCCGACGCCACGTTGCCCGAACCGCTCACCGCCGACATCCCCAGCACCAGAGCGGCCAGCAGCAACAGCACTCCGGCTGCGCGGTAGCGGCCCTGTCGACCGCCCCGCCTGGTCGATCTCGGCGTCGTCACGGGCTTGCCGGCGACCTCATCACGATCACGCACAGTTGTATCCCGTCCCGATGCCGGTCGTGGAAATCCGTTGCACGTGCCGGAGAGAACGGCCGAATCAACGGAGCGGAGGAGGCTTGTACACCCGATCGGATCACGATCTTTAGTGACACGCAGCACGATAACGCCTGTATCTCAATGCCTGTCGATGTTCACCCAGAGGGACGCCAGCGGGATCGGAAAGTCCGCGAAATCGACCCGCAATTGGCGCAATTGACCGCACACGGGTGAAGAATTCGAGTCGTCACTACCGTGCGTAATTCGCACCTTTCGCTGCGTTAATTAGACGAATTGCCCACTAATCAGGGTCTCTGAGGCATTTGCGGCTTTCGGCACTGCGGGTCTCGAAGTGAGATCACCCGGTCGGCCGGGCATTGCCGGTCCGTAGCGGGTACGACCGTCCGTCACGGGATAGCCTCGGTTTCCGGGTCGGCGTCGGCCCATCACAGGAGGCTGGGCCATGACCATCCGGCAGCACAAGTACCTGCTCGACGAGTCGCAGATGCCGACCAGTTGGTACAACATCATTCCGGATCTGCCCGCTCCCCCGCCGCCTCCTCTGCATCCCGGCACCCACGAGCCGGTCGGGCCCGACGATCTCGCACCGCTGTTCCCGATGGACCTGATCCTGCAAGAGGTGTCCAGCGATCGGTACATCCCCATTCCGGACGAGGTGCAGGACATCTACCGATTGTGGCGGCCGAGCCCGCTGTATCGGGCGCACCGGCTCGAGAAGGCGCTCGGCACACCGGCACACATCTACTACAAGTACGAGGGCGTTTCGCCGTCCGGCTCGCACAAGTCGAACACAGCTGTCCCACAGGTGTATTACAACGCCAAGGCCGGCATCCGCAAGCTCACCACCGAGACCGGCGCCGGACAGTGGGGTACCGCCTTGGCTTTTGCGTGTGCGCTCTTCGACGTGGACTGCGAGGTCTGGCAGGTCGGTGCCTCCTACGACTCGAAGCCCTACCGCCGCACCTTGATCGAGACGTTCGGCGGTCGGGTGCATCGTTCGCCATCGCAGTTGACCTCCGCCGGTCGCGCGTTCCCGGCAGATCATTCCGGCTCACTGGGCATTGCGATCTCGGAAGCGGTCGAGGTGGCCGCGAGCAATCCAGACACCAAGTACGCCCTCGGCTCGGTGCTCAATCACGTGCTGTTGCACCAGACGATCATCGGCGAAGAGGCGCTGCTGCAGCTGGCCATGGCCGGGGAATCCGGCGCCGATCTGGTGATCGGTTGCACCGGTGGTGGTTCCAACTTCGGCGGCTTGGCCTTCCCGTTCATCAGGGAGAAGCTCGCGGGTCGTCAGAGCCCGATCATCCGAGCGGTCGAACCTGCCTCGTGTCCGTCGCTGACCAGGGGTGAGTACCGGTACGACTTCGGTGACACCGCGGGCTTCAACCCGCTGATGAAGATGCACACGCTCGGCCACGACTTCGTCCCCGATCCGATCCACGCCGGCGGTTTGCGGTATCACGGGATGGCGCCGCTGATCTCGCACGTCTACGAGCTCGGGTTGATGGAGGCGATCGCCGTCGAGCAGACCGAGTGTTTCGCCGCCGCGATCACCTTCGCCCGCACCGAGGGCATCGTCCCTGCCCCGGAGCCGACCCACGCGTTGGCGGCCACCATGGCGGAGGCCTTGGCCTGCAAGACCTCCGGCGAGGAGAAGGTGATCGTCACCGCACTCTGCGGCCATGGGCTGCTCGACCTGGCGGCCTACGAGGCCTATCTCAGCGGATCGATGATCGATTCCGGTCTCTCCGACGAGGATCTCGCATCGGCGCTGGCGGCAGTCCCGGTGATGGTCGGCTGAGATGCCGGGTGACGAGGGCGGTGCCGCCGAACTGGACGGGATCGCCGCCGGGGAGGCATTGGCAGCAGCGCTGGATCTTGAGCTGCTCCCGTTGGAGGGCGGGTTGTTCCGCCGGACCTTCACCGGTGGCGGCGCTACCGCGATCCTGTTCATGCTGATCGGCAGCGACTTCTCGGCGATGCATCGGCTGCACGCCGACGAGATCTATTTCCATCATTCGGGTTCACCACTGCGGATGCTGCTCATCGACCCAGAGGGCGCGCACCATGAGGTGGTGATCGGCCCGGATGTGCAGGCCGGGCAGCAGCCGCAGTTCCACGTTCCCGCCTATTGGTGGCAGGGCTCATCGACCGACGGCCCGTGGGTCCTGGTCTCGACCGTGGTGTCACCCGGCTTCGACTGGCACGACTTCGTCCTCGGCGATCGGGACGGGTTGGTCGAACTCTGCCCGACGGCGGCCGACCGGATCGAGGAGCTCACTCGGCCAGAGCTACTTCTCTGAGGGATATTGCGTCTACTTGACGTTCGTCAGTTGTTCGCAATACAGTGGTGGCGAACCCGCTGGAGGTGGGCATGACCGAGACGAACATCCGACCGCTCGAGGACGGCATCGAACGCGACCTGCGCGGCCTGAACTACGGGAGCTATCTGCACCTGGACGAACTGCTCGGTGCACAGCAGCCGATCTCGGACCACCACGACGAAATGCTGTTCATCATCGTGCATCACACCACCGAGCTGTGGATGAAGCTGGTGATCCATGAGGTGCGCTCGGCGATGGCCCTGATCGCCGCCGATGAGCTGGCCCCAGCGCTCAAGCGGCTCGCCAGGGTCAAGCATGTGCAGCGCCAGATGACCGATCAGTGGTCCGTCCTGGCCACCCTGACGCCCACCGAGTACTCCCAGTTCCGGGACAAGCTGGGCAAGTCGTCCGGGTTCCAGTCGGCGCAGTACCGCACGCTGGAGTTCCTGTTGGGTAACAAGAACCCCGCCATGGTCGCGGTGTTCGCGCACGATCCCGAAGTGGCGCAGCAACTCGAGCGGGACCTGCACAACCCGAGCCTCTACGACGAGTTCCTGCTCTACCTCTCGCGGCGCGGGTATCCGATCCCCATCGAGCTCATCCAACGCGACTTCTCCCAGCCGCACGTCCTGAACACCGGCCTGGTTCGGGTCTTCACCGACGTCTACGACGACCCGGAACACCAGTGGGACGTCTACGAGACCTGCGAAGAGCTGGTCGACATCGAGGACACCTTCCAGACCTGGCGGTTCCGTCATCTCAAGACCGTCGAACGCATCATCGGCCACAAGCGCGGCACCGGCGGATCCAGCGGCGTCGGATTCCTGGCCAGGGCGTTGTCGTTGACGTTCTTCCCGGAACTGTTCGCCGTCCGCACCGAGATCGGCCGGCAGGACGAAACCTCGAAAGGAACACCAGCGTGACAAGCGTTGATCAGCTGGCAGTTTTCGACCGCAACCGGGCACTGGCGGCCGATGCCGACGACCCGCTCGCCGCCTTCCGGGACCGCTACCTGCCGCAGACCGATGACGTTGTCGCCTACCTGGACGGCAACTCACTCGGCAGGCCGCTGGCGTCCATTCCTGCGGTCTGGGCAGAGTTCGCCCAACAGCAGTGGGCGGGACGGCTGATCCGCGGCTGGTCGGAGGGCTGGATGGAATTGCCCGAGACCGTCGGCGACGAACTGGCGGCCGCCGCGCTCGGAGCGGCACCTGGCCAGACCGTGATCGCCGACTCCACGACGGTGAATTTCTACAAGTCGATGCGCGCCGCCCTGAACCTGCGGCCCGGCCGGCGCCGGGTGATCCTGGATCGGGACAACTTCCCCACCAACCGCTACGTCATCGAGTCGCTTGCCCGCGACCTCGACCTGGAGTTGGTATGGCTGCAGGCCGCACCGGGCAGTGGGATCACGGTGGACGAAGTCGCGGGCGCCATCGACGAGCGGACCGCCGTTGTCACCCTGAGCCATGTCGCGTACCACTCGGGCTACCTCGCCGACTGCAAGGCCATCACCGACATCGCCCATCAGGCCGGCGCACTGGTCGTCTGGGACCTGTGCCATTCGGTCGGTTCCACCGAGATCGCTTTGGATGATTGGGATGTCGATTTCGCGGTGGGCTGCACCTACAAGTTCGTGGGAGCCGGTCCCGGTGCGCCGGCACTGTGTTACGTCAACGCCCGGCACCATGACGACATCGACCAACCCATCTGGGGCTGGCTCGGCCGCAGGGACTCGTTCGAGATGGAGCAGGGCTACCTGCCGGCACCGGGTGTTCGCGCGATGCTGTCGGGGACTCCACCGCTGCTCGGCGTGCTGGCCGTCCGGGAGGGTGCTGCGGTGATCGCCGAGGCGGGGATCGCAGCGATCCGGGCAAAAGCCGTTGCGTTGACCGAGATGGTGGTCTCGCTGACTGACGAATGGCTGCTGCCGCAGGGCTTTTCACTGGGCTCGCCCAGGCAGGCGGAGCGACGCGGAGCGCACGTCAGCATCAACCGGTCCGATGCCAGGGCGGTCTGCGCCCGACTCATCGAGGCCGGCGTGCTCGCCGACTTCCGCACCCCCAGCACGATCCGCATCGGGCTGTCACCGTTGCCGGCGTCGTTCACCGAGGTGTGGGACGCCGTCGACACGATCCGCGCGCTGACCGTCCGCTAACCGCGCCCGGCGAAGCCGAACACACCGGACCTACCGGAGACGCCATGCCCCGCCCCACCGGTTCGGCCGTGTTGCCCCCGGAACGAGCGGGCTCACCGGGATCGCTGATCGTCTCGTTCGCCGGTTCCTATCTGCGCGAACTCGGCGGCTGGATTGCGGTCGCCGACCTGATCCGTTGTCTGGAGGCGGTGGGCGTCGGCGAGCCCGCGGTTCGTCAGGCCCTGGTGCGGCTGAAGTCTCGCGGCTTCCTGGCTGCCGCCCGGCGGTCCGGCATCGCCGGCTACGAGCTGACCGAGGCCGGTCTGCAGGACCTGGTGACCGGCGACCGGCGGATCTTCCGTCATCCGCAGACCACCGTCGAGGACGGATGGGTGCTGGCGGTCTTCTCGGTGCCCGAAGCCGATCGCCATCGGCGTCACCAGCTGCGGACCGAGCTCTCCTGGTTGGGTTTCGGCACGGTGAGCTCCGGGGTCTGGATCGCCCCGAGGCCGCTGGCCGAGCCGACCAGGGCGTTGCTCCAGGCGGCCGAACTCGACGACTACGTCACCTGGTTCGCGGCGCAGCACCTGACCGAGGTCGATGTCGCCACCTGGTGGGATCTGACGGCGCTGCGCAGTCAGTACACCGCGTTCCTGACCCGCCATCGCGGTCGACTCGAGCACACCGCGCTGCCCGATGATCAGGCGTTTGCCGGTTACCTGGGCCTCATCGACGAATGGCGACTCTTCCCGCGACTGGACCCCGGCCTGCCCGAATCGTTGCTGCCACCGAACTGGCCGGCCCGGGAGGCCTGGGAGCTCTTCCAGACCCTGCACACCGACTGGGCGGCGGCCGGCCTGCGCCACGTCCGCAGCGTGGTCGCGGCAACCGGCTGACCGCGCCCCCGAGCGCCGATCAGGCGTCGAAGAGGACGAAGGCGAAGATCGCCGTCACCACGACGGCCAGGAACCAGATGTTGCCGATGACGTACTTCTCGGCCAGACCCAGCGGCGGGGTGATGTTGCCCAACGACTCCGGGGCGATGCAGGCCCGGGTGGGATCCGCGGGGTCGTGGAACACCTCGACCAGGCTGCCCGGGCGCGGCATCCCGGGCGCATGGATGCGGGAGCTGAAGGTGATCTCCCGACCGTCGGCGGACTGGAACGTGATGATCGGCTGCCGAACCGGCTGCAGGGATCCGTCGGCGGCCTTGCGCCGCCGGCGCGAGGTGCGCTCGTCGACGACCACCCCGCGCGCCGGCAACCAGCCGTCGGGGACGGCACCGAGCTGCCGTGCCTGCCGGGATTCCTTGACCTGCCTGGTGCCGAAAATCGCGGCCAGGAGCACGGGAGTGACCAGCAGGATCAGGCCCAACCACGCCGGCATGTGTTGATGATGCAGCACCCCGACCGATCGGTGCGGGCCGGTCGCTCCGGTTCTATCGAGCGGGTCGTGATTTCTCTCGAGCGGGTCGTGATTTCTCTCGAGCGGGTCGGGGTGTGGTCTCGTCCAGAGTTCGGTCAGCAGTGTCGTCGGCTGGAACGTCGGGAGTGGGCACCGGGATCAGCACGGTACTGAGCATCCGCCGGGTCCGGTCGGGACCGGGCCGGTTGGCCGTCCTGGACTGCACGACAGCGCCGATCTCGGCCACCATCTCGGCGAGTTCGTCGCGACTGAGCCAGAGACCGACGGTTCGATAACCGGCGCCGTCCACTTCGAGGTCGACGTGACCGGCATCGAGGTACTCGTCCATGTCGGCCAGCAGTCCGGCCAGGAAGGCCATGAAAGCCCGGCGATGATCTTCCGGTGTCATGTTGGCCAGATCCTCTTCCGAGATCTGGGCGTCGGCGGTGGACAGTGCGTAGGTGCGTTCGACGGTGCCCCTGACCTGGCGTTCACCCACCACCAGCAGGACACCGGCCTTGGCGAGCATCGCGACCTGCCGGTACAACGTCGCCGGCGGGACGCCGTCGATCTCGCTGCGCAGCTGGCCAGTCGTCAGTTCCCGGTCGCCGAGGAACGCCTGGATGATCCTCAGGCGCAACGGATGCAGCAGCAGATCGGCCGACGACATCCGATCATTCTCGCACAGGTGCTATTATTATCGACGTTGCGAATAAAGGAGGTCCGATGGCCGACATCGAGATGGAGACGAGCGACCTGCGGGTGGCGCTGACCCGAGGCGAGAAATGGGCGGCGTTGCGGCGATCGGACCTGACGATCCCCTGGTCGCAGATCCAGACCGTCGAAGTCGTTGCCGAGCCCTACCGGCTGGTGCACGGACTGCGCGCCCCCGGGCTCGCTGTGCCTTGGCGCACCCGGATCGGCACCTGGCGAGCCAAGGGCCGCAAGATCTTTGCGGTCACCACGCGCCACACGCCAGGCATCCGGCTGGAGCTGCAGGGTCATGACTTCGCGCAGGTGCTGCTGTCGCTGCCGGCTCCGGACGGCCTGGCGGAGCGGCTCCGGGCCCGGCTCGACGCCAGCCGATCGCCGGCCGATCGGAAGTCCGCGGGAAATCCGGAACAGCGGACAGCGGGTGAATAGTGCCGTGTTGCAGAGCATCTCGCAATGGACCCGATCCATCTCGAACACGACAGCAGGTTCGGCGCAGCGAGCGACCGGCTGATCCCGGTCCGCACCTGACCTCGTTTCCGACCGGGCCCGCATGGGTACGGTGGTCGTCATGAGAGTGATCATCGCGGGTGGACACGGCAAGATCGGGCTGCGGCTGGCCAAACTGCTGGGCGGACGGGAGGAGCATCCGGTCGGTCTGGTGCGGAAGCGGGAACAGGAGCCCGACCTGATCGCGGTCGGCGCACACCCAGAACTGTTCGATCTGGAAACGGGGACCGCGGCCGACCTGGCCAAGATCCTCGAGGGCGCGGATGCCGTCGTCTTCGCTGCCGGGGCAGGACCGGGCAGTGGGGCCGCCCGGAAGGACACGATGGACCGGGGCGGTGCGGTGTTGCTGGCCGACGCCGCCGAGCTCGCCGGCGTGCGGCGGTATCTGATGGTGTCGGCGATCGGTGCCGACGCCGGTCGACAACCCGACCACGACGAGGTCTTCGGGGCCTACATCGAGGCCAAGAAGGCGGCGGACGACGCCATCCGGTCGCGCGATCTGGATTGGACGATCCTGCGACCCGGCGGACTGACCCTCGCCTCCGGCACCGGTGTGGTCACCCTGGCCGAACACACCGAGCGGGGCCAGATTCCCCGGGAGGACGTTGCGGCCGTGCTGCTCGCCCTGCTCGACGAGCCCCGGACCGCCGGGCTCTCGCTCGACGTGGTCGGCGGCTCGACCCCGATCGAGCATGCCGTCGCCGCGTTGGTCGGCTCGTAACGGTCGGTACCGGGGCGGCCGGTCGGTTTGCGGGTGGTCCCGGGTCGCTCCGGCCGGCGGATCGGTAGGTTGTCGTCGTGGCCCGCACCCGCGATACCAGCGAACCGGTGGAACTCGTCGTCGGTGAGCGCACGGTGCGGATCACCCATCCCGAGCGGGTCTACTTCCCGGCAACCGGCGCGACCAAGTTGGATCTGGCCCAGTACTACCTGAGCGTCGGGGACGGGATCGTCCGGGCGCTTCGCGAGCGGCCCTGCATGATGCACCGGTTCCCGGAGGGGCTCAGCGGCGACAAGGTCCACCAGAAACGACTTCCCCGCGGCGCTCCGCCGTGGGTCGAGACAGTTCAGCTGTTCTTCCCGCGGTTCAAGCGGACGGCCGACGAGCTCTGCGTCACCGAACTGGGCAGCGTGATCTGGGCGGTGCAGATGTCCACGGTCGAGTTCCATCCGTGGAACTCGAGGCGGGCCGACACCGAGAAACCGGACGAATGGCGGATCGATCTGGACCCGATGCCGGACTGCGACTTCCAGACCGTCCGCCGGGTTGCCCATGTCGCTCACGAGGTGCTCGACGAGATCGGGGCGGTCGGCTGGCCGAAGACCTCCGGCGGCAAAGGCATGCACATCTATGTGCGGATCGAGCCGCGGTGGGGTTTCGCCGATGTTCGCCGGGCCGCCCTGGCCTTCGCCAGGGAGGTCGAGCGGCGCGCACCCGACGACGTGACGACGACGTGGTGGCGCAAGGATCGGGATCCGAAGAAGCTCTTCGTCGACTACAACCAGAATGCCAGGGACCACACCATCGCCAGCGCCTACTCGGTTCGCGGCGTGCCGACCGGCACGGTGTCGACGCCGATCGCCTGGGATGAGGTCGACGCCGTGCTGCCGCAGGATTTCACCATGGCGACCGTGCCGGCCCGGTTCGCCGAGCTCGGTGATCTGCACGCCGGGATCGACGAAGCGGTGTTCTCCATCGAGCCGCTGCTGGAGTGGGCAGAACGGGACGAGCGCGAAGGAGCCGCGGACCCGGGCGAGCCCGATCCTGTCGACCTCGGCTGAACCTGACTCCCGAGGGTTTTGCCTTTCGCGGTCAGGGCACGACGGTGACCGGCCACCGGCCGGCGCGCACCAGTCGCAGCCCGACCGAACCGACGATCCGATGGCCGGCCGAAGTCGACGCCCCGACGATCACCGCATCGGCCAGCACCTCCGTGCAGACCCGCGAGATCTCGGTGTAGGCATCACCTTTGACCTGGATGAAACGCGCCCGGATGCCCGCCCGCCGGGCACCGTCCTCGACCTGCTGCCGCAGTTCGGCCGCGATGTCCTGTTGCGCGTCGCGAAGCAGGACCGAGGCCTCGGGGATCAACCCGGTCATCGCCGACGGCCCGCTGACGAAGATCACCACCAGCTCCGCCGACTGCCGCCGGGCCAGACCCGCTGCGTACGCCGCCGCACGAAGGGAGGTGGTCGTTCCGTCGACGGCGACGACGATCACCCGCGGGCCGTCGGTACCCCTCTCGAACTCCGGCTCTCCGATCATCTCTCCACCTTCCCACTGTCCTCGATGCCACTGTCCTACTGTCGACATCGTGAAGTGGGACCCCGCGCAGTACCTCAGTCGTGCCGACGAGCGTGGCCGCCCGTTCCTCGAGCTGGTCGACCGGATCGGCGCAGATCGTCCGCGACGAGTGGTCGACCTGGGCTGTGGGCCGGGCAATCAGACCTCGACACTGACCGAGCGTTGGCCCGACGCCGAAATCGTCGGGATCGACTCGTCGGCGGAGATGGTCGACCTGGCGAAGGCAACCGAGTCCGCCGGGGCACGGCTGCTGACCTTCGAGCTCGGCGACATCGAGGACTGGCAGCCGGATGATCGCACCGACGTGGTGCTCAGCAATGCCGCGCTGCAATGGGTTCCGACCCATCGCGAGTTGATCCGCTCCTGGGCGGCGGCGTTGCCGTCCGGTGGGTGGCTGGGCTTTCAGATCCCCGGAAACCTCGGCGCGCCCGCCTATCGCCGATTGCGCGAGCTCGGTGCATCCGCCCGCTGGGCCGGCGCGCTCCGCGATGGCGTCCTGCGGCAGTTCGATCGCGTCGACAAACCGGTCGGCTACGCGACCCTGCTGCTGGACTGCGGCTGGATTCCCGATGCGTGGGAGACGACCTACGTTCATCTGCTCTCCGGTGCCGACCCGGTGCTCGACTGGGTGCGCGGGACTGCGTTGCGGCCGGTCCTGGCCGCGCTGCCGCCCGGGCGGGCCGAGGAATTCGAGGCGGAGTACGCGGCGATGTTGCGGCAGGAGTACCCGACCCGTCCGGAAGGCACCCTGTTCCCGTTCCGGCGGATCTTTTGTGTGGCCCGCAAACCATGATCCCGACCGGCAGCACCACCAGCTGACCAGGCGAAACTGACGAAACCACGAGGATGTCGGATCATGGCCGTTCGCTTCGGTGTCACCATCGATTGTCGCAACCCATCGGAGCTCGCTTCGTTCTGGTGCCGACTGCTCGGCTTCGTCGAGGAGCTGCCACCCAGCGGCTTTCAGGACTGGGCCGAATACGATCTGGCGCACGGCGGGCGCATCATCCGGGAATCGACCAGCGTCGACGACAGGTTCTTCGTGCTGGCGGATCCCGAGGACAACGAGTTCTGCCTGGTTCTGTGACGGCAGGAGCAGCCTTCCACCCGCACGACAGCCGTCCCGGCTGAGTCGGTCGAGCGATCAGGCCTCCAACGGCAGTTGGTCGCCCTCCAACTCCCGCAGGTAGGTCGCCATTCCGAGCGGTGCCCGGCCCTGGGTGCGTCCGCTGGTGAGCACCGGCCCGGCCGCCGTGCTGATCACCCGCGCGCCGGTCGCCCGCACGGCGATGCCGAGCAGGACGTCCTCGTGAGCCGCCACATCCTGGAAACCGCCTGCAGCACGGTAGGTGTCAGCCCGGATCCCGAGGTTGGCACCGTGCACATGCGGATGACCGTCAATGACCAGGTGCCGCAACCGCCACGCCGCCAGGATTCCGGCTGCGAGTTCCTGTGGGTCCGGCGCAACCGTGCCCAGTGCCAGTTCGACCCCGGATCTGGCGTGGTGCAACTGCAGCCGCAACCACTCGACCGGGACCGCGGAGTCGGCATCGGTGCAGGCGATCCAGATCTGTCGATCAGCAGTGCCGCAGGCATTCTCGGTGCGCAGGAGGTGGTCGACGCCCGCGGCGCGAGCGGACCCGACCCGTCCCGCATCGCTGACCAGAACCTCGACACCCGGCCACCCGGAAGCGATGTCAAGGGTCGCATCGGTGCACCGGTCCGCGACGACCACCACGCGGAGCCGCGGAGTCTCGGCCTCGCCGACCCGCAACGCGGTCGCCGCCGTCGCGATCGCGGCCAGGCAGCGGGGCAGTCGACGCTCCTCGTTGCGAGCCGGTACCACCACGCCGATGGTCGCGATCTCGACGGGTGAGAACGTCATCCCAGCAACCCGTCTCGACGGGCTACCGAACGCACCGGTGGCCTGACCAGCACATCGAGCAGGAAGTCCTCCTCGACATGCTCACTGAGCACGGCCAGACCGGACTCGGCCCGGAGTTGCCGATGAACCGCATCTCCCGAGATCGGATACTCCGCAACCGGATGACGCCAGTGGCAGGCAACGAGCACACCGTCGGTCGTCAGCGATGCGACCGCGGACCTGATCAGCCTGCTGAGATCAGCAGGGCCGCAGTAGTAACCGATCTCTGAGAGAACGATCAGATCAAAGTGTCCGTCCGGCCATTCCTGCGGCACCTGCAGTTGCTCGAACCGGACACCGGGAAATCCGGCGAGCCGGCGACGCGCCTGCTGCAGCGGGAGTGCGGAAATGTCGGTGGCCAGGAGACTCTCGCAGCGTTCGGCGAGTTCTGCGGTCAGTACCCCGATGGCGCAACCCGGTTCGAAGGCGGCGGCAAACCTTTCCTTCGGCAGGCTCGCGATGGTGAGCGCCCGTTTGCGCTTCTCGTACCACCGGCTCTCGAAACCCCACGGATCTGGCCCGCCGGAATAGAAGTCGTCGAAGAACGGCCGGTCGAGGCTGGTCGGGGTTCCGTCGATGAACATCTCGCGGCTGCGCCCGAAGTGCTCGGCGAAGGCAGGCCCGACGACCGGCTCGTCGCCGGCGGCCGCCGAGAGCGGCTCCGTCTGGCTTCGGTGCTCCGACATGGCCAGATCCTTTGCCCGGACGACCTCTTCGGACAGCTCCAACGCCAGGAGGGGATGATCGGCGAACGGTGAGTCGGTCGGCCGGCCCCAGTGCCACGCCCAGAGCGGGAACTCCAGCAACCGGCAGCCCGTCGCGGCAGCCACCAGCCGCGCGGCCTCTGCGGCGGCGGCATGATCGGCATGCCGGTCGTGTCGCCAGGGTGCCGCCAGCCATACTTCATCGCCGCCGGCCGGGGCGCTCGCGGCACCATCAGCCGCGACCGCGTGGTCAACGACACCGTCGATCACAGAACGGATCTCGCCGGCCAACGCATCCACGGACGCCCCGAGCCTGCTGTCTCCGAGATCCAGTTGAACCACCATCGCCTGCGGGGCGAGCCGGTGGACCGCCGCAAGCACCTCGGCCCGCCGGATCGGCGCGAGTTGCCCGGGCCGCAGGGTGGGTGACTGCGGATGCGAGGCCTCACCGGTGGTCGCGACGACAACCGTCACCGGCACTCCCCGACGGGCTGCCGTCGCGATCAGGCCGCCGGCGCCGAGCGACTCGTCGTCGGGATGCGCGGCAACGACGATCAGCCGGCGTAGACCGACAAGGTCGAGCACCGAGGCGTTGTCGATCAACCCGGTCGCCGACCATTCTTGTGCGCCGGTGCCGACATGCCGATGATCGAAGGAGGTGTCGGTGATCGTTCCTGACATCTACACCCACTCGTCGAGCTCGAGAACGGCGCGTCCCAACGCAGCCTCGTCCCGCTCCGCGTGATGCTGCCGCAGGTACAGGGAAAGATCGGCGATCCGCCGAGCATGACGCTCGTCCAACGCCAGCGGCGCCGGCCCGAGTGCGTGTCCCGCCCGGATGATCACCTCTTCGGCAGCGCTCGCGACGACCGCACGCACCCGGCCGGCGAGCAACGACGCTTCCGCTGCGGTGACCGATCCGCCGTCGATCTGCGCTGCGGCCGCACCCAGCACGGCAAGGGCGGCGGTCAAGGCAGCATCGACCGCGCCGAGATGCATGGTGGCGATTTGGTCGGGCGGCTTGCTGCTCATCGCATTCCGCAGTGTCCTGGCAATGCCGACAGCGCCGCCGTACCAGCAGGCCGCCACACCGATGCCGCCCCAGGCGAACCCCGGGCGGCGCAGGTACCAACCGTCCGGACCCACCGGAACCGCCGCGCAGTCCTCGAGGTCGATCGGCCCGGAGGGCACGTTGACCAGACCCTTCGCCACCCACACATCGGCGGTGGCACGGATCGTTGCGCCGCGCAGCGAGATCGCGAACAACCGCCGCGTCCCCTCGCCGGTGTGCGCGGTGATCAGTGCGTGGCTCAGTCGGTCCGCCAGCGAGCACCAGGGTTTGGTCCCGGTGAGCAACCAGTTGTCACCGACCTGCCGCGCGTCGACCCGGACGCCCGGACCCTCGGCCGCGAACACGCCCCATGTGCTGTCCGGCTCGACTCCGATCTCGTCCAGTGGCACCGGTGGGACCTCAGGATCGTCGGCGGCCTCGCGCAGGATGGCCACGGCGTCGGTGTGCGCCTCGACCACCCGCGCGGCGGTCAGATCACCGACGGCCAGCGCAGCGAGCGACCGCCATCGTTGCCAGGTGGCACCGGCAGCGGGTTGCGGCAGCCACTGACCGACCCCGACGGCCAGCCGAATCGCCCGGTCCGCCCGACCGTCGACCGCCGTCGCGGCCGCTGTCAGCTCCCGTTCCACGGGCGGGTCGATCGGTTCCGCGAGGTCCGCGACCGAGGTGAGTGAGGTTGGGATGATCGAACTGCCTTCCAGGTGACTGCCGACGACGAGAATTGCCGATCCGTGTCGGCAGCTGTGGTGTATCCGCGCGGCCGCCGGGTCAAACCGCTGGCTTAGGCTTGCCCGATGGTCGGACCCACCTTCGCGACCCCGTCGTTCGCGGACCCGCAGCCCGACGTCCTCGGCGCCGGCTACGAGGCACTGACGGTGGAATTGCCCGACGACGCCGAAGGCGCGGTCGTGGCCACCCTGGTCCGCCGGCGTGCCGCCGCAACCACGAACCGGGCCGTGCTGTACATCCACGGCTTTTCCGACTACTTCCACCAGATCGAGCTGGCCGAGTTCCACGCCGCCCGCGGTGAGGATTTCTACGCCATCGACCTCCGCAAGAACGGTCGCTCGCTGCTGCCGCACCAGACCCCGACCCGGATGGCAGACGTCTCGGACTACTACCCGGAAATCGACTGCGCGGTCGACTTCATCGTCGGCGAGGGGCACGACGAGCTGGTGATCAACGCACACTCGACCGGTGGGCTGATCGCAGTGTCGTGGCTGGCCGACCGGCGTGCTGCGCTGGGTGATGTCGAACCGATCATCGCGGTGGTGCTGAACAGCCCGTTCCTGGACGTCCCGGCCGCCTGGCCGGTGCGGGCGCTCGCCCCACGGCCGCTCGCGGTGCTGGCGAAGAACCGCCCACTGATGGTGCTGCCGTCATCCGGGCCGAGCTTCTATCAGGTCAGCACGCATCGCAGCGAGCGCGGTGAATGGGATTTCGTCCCGGAGTGGAAGCCCGTCACCGGCGGCATCGTCCGGGTCGAATGGCTGGCGGCGGCGCAGCGCGCGATCGCCAGGGCACATGCCGGTCTCGGGCTGGAGTGTCCCATTCTCGTCCTGTGTTCGGCGAGATCGGTACGTGGCAGGGAATGGTCGGACGAATTCTTCCGCGGCGATGCGGTGCTCGACCCCGACGCCATCGCCCGCTGGTCGACCCGGCTGGGCCTGCACGTCACCTGTATCAGGGTGGTGGACGGGATGCACGATCTGCTGTTGTCGCTTCCGGATGTCCGCCGGCGGGTGCTCGACGAGATCGCCCGTTGGTCGGACACCTACGCCCGCTGATCCGATGATCGATCGAACAGCCGACCGGTCAGCTCAGCAATCCGGCGATGATCACCAGGGCGGGGATGCACAGCAACGTGGTGGTCGACACGACATCCCGGGCGAACGGCACCGACGCCCGATACCGGACGGCGTAGACGAAAACGTTCTGGGCTGTCGGCAGGGCGGCGCACATGGTGGCCGCCAGCAGCGGGACCCCCTCGAGCCCGAACACCCAGCGCGCCAGCGCGAATGCGACCAGCGGCATGATCACGATTTTCAACACGGTGACCAACGCCAGATCGCCGGCCCGGCCGCCGCGGCCGGGCAACGGCGCACCGCGCAACGAGATACCGAAGGCGATCAGCGCCCCGGGCACGGCCATCCCGGCGATGAGAGTCAGCGGGGCGTCGATGATCTCGGGAATCTGCTGCCCGGTGGCCGCCAGCACGATGCCCAGCACGGACGCCAGGATCACCGGGTTGCGCACCGGTTGGATGATCACCCGACGCCAGGACGGACGGCGTCCCGACTCCACCACGTCCAGCACCACGAACGAGATCGGTGCGAGCACCACCAGCTGGTACAGCATCACCGGAGCGACATACGATGCATCCCCGAAAACATAGACCGCGAGCGGTATTCCCAGATTCCCGGCGTTGACGTAGGAGGAGCCGAGCGCGCCGATCACCACGGTGGCGACGTCCCGCTTCCACCCCCACCGGGCGATCAGCACGAAGATCAGCACGGCCACCGAGGTCGCGATGGCCGTGACCGCAAGGCCACTGGAGAGCACAGAGTGGATCGACGCCCCGGCAAGGGTCCTGAGCAGCAGGGCGGGGGTTGCCACGAAGAACACCAGGCGGGACAGCACCACCGGCGTCGACTCGGGCAGCAAAGACGTGCGGGCCAACAGGTACCCGACACCCACGACCACGCCGATCGTGGTCAGGCCCTGCAGAACGGCGAGCAAGGCCGGCCTCAGCCGACCAATGCCACTGTGGCCTGCGCGATCGCCAGTTCCTCGTTGGTCGGCACCACCATCACCGTCACCGGCGATCCATCGGGCGAGATGACCCTGGGATCGGACGATCTCACCGCGTTGCGGTCGGCATCGACCGAGATGCCAAGGGGCTCGAGACCCTCGAGGATCTTCGCCCGGACGACACCGTCGTTCTCCCCGACACCGGCGGTGAACGCGATGACGTCCACCCCACCCAGCACTGCCAGGTAGGCACCGACGTACTTGCGCACCCGGTGGCAGTACACGTCGAGGGCAATGTTGGCGTGCATGTCGCCCTCCGCGATCAGCTTGTGCACGTCCCGGAAATCGCTCACGCCGCACAGTCCGACCATTCCGGACCTGCGGTTGAGCAGGTTGTCGACATCACCCGCGTCCATGCCGGCGTTGCGCATCAGATGGAAGACCACCCCGGGATCGAGATCACCGCTGCGGGTGCCCATCACCAACCCCTCGAGCGGGGTGAGCCCCATCGACGTCTCGACCGCAGAGCCGAAGCGGACGGCGGAGGCCGACGCGCCGTTGCCCAGGTGCAGCACGATCGTCTTGAGCTCCCCCACCTCGCGGCCCAGCACCACCGGAACCAGATGCGAGACGTAGTGATGGGAGGTTCCGTGAAACCCGTATCGCCGGATCTGCTGTTCCGCCGCAACCTTCCGGTCGACCGCGTAGGTCGCGGCCGCGGCCGGTAGATCGAGGAAGAACGCCGTGTCGAACACGGCGACCTGCGGGATGCCAGGGAACACCATCATGGCCTGGGCTATCCCGTCGGCGTTGGCCGGGTTGTGCAAGGGCGCGAGCACCGAGAGATCCCGGATCTGCTGCAGCACATCGTCGTCCACCACGACCGGATCGCCGAAGTAGGCGCCGCCGTGCACCACCCGGTGCCCGACAGCGACCAGCTCGACGTCGGCAAGCGCCAGCTGCGAGTCGACGAAGAGCTGCTGCATGATCCGCAGCGCCGCGCCGTGGTCGGAGATCGGCCCGGTGAAGGTCAGTGACTCGCCACGCGACTTGTGGGTCGCGGCACCCTCGCCGCCGATCCGCTCGATCAGCCCGGATGCGATCGCGGTGCCCTCCGCCGGATCGACCAGCTGGTACTTCATCGACGACGAACCCGAGTTGATCACCAGCACGTAACTCGTCATGCGACAACACCTTTCGCGGCCCCTAAAGATGTTGTGGGTTCACCGACCGGTGCCACGGCCGGCCCGCCCTGCGCCTGGACCGCGGTGATGGCGACGGTGTTCACGATGTCGGCGACCAGCGCACCACGGGACAGATCGTTGACCGGCTTGTTCAGGCCCTGCAGCACCGGACCGACCGCAATCGCGTTGGCACTGCGCTGCACTGCCTTATAGGTGTTGTTGCCGGTGTTCAGGTCTGGGAAAATCAGCACGGTGGCCTTGCCGGCGACCGGTGAGTCGGGCAACTTGGTGGACGCCACCAGCGGGTCAACCGCGGCGTCGTACTGGATCGGTCCCTCCGCCAACAGGTCAGGGCGCAGCTCGTGCACGAGATCGGTGGCCGCTCGGACCTTTTCCACATCCGCCCCGCTACCCGATGTGCCCGTCGAGTACGACAGCAGCGCCACCCGCGGGTCGATGCCGAATTGTTCGGCGGTCCCCGCGGAGGAGATCGCGATGTCGGCCAGCTGCGGCGCGGTCGGGTCGGGATTGACCGCGCAGTCGCCGTACACCAGCACCCGATCGGACAGGCACATCAGGAACACACTGGAGACGATCTTGGTGCCCGGTGCGGTCTTGATGATCTCGAACGACGGCCGGATGGTGTGCGCCGTGGTGTGGACGGCACCGCTGACCATGCCGTCGGCCAAGCCCATGTGCACCATCATCGTGCCGAAATACGAGACGTCCGTGACGGTTTCGGCCGCCACCTGCTGGGTCATGCCCTTGTGGGCGCGTAGCCTGGTGTATTCCGTGGCGAAGCCGGCGACCAGGGCCGGATCGGTCGGCGACACGATGGTGGCGGCATCGATGTCCAGGTTCAACGCCAGCGCCTTGGCCCGGATCACCTCCTGGTCGCCGAGCAGCGTCAGATCGGCGACCCCCAACCGGAGCAGGATGGCGGTCGCCCGCAGAATCCGTTCGTCCTCGCCTTCCGGCATCACGATGTGGCGCCGATCCGCCCTCGCCCGCTCGAACACCCGGTACTGGAACATCAACGGCGTCACCACATTCGATTCGGCGACGTCGATCGCGGCCAGCAAGGCGACGCTGTCCACCGACTCGGCGAAGGCGCGCAGCGCGGCCTCGAGTTTGACCGTCGAATCGGCGGTGAGCCGGCCGCGGGCGTTGGCGAGTTTCGACGCCGTCTCGAAGGTCCCGCCGGTGGTCACCAGGATCGGCAGGTCCTGCTGCACTCCGTCGATCAACTGCTGCACGGAATCCGGCGGGGTGTACCCGCCGGTCAGCACGATGGAGGCAAGATTCGGGAACGTCCCCGACTGGTGGGCCAGGATCAGTGCGGGCAGCACATCGGACCGGTCGCCCGGGGCGATGATGGTGAAGTCCTCGCGGATCCGGGTCAGCACGTTCGGCAGCGACATCGCGGCGATGACGAAGCCCATCGACTCCTTCGCCAGCAACTCCGGCTTTCCGCGCCACAATTCGGCGCCGATCACCTGTTGCAGGTTGGCCACCGTCGGCGCCACCAACAGCGGGATCTCCGGCATGCCGCCCACCGCCAGACCCGTTCTGGCCAGCAGCACCCGAACCTCCTGCAGGTCGGCGGGATCGACCCGATTCGCGATGGCGGCCACCGGGTGTGCGTGCCAGGCGATGAGCTCGCTCTTGGCCAACTCGACGGCGTCGGCAATCGTCTGGGGGTCACGGCCCCGGCCGCTCACCACCAGCACGACGGGCGAGCCGATGTTCGCCGCGATCTGCGCGTTGGTCGCCCATTCGTTGCCGGTCGTCACATCGGTGTAGTCACTGCCGACGACAACGACGGCGTCGTACCTGGCCGACAGCACCCCGAACTTGTCGACGATCCGGGACAGCGCGCCCTCGGGATCGGCATGCAGGTCGTGATAGGTGACGCCGACCGCGTCGCCGTAGTCCTGTTCGACACCGGGATGCGCGACCAGCAACTCGATCACCGGGTCGAGCGCCCCCACGGAATCGATCACCGGCCGGTAGATGCCCACCCGTCCGACCTGCCGGCACAGCAGATCGACCAGACCGAGCGCAACCGAGGACTTACCGGACAGACCTTCCGGCGAGGCGATATACACGCTCCGAGACATGAGCCAAAGGCTAACCGGGTGGGTGCGCAGCCACCCGCCGGCAGCCTCGAACCTTTCGCTGGGCTCAGAATTCATCGCCTGTTGACTTCTGGCGATCGCAGTTCTATCTTCGGCATCTGACGAATTCATCATCTGATGAATTCGTGACCGGAGGAGGAAAGATGAGTGATGCGATCTCCGTCGTCGATCTGGTTGTCGTCCGCGGAAAGTCGACCGTGCTCAACAGCCTGAGTTGCCGGGTTCCGGCCGGCCGCATCACCGGATTGCTCGGACCGTCGGGGTCGGGCAAGACCACGTTGATCCGCGCGGTGGTCGGTGTCCAGCTCGTCCGGTCGGGAACCGTCACTGTGCTCGGCCGGCCGGCCGGCTCCCGCGAACTGCGGGCGAAAGTCGGCTATATGACGCAGGCACCCTCGGTCTACCCCGATCTGACCGTTGTCGAGAACGCCCGCTACTTCGCATCGGTGGCCGGCGCGTCGGCGGCCACCGCGCGGGCAGCGGTCGACCAGGTCGGCCTTTCCTCCGCCCGGGACCAGGTGGTGGGCACCCTGTCCGGCGGTCAGCGGTCACGGGCGTCGCTGGCCTGCACCATCGTCGGTGATCCCGAGGTCCTGGTGCTGGACGAGCCGACCGTCGGCCAGGATCCGGTGCTGCGCGAAGAACTCTGGGCATCGTTCCGAGAGCGGGCCGAAGCCGGCAACACCGTGTTGGTCTCCTCGCACGTGATGGACGAGGCGAACCGCTGCGACCGTCTGCTGCTGATCCGCGATGGCGGGCTGCTCGCCGACGACACCCCCGACGAGGTCAAGCGCCGGGCGGGAACCACCGACCTCGACAAGGCATTCCTCGAACTGATCAAGATCGGATCATCCTCGTGAACACCCACATCCTCGGTGCGTCGATCACCCGCATCCTGCAGCAACTGCGCCACGATCCGCGCACCATCGGCATGCTGCTGGTCGTTCCGGTGGTGTTGATGGGCCTGGTCTACGCCATGTTCGCCGGCGCGGAACCGGTCACCAGCAACGTCCTGCTGATCATGCTGGGGCTGTTCCCGTTCACGGTGATGTTCCTGATCACCAGCATCGCGATGCTCCGGGAGCGGACGTCGGGAACGCTGGAGCGATTGATGAGCACCCGCACCGGCAAGGGCGACCTGCTGTTCGGCTACGGCATCGCCTTCGGAACCGCCGCTGCGGTCCAGGCCGTCGTCGCCTCCACCTGCGCGTACCTGCTGTATGGGATGACGACAGCGGGAAGTGCCGGCCTGGTGGTGCTGGTCGCGGTGATGACCTCGCTGCTCGGCGTCGGTCTGGGGCTGCTCTGCTCGGCCTTCGCCCGAACCGAATTCCAAGCCGTGCAACTGCTTCCGGTGGTAGTGATCCCGCAGATCCTGCTGTGTGGGCTGTTCGTCCCGCGGGATCAGATGGCCGGCTGGCTGCAGGCGGTGTCCGATGTGCTGCCGCTCAGCTACGCGGTCGAGGCGCTGCAGCAGGTCGGTGCGAACGCCGAACCGACGTCGACGTTCTGGCTGGATCTGGTGGTGATCGGCGGTTGTGTGATCCTTGGTCTCGTGCTGGCGGCCGCCACCCTGCGGCGGCGGACACCCTGATCGGCGACTGATCCTGAAGACGGGGAGGACTGATCGATGACCAGCGGCGCCAGGACCGGACGGCGACCGGGGAGCCCCGACACCCGCCAGGCGATCCTGGACGCCGCCCGGGAAGGCTTTGCCGAACTCGGTTTCGCGGGGGCGTCGATGCGCAAGATCGCCGCTGCGGCCGGGGTCGACGCCGCCCTGGTGCATCACTACTTCGGCACCAAGGAGAAGTTGTTCCTGGCCACCGTCGAGGTGCCGATCGACCTACCCGCGATCATCGGCCGGATCGGTGCCGAAGGCGCCGAAGGTCTCGGGGTCAGGTTGATCCGCACCATCCTGTCGGTCTGGGATTCGCCGGCCGGTGCCGGGATCGGGGCTGCATTGCGATCGGCCCTGGCCGATCCCGCTCGGGCCAGGATGCTGCGGGAGTTCGTGGTGCCGCGGTTGGTCGGACCGCTGATCCGGCCGCTGGACCTGCCACCACAAGAGCGGGAACTGCGCACCGGGCTGGTGATGTCGCAGGTTCTCGGGCTGATCACCGGCCGCTATCTGTTGGCGATCGAGCCCCTGGCTTCCCTTCCGACCGAACAGGTGGTGACGAATGTGGGCGCCACCCTGCAGCGCTACCTGACCGGCACGCTCGAACCGGGGAACGATAAGGCGGTTGCTGCAGATCAGCCGACGACCGATGGGTCGACGCTCGGCAGATTCGCTGCGAGCAGCTCGGAGAGGCTGATCCCCCGCACGCCCGCCAGCTGATCCATCTGCACCCGGCAGGAGAATCCGTCGGCCAGCACTACCGTGTTCGTCGATCGCTGCCGCAGGGCCGGCAGCAGGGCGTTCTCAGCGATCGCCAGCGACATCTCGTAATGACCCTTCTCCATCCCGAAATTGCCGGCCAGGCCACAACATCCGGCGATGACGGTGACCTCGGCGGCGCTCTGCTCGAGCAGCGCGCGGTCGGCGGCGAATCCCATCACCGCATGCTGGTGGCAATGCGGCTGCACGATGATCCGGGTGCCCAGCAGGTCGGGTGGTCGCCAACCGTTCGTGCGAGTCAGCAATTCCGCCATCGTCGTCACCGCGCCGGCCACCCGGACCGCACGCGGATCGCCGGGCACCAGCTCGACCAGGTCGGAGCGGAGCACCGCACAACAGGACGGCTCCAGGGCGACGATCGGAATGTGCTTCGCCGCATAGGGTTCCAACACGTCGATGAGACGCAGCAACCGTTTACGGGCGGCGGTGAGCTGGCCGGTGGTGATCCAGGTCAGGCCGCAGCAGGCATCGTCTTCCGGCACGATGACCCGGTAACCCGCGTTGCTCAGCACCCGCTCGGCGGCATGCGCCACCTCCGGGCTCAGTCCGTCGGTGAAAGAGTCGGCCCACAACACCACCGGCAGCCGATCCTCACCCGCACCTGACCCCTCCGCGGGCCCGGCGAGCAGCCGACGACGGTTCCGGCGAAAGCCGGTAGTTGCAAGCGCCGGTAGCTTGCGCCGGGGGTCGATGCCGGCCAGCGGCAACAGGACTCGCGCAAGTGGCCGGATCGACAGGAGTCGGTTGATCAACGAAGGCGAGAACCGGGGCAGCGCACCGATCAGCGAGATCCAGCGCGGCAGCCAGCCCATGGTGTAGTGGCCGATGGGCCGGATCCGGTGGCGGTACGACCGGTGCAGGACCTCGGACTTGTACTGGGCCATGTCGACGCCCGCCGGGCAGTCGCGGGCACATGCCTTGCAGGACAAACACAGGTCCAGCGATTCGTGCACCTCCGCCGACGTCCAGTCGGCGATGAGCCCGCCGTTGGTCAGCTCCTGCAGGACACGTGCCCGGCCCCTGGTGACATCCTTCTCGTCGCCGGACGCAAGATAGGACGGGCACATGAATCCACCGGCGGCCCCGGTGTCGGCCCGGCAGCTCCCCACCCCCACGCACCGGTGCACGGCGGTGGTGAAATCACCGGCGTCCCTGGAAAAGCTGAAACCGTCCGTCGCCAGCAGCGATTTCGCCCGCGGCCGGCGTAGATGGGCGTCGATCGGGTCCGGCCGGACCACGACTCCGGGGTTGAGCAGGTCGCGTGGGTCGAAGACGGCCTTGACGTCGGCGAACAGTTGCCGGGCGCGGTCGGAATACATGAGCGACAGCAGCTCGCTGCGGGCCCGGCCGTCACCGTGTTCGCCCGAACACGACCCGCCGTGCGCCACCACCAGTCGTGCTGCGTCCAGGACGAAGCGGCGGAACACCTCGGCGTCATGATCCAGCGGCAGATCGATCCGGATATGGATGCAGCCGTCACCGAAGTGGCCGTAGGGCAGTCCGACCACCCGGTATGCCGTCATCAATGCCTCGAACTCGCGCAGGTACCCACCGAGTCGGGCCGGCGGCACCGCGGCGTCCTCCCAGCCTGGCCAGGCCTGCCGGCCGTCCGGAGTTCGGCCGGCCAGACCGGCCCCGTCTGCCCGAATCTGCCACAGCGCCGTCGCCGCCGGGCCGGGTTCCAACACCGCATGATCCAAGGCTGCGGCATCCCGGACCATCGACAGCGCCGACGATCTCGCCTCGGCGGGGGTGGTGCCGCCGACCTCGACCATCAGCCAACCGGCGCCCCTGGGCAGCTCCGGCACGGCGGCCGAACCCTTGGCGATCCGGACCACGTCGACCAGCCGGGCATCCAGACCCTCGACGGCGAGGGGGGCGTGCGCCAGCACGGCCGGCACCGCGTCGGCGGCGGAGGCCATGTCGGGATACCCGAGGACGACCAGCAGCTGGGCCGGGCTGATCGGGACCAGCGCAATCGTGGCGTCCAGGGTGAGCGCCAGCGTGCCTTCGCTGCCGACGAGAGCCTTCGCGAGATCACGGCCGCGTTCGGGAAGCAGGTGTTCGAGCGAGTAGCCGGAGATCTGCCGCGGGAACCGGCCGAATTCGGTGCGGATCACCTCCAGGTGCGCATCGACCAGCGCGCCGAGCTCCGGGACCCGTTGCGGCCCAGCGGCTGTCCGGATCAATCGACCCTGCCCGTCGACGACGGTCAGCGCTCGGACATTATCCGCGGTCCGGCCGTACGCGACCGCATGCGGTCCGCAGGCGTTGTTTCCGATCATGCCGCCGATGCTGGCTCGGTTCTGCGAGGAGGGATCGGGACCGAACCGCAGTCCGAACGGCGCGGCCTGCCGCTGGAGGTCCGACAGGATCACCCCGGGCTGCACCAGTGCCGTGCGACTGCTGCTGTCGATCTCGACGATGCGGCTGAGGTGCCGGGCAAAGTCGATGACGATGCCCGGCCCGATTGCGTTGCCGGCGATCGACGTACCGCCGCCGCGGCCCACCACCGGCACGCCCAGGTCCCGGCTGACGTCGAGGATGGCCAGCACATCGTCGACGTCCATCGGTTCGACGACCACCAGCGGCAGCACCCGGTAGTTCCCGGCGTCAGAGGAATACTCCGCGCGCCGCCGCGCACCATAGGACACCGTTCCCTGCACCGACCGTCGCAGCCGGGCCGCGAGATCGGTCGCCTGCACCTCACCGGTCACGGCATCATCATGCCGCGAGCGGCGGGCGCTCAGTCGGCGGATCGGGGCAGCGCAGTGGTCACACTGAACCCGGCGATGAATTCCGGGATCGGCCGGTAGTAGCGGTAGGTCATGTCGTACGGACCGACGGTCGACAGGGCGGCGTAGGCGGCGATCCAGTTGCGGATCTCCTGCCCGGACTGGCCGCCGAGTTCTTTGATCGAATCGTTGGTGTAGCCGTCGATTGCGTCCAGATCGTTGGCGGCCAGCTGGTCCAGGAACGTGCCGTCCCAGGACGGGTTGAGCGCCTTCAGGTTTCCCTCGCCGGCCGCGAACCGGCGGGCGGCATCGATCACGTTGGCCCGTCGCTTGGCGGTGGCTTCCGCCGTCGGATTGCGTCCGGCGATGAGTCCCTCGACCACATGCGCCGGCGCGGTTTCCAGCGTCGGCACCGGTGGCTCGTGCGACAGACCGCCGGAACCGATGAGCAGGACGCGCTTGTCCAGGCCGGACAGATAGCGACCGAGCGCCTCACCGAGGGCCCGGACGCGGTGCACCGGGGTGAACGGCGGCGCAACGGAGTTGATGAAGAAGGGCACCGTCGGCACTGTGGTGAGCCCACCGAAGAGGATCTCCAGCGGCTGCACCATCCCGTGGTCGACCTCCATCCGCAGCGAGACCGCAAGGTCGATGCCGCTGTCCAGCGCGGCCTGGGCCAGACCCTGTGCGACCTCCCGGGGAACGTCGAGAGGTCCTGGAGTGGAACCGAAATCGCCGATCGAGGTGGCTGCGAGGCCGACACAGAATTGCGGCATCAACTCGTAGAAGAAGCCGTTGTAATGGTCGGGGCCGAAGACGACCACCAGTTCGGGGTCGTATTCGACGATGAACTTGCGGGCCGCGTCGAAGGCGGTCTCGACGTCGGCTGCCAGTTCGGCGGGCGGTTGCGACAGTTCGAGCAGCGGGCTGTGCGACATCGCGACGAGGGCGAGCGTCATGGTGATGGCTCCTTGGGGATCTCTTCGATGGTGATCGGGTGGGCGGATGCGGGCAGCGCGGGAGGTGGAGTGCCGACTCAGGACGCCGACAGTGCAGGCGCGGGAGCGGAGTCGGTCAGGTGCAGTGCGTCGGCCAGTGCCGCGGTGACCCGGGCAGCGTCCTGGGCGATGGCGGCGGCCGCGACGTACCGGTCGGGCCGGATCACCGCGAATCCGACCGGGTGGGTGTCGAACCAGGCCTTCAGCCTGCCGGTGGAATCGCCGATGACGGTGACGCCGGCGGCTTCTCGCACGTCCGCGGTCGGCGCGGCATCCCAATGCAGTTGGGTCGACGGCCGGATGCTGATCAGCTTGACGCCGAGCCGGGTCAGGGTGTCCAACGATTGCCGATCAAAGACCTGGCGGGGGTCGTTGCCCCAGACCAGCACCGAGAACCAGGGCCCGAGAACATCGTCCAGCAGGACGTTCTGCTTGACCCGGGTGTCCACCCGCGGCTGCGGGAACATCGAGCCGACCGGGTCGCCGGCCGCGGCGGCCCCGACTGCCGGGACCAGCGCGCCGACGTGGAACCTGGGACGGGGCTTGTACCGGCCCTCGGCGATCCACTTCTTCGCAGCGGGCACCAAATTCAGGGCGGCG
>Ga0164306_10000132_pt1 | contig 26963 bp, 21 predicted proteins | sample Whisoiple_242_MG_FD_110213 | JGI IMG/M metagenome (GOLD analysis project Ga0164306, IMG submission 110213) | Soil microbial communities amended with fresh organic matter from upstate New York, USA - Whitman soil sample_242_MG | ecosystem: Environmental > Terrestrial > Soil > Unclassified >... | reverse complement strand
GCCGACCCCGAGGTCGGCGTGCGCCGGCACGAGCCGCGCTACCTCGCCGCCATCGAGGAGTACTACGACCAGCTGCTGCCGCTCGTCGCCGAGCGCCAGGTCACCCGCGGCGGCTCCGTGATCGCCGTGCAGGTGGAGAACGAGTACGGCGCCTACGGCGACGACGCCGAGTACCTGCGCGCGCTCATCAAGCTGACCCGGGAGCGGGGCGTCGACGTCCCGCTGCTCAGCTGCGACCAGGCGGACGACGCCATGCAGCAGCGCGGCAGCGTGCCCGAGCTGCACCGGACCGCGACGTTCGGGTCCCGCTCCACCGAGCGGCTCGCCCTGCTGCGCCGGCACCAGCCGACCGGCCCGCTGATGTGCATGGAGTTCTGGAACGGCTGGTTCGACTCCTGGGGCCTGCACCACCACGTCGCGCCGGCGGAGGCGAACGCCCAGGACCTCGACGACCTGCTCGCGGCGGGCGCGTCGGTCAACCTCTACATGTTCCACGGCGGCACGAACACCGGCTTCACCAACGGCGCCAACGACAAGGGCACCTACCTGCCCATCACGACCTCCTACGACTACGACGCGCCGCTCGCCGAGGACGGCACGCCGACCGCGAAGTACTTCGCGATGCGCGAGGTCATCGCCCGGCACGCCCCGGTCCCGGACGAGGTGCCGGCCCCGCGCGCGGCCGCGCCCGAGCTGACCGTCGACCTGGAGCGCCGGCTGGCCCTCGCGGACGCGCTGCCCGCGCTCGGCGAGCCGGTCGACGCCGACCACCTGCCGACCACCGACGAGCTCGGCCACTGGACCGGGTTCACGCTGTACCGCACGACGGTGACGGCCGAGGACCGCGTGCTCACGCTGGCCGAGGTGCGGGACCGCGCGGTCGTGGCCCTCGACGGCGAGCCGGTCGGCGTGCTGAGCCGGACCGAGCACAGCCGGACGCTCCCGCTGCCCGCCCGCGCCGGCGAGCTCACGCTGCTGGTCGAGGACCAGGGCCGGGTCAACTACGGACCGCGGATCGGCGAGCCCAAGGGGCTGATCAGCCCCGCGCGCACCGCGGCCCGGGAGCTCACGGACTGGTCCGTGACGCCCCTGCGCCTGGACGGTGTCGAGCCCGCGCTGGCCGCCCTGCTGGAGGCCGCGCCCGCCGCCGACGCCGCGACCCCGGTCGCCGGTCCGGCGTTCCTGCGCGGCACGTTCGACACGGTCGCGGGCGCCGACCACTTCCTGCGCACCGACGGCTGGGGCAAGGGGCTGGTGTGGGTGAACGGCGTCCTGCTGGGCCGGTACTGGAGCGCGGGCCCGACCGCGACCCTGTACGTCCCCGGGCCGCTGCTGCGCGCCGCCGGCAACGAGGTCGTGGTGCTCGAGCTGCACGGCGCCGCCGCGGCGCGCGTGGCGTTCGCCGCCGGCCCCGACCTGGGGTCCTCGGAGGTCTGAGAAGTCACCCGCCCGCCGCCGCGGTCCACCCGGTCGGACCCTCAGATGACCTGCGGGGACGCCGATGACACGTGCAGGTACCCGGCACGCTCGCCGGGTCGGCACGTGCAACAGCGAGGATCGGGACGTGGACGGCGCAGGGTCGCAGGAGTGGGAGGCCGACGAGGGCGCCCGGGTGCTGCGCGGGGCCCTGGCGGCGCTGACCCGGGACGGCTCGTTCCCGCTCGACGGCCTCACGCCCCGGTCGCCCGCGTCGGCGGCCGAGGGCGCCGGGCGGGTCCCGGGCCGCCCGCGCCGCCGGCGCCGCGTCGAGGCGGGCGGCGCCCCCGCGGCGGAGGACCTGCCGGTGCTCCTCGCGCGGCAGTCCCAGCGGCTGCGGCAGCTCGAGACGCTCATCGAGGCGGCACCGGTCGGCATCGGCCTGGTGCAGCTCGACGGCCGCACCCCGCTCACGAACGACACCCTGCGCCAGCTGCTCGGCTACTCGACCGAGGAGTTCGCGACGATGCCGTTCGCGGACTACACGGTCCCCGAGGACCAGGCCGAGAACGACCGGCTGTTCCGGGCGATGGTGGACGGCGACGGCGAGGCCGACAGCTTCGCCATGCAGAAGCGGTTCGTCCGCAAGGACGGCACGACGCTCTGGGTGGACCTGACCGTCTCGCTGGTGCGGGACGCCGCCGGGCGCCCGGACTACGCCATCGGCATGGTCCAGGACATCACCGAGCGCAAGCGGCTGGCCGACGAGCTCGCGGCGGCCGAGCTGCACTACCGGCTCCTGGTCGAGCACGTGCCGGCCGTGGTCTACATCGCCGAGCCCGGCCCGGGCGGCCGGTTCGAGTACGTGAGCCCGCGCCTGGAGTGGATGCTCGGCCGCTCGCCCCAGGACTGGCTGGACGACTCCGAGGAGTGGACCCGCGCGATCCACCCGTCCGACCGCGCGATGCGGTTCCACGAGGAGGCGCTGCGCGAGGGCCTGGGCGAGGGCGGCCAGCTGCCGTCCATCACCTACCGGCTGCGGCACAGCGAGGGCTACGACGTGTGGGTGCGCGACGACGCCGTGCTCCGCCGGGACAGCGACGGCCGGCCGCGCCTGCACGGCGTGCTGGTCGACGTGACGCAGGAGAAGACGCTCGAGGAGCGCCTGGCGCACATGGTCGACCACGACGCGCTCACCGGGCTGGTCAACCGCTCGCACTTCCACCGGCTGGTGGACGAGGCGCTGGCCGGGCGGGTCGACGGCCGCCGCGGGGTCGCGGTCATGTACGTCGACCTGGACGACTTCAAGGCCGTCAACGACAGCTTCGGGCACGCGGTCGGCGACCGGGTGCTGGTGGCGGTGGCGGACCGGCTGCGCGAGCTCGTGCCGTCCCCCGGCGCCGTGGCGCGGCTGGGCGGGGACGAGTTCGCCGTGCTCGTCACCGGGACGCCCGCGGCCGTGCGGCGCGCCGTGGCGGCGGTGCAGGACATGGGCCAGGTGTCGGTGCCCGTCGGCGGGGCGTGGGCGCGGGTCAGCGCCAGCGTCGGCGCCGCGGTGGCGGACCGGGCGCACACCACGGAGAAGCTGCTGCACGACGCCGACCAGGTGATGTACGACGCCAAGCTCGGCGGCGACCGGCCCGGGCGGGGCGGCGCGCGGCGGGGCTCGGCGGGGCGGCGCGCGGGCGACCGCGCTCCCGCCGACGAGGGCGGCCGGCGCGCCGGGGGCTGAGGCGGATCCTCGAGTCCCCGGCGCGCCGGTCGCCGTCGTCGGGCGGGCCGGTCCGGGCGCCGTCAGGCGGGCGCGCCCACCCGGGCGAGCATGGCCAGCACCACGGCCGCGGAGCGCTCCGCGGCGTCGTCCACGTGCGTCAGGAAGTCGTCCGCGCCGGCCGGGCCGCACAGGTCGGAGATGCCGCGCACGGCGAGGAACGGCACGCCGTAGACGTGCGCCACCTGCGCGAGCGCGGTCGTCTCCATGTCGGTCGACAGCCCGCCGGGGAACTGCTCGCGCACCGGGCCCACCAGGGTCGCGTCGACGAACGCGTCGCTCGACAGCATCAGCCCCGCGCGCACCGTGAGGTCGCCGGCATCCGCGCCCAGGGCAGCGCCGCGCAGCGCCGGGTCCCCGTGGTAGGTCGCGGGCATGCCCGGGACCTGGCCGAGCGCGTAGCCGAAGGCCCGGGCGTCGGCGTTGGTGTAGACGTGCTCCGAGCCGACCACCACGTCGCCGACGTGCACGCCGGCCTGGACGCCGCCCGCGCTGCCGGCGCTGATCAGCGCCGCCGGGGCCGCGCCGCCGCGGGCCGCCGCGACCAGCACCAGCGCCGCGGAGGCGGCCGACGCGGCGTTCGCCAGGCCGATCCCGGACCGGACCAGCAGCACGTCGCGGCCCGCGACGGTCAGCACGTGGTGCTCGGCGCCGCCGACGGTGGCCGGCTCGCCGACCGCGTCCGCCCGGTCCAGGAACGGGGCGGCCTCGTCCGGCATCGCCACCGAGACGACGACGTCGACGCCCGCCAGGGCGGTCGTCAGGGCGCTCGCCGCGGTCACGCGGTCACCTGGCTCCACTCGGCGCGGTGCGCGAGGAACTCCCGCGCCGCGCCCTGCGCGCCCTCCAGGGTGTGGTTGGCGCCCCAGCCGCACTGCACCTCGTTGGCGGCGGGCACCTCGGCGGCGCCGGTGATGTCCTGCAGCGTGTCGGCGACCAGGGCCTGCACGTCGTCCTCGGCCCACTCGCCCTGCAGGATCAGGTAGAACCCGGTCTGGCAGCCCATGGGGGAGAAGTCGACGACCCGGTCGCTGTGGTTGCGCGAGTGCTCGGCGAACAGGTGCTCCAGCGAGTGCACGACCGGCATCTCCAGGTGCGCCTTGTTCGGCTGCGCGAACCGGATGTCGTACTTGCTGATGACGTCGCCCGCCGGGAGCACCTTCGTGTCGGCCAGCCGGATGTACGGCGCGGCGACCGTCCGGTGGTCGAGGTTGAACGACTCGACGTTCATGCGGGGCTGGTTCACGGGACTCCCTCGGGGGTGCAGCGGTCGGACGGGATCATTGTGCAGCGGTCGCCGGGCGCGCGGTATTCCGGGCGCGCGGGCCGGACGGAGGTGTCGGCGGCTCAGGCCGGCCGGGTCGCGCGCCGCGGGCGCGGCCGGGTGCGACCGGAGCGCGACCGGTCGGTGAGCTCGAGCAGCCGCACCACCCGGCCGCGGTGCGGCGCCCAGGGCGCGAGCACCTCGAGCACCTCCTCCTGCTCGACCCGCCGCCCGGCGACGGCCGTGCCGACGAGCCGGGGCAGGTGCAGGTCGCCCACCGACACCGCGTCGGCGTCGCCGAGCGCGCGCCGGGTGGTCTCCGCCACGGTCCACACCCCGATCCCGGGGACGGTGGCCAGCCGGCGCCGGACCTCCGCGGCGGCGCCGGGCGCGTCCGGGGCCACCTCCAGCACCTCCTGCAGCCGCCCCGCGACGGCAGCGGCCCGCAGGATCGTGGACGACCGCTGGTCGTCCACCCCGGCGCGCCGCCAGTCCCAGACCGGGACCCGGCGCCAGCCGAGGGCGTCCGGCGGCACCCGCATGCCCGCGGGCGCGGGCCCGGGCGGCACCTCGCCGTGCCGGAGCAGCAGCCAGCGCCACGCGTGGTGCGCATCCACCGTGACCACCCGCTGCTCCAGCACCGCCGGCACCAGCGCGCCCAGCACGTCGCCGGTGCGGGGGATGCGCAGCCCGCGCAGCCGGTGGTGCGCGGCGGCCAGCGCGAGGTGGCCGACGGGGTCGAACGTGCGCGGGTCGTCGCGGGCGCCGAGCAGGTCCGGCAGCCCGGCGAGCGCGCGGGCGGCGCCCGGGCCCCACGCGGACGCGGCCACGCCGCCCGGGCCCGGGCGCAGGTGCAGGGTGGCGGGGCCGTCGGCGGTGCGCAGCGCGTGCCAGACGGTGCCGTCGCGCTCGATCCGGAGCGCGGGGTCGAGGCCGCCGCGGCGGACCAGCATCAGCGTGAGCCGGAGGTCCAGCGGGCCGTCCGGGACGTACCCGCGGGTCTCGGGGCCGCCGGGGTGCTGCACCCCTCCAGCATGCCGGACGGCGCCGACACGGGCCGCGCGGGCCGTGCCGGCGCCGTCGCGGGCGCGCCGGGTCAGCGCTTCAGGAAGTCCAGCAGGACCTCGGTGACCTCGGCGGCGTGCGTCCACAGCATCCCGTGCGGCGCGCCCTCGATCTCGACGTACTCGGCCTGCGGCAGCGCCGCGTGGAACGGCCGGCCGGTGGCGTCGATCGGCAGGATCCGGTCCGCCGTGCCGTGCACGATCAGCGTCGGGACGTCGATCGTCGGCAGGTCGCCGCGGAAGTCGGTCAGCCAGGAGGGGACGACCGCGCTGGACGCGAACCAGGACGAGCCGGCGGCGACGTCCCAGGAGTGCCGGAGCGCCTCCTCCGACAGCCGGGACCCCAGGTTCTCGTCGGTGTTGTAGAAGTCGGCGTAGAAGCTGGTGAAGTACGCGTACCGGTCGGCCGTCACGGCCTCGACGATCCCGTCGAACACCTCGCGGGGGACGCCGGTCGGGTTGTCGTCGGTCCGCAGCAGGAACGGCTCGAGCGAGGCCAGGAACACGGCCTTCGCGACGCGCCCGGAGCCGTAGGTGCCGAGGTACCGGCCGACCTCGCCGGTGCCCATCGAGAAGCCGACGAGCACGGCGTCGCGCAGGTCGAGCGTCTCGAGCACCGTGTTCAGGTCGGCCGCGAACGTGTCGTAGTCGTACCCGGTGGTCGGCTGGCTCGACTGCCCGAAGCCGCGGCGGTCGTAGGTGATGACGCGGTAGCCGGCGTCCAGCAGGGCGGCGGACTGCTTCTCCCACGAGTGCCCGTCGAGCGGGTAGCCGTGGATCAGGACGACGGGCTGCCCGGTCCCGTGGTCCTCGTAGTAGAGGTCGATCGACGTGGTGTTCTCGGTGCCCACGGTGACGTACGGCATGGTCTGCCCTCTCCCTCTGTCGGAGAACGGTCGTTCTCCGCGATGTCGCCTACACTAGAGAACGAGCGTTTTCCGCGCAACCCCCGAGGAGGCGGCGATGAGCCAGGTGCAGGAGGCGGGCCGTCCGGCGCCGTCCGCGGACGAGCTGCGCGAGCGGGTGCTCGCCGCGGCCGACCGGCTCTACTACCGGCGCGGCATCCAGGCCGTCGGCATGGACGAGCTCCGTACCGAGGCCGGCGTCCCGCTGAAGCGGCTGTACGCGCTGTTCGGCGGCAAGGACGCGATCGTCGCCGAGGTGCTGCGCCGCCGCGGGGCGCTGTGGGAGGTCGGCGTGCGGGCCGCGGTGGACGCCGCCGGCACCCCGCGCGAGCGTCTGCTGGCCGTCTACGACCACCTGGCCGGGTGGTTCGGCGAGACCGACTTCCACGGCTGCATCTTCATCAACTCGTTCGGCGAGCTCGGCGGGTGCTCGCCCGAGGTCGCCGAGATCGTCCGCGCCCACAAGGCGGCGTTCCAGGAGTACGTCGCGGGCCTCGTGGCGGAGGCCGGCGGGCCGCCCGCGCTCGCGGCACAGCTCGCGATCCTCGCCGAGGGGGCGCAGACCACCGCGGCGATCGCCGGCACGCCGGAGGCGGCGGCCCAGGCGCGCGCGGCCGCGGCGACGCTGATCGACGCCGCGGGCCTGCCGGGCTGACGGGTCAGGCCGCGCGGTCGCCCTGCACCCGCGCGAGGAACTCCGTGACCGTGCGCAGGTACTCCGCGCGCGGCCCGTCCGCCGACAGGGCCAGGTCGTGGATCCCGCCCGGGATCGTCACGAGGGCGACGTCGTCGCCGAGCCGCGGGGCGCGGGCCCAGATCTGCTGCACGTCGAGCACGGTGTCCTGCGCGTCGAGCAGCGGGTTCGACCGGGAGTTCGGACCGGACTCCGCCGCGGTGGCGACCAGGACCGGGGCGTCGATCCGCAGCCCGCGCGCCAGCCGGGCCTGGCCGCGCCGGACCGCGCGCAGCCAGCCGGCGCGCACGGGGAACCCCTCGGCGGGCTTGTGCGACCGGTCGTAGTCCCAGCGCCCGCCGTGGTCGACGTGCAGGTGCCACGAGTAGGCCGGCGGCCCGTCCGCGAGCACCCGCATCCGGTCCACCGGGCCCAGGCTGTCCAGCACCCAGGTGGACACGACGCGGTGGAACCACCGGGAGTTCAGGTCGAACCACGGGCTGTTCAGCACCAGGGCGTCGACCGCCCCGCGGCCGCCGGGGCTGTCCGCCCACAGCGCCGCCGTCAGCCCGCCGGTCGAGTGGCCGTGCACGGTGAGGCGGTCGTGGCCGAGCTCGTCGCGCAGCAGCCGGGCGGCCAGCCCGAGGTCGGCGCGGTACTCGGCGAGGTCGTCGACGTAGTGCGGCACCTGGCCCTCGCGCCACGACCGGCCGCACCGGCGCAGGTCGAGGGCGTAGAACGTGTGGCCCGCCGCGGCGAACGCGTCGGCGAGGTGGGTCTGGAAGAAGTAGTCGTTGAACCCGTGCACGTGCAGCACCGCGCTGCCGCCGGGCGCGGCCCCGCGCTCCGGGGTGCGGCGCACGACGGTGGCGACCAGGTCCGGGTCGGTCCCCGAGAGCGCGAGCGTGCGCTGCTCCCAGCCGGGCCCGAGCGGGTCGGGCCCCCAGCCGGTCACGCGCGCCCCGCGCCGGGCCGGGCCGCGGGCAGCCGCAGCGGCAGCAGGGCGGCGAGGCCGATCGCGATGACGAGCACGATGCCCAGGATGCCCCACCGCTGCGACCCCGCGACCGCCACCGCGGTCGAGAACGCGAACGGCGCCAGGAAGCTGGCCGCGCGCCCGGTGGTCGCGTACAGGCCGAAGATCTGGCTCTCCCGCCCGGGCGGCGCGATCCGGGTCAGCAGCGACCGGCTCGCCGACTGCGCGGGGCCGACGAACACGCACAGCAGCAGGCCGCACACCCAGAACGCCGACGTGCCCGCGCCGGCGAGCGCGAACGTGGCGACGCCCGCGACCACCAGGCCGACCAGCGACACGACGATGAGCACCCGGGGCCCGACGCGGTCGTCCAGCGCCCCGGCGGCGAGCGTCGAGACCCCGGCGACCACGTTGGCGGCGATCGCGAACACCACGACCTCGCTCGCGGAGAACCCGAACGTGCCGGACGCGATGACGGCGCCGAACGTGAACACGCCCGCGAGCCCGTCGCGGTACACGGCGCTGGCGAGCAGGAACCACACCGTGCTCCGCGAGGTCCGCCACAGGTCGCGGACGTCGGCGCCGATCCGGCGGTACGCCTCGAGCACGCCCGGCCGACGGTTCCGCGCGGCGGCCTCCGCGGGGTCGTCCGGCACCGCGACGAGCACCGGGATCGCGAACGCGCCGAACCACAGCGCCGACACCAGTACCGCGACCCGGATGTTCGCGCCGTCCTCGCCCGTCACGCCGAACCAGCCGACCTCCGGGTTGATGAACCCGACGAACAGCACGAGCAGCAGCACGATCCCGCCCAGGTAGCCCGCGCCCCAGCCGAGCCCGCTGACCCGGCCGAGCGTCGCGGGCGTCGCGACCCGGGGGAGCAGGGCGTTGTAGTGCACGCTGGCGAGCTCGAACGTGAGGTTGCCGGCCGCGAGCAGCGCGATGCCCAGCAGCAGGTTCGCGGTGAGCGAGTCGGGGTCGGGCCGCACCAGGGCCATCGCCGCGCACAGCGCCACCGTGACCGCGGTCTGGACGGCGAGGTTCCGGCGGCGTCGCCCGGAGCCGTCCGCGCGGGTGCCGGACAGCGGGGCGAGCAGCGCGATGAGCACGCCCGCGGCGGTCAGGCCCCAGCCGAGCCAGGTGGAGTGCCGGGCCAGCGCGGCGTCCAGCGCGTCGCCGCCCGCCGCGACCACGGCCGGGTCGACGAACGCGTCGCTGGTGAGCCAGCGCGTGAACACGAACGTCGTGATGACGGCGTTGAACGCGGCGGAGCCCCAGTCCCACAGGGACCAGGCGACGACGCGGCCGCGCGCGCCGGGGGCGGGGGCGGCGGCGGCCGGGGCGTCGGCGCCGTGCGCCGCGGGGCCGGGCGTCGGGGGACCGGCCGGCGTCGGCGGCAGCGGGGCGGGGTCGGCGTGCACCCGCCAGGCATACCGTCATCGGGCGTCCCGCGCGTGTCGAACGGCTGAACGCGCGGCGACGCGGCCGGGCGCGTCACCCGTCCGGGCGGGCCGGGCGGACCGGTTGCCGCGCGCGCGGCGCCTGCCTACGGTCCGGCCATGACCTCGACCGTCCGCATCGGCATCTCGGGGTGGCGGTACGCGCCGTGGCGCGGGGTGTTCTACCCGAAGGGCCTGCCGCAGCGCCGCGAGCTCGAGCACGCCTCCCGCCACCTGGGGACCATCGAGATCAACGGCTCGTTCTACGCCCTGCAGCGCCCGGAGTCCTACCAGGCGTGGCGCGCGGAGGTGCCCGAGGGCTTCGTGTTCTCGGTCAAGGGCGGGCGGTTCGTCACGCACATGAAGAAGCTCGCGGACGTCGAGGTGCCGCTGGCCAACTTCTTCGCGTCCGGGGTGCTCGCGCTGGGACCGGCGCTCGGCCCGGTGCTGTGGCAGCTGCCGCCGACGCTCGGCTACGACCCCGATCGGCTGGCCCGGTTCTTCGACCTGCTGCCGCGGACGACGGCCGCCGCGGCGGAGCTCGCGGGGCGGCACGACGAGCGGCTCGACGACCGGGCGTTCACCACCACCGAGGCCGACCGGCCGCTGCGGCACGTGCTGGAGGTGCGGCACGCGTCGTTCGAGACGCCGGAGTTCCCGGCGCTGCTCCGGGAGCACGGGATCGGGCTGGTGGTGGCGGACACCGCGGGGCGCTGGCCGTACCTGGAGGACGTCACGTCGGACCTGGTCTACGTGCGGCTGCACGGCGACTCCGAGCTGTACGTCTCCGGCTACGACGACCCCGCGCTCGACCGGTGGGCGGCGCGGGTGCGGGCGTGGGCCGCGGGCGGGGAGCCGGAGGACGCGCGCCGGCTGGGGCCGGCGGCCGCCCCGGCGCCGGGCGGGCGGGACGTGTACGTGTACTTCGACAACGACGCCAAGGTGCGCGCCCCGGTCGACGCGATGGCGCTGGCGGCGCGCCTGGGCGTGGGGCCGCGGCCCGGCGGGGGCTGACCCGCCCGGCCGGCCCGGCAGCAGTCCACAGTGGATGGTTGTGACGGACACGCCGACGGCGTGTCCGTCACAACCATCCACTGTCGAGCCCGTGCGCGACCGTCCGCGCCCGAAGCCGCGCGCCCGTGCGGGTCAGCCGCGGCCGCGGAGGCGGTCGATCTCGCGGCGCTCGCGCTTGGTCGGCCGGCCGGCGCCCCGGTCCCGCTGCGCGGCGACCGCCACCTGGGACGGCGGCGGGGGAGCCGGGGTGCGGTCGACGTAGCACCGGGCCGCGGGCTCGGCGCCCACCCGGCGTTCCAGGACGTGCGCGACCTCGACGATCCGCTCCGGTCCGTCGCCGCGGACCCGGACCTCGTCGCCGACCTTCACCGACGTCGCGGGCTTGGCGCGCTCGCCGTTGACCCGCACGTGGCCGGCGCGGCACGCGGTCGCCGCCGCGGCGCGGGTCTTGGTGAGCCGGACGGCCCACACCCAGCGGTCGACCCGGGTGGACGGCGGGCCGGGCGGCAGCGGCTTGGCGGCGGGCGCGGAGGAGCCCGCCGCCCCCGGACCGCCAGCGGTGCCGCCCGCGGCCCTGCCGCCGTCCGCCCGGCCCGCCGCCTCGTCGCTCAGCACGTCGCCGCCCCGGTCAGGCCGCGGCCCGCGCCGCGCCAAGGATCTCGGCCGCGTCGTGCCCGCCCGGCTGCGCGCCGGCGGCCGCGGCGGCCTCGGCGAGCCGCAGCAGCGCCGCGTTCAGCGGGGTCGGCACGCCGTGCAGCCGGCCGAGCAGGACGATCTCGCCGTTGAGGTAGGCGGCCTCGATCGACCCGGCGCCGCGCACCAGACTCTGCCAGGAGGACCCACCGCGCCGCGTGACGCCGGGCAGCTCCACGAGCGTGAAGTCGCCCCGGGCCGCGGCCTCCTCCTCGGGCGACGTCGGCTCGATCCCGGCCGCGGACAGCACCGCGCGGGCCTCGGCGGCCGTCGCGGTCAGCAACTCCTTCGCCGCGGGCTCGCGCACCGGGCCGCACAGCGCCTCGACGGCGTTGCCCAGGTTGCTCAGCAGCTTCGCGTACTTCCAGGCCATGACGTCCCGCACGACCGGGGCGCGGAACCCGGCGGCCTCCAGGTCGGCGCCGACCGCCGCCAGGTCCGGGTCCGGCTCGCCCGCCGGGATCGAGCCCGTGGTGAGCACGCCCGTGACCGGGCTGCCCGCCGCCGACACCCGGCCGGGCTCGAGGAAGGTCGCCGGGAGCCACACACACATCCCCGCGACCCGGGCGAACCGGCGCAGCGCGGTGCGCTCGTTGTCGACGCCGTTCTGCGCGCACACCAGCAGCAGGTCCTCGCCCGCGGTGCGCCCGCCGGCGACCGGGCGGCCGGCCCACTGCGCCGTGGTCGCGGCGGTGTCCTGGCCCTTCACGGCGAGCACGAGCACGTCGCCGGGGCGCAGGTCGACGTCCTCGGGCCCGGCGGCCGTCGCGGCCCGGACCACCCGCGCGCCCGCGGGCGTCGTCAGGTGCAGGCCGTCCGCCCGCAGCGCGTCGAGGTGGGCGCCGCGGGCGACGAGCACGACCTCGCGCCCCGCCTCCGCCAGCAGCCCGCCGATGGTCCCGCCGACCGCGCCGGCGCCGATGATCACGTATCGCACGCGTGCCACCGTGCCACACGCGCGGCCCCCGCGGCGTGCGGGCCCGGCCGCCGGGCGCCCGGGCCGCGGGTGCGGACCGCCCCGGAGGCCGACGTACGGTGGAGGTCATGACCTCCACTGTCGTCGCCATCACCGGCGGCCACGTCGTCCCCGTCTCCTCCGACCCGATCGACGGCGGCACCGTCCTCATCCGCGACGGCCGCATCGAGGCCGTCGGCGCCGACGTCGCCGTCCCCGAGGGCGCGACCGTCGTCGACGCCACCGGCCGCTGGGTGCTGCCGGGCTTCGTCGAGGCGCACGGCCACGTGGGCATCCACGAGGAGGGCGAGGGCGTCGCGGGCAACGACACCAACGAGATGACCGGCCCGAACATGGCGGCGGTCCGGGCGATCGACGCGATCAACATCGACGACGAGGGCTTCCGCGACGCGCTGTCCGGCGGCGTCACCTCGGTGGTCGTCAAGCCGGGCTCGGGCAACCCCATCGGCGGCCAGTCCGTCGCGATCAAGTCCTGGGGCGGCCGCACCATCGACGAGCAGGTCATCAAGGCCGCCGTCTCGGTGAAGTCGGCGCTCGGCGAGAACCCCAAGCGGGTCTACGCCGAGAAGAAGCAGACCCCGTCGACCCGGCTCGGCACCGCGCTGATCATCCGGCAGGCGTTCACGGACGCGCAGCACTACCGCGCCGCGCGCGCCGCGGCCGAGGCGAAGGGCGAGCCGTTCAAGGCCGACCTCGGGCTGGAGACGCTGGCGCGGGTGCTCGACGGCGAGCTCGCCTGGGACCAGCACGCGCACCGGCACGACGACCTGGTGACCGCGATCCGGCTGGCCGACGAGTTCGGCTACCGCCTGGTGCTCAACCACGGCACCGAGGGACACAAGATCGCCGACGTCATCGCCGAGCGCGACATCCCGGTGATCTTCGGCCCGATGTTCACCTCCCGGTCGAAGGTCGAGCTGCGGGACCGCGCGATCGCCAACCTCGCCGCGCTGGCGAAGGCCGGCGTCCGGGTCGCGATCACCACGGACCACCCGGTGGTCCCGATCAACTTCCTGGTGCACCAGGCGACGCTCGCGGTCAAGGACGGCCTGCCGCGGGAGACCGCGCTGGAGGCGCTGACCGTCAACCCGGCGGCGTTCCTCGGGCTGGACGACCGCGTGGGCGCGCTGGAGCCGGGCCGGGACGGCGACGTCGTCATCTGGTCGGGCGACCCGCTGGACGTGCACGCCCGCGCCGAGCACGTCCTCATCGAGGGCCGCACGGTCTACACCTGGGACGACGCGACGCAGACGGCCCACGTGGTCGAGAGGTCCGAGCGCTTCACCGCCTGACCCGCCCCCGCCCGCGGCCGTGAGGTCGGCACAACCGGGTGAGGTCGTCACGGACGAGTGACGACCTCACCCGGTTGTGCCGACCTCGCGCGGGGCGTCGGGGACGGGTTCATGGGTGGCGCTCAGGGAGGGTTCAGCGACCTTCCGGGATCCGGGCGTTCTCTTGCTCCTGTCGGCGCCACAGCGGCGCCCCGCAGGAGGTGTCCAGCATGGACCAGCACGACCAGGCCGCTCAGCCGACCGACCCGCAGCAGCCCGCCGCGCCGCAGCCGGCGACCCCGCCGCAGCCCGCGGTCGACCCCGCGTTCGCCGCCGCGCACCCCGGCTACACCGCGCACCCCGGCGACACCGCCCGCCCCGGCGACCCGGCCGCCGCCCCGCCCGCCCCGCGCCGCTCCCGCCGGCGCCGCACCGCCGTCGCGCTGGTCGCCTCCGGCGCGGTCGCCGGGGCGCTGGTCCTCGGCGGCTCGGCGGTCGCGCTCGGCTGGCCCGCTCCCACCGCCGGCACGGGGCTCACCGCCTCGGCGGGCCGCGACGGCTCCGCGTTCGGCCTCGGCGGGTCGAGCGGGTCCACCGGGTCGCAGGGCGGCTCGTCGTCCGGTTCCGGTTCCGGGTACGGGTACGGCAGCCCGTCGACCGGGCTCCCCGGCCCGGGCTCCTCCGGCTCGTCCTCGACCGGCACCGCCACGCTCGACACCAGCACCGCCACCGAGGCCCAGCAGCAGGGCGTGGTGCTGATCAACACGGTGCTCGGCTACCAGTCGGCCGAGGCGGCGGGCAGCGGCGTCGTGCTCACCTCCGACGGCCTCGTGCTGACGAACAACCACGTCGTCGAGGGCGCGACCGAGATCACCGTCACGATCGGCGCCACCGGCGAGACGTACACCGCCCAGGTCGTCGGCACGGACGCGAGCGCGGACGTCGCGGTCCTCCAGCTCGAGGGCGCGTCCGGCCTGACCACCGCCACGCTCGACTCCGACGACGACCTCGCGGTGGGCGACGCGGTGACGGCGGTCGGCAACGCGGAGGGCGGCGGCGTGCTGCTCGCGGCGGACGGCACCGTCACCGCGCTCGACCAGTCGATCACCACCCAGGCCGAGGGCGTGTCGTCGGGCGAGTCGCTGACCGGCCTGATCCAGGTCGACGCCGACGTGGTGTCCGGCGACTCCGGCGGCGCGCTGCTGGACGACCAGGGCGAGGTCGTGGGCATCACGACCGCGGCGTCCTCGGGCTCGGCGGACATCACCGGGTACGCCATCCCGATCGACGACGCGCTCGACGTGGCGACGCAGATCATCGCGGGCCACGACTCCGACACGATCACCCTCGGCTACCCGGCGTTCCTCGGCGTGCAGCTGGCGACCGGCGCCACCACGACCGTCCCGGGCCTGGGCGGCCTCGACGGGGCGACCGGCTCCACCGGCGCCGGCGCGACCATCGCGGGCGTGATCGACGGCACCCCGGCGGCGCAGGCCGGCCTGGCGGCGGGCGACACCGTCACCGCGGTCGACGGCACCGCCGTGGCGGACGGCGACGCGCTGAGCGCGGCGCTCGCGGCGCACGCCCCCGGCGACCAGGTCACCCTGACCTGGACCGCGACCGACGGCACCACGCAGACGGCGACCGTCACCCTGATCGCGGGCCCGGCGGACTGACGCCCGGGACCCGCCCGTCGACGCCCGGCCTCCTCCCCCCTGCGGAGGCCGGGCGTCGTCGCGTCGGCGGATGCCCGGCGGCCCGTGATCTCCCGTTTGACAACGATGTAGAACCGTCGGGAGAGTGGCGCGGGCACCGTTGCACCGCTCACGGCGAGGAAGCCCCATGACGCACGCGACCACCTCCGCGGACCCGACCGCGGCCCCCACGACCGCCCGCCCCGCGCACCCCGGCCCCGCGCACCCCGGCCCCGTCGCCCCGCGCGCCACCGAGCGCCTCGCGCAGCGCCCGCTGCCCGCCTCCGCGGTCCGGCTCGACCCCGCCGGCCACCTCGGCCGCTGGCAGCGCCTCAACGCCGACGCGACGCTCCCGCACAGCATCGGGATGCTCGAGGACAGCGGCGCCCTGCCCAACCTGCGCCGGGTCACCGGCGAGCACGACGGCACGTTCGTCGGCTACCAGTTCGCGGACTCGGACGTCTACAAGGTGCTGGAGGCGATCGGCTGGGAGATCGGCCGCACCGGGACCGACGCGTTCGACGCCTTCCTGGACCGGATCCTCGACCTGCTGACCCGGGCGCAGGACGCGGACGGCTACCTGAACTCGTTCGTGCAGGTCGACCGCCCCGACGAGCGCTGGGCGGACCTGCGCTGGGCGCACGAGCTGTACTGCGCCGGGCACCTGGTCCAGGCCGGCGTCGCGCTGCACCGTGGCGCCGGCCGGGCGGACTACCTCGCGCTGGCCCGCCGCTGCGCGGACCTGGTCGTCGCGACGTTCGGTCCCGAGGGCCGCGTCGGCTACTGCGGCCACCCGGAGGTCGAGACCGCCCTCGTCGAGCTGTACCGCGAGACCGGCCACGAGCCGTACCTGGCGACGGCCCGCCGGATGGTCGACGAGCGCGGCCAGGACCTGGCGCTGCTCGGGCCGGACCGGCTCGGCGCGCACTACTTCCAGGACCACGCCCCGGTCCGCGAGTCGCTGGAGGCGACCGGCCACGCCGTCCGGCAGCTCTACCTGGACGCGGGCGTCACGGACGTGTTCACCGAGCAGGGCGACCCCGCTCTGCTGGCCGCGATGCGCGCGCAGTGGGACTCGGCGCACCACCAGAAGATGTACGTCACCGGGGCGATGGGCTCGCGGCACTTCGACGAGTCGTTCGGCGACGCGTACGAGCTGCCGCCGGACCGCGCCTACGCCGAGACCTGCGCCGCGATCGCGGACGTGCAGTGGTCGTACCGGATGCTGCTGGCCGACGGCGGCTCGCGGTACGCCGACGCCATCGAGCGCGCGCTGCTCAACGCGGTCGCCGCCTCGGTGTCGGCGGACGGGCGGTCGTTCTTCTACTCCAACCCGCTGCACCTGCGCGAGGGCCACCGCGAGGAGGAGAACGCCCCGTCGCGCCGGACGCCGTGGTACTCCTGCGCGTGCTGCCCGCCGAACATCGCGCGCCTCGTCGCGTCGCTGCACGCCTACCTGGCGACGGCGACGGACGACACCCTGCGGGTGCACCTGTACGGCGCGGCCACGATCGAGGTCCCGGGGCACCTCGGTGCCGGCACCGTCCGGGTCGACACCGCCTACCCGGCGGACGGCCGGGTGCGGGTCGAGGTCGACGGCGCGCTCACCGGATCGCTGGCGCTGCGCGTCCCCGGCTGGGCCACGGGCGTGCGGGTGACCGTCGACGGCGCGCCGCTCGCGGCGACGACCCGGGCGGACCTGCCGCTGGACGACGGCTACCTCGTGCTGCCCCCCGGGACGCGCCGGGTCGAGCTGGACCTCGACATGCCGGCCACCGCCGTCGCCGCGCACCCGCGGGTGGACGCCGTGCGCGGCTCGGTCGCGATCGTGCGCGGCCCGGTCGTGTACTGCGTCGAGCAGGCGGACCACCCCGACGGCCCGTCGGTGGAGGACGTGCGGCTCCGGGCCGGCGCCGCGCTCACCGTGGTCCCGGGCGACGACCCGCTGCCGCGCATCGTGGCGGAGGGCGTCGCGACAGACGCGTCCGACGTCCCGCTGTACCGCGCCGGCGCCGACCTGCCGCCCGCGGGACGCCCGGTCCGGCTCACCGCGATCCCGTACGCGCAGTGGGGCAACCGCGCCCCGGGCGCCATGCGGGTCTGGCTGCCGCTGGCCTGACGGGAAGCCCGCCCGAGCGGCGGCGCCGGCGGGGCGGGTTCACCACCCCGGGGGCAGGGGCACCGGGACGGCGGCGCGCGCCGCCCGCCGTCGTTCCTGAGCCAGGCCCCACGTCGCCAGCCCGGTCGCGCCCAGCGTGACGACGGGGGACAGCGCGGCCAGCTCCAGCCGGGCGTACGCGGGCGCGAGCAGCAGGACCCCGACCACGACGGCGGGCGTCAGCGCGGCGAAGTACGCGGCCGCGCTCCCGGCCAGCGCCGGGACCGCCGTCGCGCCCCGTCGCGCGAGCGGCGCGACCGCAGCCGCCAGCGCGCCACCGAGCGCGCCCGCGGTCGCGCCCGCCGGCACGCCCGTGACCACCACGACGGGGAGCGAGAAGAGGAGGTAGCCGGCGCCCGCGGGGTTGACCAGCACCCCGAGCGCGGAGACCGCGAGGTACGGGACGAGGAACAGCCCCGCGCCCCAGATCGCGCCCCAGCCGATCAGCCGCACCGTCCCGCCCCCCGCCCGATCCTGTGCCGACGCACCCCGGACGCGGGAGCCTAGCCGCGCAGCCCGCCCCGCACCCGGCGTTCCGCGCGTCCCGGCCCGCCGGGGTCGAGGGTGCGCCGTCGCGGGGCGGTCGGCAACCATCGAGGTCGCGCGGGTGGCGGAACGGGCGCCCGCCGCCGCCCGCCCGGTGTCCCAACCGGGCGGGCGGCGCCGCGCGCCCCCTCACCGGGCGTCGGAGTCGGCTCCCTGGATCGCGGCCCTGCCGGCCTCGAGCCGCGCGACCGGAACCCGGAACGGGGAGCAGGACACGTAGTCCAGGCCCACCGAGTCGAAGAACCGGATCGACTCCGGGTCACCGCCGTGCTCCCCGCAGACGCCGACGGTGAGGTCCGGCCTGGTCGCCCGGCCCTCCTCGACGGCGATGCGGACCAGCCGGCCGACGCCCTTCGTGTCGATGGTCTCGAACGGGGACACGGTCAGCACCCCGTTCGCGAGGTACTCCGGGAAGAACGCCCCCTCGACGTCGTCCCGGGAGAAGCCCCACGTCGTCTGCGTGAGGTCGTTGGTGCCGAAGGAGAAGAACTGCGCCACCTCGGCGATGCGGTCGGCGGTGAGCGCCGCGCGCGGCAGCTCGATCATGACGCCGACCGGCAGGTCGAGCGCGACGCCCCGCGCGGCGCCGACCTCGGCCATGATCCGCAGCGCCTCGTCGCGGACCAGGTGCAGCTCCATCACGGAGCCGACGAGCGGCACCATGATCTCGGCGTGCGGGGTCCCACCCGCCTCGAGCCGGTCGGCCGCGGCCTCGCAGATCGCCCGGATCTGCAGCGCGAACAGCCCCGGCACCACGAGGCCGAGCCGGACGCCGCGGAGCCCGAGCATCGGGTTGGCCTCGTGCATCCGGCGCACGGCCGCGAGCAGCCTCGTGTCGTGCGGGTCCTCCTCGCCGCGCTCGGCGGCCAGCGCCACCTTGACGGCCAGGTCGGTGAGGTCGGGCAGGAACTCGTGCAGCGGCGGGTCGATGAGCCGGATCGTGGTCGGCAGCCCGTCCATCTCCGTGAGCAGCGCGCCGAAGTCCTCGCGCTGCAGCGGCAGCAGGGCGTCGAGCGCGGCCTGCCGCTCCTCGTCGTCGGCGGCCAGCACCACCCGCTCGACCAGCACCCGCCGCTCCCCGAGGAACATGTGCTCGGTGCGGCACAGGCCGATGCCCTGCGCGCCGAGCGCGCGGGCCCGCCGGGCGTCCTCGGCGGTGTCGGCGTTCGCGTGCACGTGCAGCCGCCGGGTGTCGTCGGCGTGCGTGAGGACCCGGTGCACGGACCGGACCAGGTCCGCGGTCTGCTCGTCCGCGCCGGCCTGCTCGAGCGCGGCGTCCAGCCCCTCGGCCAGGTACGTGCTGACGGGAGAGGGCACGACCGGCACCGCGCCGAGGTAGACCTCGCCGGTGGAGCCGTCGATCGCGATGACGTCGCCCTCCGCGACCTCGTGCCCGTCGACCTTCATGGACCGGGCCGGCAGGTCGATGTCGAGCGCGTCGGCACCGACCACGCAGGTCAGGCCCATGCCGCGCGCCACGACCGCCGCGTGCGACGTCTTGCCGCCGCGCGCCGTGAGCACGCCGACCGAGGCGATCATGCCGCCGAGGTCGTCCGGGTTGGTCTCCCGCCGGACCAGCACGACGTCCTCGCCCGCGGCGGCGCGCGCCTCGGCCGTGGCGGAGTCGAACACCGCCCGCCCCACCGCGGCGCCGGGGGAGGCGGCCATGCCCGTCGTGAGCAGGGTGCGCTCGGCGTGCGCGTCGAACCGCGGGAACATCAGCTGCGACAGCTGGGCGCCGCTGACCCGCGCCAGCGCCTCGTCCATCGTGATGAGGTGCTCGTCGACCAGCTGGGTCGCGATCCGGAACGCGGCCGGCGCCGTGCGCTTGCCGACCCGGGTCTGCAGCATCCAGAGCTTGCCGCGCTCGACGGTGAACTCGACGTCGCAGAGGTCGCGGTAGTGGGTCTCGAGCCGGCGCATCGCCTGGCGCAGCTCGCCGTACGCCTGCGGGGACACCTGCTCCATCTCGGCCAGGCTCAGGGTGTTCCGGATGCCGGCGACGACGTCCTCGCCCTGCGCGTTCGCCAGGTAGTCCCCGTAGTCGCCGGAGTGCCCGGTCGCGGGGTCGCGGGTGAACGCCACGCCGGTGCCGGAGGTGGGCCCGAGGTTGCCGAACACCATGCTGACGACGTTGACCGCGGTGCCGAGGTCGTCGGGGATGCGCTCGCGGCGCCGGTACAGCCGGGCGCGGTCGGTGTTCCAGGACCGCAGCACGGCGACGATCGCCAGGTCGAGCTGCTCGCGCGGGTGCTGCGGGAACTCGCGCCCGGACTCCGCGCGCACGATCTCCTTGTACGCCTCGACCAGCTGGCGGAGGTCCGCCGCGTCGAGGTCCACGTCCTGCTCGACGCCCTTGGCCGCCTTGGCCTTGTCGAGCGTGTCGGCGAACACGTCGCCGTCGATGTCGAGCACGGTCTTGCCGAACATCTGGATGAGCCGCCGGTACGAGTCCCACGCGAACCGCTCGTCCTCCGCGAGCTCGGCCAGCCCCTTGACGGACGCGTCGTTGAGCCCGACGTTGAGCACGGTCTCCATCATCCCGGGCATGGAGAACTTGGCGCCCGAGCGCACGGAGACGAGCAGCGGCTCGTGGAAGTCGCCGAGGCCGCGGCCCAGCGCGTCCTCGAGCCGGCGGACCGCCATCGTGACCTGCACCCGCAGCTCGGGCGGCAGCTGGCCCGTGCGCATGTACGCGCGGCAGGCGTCGGTGGTGATGGTGAAGCCGGGCGGCACCGGCAGGCCGAGGCGGGTCATCTCGGCGAGGTTCGCGCCCTTGCCGCCGAGCAGGTCCTTCTGGTCCTTGCCACCCTCGGAGAAGTCCTGGACATAGCTGGCCACGTGCACCTCCGGTACGACCGCGGGGGCGTCGTTGCACCCGCTCTCCCTACTGTGCTCCCCGCGGTCGCGGTCCGGTAGGGCCATCGGTACCTGGCGGGGGCCCGCCGCGACCGGGAGAATCCGGGGGCGGTCCGTCGGTGGTGGTCGGTAGGATGGGAGCACCAGTCCCGCCTCGATGAATGGAGCGCACGGCGCACGCCGAGCACATGGCCGAGACCACACCCGATCGCCCGAGGCGATCGCTCCCCGGCGCCGCCCGGGTCGAGCACCGGATCACGATCCCGTCGAGCGTGTCCATGGTCGAGCTCCTGGGGATGGACGACCAGGTCCTGCGCGCCGTGGAGGGCGGCTTCACCAGCGTCGACGTGCACGTCCGGGGCAACGAGATCACCCTGGCCGGCCCGGCCGGCGACGTGGCGCTCGTCGCCCGGCTGGTCGACGAGCTGGTCGAGACCGCCGTCGCCGGCACGCCCCTGACGCCCGACGTCGTCACGCGCTCCGTCGCGATGCTCACCGCCGGCACCGCCACGCGCCCGGCCGACGTGCTGACGTTCAACATCCTGTCCTCCCGCGGCCGCACCATCCGGGCCAAGACCGCGGGCCAGAAGGAGTACGTCGACGCGATCGACCGGAACACGATCACGTTCGGCATCGGCCCCGCGGGCACCGGCAAGACCTACCTCGCCATGGCCAAGGCCGTGCAGGCGCTGCAGGCCCGCCAGGTGAACCGCATCGTGCTGACCCGGCCCGCTGTCGAGGCGGGGGAGCGACTCGGGTTCCTGCCCGGCTCGCTCAGCGAGAAGATCGACCCGTACCTGCGCCCGCTGTACGACGCGCTCCACGACATGGTCGACCCCGAGTCCATCCCGCGGCTGATGGAGGCGGGCACGATCGAGGTCGCGCCGCTCGCCTACATGCGCGGCCGCACGCTCAACGACTCCTTCATCATCCTGGACGAGGCGCAGAACACCTCGGCCGAGCAGATGAAGATGTTCCTCACCCGCCTGGGCTTCGGCTCCAAGGTGGTCGTGACCGGCGACGTCACCCAGGTCGACCTGCCGTCCGGCACGACCTCGGGCCTCCGGGTGGTCGAGTCGATCCTCGACGACGTGGACGACGTCGCGTTCTGCCGGATGTCCTCCTCGGACGTCGTCCGGCACCGCCTGGTCAGCGACATCATCGACGCCTACGCACGCTGGGACAGCACGAAGAGATGAGTATCGAGGTCAACAACGAGTCCGGGCACGAGGTCGACGAGGCGGAGTTCGCCGCGCTCGCCCGCTTCGTCCTGGACCAGATGCACGTGCACCCGCAGACCGACCTGTCGATCCTGTTCGTCGACACCGAGGTGATGACGGACCTGCACGTGAAGTGGATGGACGAGCCCGGCCCCACGGACGTGCTGTCGTTCCCGATGGACGAGCTGCGCCCCGGTCGCGCCGACGAGCCGACCCCCGCCGGGCTGCTCGGCGACGTCGTGCTGTGCCCCGAGGTCGCCGTCGAGCAGGCGCGGACCGCCGGGCACTCGACGGTCGAGGAGCTGCTGCTGCTGACCACGCACGGGATCCTGCACCTGCTGGGCTACGACCACGCGGAGCCGGAGGAGGAGAAGGAGATGTTCGGCCTGCAGCGCCAGCTGCTGCTGACCTTCCTCGCAGGACGATGACCGCCGGCGTCCCTCTCGGGCTGCTCGCGGCCCTGACGGTCCTGGCCCTGCTCGTCGCGGCGGTGCTGTCCGCGGGCGAGGCCGCCGTGCTGCGGCTGTCCCGCGGCGTCGTGGCCGACCTGCTCGCGTCGCGACACCCCGCGGCCGAGCGCGTCCGCCGGCTCACCGAGGACCGCGCCGCCGTCGCGGGGTCGGCCGGCGTCGTCCGGCTGCTCTGCGAGATGGTCGCGGCGGTCTGCCTCACGCTGGCGATCGCCGCCTCGTCGCTGCCCTGGGCGGCCGAGCTGGTCGTCGCGGTCGCCGCGTGCGCCTTCCTCACCGTCGTGCTCGCCCGGCTCAGCCCGCGGTCGCTCGGCCACCGGTACCCGCGCCAGGTGCTCACCACCACGTCCCGGCTGCTGCTCGCGGTGCGCGCGGTCGCCGGCCCGCTGGTCCGGGTGGCCCCGGCGGCGGGCACGGACCTGGACGAGGACGAGCTGCGCGAGATGGTCGAGCGCGTGGGGGAGTCGCCGTCGATCGACCTGGACGAGCGCGCGATGGTGCGCTCCGTGCTCGGGCTCGGCGACACCCTCACCCGCGAGGTCATGGTGCCGCGCACCGACATGATCACGACCCACGAGGCGACGCCGCTGCGCAAGGTGCTGTCGCTGCTGCTCCGCTCCGGGTACTCGCGGGTGCCGGTGGTCGGCGAGGGCGTCGACGACCTGCGCGGCGTGCTCTACCTCAAGGACCTGGTGCGCCGGATGCAGGACGACCCGGAGGGAGCCGAGGCGTCGGCCGGCTCGCTGGTCCGGCCCGCGGTGTTCGTGCCGGAGTCCAAGCCGGTCGACGAGCTGCTCCGCGAGCTGCAGGCCGGCGCCAGCCACATCGCGATGGTCGTCGACGAGTACGGCGGCATCGCCGGCCTGGTGACCATCGAGGACGCCCTCGAGGAGATCGTCGGCGAGCTCACCGACGAGCACGACCCGCACGCCCCGCAGGTCGAGGACCTCGGCGGCGGCACGTACCTCGTGCCCGCGCGGCTCGCCAAGGACGAGCTGGGCGAGCTGTTCGGCCTGGACGTCGAGGACGACGACGTCGACACCGCGGGCGGCCTGCTCGCGAAGGCGCTCGGCAAGGTCCCGATCCCGGGCTCGGCCGGCGAGATCCACGGTCTGCGCCTCGTCGCGCAGGGCACGGAGGGCCGGCGCAAGCGCGTCGCCCGGGTGCTCGTCTCCCGCGCCCCGGAGCCCGACGACGACGCGGAGGCCGGCGACGCGCGCGAGGCCGCCGACCGCACCCCCACGACCACCCCACCACCGACGGACCCCTGACATGACGGAGACCCCCGTGCCCCACCGCTCCGGCTTCGCCTGCCTCGTCGGCCGGCCCAACGCCGGCAAGTCGACGCTCACCAACGCGCTGGTCGGCCAGAAGGTCGCGATCACCTCCGGGCGGCCGCAGACCACCCGGCACACGGTCCGCGGCATCGTGCACCGCCCCGACGCCCAGCTGGTGCTGGTCGACACCCCCGGGCTGCACCGGCCGCGCACCCTGCTCGGCGAGCGGCTGAACGACCTGGTGCGCGACACGCTGAGCGAGGTCGACGTCGTCGGCTTCTGCCTGCCCTCGGACCAGAAGGTCGGCCCGGGCGACCGGTTCATCGCCGAGCAGCTCGCCCAGCTCGGCCGCCGCACCCCGGTCGTGGCGATCGCCACCAAGGCGGACCTGGTCGGCAAGCAGCGGCTCGCGGAGCACCTGCTGGCCGTCTCGGAGCTCGGCGAGTGGGCGGACATCGTGCCGGTGTCCGCGGAGTCGGGCTACCAGGTCGACGTCGTGGAGCAGGTCCTCGTCCAGCACCTGCCCGAGGGCCCGGCGCTGTACCCGGAGGGCGAGCTCACCGACGAGCCGGAGGCCGTGATGGTCGCCGAGCTGGTCCGCGAGGCGGCGCTCGAGGGCGTCCGCGACGAGCTGCCGCACTCGCTGGCGGTCGTGGTCGACGAGATCGTGCCCCGGGAGACCGGCGAGGGCGAGACCCCGATGCTCGACGTCCGGGTGCACCTGTTCGTCGAGCGGGACAGCCAGAAGGCGATCGTGATCGGCCGCGGCGGCTCCCGGCTGCGCGAGGTCGGCACCACCGCGCGCCGCGGGATCGAGGCCCTGCTCGGTTCCCGGGTGTACCTGGATCTGCACGTCAAGGTCGCGAAGGACTGGCAGCGGGACCCCAAGCAGCTCGGGCGGCTGGGCTTCTGAGCACCTCGGCCACGCAGCGGGAGCAGGGGGTCCCCCCGCCCGCGCCCCACCACGGGGATAATCGCGACGTGCGCTACCGGACCGCCGCGGGGACCGTCGTGGGCGCGGTGGTCCTCGCCGTGCTCGGGGCGCTCATGGGCCCGCAGTGGGCCCCGGTGCCGCTGACCGACCCGCTGACCGTCCAGACGCAGTCGACGGCGATCACGGACGCGCCCGCGCTCGGCACCTACCCCGTGCGGTCGTCGGTGCTCACCGTGCAGCTCGACGGGGCGGACGTCGAGGCCCGGCTGCTCATGCCGGTCGGGGTGGACGGCGACGTGCCGGCCGTGGTGTTCGTGCACGGCGCCGGCACCGGCAAGTTCGAGGACGCGTTCGTCGACCAGGCCCGGTCGCTCGCCGAGGCGGGCGTGGCCACGCTGGTGCCGAACAAGCGGCTCGACACCTACACGCTGCGGCACCGCGACTACGTGGCGATGGCCGACGACTACCTGCGCTCGTGGGACCTGCTGCGCGGCCTGCCGGGCGTCGACCCGGACCGGGTCGGCGTCTACGCCGAGAGCGAGGGCGCCTGGATCGCGCCGGTGATGGCCGCGGACCAGCCGGACATCGGGTTCGTCGTGCTCGCGTCGGCGCCCGTCGTACCGCCGCGGCAGCAGGCCGCGTTCGCGGTCGACTCGTACCTGCGGAACACCGGCGTCCCCCAGCAGGTGTTCCGGGCCATCCCGCGGGCGGTCGGCATGTCGCTGCCCGGCGGCGGCCTCGACTACGCCGACTTCGACGTCGCGCCGTACCAGCGCCGGATGACCCAGCCCGTGCTGGTGGTCTACGGCACCGCCGACGCCTCGATGCCGGTGGTGCAGGGCGCCGAGCAGATCATCCGGGACCTGGCGATCGCCGGGAACACCGACTGCACCGTGCGGTACTACCGCGGCGCCGACCACGGCATCCGGGTGGACGAGGTGGTCGCGCCGGCGTTCCTGCACGACCTGGCCGGCTGGGTGCAGGGGCTCCCGGACACGGCGTCCGCCTCCCCGCGCATCGCGGGCCAGCAGCCCGAGCAGCTGTACTGGGCCGGCCCGGTGCCGCAGCCCCGGTGGCTGGGCGACGGCGACGTGCTGCTGTTCCTGGTCGCCGGCGCGGTGGGCGTGCTGGTGCTGCTGCCGGTCGGCCGGCTGGCGGTCGTCGGGGTCCGGCGGGTGCGCGGGCGCGAGGCCGGCCCGGGCCGGGACCGGACGCTCACCCGACGGCTCGCGCTGCTGTCGGCGGCCTCGGTCGCGACGGTCGTGGCCCTGGTCTGGTACCTGGTCGCCGTCGCGCGGCTCGCGGTCGGCTACGAGCGCAACGGCTGGATCGTGCAGGGCGGCTGGGTCGCGGTGCGCGTGCTCGGCCTGGTCGCGGTCTACGCGGCGGCGGCGGTCGTGGTGCGGCTGCGGCGGCTGCGCCGGGCCGGCGAGCCGATGGCGCACGGCGTGCTCGGGCACGTCGTGCTGTGGGGCACCTGCGCGGCCAGCGCGGCCCTGCTGGTGGTCCTGGCGTACTGGGGCGTGTACCAGCTCGGCATCTGAGGTTGTGGACGATGCGGTGCGTGGCGCCGCGACCAGGCACCATGGTGCCTGCCAGGGCGACGAGGGGAGAGCACGGGTGCGGACGACGTGGGGTTCGGCGACGGACCGGGGGCGGGTGCGCGCGCTCAACGAGGACGCGCTGCTGGCGCACCCCCCGGTGTTCCTGGTCGCCGACGGCATGGGCGGGCACGAGGCGGGCGACGTGGCGAGCCGGCTCGCGGTCGAGGAGTTCGGCGCGCTCGCCGGCCGGACCGCCGTCGACCCGTCCGACCTGCACGCCTGCTTCCGTAGCGCCGCGCGCCGGATCCGCGGCGCGTTCGAGCGCCGCGAGGGCGGCACGACCGTCGCCGGCGTGGCCCTCGGCGAGCACGACGGCGCCGCGCACTGGCTGGTGTTCAACGTCGGCGACTCGCGGGTCTACCGCTGGGCCGACGGCGAGCTCGCGCAGCTGACCGTCGACCACTCGGTGGTGCAGGAGCTCGTCGACTCCGGCGCGCTGAGCCGGGACGCCGCCGAGCAGCACCCGGAGCGACACGTGCTGACCCGGGCGCTCGGCACCGGCGCGGACCCGGAGCCCGACTACTGGACGCTGCCCGCGCGCCCCGGCGACCGGCTGCTCGTGTGCTCCGACGGCGTGACCGGCGAGCTCGCCCCCGCCGACCTGGCCGACGTGCTGGACCGCGTGCCGGGCGCCGCGGCGGCCGCCGCGGAGCTCGTGCGCCGCGCGGTCGAGGCGGGCGGCCGGGACAACGCCACGGCCGTCGTCGTGGACGCCCTGGGTGACGAGCCGGACGGGACG
>Ga0164306_10000131_pt1 | contig 27108 bp, 29 predicted proteins | sample Whisoiple_242_MG_FD_110213 | JGI IMG/M metagenome (GOLD analysis project Ga0164306, IMG submission 110213) | Soil microbial communities amended with fresh organic matter from upstate New York, USA - Whitman soil sample_242_MG | ecosystem: Environmental > Terrestrial > Soil > Unclassified >... | reverse complement strand
CGCGGACCCCGTCCCGGTGAGGCGGGCGGCCGCGCCCGATGAGCCTGGAATGGGAGCAGGTCGTGATCGACTGCGCCGATCCCATCGCCCTCGCTCGCTGGTGGTCGGACGCATTGGGCTGGCAGTACTGGGTGCAGGACACCGATGAGGTCGAGATCAGGCCGACCGAGGACAGGCTCCCAGGACTGATCTTCGGGACGGTCCCGGAGGGCAAGACGATCAAGAACCGGTTGCACCTGGATTTCCGACCCGACGACCGGGACGCGGAGGTCGACCGGTTGCTGGGTCTCGGTGCCTCCCGGGTGGACGTCGGGCAGAGCGACGTGCCCTGGGTGGTGCTGGCCGACCCGGAGGGCAACGAATTCTGCGTCCTGAGTTCGCGTCGCGATCAGTCGGGCTCGTCCTGAGATGCGGGCTTATTCTGATCGGGCCCCTCGGCACCGGACTTGTCCGGATCGGGTCGGGACGTCCAGACATCGGCCAGTTCCTCGTCGCTGACCGGCACTCCCAGGTAATCCTCGGCACCCGCTGCCGCGAACTTCTCCTCGTCGGTCGGTTGCTGGCGGTGCGGTTCGCCTTCGGTCATCAAAAACCCTCCTCTGTCGGGATGTCCTTCATCCGGTGCCCCGCACGGATCATCGCAAACACGGTCGGCTCCAAACTCCAGGCAAAGCATCGACCTCTACCTGAGAGTCAGCCCGAGTAGGGCATCGGCGGCGTCGGCGACAAGCGCCCCGTCGAGGGTGTCGTCCGAGGCCCAGCGATCGAGTGCCGCCAACGCGGTCGGCGTGTCAAGATCGTCGGCCAGGGCGGATCGCAGCTCGCCGACCACCGACGACGCCGGCGTGCCGGACCGTTGCGCCGCTGCCCGCCACCGGTCCAGACGGCTCGACGCGGCATCGAGCAGATCGTCGGACCACGGCCGATCGGTCCGGTAGTGACCCGCCAGCAGGGCAGCCCTGATGGCCATCGGATCCACGCCGGCAGCCAGCAGCCTGGAGACGAAGACCAGATTGCCGCGGGACTTCGACATCTTCTCGCCCTCGAGCGAGATCATCCCGGCATGGCTGTAGTGCCGGGCGAACGGCGCGACGCCGGTCAGTACCTCGGCGTGCGCCGCCGAACATTCGTGGTGCGGGTAGATGAGATCGCTGCCACCGCCCTGTACGTCGATGGTCGGGCCGAGTCGGTTGCCGGCGATCACCGCGCATTCGATGTGCCAGCCCGGCCGTCCCGGACCGACCGGTGACTCCCATGACGGCTCGCCCTCTCTCGGCGTCCGCCAGAGCAGCGGGTCGAGCGGGTTCCGCTTGCCCGCGCGGTCCGGGTCGCCGCCCCGCTCGGCGGACAGCTTCAGCATGGTGGCCAGGTCGTACCGGGATTCGTAGCCGAACTTCGGGGCGGCCGCGATATCGAAGTAGACGTCCGGGAACTGCGGGTCGTCCACCCGGTAGGCGGCGCCCGAGTCCAGCAGTCGGCGTACTCCGTCCGACACCTCGTCCATCGCCTCGACCGCGCCGATGTAGTCGTCCGGCGGCAGCACCCGCAACGCGGTCATGTCCTCCCGGAAGAGTTGAATCTCCCTGGCGGCCAGATCGCGCCAGTCGATCGAATCCCGGTGCGCCCGTTCGAGCAGTGGATCGTCGATGTCGGTGATGTTCTGCACCGAGTGCACGCGGTGCCCGTTGTCCAGCCAGACGCGTTGCACCAGGTCGAAGGCCAGGTAGGTGGCCGCATGACCCAGGTGGGTGGCGTCGTACGGCGTGATGCCGCAGACGTAGATGGTGGCGGTCTCCCCCGGCGCCGTCGGCGTGATCGCCTCGGTGGCGGTGTCATACAGCCGCAGGGGTTCCGGTGAACCGGGAAGGGACGGTACGGGTGGTCGGCTCCAGGACTGCACCGCTCCACCTTAATCGTGGCCGTCACCGGAAGTTTCCCCCGTCATCACCGGAGGCCGGCGAGCCGCAGAAGCCTCGGTGGATGCTGCCTACGCCTCGTCGGCTGCCGTGAACGCCGACGTGGTGTGGGAACCCGGCACCACCGAGTGGGGAAACTACCGTTTCCAGGTGGTGGATCCGAGGGCTACGAGTGGACGTTCGGCACCCACAAGCCTGCTGAGCCGGCGGCGGACTGGTCGGACCAGGAGTGGAACGCCGACGGCTCCCGAGCGCACCGGCTTCGTGCTTGATCAGCTCGAGACACCCGGCACCACATGGCGATTGGCGTGCAGGACGGCGGTCTGCCAACCCTGAAGTGTGATGCCACGGACGTCCCCTGGCGGCGAGGACGCCGGATACATCAGGTTCTGTTTCGCCCGGTGGTGCGGAAGGTTCAGCGCGTGACCGAGTTCGTGCACCAGCACCGTCTCGTCGTAGGTGTGCGGTTGCTCCGGATCGAACAGTGCGGCCTGGACGATCACCCAGTCCGCCGAAATCCCCAGCGAGCAGCCGGTGACCCGCCCGGCGATGTTCCGCACCACGATCACGGTGATCGGAGCTCCGACCACCGCGGTGGCCAGATCGATCGGCGCGGAATGCCGCCGGTAGAACTCGGTCCGGCCGAGCACGTCGTCGAGCAGCAGGCGCTTGTTCGCCCGCGGATCCAACGCCCGCGGCGGCGCCGGTTCGTCGATCACCTGGATGCCGGTGACCCGAACCCGGATGCCAGATTCCGCGCTGAGCACCGTTCCTGCCAGGTCGAGGGCAGGCTGCAGCGCTGCGGGTTCCAGCAGCGGCCGGCCGGTCTCGTCCGACAGGATGACCACCGCCACCTTGAGGGTGGCCGGCCCGATGGTCTCCCCACTGACGGCGGCCTGGGCCGCCTCGACCGCTCGGGCCGCCCCGCTGGACAGGTCGAGGGTGAGTCCGCCGACCGCGCGGGAGGCGGTTCTGACCAGTCCGGTCAGCGCGCTCACAGCGGCGGCCAGGGAATCGGTGTGCGATGACCCGGTGCCCGGGGGAAGACCCTGGTGACGGAGAGCTCGGCCAGCCGCGCCCGCAGCGCGGCCATCTCGGCCGTGGTGATCAGTTCGTCGAGCCGGTCGCCGAGATCGCCGTCCAAGTCGGTCCGCAGCCGCTCGATTCCGTCGATCACCGGTTGCGGCAGCGGTTTTCCGGCCCAGCCCCAGAGGATGGTGCGCAGTTTGTCGTCGGTGTGGAAGCACAGGCCGTGGTCGACTCCCAGGATGCGGCCGTCCGCGGTCGGCAGAACGTGGGAACCCTTGCGGTCCGCGTTGTTCACCACCGCGTCGAACCCGGCGAGGACGGCCAGCGCCGGGTTGTCGGCGTGCACCACAGCGACCGGATCACCGTCGGTGTCCACGGCCCGCAGCACCGGCAGCCAGCCGGCCGGGATGGCGTCGATCGGAACCAGGTCGACGACCTGATCCGGGTCGGCGTCCTCGATCCACCGCTGCACCATCCCCGGCCCGTAGGGGCCGTCCCTGATCACAGTGAGCGGCACGCAGTTCCAGCCGGCCGCGTGCGATACCAGGAACGCCGCGAGCTCCCGCTCGGCCAGGGTGCCGTCCGGGAAGTCCCACAACGGCCGCTCGCCGCGAACCGGCTTGTAGATGCACGGGATGGTGAGCCCGTCCAGGGTGGCCTCACCCAGCAGCGTCAGGTTGGAGGCGTCGGTGAGTCGTCCGGTGACCGTGATCTCGCCGCGGGTGATGATGTCGGCGACTGCGGCGGGAAGTCCTTCCGTCGACGCCGGCTCAGCCGAGGGCACCGCGGTGGTAGCCGTTCAGCCGGGGACAGATGTGTCCCTCGGGATCCAACGGGTTGTTGCAGAGCGGGCACGGCGGCCGCCCCGCCGCGACCACCAGTTCGGCGTGCTTGGCGAAATCACGTGCCTCGCCGAGGGACAAAAAGACCCGCAAAGCGTCTGGCCCGTCCTCCCGGTCCTCCAGCACGATCTCCTCGCCGACCTCCTCCTCGGACAGGGCAAGCAGTTCGACGATCACCTGCGAGCCCTCACCATCCCAGGCCAGGCCCATCGTGCCGACCCGGAACTCCGCCTCGACCGGCGTGGACAGCGAGAGTTCGCCGACCGGGATGCTGCCGGAAGAGTCGGCCTCGGCGCCGAACCGGCGGGCCACCTCGGTGATCAACGAGCCGAGGCGATCGGCGAGCACCGCTACCTGCTGTTTCTCGCAGGAGACGGAAAGCACCCGCCGGCCGTCGACGACCTGCAGGAAGAATTCGCGTTCGCCGGGTTGCCCGACGGTTCCGGCAAGGAACCTGTCGGGTGAGCGGAAGACGTGGATCTGACGTGACATGGCACCTTCGAGCTTAGTGGTCCGACGGATTCACCCGGCGACCCCGCCCGGAACGGCGTCGGAGGTCGAGGACGGTGGCACCGGCGCTCCCGCAGCGACGGCCTGGCCGTCGGTCGCCGCGGCCAAATCGTCGGTCGAAGCGGCCGGGTCTGCGGGCTCAGCAGCCGGTGCGGGGTACGGACTGATCGAACCGAGGTCGCCGGTGTCGTTGATCCGTTCGACGAACGGGCGATGCGGTGTGTACCGGATGACCGAGATCGACGCCGGCGCGACCACAATCCGCTGGAACGAGTCCAGATGCATGCAGAGTGCATCCGCCAGGATCGACTTGATGACGTCCCCGTGGGAGCAGATCAACACGGTCTGATCGGCGGTGGCGGCAGCACGGACGTCCCGGATGCCGGCCGCGGCGCGGGCGGAGACCTCGGCCAATCCCTCACCGCCGGGAAAGACGGCGGCGGAGGCGTGCTGCTGCACGGTGCGCCAGAGTGGTTCGGTGGCCAGGTCCTTGAGTGGCCGACCCGACCAGTCGCCGTAGTCGACCTCGGCGAACCGCTCCTCGAGCTCGACCGGCAGCCCGGTGGCCTCGGCGAACGGCGTCACGGTCTGGCGGCAGCGGTCCAGCGGAGAGGAGATCAACCGGTCGAACTTCGTGCCGGCCAACCGTTCCGCGACCTTGTCGGCCTGCCCGCGGCCGTGGTCGTCCAGGTTCACACCGGGCGTCCGGCCGGCCAGGATTCCCGCGGTGTTGGCGCTGGAGCGGCCGTGCCGGACCAGCACGACGGTGACGACAGGTGGTGGTGGCGGGCTGTCCTCGGTCTTCTCGCCGTTTGCGGCAGAGTCCGTCGAGGTTGCCGTCGACGCACCGTGTGCGGTCGGCCCGCTGCTCACGCCGAGACCCCGTTCGCGGTGACGAACCCGGTGCTCAGCGCGATGATCAGGGCGACCGCCAAAGCCCATCGATACCAGACGAACACCCGGATCGTGTGCCGGGAGACGAAGCGGAGCATCCAGGCGACGGTCAGGTAGGCGACGACGAAGCTCACCGCGGTGCCGACCAGGGTCAGGAAAAGACCGACCCCGCCGGACCGGATCGCGTCCGGAACCTCGAGTACAGCGGCGCCGGCCAGTGCCGGGATACCCAGCAGGAAGCCGAATCTGGCCGCGGTGACCCGATCGATTCCCAGCATCAGGCCCGCCGAGATCGTTGCGCCGGATCGCGAGACGCCCGGGATCAGCGCCAACGCCTGGGTGCCGCCGATGATCAGGGCGTCCTTGAGGTCGAGGTCCTTCTCGTGCCGATCCTGCTTCGCGACGTACTCCGCGATCAGCATCACCACACCCCAGACGATCAGGGCGATGGCCACCACCCACAACGACCGCAGCGGTCCCTTGATGAAATCCCGGAACACCACGCCGACGACGGCGATCGGCAGCGAGCCGATGATCACCAACCAGGCTTCGCGGTAACTCGGATCACGTCTCGCCTCTGCGCTGCCCAGGCCGCGCACCCAGGCCTTCAGCAGCCGCCAGATGTCTTGACGCAGGTAGATGACGAGCGCGGCGATGGCGCCGATCTGGATCACCGCGATGAAAGACGTGATGGACGGGTCGTCGATCTGCAGCCCCATGAGGCCGGCGACGATCGTCTGATGGCCGGTCGAGGACACGGGCAGGAACTCGGTGAGCCCCTCCACGATGCCCAGGATGATCGCCTGGAACAGGTTCACGCGCTCGCCCCGAGCTGGTCGGCGGCCCGCATCACGGTGGTCAGGGTTGCGATCTTCGACTCCAGGTCGCGATCGAAGCAGCTGACGCTGATCGAGGTCACCCCGGCCGCGGAGAGTCGACCAAGCCGCTCGGAGATCCTGTCCTGGTCGCCGAGCAGGCTGGTCCGGTCGATGAAGTCGTACGGGACGGCCGCGGCGGCCCCGGCGTAGTCCCGGGACATGAATCTCTCCTGCACCTGGTCCGCCTCCGCGCCGTAGCCCATCTCGGTGGCGGTGCGGTGGTAGAAGTTCGTCTTGGCCGACCCCATACCGCCGATGTAGAGCGCGGCGTGTCCCCGCACCCGGCCGGCAGCCACAGTCGGGTCGTCGTGCACCGAGACCGGCACCGACGCACAGATGTCGATGGAGTCGGGGTCACGGCCGGCGGCGGTGGCGGCGTCGCGGATCCGGGCGAGCGATCCGCCGGCGACCTCCGGGTCGAAGAAGATGGCCAGCCAGCCGTCGGCGATCTCGCCGGTGAGATCGAGGTTCTTCGGTCCGAGTGCAGCCAGATAGATGGGAATCTCGGGCCGGACCGGTTGTAGGGCCAACACCAGCGACTTGCCCGGGCCGTCCGGCAACGGCAGCGTGAAATGCGTGCCGCCGGCCGTCACCCGCCGGCGCTTCACGGCCTGCCGGACGATCTGCACGTACTCGCGGGTCCGGCCGAGCGGATCGGCGAACCGGACACCGTGCCAGCCCTCCGATACCTGCGGTCCGGACACTCCGAGCCCGAGCGTGAACCGGCCGGACGACAGTGCGTCCAGGGTGGCGGCCGTCATGGCCGTCATCGCCGGTGATCGGCCCGGGATCTGCAGGACGGCCGATCCGATGCCGATGTGGTGTGTCCGGGCGGCGATGGCGGCCAACACCGTCACCGCGTCGGAGCCGTAGGCCTCAGCGGCCCACACCGTGTCGAAGCCGAGCGATTCTGCGGCCTGCGCCAGGGCGATGTTGTCGATCAGCTCTTCGGCGGTCGTCACGTACCCGAGGTTCAGGCCGATGCGCATTCGTTGTCCCACGCTTGTTTTTCGCCCCTTGCTCGGTGATCTTTCGGCCCACAACGCCCCGGCAACGGTACCGGGTGCGGGAGGCCGCCCCGGATCACCACCGGATCGCCCGTGCCGCTGCCGGGACCGGCGATCAGGAGTCGATAGGTTTGCCGACATGGATTCGCGTCGCGTCGGCCGAAGTGGGCTGGAGGTGTCCCGGCTCGGGTTGGGCACCATGACCTGGGGCAGGGACACCGATGCCGATGACGCCGCGGCGGCGCTGGAGGCCTTCGTCGGGGCCGGCGGCACGTTCATCGACACCGCCAACATCTACGGCGACGGCGATGCCGAATCGATTCTCGGGACCCTGGTTCCGGACGTGGTCAGCCGGTCGTCGGTGGTGCTGTCCACGACGACCGTCGGCGTCGGGGGTGGCCGCGGCCGCTTGCTCGCGGCGTTGGACGAGTCGTTGAGCAGGCTGGCGACCGACCACGTCGACCTGTGGCAGGTCCACGGGTTCGACGCGGCCGTGCCGTTCGAAGAGACCTGTGCCGCCCTGCGGACCGCTGTCGACTCCGGCCGCGCCACCTATGTCGGCCTGTCCGGCGTCAACGGATGGCAGTTGGCCACCCTGGCCGGCTGGCTCCGCGCCGGGTCACCGGACACTCCGCTGGTGTCGGTCCAGTCGGGGTACTCCCTGCTGGAGCGGGGTCCTGAGCAGTCGGTGTTGCCGGCCGCGGCGGTGCACGGTGCCGGATTTCTGGCCTGGGCCGGACTGGGACGGGGGGTGCTCACCGGCAAGTACCGGCACGGCACGCCGGCCGACTCCCGCGGCGCCTCACCGCATTTCACCCGTTACGTCGGCCGTTACCGCACGGACCACCATGCGCGCATCGTGGAGGCCGTTGCGACAGCCGCCGAGGGCCTCGGCACCTCGCCGCTTGCCGTTGCGTGCGCCTGGGTGCGGGATCGGCCCGCGGTCACCAGCGTGGTGATCGGCGCGCGGGATCGGGCGCAGCTGCTGGGATCACTGGCCGCCGAGGAGATCGTGCTGCCCGCCGAGATCCGCAGCGCCCTTGACGATGTCAGCGCAGGCCCTGCGCCGGCCGAATAATCAACCGTCTCGTCAGGTGCGCGGCGGTCGGCGCGGGCGCAGGTAGGGTCCGGGCGTGCCTGACGTGTTCGCCGAGTTCGCCGCCGCCGGCCTGTGGCCGGGGCTCGGGCAGACGACGGCCGCCAGGCTCGCCGAGGCAGGCATCAACTCCCCCGATGACGTGACGAGCGAGAAGCTCGCCGGGCTGCCGCGGATGACTGATCGTCGGGCCAACCGGCTGGTCACCAGCTTCATCGGCACCGGCAAGCTGTACGACATCGTCGAACTGCTGGTGCCGCCGGAGATCCCGGCTCGTTCGGCAGCGCGGCTCACCGATGCGCTCGGTGACGGCGCTGCGGCAACGCTGCGCGCGGACCCCTGGCGGCTGCTGTCGCTGCCCGACGCCGCGGTGGCGCAGGCGGATCGGCTCGCCAGGGAGATCGAACCGGACGTGCGCCGGGACGACCCGCGGCGCGGCCGGGCGCTGGTCGAATGGACGCTCGCCCGGTACGCCAGGGACGGCCACACCACTGCCCCCGAGTCACTGGTGGCTGAGGGCCTGCGGCCGTTCGGGGTGGACGCGGAGTCGGCGATTGCCGCGGCGGTGACGGCGGGCGGTGTGGTGAGGGTGGCCGACCCGGGTGGTTCGGACGAGCCGTGGGTTGCCCGAAATGTTTTGGCGCAGGCGGAGATCACCATCGCAGAGGGACTGGCCAGGCTGGTCCGGACCGCGACGTCGATGGCCGGTGAGCGCGCCGTCAAGGGGGCCGTGAAGGGTTTGGACGAGGTGCAGGCCGGGGCCGTCACGCTGGCCGCCGCGCACGGGGTCAGCCTGCTCACCGGTGGCCCCGGTACCGGAAAGAGCCGGACCGTCGCCGCGGTTGTCGCGCTCTGCCGCAAGGTGGACGCCGACATCGCACTGGCCGCCCCGACCGGTCGGGCGGCGAAGCGGCTGGAGGAGCTGGCCGGCAACAACGCCACCACCGTGCACCGGCTGCTCGGCGCCCGGCCACCGTCCGCCGGCGCGACGGGTTCGATCTTCGACCATGACGCGGACAATCAGATCGAGGCCGACCTGGTCGTCATCGACGAGGCATCCATGTTGGACGTCGAGCTGGCGGCGGCGCTGATCTCGGCGCTCCCGGACTCGACGCACCTGGTGATCGTCGGCGACCCGGCGCAGCTGCCGTCCATCGGACCCGGCAGGGTGCTCGGTGATCTGATCGACAGCGGCGCCGTCCCGGTGACGGAACTGACCAAGCTGTACCGACAGACCGAGGGCGGGGCGATCGCGAGATTGGCCATCGCGGTGCGGGCCGGGGACCTGGTCCGCGTCGAAGACCCGACCCACGAGGTGGTGATCGTCCCGGCCCGAGGGTCGGAGGAGGCAGCCAGACGGGTCGTCCAGCTCGTCACCGACTCCATCCCCCGAGTGTTCGAGTGCGAGGCCGATCAGATCCAGGTGGTGACCCCGGTGCACCGCGGGCCGGCCGGTACCCAGGCCCTCAACCGGGCGCTGAAGGCGGTGTTGAATCCGGGAACCGGCACGGTGCGCGGTTTCGACGTCGGCGACCGGGTGGTGGCCACCGCCAACCACATCGACGCGGAGCCGACCGGATACGCCAACGGCGAGGTGGGCACGGTGATCTCGTGCGGTTACAACGCGTTGCGGGTGTCGTTCACCGGCGGTTCGTCCGACATCAGCGGCAAGGCCTTGGCCGATCTGTTGCACGGTTGGGCGATCACCGTGCACCGGGCGCAGGGGTCCGAGTGGGAGGCGGTCGTTGCGGTGATGCCGCCCGAAGCCGGCAACATGCTGTCCCGCCCGCTGGTCTACACCGCGTTGACCAGGGCCCGACGACACCTCTCCGTCGTGCACGCAGCGGGTCCGGTGCTGGCGAGGGCGGTCAAGCACATCGGCTCCATCCCGCGCCGAACCCGGTTGGCATCGTTGCTCACCGCGGAGATCGCCGCGATCAAGGCCCCGGCCGCACGCGCCGAGCAGGCCGAACTCACCCCCGAGTGACCCAGTCGTTGCGTCGAATCAGGACGACGAAACGGCGCCGGTGGACGCGGAGCGCCCGCGGGCAGGGCACACTCGATCCAGCGCAGTTGTCAGGGTCGCCGTGGTCGGCGCTCCCGGGTCACGGAGGTGAGCAGGATCGCCGGACAGGAATCATCACTCGGCGCAGCGGACGCCGGGTCGGAGTCGACGCCGCCCAGAGTGCGTCCGTCGGTGGCGACCTGGCGACCGGCCACCGACGAGTACGAGTACCAACCGCTGCGAATCGACGCCCGGGTATCCCGATCGGCCGCGGCGACGATGCTGGCGATCCGGGCGGAGTTCTCCGGTTGGGAGCTCGCCCGGGTCCTGCGGTTCTCGGACGGAAGTCGCCGGGTGTGGCTGCGCCGCCGCCGGTCCCCCGGGCTGCTGCCCGACGTCACCCCCTGACACCGGGTGGCTGACGAACCGGAACTCGCCTGGCGTCTGACCCGCGGGCAGGTACTGCGTGATGCGATGGGTGTGTCGGTGGCCACCGGCGCATACGGCATCTCCTTCGGCGCCATCTCGCTGGCCGGGGGTCTCGACTTCTGGCAGACGATGGCGCTGTCGCTGCTGATGTTCACCGGCGGCAGCCAGTTCGGTCTGATCGGAGTGGTGGCCGGCGGCGGTGCTCCACTGGCCGGCGCCGCGACCGCGATCATGCTCGGCGCCCGGAACGCCCTGTACAGCCTGAGTCTCGCGGAATTGCTCCGGGTCCGCGGTTGGCGGCGGTTGCTCACCGCGCAACTGGTGATCGACGAATCCACCGCGATGTCACTGGGCCGGGATTCCGAGCGTGCTGCCCGGCTCGGGTTCTACTCGACCGGCATCGGTGTCTTCGTGCTGTGGAACCTCGGAACGGCCATCGGGTTGCTCGGGGCCTCCTGGCTCGCCGAACCGCGGGTGCTGGGGCTGGACGCCGCGGCGCCGGCCGCGTTCCTGGCGCTACTCGCCCCCCGACTCCGGGGGCGTGAGGCATGGGCGGTCGCGTTGGCCGCCGCCATGGTCGCGTTGATCGCGGTCCCGTTCGTGCCGGTCGGGTTCCCGGTGCTCATCGCCGCGCTGGTCGGGGTGGTGGCCGGCCTGCTACCGGTCCGCCCCTCAACCAGCGCCCCTGAGCGGACGGAATCGGCCGAGGAGGAGTCGCGGTGACCCCCCTCTGGATCGGTATCCTGGTCGGCGCCGCCGGGTGCTACCTGCTCAAGCTGGCCGGTCTGTCGGTGCCGAAGTCGGTGCTGGAACGGCCCCGTTTGCTCCGGATCGCCGGGCTGCTGCCGGTGGTCCTGCTGTCCGCACTGGTTGCGGTGCAGACTTTCTCGATCGGTTCCGAACTGATGATCGACGCCAGGGCCGCCGGGCTCGCGGTCGCCGGCATCGCCGTCTGGCGGCGCTGGCCGTTCCTGGTGGTGGTCGCGCTGGCGGCGATCACCACCGCGTTGGTCCGGATGTGGGTACCCGGCAGCTGATCAGCAGGTGCGCAGCAGCCGGTCGAGAACCCGTGTTCCGAAGGTCAGTGCGTCCACCGGCACCCGCTCGTCGACGCCGTGGAACAACGCCGAGAAGTCCAGATCGGCGGGCAGTCGGAGCGGTGAGAAGCCGTAGCCGGCGACGCCGAGCCTGGCGAACGCCTTGTTGTCGGTTCCGCCGGACAGCATGTAAGGGACGGCTGTCCCGTCCGGGTCTTCGGCCAGCAGGGCTGCCGTCATAGCGTCGACCAGGCTGCCTTCGAAGGGAAACTCGAGCGGAGGTTGCCAGGTCCACTCGATGTCCACCCCATCCCCCACGATCCGGGCGACCTCCTCGCGGAAGTGCTCCTCGGAGCCGGGCAGGACCCGGCAATCCACCGTGGCCGTGGCGGTCGACGGGATGACGTTCGCCTTGTAGCCCGCCTTGAGCATGGTGGGGTTCGCGGTGTTGCGCAGGGTCGCGTTCAGAATCCGGGAGACCGGGCCGATCTTGGCCACCGAGCTCTCCAGATCCTCCTCCGGAAACTCCAGCCCGGTCAGCTCGTTGATCCTCTTGAGCAGGGCGTCCACGGTCGAGGTGTGGGTGATCGGGAACTCGTGCGAGCCGAGGTCGGTGACCGCCTTGGCGATCCGGGTGACGGCGTTGTCGTCGTTGATCATCGAACCGTGACCGGCGCGGCCAGTGGCACTCAGATGTGCCCAGGCGACACCCTTTTCGGCCGCGGCGACCAGGTACGCACGGCGATCATCACTCAGCGGGACGGAGAATCCCCCCACCTCGGAGATCGCCTCTGTCGCATCGCTGAACAGCTCCGGGTGATGGTCGACGAGCCACTGGGCTCCCCAACTGCCGCCGGCTTCCTCGTCGGACATGAAGGCGAAGATCAGATCCCGCGGCGGCACGTACCCCGATCTCTTGAAGTCCCGGGCGACGGCGACCGTCATCGCCACCATGTCTTTCATGTCGACAGCGCCGCGCCCCCAGACGTAGCCGTCCTGAATCGCTCCGGAGAACGGGTCGACCGTCCACTCCGAGGCGTCCGCCGGGACGACGTCGACGTGGCCGTGCACCAGCAGCGCACCCCGGCTCGGATCGGCGCCCGCCAACCGGCAGATGACGTTGCCGCGACCGGGCACGGCCTCCAGGTAGGTCGTTTCGTACCCGACCTCCTCGAGCTTCTGCTGGATGTACTTCGCCGCCTGGGCCTCGCCGTCGCCGATCGTGCTGGCCTCGCCCGTGTTGACCGATTCGATCCGGATCAGTTCGCTGCACAGCTGGACGACCTCACTCTCGGCAGCGGATTGCCCGCCATCGGACGTGGAAGTGCTCGGCATCGCATCGTGTCCGGTCATTGACCTTTCCTATCACCTCGCTCAGTACCAGTGCGGTTCGCTGGTCGCCGATGCGGTTGGGAGTGCCCCCGGCATCGAGTAAGCTGGGCCGTCGCGGCGATCAGAGCCGTGAACACCTTGTCCGGGTGGCGGAATGGCAGACGCGCTAGCTTGAGGTGCTAGTGCCCTCAGGGGCGTGGGGGTTCAAGTCCCCCCTCGGACACGCTCAAACCCCCACGCACCGTCAGTGGGGTCGACGATCGAGGCCCGAACTGAGCGGGTTTCTGGGTCATATTCGCAGGTCAGACGGCATGCGGCGTAAATCCGGTGGTGCTCTTCGTGGTTCGCCGATTTGAGGGCGTCGGCGACCGAGCCGACCATCTCGATCAGGCCGCGGATTTCGCGTGCGGACACGGCACCTGGCGGTTCCAGCCGACCGATCTCCCGCAGGATTCGATCCTTTTCGGCGATCCGGGTGGCGAGTTGCTGTCCGAGCAGGGTCGGCTCGATGCCCGATTCTATGGCCGAGACCAGACTGGCGATCTTGTGCTGGGTGTCCGTCAGCCGTCGACCCAGGGCGGCTCGTTGTTGGTCGGTGGCCGGGTCGGGCAGCTGGCCGGCGGCGAGGACTTCTGCGCTGCACGACCGGCGCAGCGAGCGGGTCAACGTCCAATCGGTGTGCGACCTGGCCGGCTGCCGCCTTCGCAGGATGGGGGTGCGGGCCGTCATCGACCAGGACAGGACCGCGTGGCCCCCCGCTGATAAACGTCGGCCATGGAGGTCACCGATGGCGGGAATCGGGCCATACTGGGGCGGAGATCCCCTTGGGCACAGCAGAGTCTGCTGATGGAGGTCTGTGCGGCACGGGCGGTTTGGCTGACGCGTGTCCCGAACTGACCGCGTCGAGGGCGTCGAGCGACTGCCACGATCGGGTCGATGGCGCAGACGCCGGGATCGAACCCCCGGGCGCCGGGTCCGGGTTGGTCGGTCATTCGTGAGCGGTCGAGAGGTGATTTTTCTGATGGACGCTGGCGGTGCGGGTGTCGAGCACCGAATCGATTGGTTTCGGTGAGTCACTCGGTAGGCAGCGGGGTGCGGATCGCCGAGTTGGTCGGGACCTTGTCGTACGCGGCGGACCTGGGTCTCGGGCAGCCGATGGACCACTGCCTACGGCAGACGGTGATCGCCGGTCGGCTGGCCCGGCTGGCCGGCGCCAGTGATCGGGACGTGGCGACGACGTTCTACTTGGGGCTGTTGATGAATGCCCATTGCCATGCCGACGCCGCTGAGCAGGCGACCTGGTTTGACGATGACATCGGTTTCAAGTCCGAGGGTGTCGAGACGCTGGGCTGGAACACCGCGCAAATAATCGCGTTCTTCGTCCGGCGGCTCGGATTTCACGGCAGCGCTTCGGCTCGGGCGAAACGGCTGGTGACCTTCCCGATCCGAGGGCAGCGACTGGTTCTTGGGTTCCTGACTACCCACGCGGCGATGGGTGCCAGGTTCGCCGAGCGGATTGGGCTGGACCCGGCGGTGGGTCTGGCTATCGGCGAGGCGTACGAGCAGTGGGACGGCAAGGGTGTCCCCGCCCAGCTGTCCGGGGAACGGATCGGGCTGCCGGCCCGGCTGGTGCAGTTGGCAAGTCCGGTCGAGGTGTTCAGCCGGCGCCACGGTACCCGCGCCGCGGTGGCGATGGTCCGCCGGAACGCGGGCACCCAATTCGATCCGGCCCTCGCGGACCTGTTCTGCGCATCGGCATCCGAGGTCCTCGACGGGGTGGACGAGGCGGCCGACTGGGACGCTGTCCTCAACGTCGAACCGGAACCGTGCCGGTCGGTCAGCGGGGCAGAACTGGACGTCGTGCTGGAGGCGATGGCGGACCTCGCGGACCTGAAGTCCCCGTACTTTGCTGGTCATTCGCGGGGAGTCGCGAACCTCGCGACCGAAGCGGCCCGAGCATTGGGACTGCCTGCGGACGACCAAACCGCCCTGCGGCGGGCAGGGTTGATTCACGACCTCGGCCGGGTCGGTGTTTCCACCGCGATCTGGGACAAGCGGAGCCGGCTCACCGCCACCGAACTGGACCGGGTCCGGCTTCATCCGCTGCTCACCGACCGGATGCTGGTCAGGATCAGCACGTTGGGCGGGCCACGCACGATCGCCGCTCGTCACCACGAGCGCTTGGACGGCTCCGGGTACCCGAGGGGGCTCACGGCGTCCGCGCTGTCTCCGCTGGATCGATTGCTGGCCGCTGCCGACGTTTACCACGCAATGACCGAGCCCCGGCCGCATCGCCTGGCGCTGGACGGTGAGTCGGCGGCGCGGGAACTGCGGGCCGAAGTGCGGGCCGGTCGGCTCGACGGCGCGGCCGTCTTCGCGGTACTGCGGGCCGCTGGCCACCGCGCGGCGGTCCGCCGGTCCTGGCCGGCGGGACTGACCGCTCGTGAGGTGGAAGTCCTCGGTCTGGTGGCCCGCGGATCGTCGAACAAGCAGATCGCGAAACTCCTGGTCGTCACACCGAAGACCGTGTCGAATCATGTCGAGCACATTTACAGCAAGATCGGCGTCTCCAGCCGGGCGGCCGCGACGCTGTATGCGAGCCAGCAGGGCCTGTTGGGGACGTACGAGCCGAGCTGAGGCGGATGCCCGTCCGTTGCGGCGAGAAAATGGGGCGAATCCCTCATGACCCAAGCCCGCGCCCGGCGCACTCTCGGAAGCGGCAGAGATCCTGTTGCGGAAGGGGATTCACGATGACGACAGCCAACTGGGGTGCTGGCCCATGGGACATGATCCAGTCCGGACCCGCCGACGCGGAGCAGACGGTCCTGTTGTTGCCAGGCGGCTGGTGCACGGCGATTTCCTATGAAGAATTGATGGCAGAGCCCGGCCTCGCCGGTATTCGGCTGGTCGCGGTCACCCTGCCCGGCAACGGCGGCACTCCAGCACCCGAAGACCTGAGCATGGAGAACTACGCGCGAATGACCGCGGAGCTCGCTGACATCCTCGGCTGCACGGCCGTGGTGGGACACAGCTGGGGGGCCAACGTCGCCCTGGAGATGGTGGGTTCCGCGGCGTTCACCGGACCTGTTGTGCTGCTGGCACCCTCGTTCTCTCGCCGGGACGAGGCGATGATCATCCGGGTCGTGGATCGGCTCTCCCTGGTGTTCGGGTGGCTGCCGTTCGCCGCCATGCGGTGGATGATGAGGTTCGCGGTGAAGGGCAGCCCCGTGCCGGCGGATCGACTCGCGGTGCTTGTCGCGGAGGTGCAGAAAAACGATCCGAAGTTCATGCGCCGCGGCATTCACCGCTATCTGCACTACCTCGACCAGCACGGTTCGGTTGCCTCCCGGTTGTGCGCGGCTGCGGTACCGGCCTGGGTCGTGCACGGGGAGACCGGCGACGGCGGGGTCACCGACGAGGAGCGACGCACCCTGCAGGCGTACCCGTGGATCCGGCTGGTCACCATTCCCGGCCGCAGCTTCCTGACCCCGAACGAGGAACCCGCCCTCGTCGCCGGTCTCATCGTCGCGGCCCTTCACACCGCCGACGCCCAGCCGACCACCCACTGACAGACCCACCTCGCCACCACGTGACGGCGGCGAACCAACACTCACCCCACTCGGAGACGTCATGCCCAAGATCTCGAAAGAAACCGCTCCCACCGTCGAAGACGCCGGCCCAGCCCTGGACATCAGCGGTCCGGTCGACGAATACACCGTCGACTTCGTCACCATCCGACAGGAACACTCCCTGGCCGAGCTGCTCAAAGGCCTACCCGGCGACAGCTGCCCCTGCCCGCACTGGGGGTACCTCTTCGCCGGAAAGATCACCGTCACCTATGCCGAACGGGTCGAGTCCTACCAGGCGGGCGACGCTTTCCTCATGTCGCCGGGGCACGTTCCCGCCGCCGAGACGGGCACCGAATTCGTCCAATTCAGCCCCACCGACCAGCTCAGCCAGGTCCGCGCCCACATGACAGCCCGGGTGTTGGCCATGCAAGGAGAACCATCGGCGCGGGCCAACGCCTAGCGGCGCCAGCCTTACGCAATTTATCTGACCCGGGCCGAAATCACTGTTCTGCTACCTTGCCCGGGGCCGGCGTGGTTCCGCTTCCCGAACCTTCCAGGGCAAACGACTTGCCCCGCGAATGCTTCGTGGGCGCCCTCCAGAGGCCGATTGCACCTTGAATGCGCGAGAGATGATCGCGGCGTGCTGCCCGTCGAGGTCAACCTCGCGTGCCCGGTCGAGCAACCTTCGGGTGAGCGGTCGCCAACGCCCGTCGCCGGTGGGGGTGATGGCATCCTCCGCGGCCAGCGTCCGCATCACCTCCGTCACCGCGATCGGCGTGCGGTCGGTGGCTGACGTCAGCACGGCGGTCAGGTCATCGTCGGCGGACAGTTCGGCGAAGCATCTACGTCGAGGGGATGCAATTAAATAAATGTCACATTGGCCCGGGCGCGCGTCACGAATGTCGAAGCATTGCCGGGGACCGACTCATCCGGTCGGTAGACAAGAACCGCGCCAACGCCAACGAGCCGGGAAGGACAGCCTCCAGGATCCATATGCTGTTGGCATCGGCCCATTGCAGATCGTCGACGACGAGGCCGGCGCCGCCCGCCGCGAGCATGCGGCGCGCCGCCTCCAGCAGCAGCGAGCGGCGGCTCTCCGGGTCCGGCTCGACCCACTTGCGGTCCAGCAGTGGCTCGAATTGCAGACCTCCCGCTAGCCAGATGGCCAAACGTGGCATGCCCCAGAACAAATCGCACGAGGGGCGTCACAGGAAGGGAAACGGCGGTTCCTGTCCAGGGCCAAACCACCGATGAGCTCCAGCAGCCGATCCTGGGCGATGATTTGCTGGTTCATCGTGATCGCATCTCAAAGCAACCCGAGCCAATTGTGATGACGAGTAGATCGCCTGTGTTCCGACGGTATCGACCATAAGTTGAGCCACCTCGCGAGCCATCCGGAAGGCGTTCGTCCGGGAAGTTCAGGAGTAGGTGGGCTGTAAACGGACGTGGGCAGATGCCGTGGACCGTCACTAAATCTAAACGACGCTTCATGCTGGGATGTGACCCTTAAGAAAGCCACCATTGCTGTAGAGCGGAATTCCCGATTGGCGATACCTCCACGAGATCGGTTGCCTCGGCCCCGTGGTTCGGTGCACGATCCGGTGATCGATGGTGTCCAGCCCTGGCCTCCTCGATTGAGTCACGTCCGTGATCGAAGTGAGGCACGACATGGCACGGCAAGATCCCATCTCAGGTTTGTCGGTGGTCAGGACCGGAACGGTGTGGATTCGACCGGAACACGTCGGTCCCACAAAGAAGAACGTCTACCTTTGGCTCCTCACCTCCCACGAGTGGACGAAACCGCTGCCCATCAACGCGTATGTCATCGAGCACCGGGAAGGTCTGGTCCTCTTCGACACCGGCCAGGACCGCGCGGGGGTGACGGACCCGGCGTACTTTCCGCGTGGATGCATCGGATTTCTCTACAACCGGCTCAACCGGTTCGACATCGGTCCGGACCAAACACTGACCCGGCAACTCGCGGCGCTGGGCCATCACATCGGCGACGTGCACACCGTGGTTCTGTCCCACCTACACCACGATCACATCGGGGGGCTGCCTGAACTCAGCCACGCCAACATCCTGGTCAACGACCAGGAGTGGTCCGCCATCAAACGTCCGTTGCCCGCGCTGCGCGGGTTCCTGAACAACCACATCGAGCTCAACGGGCTGCACTGGTCCAGGGTCCGCCCGGAACAGCTCGGAGATCCAAGCCTGACGCCATTCACCACCGGGCACGACCTGTTCGGCGACGGCAGTCTGGTCCTGTTGCCGACACCGGGCCACACCCCCGGATCAATGTCCCTGATCGTTCGCCGACCCGGCCGCCCACCTTTGTTGATGGTCGGTGATCTGACCTACGACGCGGACCTACTCGCTGCCGGAGCCGTGCCGGGAGTCGGTAACAAACGCCAGCTTCGGAAGGCCGCCGCAGCGGTCAACGAACTCCGGCTGCGGACGCCGGGCCTGGCCGTGCTACCTGCCCACGACCCGGAAGCAGCAAAGCGGTTGTCCGCCTCCCTGAAGAGGCCAACAGGGCAGCAATAATGGTCCCGGCGAACCTGCCTGAAGTCCTCAGTCGGCTCGGCTATGACCCTGTCAACTTATTCGACAAGTCCGGCGCCGGGCTGAACCTCGTGCATGATCACGTCACTGCTGCCGGCCACCGCTGTGAGGCCGAAGACGGTGTGGAACCGGTAGTCCTTGCCCATCACGCAATCGTGGCCCTTGTCGGCAAACCGTGCAGACCGCCGGCGTCCGGCTTTCCGGACCTGAACGGGCGACGCCGGTCTGGGCCCACCGACGCCGACGCTGCAATGATCAAACCTGGAACCACGCGAAGGAGGGTCTGATGTCGCCAGACCGCGTCGTGATTATCGGAGCCAGCACGACCGGGCTGTTCGCCGCCGCCGCCGTCGCCGCATCGGACCGCTCCGTTGTCATCCTGGAGAGGGACGAACTGCCGTCCGACGCGGCGCCCCGACCGGGCGTGCCTCAGGGTCGTCAGCCCCACGTCTTCCTGCACCGCGGGGTGCTGGCGGCGGAAGAGTTGCTACCCGGATTCCGCCGCGACCTCCTGGATGTCGGCGCCGTTCCCATCAACACCGCAGATTTGGCCTGGCTCGGCGAACAGGGTTGGGCCGACCGCACCAGCAGATCATTCGAGGTGCTGTCCACAAGTCGACCCCTGCTGGAGGTAACCCTCCGAAGAAGGGTGACCGAACTCCCCGGAGTGGACGTCGTTGGCGGTCGTCCCGTCACCCGTCTGGCAGAGAACGCGAGAAACTGGCTGGTCACGACCGCGGACGGCACCGAGTTCAAGGCGGATCTGGTGATCGACGCCTCGGGCCGCAATTCCCGATTGGCGACCTGGCTCGGCGACAAGCTTTCCGGCCCGCTCCGGACTACAGAGATCGATGCGCGGATCGGGTACGCCACCCGGATGTACCGGGGCGACCCGCTGATCGGCGAGATCCCCGGCGTGGTGATCGCCTCTACTCCCAGCACTCCGACCGGTGGACTGGCGATCTCCATCGAGGGTGGCCATTGGTTGATCATGGCGCTCGGGGTCGGCGACGACCGACCGCCGCGGGACCCGGCTGGTTTCGAGGCATTCCTGGGCAGGCTCCGCGATCCGGCCTTGGCCAGGCTCGCCCAGCGGCTGGAACCGGTAGGTGACGTGAGCCTGCACCGGCAGACGGCGAACCGCCGCCGCTACTACGACGAGCAAAATGACTGGCCAAACAGTGTCGTCGTCATGGGCGACGCATTCTGTGCGTTCAATCCCGTCTACGGACAAGGGATAGCGGTGGGGGCAGTTGAAGCCTTGTTGATACGCGAGGCCCTCGACGCAGGGCTGAAACCTGGCGCTTCGCGGCCGCTCCATCGGCAATTCGCCAAAGCGGTGGCCCTGCCGTGGGCGGTGGCTACCGCCACCGACATGCAGTACCCGACCTGCCCGCAAAGCCCGACCAGACTCGGTGCGCTGCAGGACAACTGGGTCAAACAAATGGAGAAACTGTCCGTGCACGGCAACGCCAGAGCGGCCATCGCGCTGAGCAGCATCTACCACCTGATGGCTGGACCACGGACACTCCTGCAACCGGCATTGATCCGGGCAGTTCTCAATGGGCGTATTCGGGGCTACGGACCCGCCAACCGGCGCCCGGCGGAGCTACAGGACTGACCGAGCAGGCTGTGGCCGCCGACGTACCCACTCCAACACCAGGTCCTCCAGCATCGACACCAGCACAGCTTCACCGCGCCGCAATCTCGCGCCGCGGATAGCATTCCCCGCTCATGCAAGAGACAGTCCCGGTGATCCCAGTCCACCACGCCAAACCAGTCCCGTTCGACCATCGGCCTGCGAACCGTCAATGATCATTGACGCGGCAGCCCCAGGTTCAACACCTACGACGAACTGTTTGGCGTTCCTTTGCCGGACAGCCGGGGACGCAGGCCCACCGGAACGTCCGTAGCTTGCAGCGGGTCGGGTCAGCGCCGACGCGATGACCTTGCGCCTCGCGGCGGGCTGGCTGCTCCATTGTTTGGCCACTCGTATCCTGCTGTTGTCCGCGCAGTCGGGCCGGCCCAGGAGCCGGCACCAACGTGATCGGGAATGCCCCGGTCGCCGAGGCCAAATGAGTCGAACGGTCCTGGTCCGGGGATTGATCTTGCTAGATGGTCGGGGTCTGCATGCTCGGGGTCTGTGGCATTCACCGTGTACTTCGCGTTCTTACAGGTCCTCTTCGCGCAGGACATCGAGGTTGCGGAACGTTGGTGGGGCGTCGCAGATCCCTGAGAGGAACGCCGCGAATTCCGCCGTCGCGGGGCGTTTGGAGTTCTCCATGCCCTGGTCATAGGAGGAGAACTCCACCATGAGCAGGTAACGGTCCTCGGCTTCACGGTCCCGTCGCAGGACCGCACGATGCGGGATGCGATTTCCTTCGGTGCTGGTGATCCAGGTGTCGAGGGTGGCGTTGAATTCGTCGATCCGGGTGGTGCTGAACTCGATGATCTGCGTGAATTTCACGACGCTCTCGCTTCGAGGACGATGTTGAAGGGTGTTTCCGCGACCCGGCGGAATGTGGTGAACCCGGCGCCCGTGACGATGTCCCGCAGCCGGGCCTCCCCGGCCTGCGCGCCCAGTGCCGTGCCCACCTCCTGGGACAGCGAGCTCGGTGTGCAGAGCAGGGTCGAGAACCCGTAGTAGGCGGCGCCGACCGGGGTGAGGTTGTCGCTCAGGTCGTCGTGGGCGAACGGCTCGATCAGCATGAGCGTCCCACCCGGGGTGAGGTGATCGCGGACGTGGGCGCAGGCACCGGCCGGGTCGCCCATGTCGTGTAGGCAGTCGAAGAAGCAGACCAGGTCGTACCGACCAGGAAAGGTGGTGGCCGACGCGACCTCGAACTGGACCCGGTCGGACAGCCCGGCGTCGGCGGCCCGTTTCCGGGCCGCGTCTATCGACCCTTGATCGGCGTCGAAGCCGACGATGTTCGACGCAGGGTAAGCCTGGGCGAGTAGCAGGGTCGACGCACCGTGCCCGCAGCCGACGTCCGCGACGTCCGCACCGGCGGTGAGCTTGGCCTGCACACCATCGAGCGCGGGGATCCAGGTGCCGACCAGGTGGTTGAGGTAGCCGGGCCGGAAGAATCGTTCGCAGCCGCCGATGACGTGTCCGTCATGGTCTCCCCACGGGAACCCGCCGCCGGTCCGGAATCGCTCAGCGATGGTGTCCGTGGCGTACACCGCGCCGAGGGCGATCTCGAACGCGCCGATCACGCATGACGGGCTGGTCTCATCGGTGAGCGGGATGGCGTGCTCGTCGGGCAGGGTGAACCGGCCGGTGCCGTCGTAGGACAGATACCCGCGGGCCGCCTGGTTGCTCAACCACTCGCGTACGTACCGCTCCGCGGTCCCGGTGCGGTCGGCCAGTTCTGCCGGGGTCACCGGTCCGACCCCGGCCATCGCGCGATAGAGCCCCAGCTTGTCACCGATCACGATCAGCGCACCGCCGAGCAGCGCTCCGACATCGTTGACCGCCTTCTCGACGAATTCCGTCATCTTGGTCTCGTTCATGACCGTGTTCCCTTCGTGGTGGACTGGCTGTTGGGTCAGCCGGATTGATTGTTGGTCGGGTGGGTTTCGGTCTGCCGGGTCGCTGCCAGGACACCAAAATTGGAGACGACCAGCGGGGTCAGATACGTCAGGGCGGCCTTGACCCAGACCAGTGCGGTCCCGCGGCCGTCGAGGATGACGCCGAGCTGGTTCATCACGAAGAATGCGGTGCCAACAATCAGCGCGACGGACATCGTCCGTTTGAGGTGTTGTGGTGCAACGATTATCGACACCAGCCCGCGAGCCGTGGACCACGTTGTCGGTGTCCCGTTCATGTCGACCTCCCGCGATCAAAAGGGGCTGTCGACAAAGGTAGGCAAGGCCGGGAACGGATACCTCCGTATTAGTACCGGATTTGGCTACTCGATTCCGAGCTCGGACGCCCGGCGGATCAATTCCGTTTTCGAACCAATCCCGAGCTTGTCGTACACGCTGACCAGGTGACTCTCCACAGTGCGCTTGGACACGAAGAGGTGGCCGGCGATCTCCGCCGCCGTGGCGCCGCGGGACGCGAGTAAGGCCACCTCCCGTTCGCGGCGGCTCAGGGCGTCCACCCCGATGTCGGCGCGGCGCCGTGGGCGGCTCTTGCGACCGGTCACGAAGACCTCGACCTGGTCGGCGATCGCGTCGACGTCGCCGAGCCAGGGCCGGTGATCAGAACCTGGCAACTCGACGTACCTGGCTCCGGGAATGTGCTCCGCGAGGTACCGGGCGTGACCGACGTCGATCCACGTGTCACCCGCCCGATGCAGGATCAGAGTCGGTCGGTCGACTGTCGCGAGCAGGTCACGAATGTCCATCCGCATGTTCATCCGGATGACGTTCTGCGCCATCGCCGGGCTCGCCGCCATCCGCAGGTACCTGGCCCACCATCTTCGGTGCCGTTCATCATCTGCCGGGCTTGGCCGGCCGCCGTCCCACCATTCGCCGGATGCCCAAGCCCGGTCCATCCCGCCGATCATTTCCTCGAGCTGTTCGGCCGAGGGGCCGTACGGGTAACCCGGTCCGGCAAGGCGACGGGCCCAGGACCCGTACAGGATCACCGACCGCGTCCGCTCCGGATGCGCGCGGGCGAACAGCAGGCTCAGCGTGCCGCCCTCCGATATCCCGAAGATCGTGGCGCGGCGCGACCCGGCCCCATCCATCACGGCCCGAATATCATCCATCCGCTCGTCCATCGACGGCGGCCCGACGACCGGATCGGACATCCCCGTGCCGCGCTTATCGAACACGATCAACCGCGAGAAGGACGCCAACCGGGCCAGAAAGTGGGCCAGCCGCGGTTCCTCCCAGGCCACCTCCACATGAGAGACGAAGCCCGGCACGAGAATCAGGTCCGTGGGACCATCGCCCACCACCTGATACGCGATGCTCACCACACCGCTCCTGGCGTACCGCGTCTCCCGCTGCACCACTCTGCGCTCCAGCCGCGTCCACCCAACCCGCGACTCAACAAGAATAGAGCCCGAACCGACCACACCAGGCTGCGGCGGCGGCGAAGGTGCGCACCGAAGCCCATCACGGGCAACGATCTGCACGTCCTGGCCCGCAGGTGGATCCTCTGCGATCGACAATCGATCATGACCGCTAAGGCCATGGGAGTGAGCCGTTCGCATCCCGATTGCTGTTCGGGTTGCGGGACATGGACGGCCGATTTTGATCGGGTACTGAGTCTTCTGGACGCGGCCCTGGTCGAACGCGGGCCTGAGGACGGCACGATCGCGGTCTTTTCACCGCCATCGACATGCTGCGGGGCGACGTGGTGGGTCTGACCGGCGCCCGAATCGTGCTCGCGGATGACCGCGCTCCGCGTAGCGTGGAGGGCACGCCACGGAGCCGGGCCCTGGAGGGACGGTGGGATGCGCATGCCGTTGTCCGAGGACGATCAACGCCGACTCGACGAGATCGAGCAATCACTGACCAGGGACGACACCCAGTTCGCGGCAAAGGTGAATGTGCTGTGGCGGCGCCGTCGCGTGCTCGGTGCCATCACGGGTTTCGCCGTCGGGGCGGTTCTGCTGATCGCCGGGCTGGTCGCAACTCATGCCGTGATCGTCATCGGGGTGATCATCGCGGTCGCCGGTCTCGGGGCGATGGTCACCTCCGCCGGAGTCCTGGTGTACGGGCCGCTGCCGCGGTGACCCTGAAACGAGTCGTCCCTGGGTGCAGCGGTCCTGGTTTGGCGTGTTTGTCGTAGTGACCCTCGTGTGCGGTGTGCCAGCGCCCGTTGTAGGGGTAGTCCAGGTGGTCGTCATGGTGGACCCGTTGGTGGCCGCAGTTCTCACCGTGTGCATGGTCGTGCTGCTGCGGATCGTGGGACCGGTGCCGCTTTGGGCTGCTCATCCGGCTCTCCGGACACGGCACACGGCGGCGGGTGTCGCACGGTTCAGCCGGCGTTGCTGCCGGGTGGCCGGCACGCCGAGTGACGATACAGCTTCCGGCGTGGGTGGCGTGGTGTCCGCGCGGCCCCGCAGGCAGCAGCCCGGACGGCCGATCACCGCCGCCCCCCTGCCAACCGGTGACCTCTCGCGGCGTCCATTACCGCCGAATCGTCAGCGGTCGGCCAGCTGCACGTAGTCGCGTTGGCTGGGGCCGGTGTACACCTGCCGCGGGCGGCCGATCTTGGTGGCCGGGTCAGTGATCATCTCGCGCCAGTGGGCGATCCAACCCGGGAGCCGCCCGAGCGCGAAGAGGACGGTGAACATGTTGGGCGGGTAGCCCATTGCCTGGTAGATCAGGCCGGAATAAAAATCGACGTTGGGATAGAGCTTGCGGGACAGGAAGTAGTCATCCGAGAGTGCGACCGCTTCCAGTTCCTGGGCCAGCTCGAGCAGCTCATCCCGGGCACCGAGGTCGTCGAGCACCTCGCGGGCGCTGGCCTTGACCAGCGCCGCCCGCGGGTCGTAATTCTTGTAGACGCGGTGCCCGAATCCCATCAGCCGAACGCCGGGCTCCTTGTTCTTGACCCGCTCGACGAAGGCCTTCACGTCACCACCGTCGCCGCGGATCCGTTCGAGCATGACCAGCACGGCCCGGGCGGCACCACCATGCAGCGGCCCGAGAAGGGCGTTGATGCCGGCCGAGATCGAGGCGTACAGGTTGGTATGCGCCGAACCGACGAGCCGCACGGTCGCCGTGGAGCAGTTCTGCTCGTCGTCGGCGTGCAGAATCAGCAGCCGATTCAGGGCCCTGACCAGCGTGGGGTTCTGCTCGTAGGGTTCCGCCGGGAACCCGAAGGACAGGCGCAGGAAGTTCTCGACATAACCGAGGGAGTTGTCGGGGTACAGCATCGGCTGCCCGACTGATTTGCGGTACGCATAGGCCGCGATTGTCGGCACCTTGGCGAGCAGTCGTACCGTGGACAGCTCCACCTGCTCAGGGTCGAACGGGTCCAGGGCGTCCCCGTGGAAGGTGGACAACGCGCTCACCGCGCTGGATAGCACCGATACCGGGTCGGCGTTACGGGGGAAACCGTCGAAGAAGTGTTTCAGGTCCTCGTGCAGCACGGTGTGCCGGCCGATCCGCCGGGTAAACGCTTCCAGTTCGGCCGGGCCAGGCAATTCCCCCCGGATCAACAGGTAGCTGGTCTCCAGAAAGCTCGCCGACTCGGCGAGCCGTTCGATGGGATACCCGCGGTAGAGCAGAATCCCGGCCTCCCCGTCGATAAATGTCACGGCCGAGGTGGCCGACCCAGTGTTGGCGTACCCAGGATCGAGCGCGACCACGCCCAGGTCGGCCAGCAGCCGGGAAATCTCCAACCCGGACACGCCCTGGGTGCCCCGGACGATCCTCGGTTCGAGCCGCACACCGGCGTATTCGACGACGGCGCGATCCACGCCGGGTGCATCAGCTGCCGACGCCTTCGGGACCGCTGCAGCGGTGTTCCCGTCGTGGACCGCGGGCGCGCCACCTGGCGACCCCGGGACGTCGGAGACCTCCGGCATCGGTTCACCTTCAATCATGTCAATAAAACAGTGATTCCAGGCCGGCCAGCCGCGGACCGGCCTGCCGCAAACGAGACGTCCCGGCGGATATGGCCGGGCGACGCCGAGACAGACTGATCGCGCCGGGCCGCATTTGTGCCGATCAACGTGCTCGGTCCTTACCAGCCCGTCTGGCGACGACAACGAACCAAGTGCCACGACAACTACGGCACCATCTTGACACGGAACACACGCCAGAGAGCTGGGTTAGACCTGCCGGGACCACCGTCAGTGCTGGTTGTGCGCCGGGTGGCCGACTGCTCTCCGACCGGAGCCCGACATGACCGTGGCGCGGCCACCTGTAGCGGCAACTTCGGGGCACGCCGAGACCGAGTCTCCTATGACGCGATCGGCGGCCCGCTGCGATTCGTGAGTTTCTCGCTTTCCTCCCAGAGCCGCTTGCGCGTAGCGGGGTCCGAACCCTGACCTGGCGTCCGGATCTCTTTGCGCTTGGCGAACAGCTT
>Ga0164306_10000129_pt1 | contig 27409 bp, 45 predicted proteins | sample Whisoiple_242_MG_FD_110213 | JGI IMG/M metagenome (GOLD analysis project Ga0164306, IMG submission 110213) | Soil microbial communities amended with fresh organic matter from upstate New York, USA - Whitman soil sample_242_MG | ecosystem: Environmental > Terrestrial > Soil > Unclassified >... | reverse complement strand
CCCAATCAGCGGCTAGCCCCTTGGCTTGAGCTATATCAATGTACTCATACTCTAACCGGGTTAGAAATTCGTTCCAGTCAAACTTGGGTCTGCCTAGTGATTCAGCGAATGTTTTCATGGGTACAATCTGTTAATTAATATTTGGGCTCTTTCCTCTATCTTTTCCAAAACTATCCGGGCCTCTACCTGGTATTCATATAAAGTTTGTATGGAATATACCTGATCATGGAGATACTCATACTTTATTAAATTTTCTAATCTACCTATAGCCTCATAGAATGATATACCAAGGTCTGCCAGGTATCTATCCGTAGGCTGTCCTTTTCGATAACTATCCTCGGATTGTTTAATTCTGGGTAGTATCTCACAAAGATTGCCGCATGCGCATGTAACCCATTGGCTTGCCAAAGATGTAGCATAGGATATTTCCTGATAGGTATGATCGGGTTGCCTCAAGAAATGGTTCCAATCAAAGGTGGGTTGATTATTCTTCTCGGCATAGCTCACGAAAGTCATTTTCTTTGCCATATCAATTTAATAGTTTAGTTCCTGATACCGATTTACTACCTACTCCCTTATTGATAGATACCCCTTCACCTGCCCTCACTCCATTTACATATCCATCATTGGATGATGTTGAAGTAGCTCTAGCTTTACCTAATCCAGCAGCTTTGGAGTATTGGGCGTACCAGGCATTTATTGCTCCCTCCTTATTCACCACCAAGCCTGCTACCTGGGGCATATCTCTCTTGGCTGTTTCCCTATCTTGGTACAATCGATTATGGATACCGGTTACTGCACCTTCAAGGAATGCCCGTATATAGGTATTCCTCTTATCGGGGCCTTTATATTCCTTGAATGATCTTCGGCTGAGTTCCCTGATCTTAGATACCAACTGGTTAACAAAGTAATGTGTAAACTCTCGGTGCATCTCTTCCCCACATATTGTAAGGTAATTTGCTGAGTAAGCATAGGGCATAATTGTTTTGCAGAAATTATACCTAGCACCTACCGAGTATAGTTTATATACCCAGGTTCCCTCATGACTTCCCATTAAGTCGGTTAGGTCAACTCTCTCGGTATTTATATCGGTTACCCGATTCTTTCCCTTAAGGTCATCCATGCTCAACTCATACTCGAGGAGTAGTTGTTGAATCTTGGATGCAAAGGCTTCTGCTTCTGCTTGATTACCCAGTTCCCGGGCTGATTCCTCCTTAGCGATTAGCTTTCGGAGCTTTTCTTTGATTTCGTCTAGTTTTGCCATTTGATTTGAATTTTTATAGGTTTTTCATTAACATTTCACAATGCTCAATCGAGTCGTTGATCAAGCCAATATACAGGATGTCATTATCACAGTAGAATCGGTCATTATCGAAATCGATCCATATTCGGTTGGTTAGGACTCTACCATCCATGTCAGAAATCTTTCGTAAGGCTTCTTTCCATCTCTGGTAGTCCTCTTCTTCCTTGGGCAATTGTTCCATCTTTGCCTCCAAGGTTTGTTCCATACCAAACATTCTCTTGACAATGTCGGGTATTTCCTGTACCCCCATTAGGTCATTTAGGTAATCCTTGTAGGAGTCTCTGAGATCATGCTTATGCAAATGACCCTTATAGACCTTGATCAGGGTTAATTCATCCCGTAAGCGCTTATGGTACTTATGATCCAGATTCGCGGAGTCATGTACCCACTTGCTGATCTTAGCGAGGGAATCTTCTTTTAACTGTAACATAGTCTAGTGCGATTAAGATGGCGATAAAGATGAAGAACCACATAGTATTTATTTTTTATGATGAATCAAAGATATAGACCCTTTTAATATTTTCCAACATCTTCCAAGTGCGGCCTTATATGATTTTCCCTTATAGATATAGTGGGCAAAGTTATCATCGCCGGCAGTATATATCTTGTAGAAAGGCTTCTTATAGGTTATAAATACCCAGAGTCTTTTGGTCTGTCTACCGAAGAACCTTTGCTGGAATATGATTATACCCCCACCCAGTTCATCTCCTACCGATACATCTCTCAGTGTCATGATAGTTTTTGCTTTTTAATTTCGGGTCGAGCCATTATAATTCTTTGGGCATCATGAATTGCCTTCCTAAAATCCGGTAGCTCATCATTATGTACCAAAGGTAATTTCAGGAATTCATTCCAGGCATTAGCCAATTGGTCCAGTACCTTTTGTTCTTGGTCAGTCATTAGTTTAGGGGTGTCCCTTGTTTATGTTTCCAATCTGGGTTAGCTAAAGCTCTCTGTAATTCCAGGTCATACTCCATCTTAGTATCAAAGATAGTTACCTCTCTTACACTTCTACCTATCAGGTGTAACTCTACATTCTCTATGATATGCTCCATTAGGTAATGAATATAAAACTTCTCAAAGGCTACTACGAATGATCCTTGAGTGGTTGATAAGCCTCTCTGTGGAGTATATTTAGGGTTCTCATATAGCTCCTTATATACCCAGTCCTCCATTACATGGGTCTTCTGTATGAAGGCTATAATCTGAGGGAATTCGGTTTTGAGTTGTTCTCGGTTAAATACAGTCTTTGGCATACTAGTGTGTAAATACAATTACTCGATTGTTTTCGGGGTCATGGACTACTCGGGCGATTTCTTTACTAAGCTTATCTCCTTTAGCCGTAGTTATATAAATATCATCACCCTTCCGGGGTGTTGCTTGGGATTTAAACATATATTCGGGACCTTGCCCTAATCCGGTCTTAATCCATAAGTCAAAGCCAGTTACAGGTACTGGGCTAGGTACCTTATCTAAAGTTTGTATCCAGCTTATTATCTGAACCCAAATTCCAGCCTTAGGTTCCATCCTGATACCATCACCTGCGAGGTAAGTAAACTTATGTTTAAATGCATCGATCTGTCCTTTTGTTAGCTCTATCATCTTACTCTTATTAATTCAATTTCACCATTAGCTTTTGCCCATACTCGGTATCTCTTACCATCCTTTATAACCAGATGCTCCTTAGTAGGAGTTACCCATTGATCACCTTCTTTTGGTAGGGCATCTTCCATTGGAAATCCCCCCGTAGTACCTACGAATAGGTCAGGATAAGGTTCGGGTTCCTTCTTTAATAACTTCCCGTAATCGGGTTCCACTGGAATATCCCTCTTGTACACATACTTATTCTGGTTCCAATCGAAATGATCTACTTCACCCTTAGTGGTATCCACATCCACTTGAGGAACTTCAGGAGGTAGATAGGTCTCTTCCTTCGGGGTATTATCTTGGGACATATACCACATACACATTACCATCCAAATTATAAATACCAATCTTACTAGGCTTTTCATGCTCCTGAGTTTTTAAGTATATCGTTAAACATTTTATACATGTTTGTAAAGGTACTATGCTCGAAGCGAATACCCCCATACATGTTTGAATAGAAGGCCTCTTTAGCCTCCTTTGATTTCCATTTGAAATTGTCTGCTGTAAATAACTCGGTTTGTCGATACTCTTCAGCTCTTAATACTTCAATCTTATGGGCTCCAGATATATAGGTTCCAACCCAGTTGTCGGTCATTACCCATAACTCCGTGATATTATTCTCCAATAGTGAAACTAGTTCCTTCAATAGGTCAGGATCATTCACCGTGTAGTGAGTTCGATTATGGATACGATAGATTTTCTTCACTTGATTGAATTTTTCAAACTTTCACAATATTTATCTACCAGTTCTTGCATCCTTTCCTGGCTGTGTTCTAAATCTTCGATTGTAGCCTCAATTAGATTGGTAGTGATTCCAAATAAGGATGACCATTCAAATAGGTAACCTTCACCTTGAAGATCATCTTCGGTTCCGGCATATCTACTGTCGGTAATATCCAAGAATGCTCCAAGTACATGATCTGAACCATGGGTAAACCTTGTATATCCATGGTCACTGGGTATGCAATGACGACTCATGAGAGTAGAAAAGGGAACCCGTTATAGGCTCCCTTTCTTTGTCTTACTTTGCAGTGTATGCATTCACACTCACTACTAAAGGTTTCCCCTTGTACTTAACATCGGTGGTTTTATTTCCACGTGTACTGGCAACCATAGAGGATTTACCAGATGCGGATTCAAACTCATCGATGGGCATTACGATGGTTACCTTCTTTGCTTTTTCATCAACTGTTACTTGCATGGTTTTTGATTTTTAATGAATTGATTTATTATAGATATATAGTTCAAAGATAATCCATGAATTACTAATTTGAAACAAAAAGAAAGGATAGCCCGTAGACTATCCTTCTCATTCAACTCACTAAATCAAAGCCGCTTCTCAAATCGACTTGATTTCCGTCTGAATCTCAAGGCGTAACCCTTGAGCCAATCTCTTAACCTCCTGTAGTTTCTTCCGGGCTCTTTTTCCACCGGCCTTAGTCCCCTCTTCCATCTTCTTAATGTCCGGTTCCATTGATAGAACCATGTCCCTGAGCTTAGTGTAGTCTTTGGTTATCTTCATAATTTGGTAAAGGTTATGTTCTCGTTGTTTTTGATATTCTCATGGAAGTACTTACCTATTGATTCAGCACCGATCAATGATCGATAACCTTCTTCAGTTATAGGGTTATAAGAATACATACCTCCACGGTTGAACTTGATATAAAGAGTTCTGGATTCAGCATCATAGCCCACCTCTTTGATCTGGCTTGATGTAACAGGGGTCATTTTGGGTTTATCCATGTTATTTGATTTTGATTACTTCGTCAGGTTGGTATCTGAAATTCCAGGCCAATTCCAAAAGGGTTTGTTTAATCTCTGGAGTCCAGTCACCGGGATCATTGCGGTACTTATCTATAGTATAAAATACCGCTCTCTTCCACCATTGAACCATAAGCTTATTTGCCGGGGTCCCTTTGGCATGGGTATTAATGTTAAAATAAACCTTTTTATACCATTGGTACCAGTCATGGGGTACAAAGGGTTTATTAGTCATGAATAGATCATGGTAATGAGGTAAGAATTCATTAACATACCAGTCTTCCATAGCTGGGAAGTATACCCTGTGATCGGGTTTAACTTGGAAGTAGTTATACTCCTCGTCCTGATATACCCCATGTAATTCCATTTCTTTAGGGTTGATCATTGGAAAGAACTCGGGCAACTCAGCGAAGTGTACATGCTTCCGGAGTTGATCTTTCCGTAGTTCAGTTGGATGGTTTAGAGACTTGCTCATACAGGTTTAGTTTTTGCCATATTGGAATGGCGTTTGGGTTATCGAATGAATTTATTAGATGGTGTTTAATCATCCCGATATTTGCCTCGTCCAGTAAAGATGTAAACATAGCTGGGTTCTCTTTTGCTTTATCCCAAGCTTCTAAATCTTTGGCTATCTGTTCAAATATCTCAGAATCGGAAGCCTGATAACCGTCTGCCTCCAAATCCTTTTTAATCTCTTCTACTTTCTGAGCCGCTATGCGGAGATAACTTAGCTCTTGCTTTTTGCAAATTCTTTTGATAATGGCTTTTTGCTGTCTTGACAGGATCATGAATAGGTAGTGGTTTAATTTCTTTGAATTCTTCAATTTTTAAATAGTGGACATGGTACTCCGGTTCAAGGAAGAATCCTACCTGATATGATATAGCCTGAATCAAATTATTTCTGGGCTTTTACCCACTGGGCAACTCGTTCAGCCATGATAACCGATTGTTCATCGATCAGGCCTTTTACTGCTCCCGGTTCGGCATTTGTAAGAATCTCTGGGTTGATCTTATAATAATATATCGGCTGTCCTAATGCCGTAGATACCATTACTTGAATCCAATCCTTAGTTCTTACAAGGCTCAGACTTAAACCTGCGGGTAGTTTATCAGCTACCTTTAACATCTCGAGTGTAATTAATTTCTCTTCCATAATTTCAAATTTAAAGATAATTTTTAAAATGTTCAATATGTGGGTTTAGGGCCACCATATCCTTTATGAATAGAATATACCAGTCCCTCTCACCTGGTTTAAGTGGCCTCGCCCTGAGTAACTTATCGTCAATCTTACGCCATACTTTCCTTTCCTCAATATCCAATGAGTCAGGGAACTTTGTAAGTACCTTCTTTTTCTTAAAGTTCAGAATCTTACCCACCTTCCATTCACAATCAACTTTAACTATAGGCTTCTCTTTCCATCTGTAGAAGTATTGGTCCAGATGGTCGCCCATGATTTTAATAGCAAAGACCAGCTTGAAATCATATCCTGTTCCTGATCTGATCCTACGGATCATGAATTGGTAACTTGATAGCGGTTCTAGTCCATCTTTATACTGCTTTATAGTATTGAAATTCATAAACTGGAAATTCAAACTACGCAGATATTCTATTACCTTCTCCTGGTAATCCTTTTGAGTAACTTCGGCTATAATTTCTTTGTATGGGTGGAGCATTACCAATTGTCGTCTAGGTCTTTGAAAAAACTAAGTACCCACCATATAAACCAGCAAGAAAGTCCTAATAGAACTAAGCAACCCAGAATTATGTAAAGTATAATCATAGTAGGTTAAATTAAAAAAGCCCCAGTTTTTAGGTGGGGCTTTTAAGTTGCAAATCAGGTATCAACCCAAATTAATCCTGGTCTGCAGTTTCTTCTTCCTCTTCTTCGGTTTCATCAGCAGCCTCAACAGCAGGAGCTGCTTTCTTCTTCTTTTTCTTCTCCACTACCGGAGCTTCTTCCTTCTTGGCTTTTTTCTTCTTGCCTTCTGCTTTCTTAGCAGGAGCTGCCTTTTCGTACTTAGCAACATCTTTCAGAACTTCTTCAACAGTGACGTTGTTCTTCTTTGCAAGTCCACGGATGTGGGTACGGTATTTCTTCTTGTCGTCAGAAGTCTTTACTGTAGCCGGGTAGGTGTACTTTGCAGATACTCCCGCTTTTCCTTTCTTCTTGCCATCCTTTTTCTTTGCGGCAAGTTCATCCTTCTTCGCTTCCAATTCCATTACTGCGGATTTGAATCCAAGGTATGCAGCCTTGATCTTCTTGTCAGCATGGTTTGAATGATCTTCCTTCAAAGAGAGTTTGTTCTCTTTCAAGAATGCCTTAAGCTCGTCATTCTTGGATTTCAATTTAGCCCCGTTCTTTGCGATCTTCTGATCGAGTGTGAGCTTTGGTTTTACTTCGTCTGCCATAAGTGTTTAAAATTTAAAGGTTTAAAATTGTTTTTGTTTGAAGAGTCCCAATTATTAATGGTTGAGTTTTGTCGATTAAGGCTAGCTCGTTAATAATTTCGGTAATCTCATTTTCTTTTACATTCGATAAGTAAATAGTAAAGTTTTTTTGATTAGCTAATTTTCCGTCAACTTTATATATTAAAGCCTTTCCGTAATTATCTAACATCGTCTCAGCCCAGGAAATCTTAGTGTCATAGTAGGCTCTAAGTTTATCATGTGCTTTAACTTTACTTGGTAAAACTTTACCACCTCTTCCTGTCAAGTCAACTCTACTTAGGTAAAGATGTTTCTGATCCTTACAGTTCTGTAGCTGTTGTTTTAGATAGGCTAAATCTTTCTTTTCCATTTCCTGCTGTATTTCTGGTTTAATCTAAATTTAATCATTTCTAATTTACGATGAAATAATATGCGCATGGGGTTATGCTGCTCTACCTCTTCGAGGATCACTCTTATTTTTGATCTCAAAGCTATCTTTCGGTTAGAGGTTAGGATTCTAGCATCGGTAACACCCCCCATTTCCCAATTCGGGTACTTTCTCATTAAGGCCCTTTTACTTTTATTACTTCTTCTGTAGTAATCTAGCCAGGTCTTTGCATAAATGGACATATAAGTTTCAATATATTCCACTAGATAAGCTGCCAATGTAATATCGGTAGCTGATCCTATGATCATGATGAATCCAAATTTAGGACGTATCAATGTACCGGTTAGGTGTTTGATTTCCCGGTATATAGGTCTGTAATGATCTTTGTACCTGATTTCGAGTTTAACCTTACTGAGTTCAGCCTCAGTGGTTATATATGGATGGCGGGATGTTATACGTTTTACCTTTATACCCAGATCATTTACCCAAGCTCTCCACCTATGGATTTGAACCTTCTTAGGTATACGCCCCATTTTAGAACTTAGGTCTAGGTAGGATAATTTTGGATTTCGGTTTCTTGTCGAGCTCATCGATTATTTCGGCTAGGTGTTTGTTAAATTCTATTGCATCCCGTAAGCATATCTCCATAACCTTAACCTGTTCCCCTATTGCGGCTATAGATTGAAAGTCCTTAACTGGGTCCATTCTTGCTTTGATGGTTTTGGCATCCCGTATGTCATTCTCTATTCCGTGTATAGATTTCTTAACTACCACGAACATAGAGCACCCTGCACTAAACCCCATTGAGAAGGTAATCTGCTCCTCGGTATCCTCCCCTAACCTTACTTCGTTTTTGCCATCCATAGCTCAATTTCTTCTTTAGTGGTTGCACATTGTGTAGGTATGGGTTTTACATTCATCATGGTACACATGGACATGTTATATCCTACCATTAGGGTTTCATAGACATTCTCTACCCCCAGGTCTGCTGCCTGCTTTAGATTCTCTTTTGTGAATAATTTAGCTATCCGATTGGGTATAGTGAATTTAATCATGAATACCTGCTTGGATTTTGGGTGAGGTGCAACCTTTACTACCTCGCATTCAGCGATCTCATGTTTTATGTACTTTCCGGGGTTACGGTCAAAGTCAATCCCTAATACCTTATCCATAGATGTAGGTTTAGGGTCTAATACGTATATTTTATCTCCCGGCTCTAGGTTATGGAAGTATTTGTATTTCATGGGTTTGGGTTTAAATGAAAAAACCCCATAGGTTTAAGGTTTTGAAGTACCTCTCCTATGGGGTCGCTCTTGGCAAAGCTAAATCTTAAGCCTTCTTTTTCTTCAAAGGTTTCTTCGGCTTTTTCTTTTCTTCTTCCTCTTCCCACTCGCCATCTTCCTCTTCCTCTTCTTCCTCTTCTTCCTCTTCTTCCTCTTCTTCCTCTTCTTCCTCTTCTTCTTCCTCTTCCTCTTCTTCTTCTTCCTCTTCTTCCTCTTCTTCTTCTTCCTCTTCTTCCTCTTCTTCCTCTTCTTCCTCTTCTTCCTCTTCTTCTTCCTCTTCTTCCTCTTCTTCTTCCTTAGCCTTTTTAGTAGGCTTAGATGCAACTGCAGTAGTTGCCAGAGTTGGAGCAATCAGAGCAATAAGAGTAGAACCGTCCGAAAAGGTAATCAGAGAGAAGGCGGTACCTTCAATAGGTTCAACAGATTTGATGGTTTTACCCACATGTGGGTTCTTCTTTTTAGCGTCAGCCATGGTTAATTGATTTTAGTTAAAAATGTTCACTTATAAATAGTTAAATAGGTTTTAGTAAAATAAAAATGGAGAGCCCCCAAGCTCCCCATTCTACCGACAAACCAAGAAAATGGTCAAAACTTAATCTGCCAATATCTTCCTTGTTAAAATAGCCTCTCTGGTAGTTTCTCCAGGTAGCATACTTCCTTTTAATAACCTGAGATTCTTCTCATTCTCTTCACCTAACTTAGTAGCTTCAGATACTATATCTTTACTTTCTACCTGAGTAGGTACCTCAGCATCTATCTTCATCTTCTCGTCATGGACTTTAACATCAACTCCATCCCCACTCCGGGTTAGGGTTACCGGGATTTTTTGAATCAGAATTTTCATAGTTTTATTTTTTATTAATAGTTGCCAATTTCTTCTTCTTATGTTGGTACCTTCTAGTATAAACTGATGGCTTGTGCATTGATAATTCATGGACCCATAGGGGTTCACTATACCCTTTCCTTCTGGAAACACCAATGAATTTTAAACCCATCTCTTTAGCCTCTCTTCCAGAAATAACTGTATAGAATTTGGGGTTTAATCTGTAGCTTATTCTACCTAGAATATCTACAGCCTCTTCCTCTGAATCATATACACTCCACATTAAACCCGCCCTAAGTAAAGTCTTATGCCTTACAACATAGAACTTATCCTTTAGGATAGTCTTAGGTCTATTTTTTGCTCTTCTCAGCATCACATAATCCCTTCATGCACCTGGACATCCATATCTTAACGGACTTGTCTTGGGCTTCAGGGAATTTAGCCTGTACCTTGACAAATAGCTGCCCGGAAAATTTGGAGCAAAGTTCTTTATGGTCAAACTTATACTTCTCTCCTTTAGCCTTGAATAAGCTATGTGCTAATTCATAGGTTAATTGTTTCTTAGTCCCTGAAAAGATATTGAAGGTTTTATCCTTAACCTTGGGGGGCTTTGGTTCCTTCTTTGGCTTTGCTATCTTTATAACCTCTTCTACCTCGGGTTTCTCTTCCCCGGTAAATTCCCTGAATGCTCTCAGGGGATCGGTTTCCGAATAGCCCTTCTCTGCTAAGAAGGCATCCATCTTTTCCTCATGTATTTTGAGTAGTTCCTCATTTCGCCTGGTGTCATAGGCTTTTATGAAATAGCTACCCAACTTATTGTGATCAGCTTTGACAATGTCATCAAAGCTCATCCCCCTCATAATACATTCACCTTTTAGGTCTTTGTATTTGAGGTCTGCAAGTTCATGCAAAATCTTCTGCATTCTCTTGTCCTCGTCCGAATAATTTGCCATTTTTTATTTGAATTTTTTGATTTATTCAAATATAGATATAATCTTTACTTCTTTCTATGGGCCCTCTGTCTTTTCATGGATGAATATAATTCGTCCTTCTGTGGGTTTAGTAACTGAGCATCTATATCTTTTAAGGCCGATTCTAAAAACTTTCTTGAAGGTATTCTTTTCCTAATGGCATTGTAGTTTAGGGCATCCTTTACGGACTTTCTAAACTTAGGCCAGAACTGTTGTCCATATACGCAGGACTTTCCTCTCGTTTGAACATCATACTCCTTTACAAGTTCGTAGAATTCCTTAGCTCTTTCCTCTCTAGTGAATAGAAAAAGTCCTATCTTGGACAACTCTGAAACGTTCTCCACAGTATACTTAATCGGAACTATTGGACTATCCTCCCCCAGGTCATGATTTGTAAACATGGGCATATAAATTACCTTTTGACCTGGACTAGCTTTGCACCTCTTTAGAACTATCTTCCATGAGAATGGGCTAATTGATAAAAGGTTCTTTATATTCCTGATGTCATAGTTCTTGTTTCTTCTTTTAAAGGCTGAAGGTTCTTGTATATCCCTTGGTAGTATTCTGAAGTTATTCCATCGGTCAAACTCAAAGATCATTGTAGCAATGGACTTATCAATTACCGACTTGGAATTTACCATCCTTTCCAAGGTTTTTATAATCAGCTCATTTCTTAGGTTAGCTCGGGCAAAGTCTCTTATGCCTATCTTCTCAACAGCATCCCCCACTGAGTACCTTTTAACCATAGTAAGCCTAAAATACTCCCTTACCTGTTTATTCATGGGTACATAGCCGGGAATTAGCTCGTCATATACTTCAAAGTGTTCTGTGAATATTTTCAGGAAGTGTTTTGCTCTGGCTTCAATCTCCAAGAACTTATAATGTGCTCTACCTACAATCTCACCAGCTTCCCATGAGCTTTTATTATAGCCCAGCTTTAGAGATACCGCTAATTGCTCATCCTCGGTTAATATAGCCCAGGCTTCGTTATTCAGTGTCGGTTCCATCGGTGTCCATGTCTTTCATCATGGAATTTTTAAGGTTACTCTGTCTGGAATTTATGTCCTCTATACTTTCTTCCTTCATAGGGCTCTCAATGTAATCCTCCATGTATCTTGTGAAGAATAGGTTCTCAAAGGCAACCCAGATGTTGGAATCTTTGATCATTGAGGTTTCAAGTAAAAGCTTAACCTTTACCTTTTTACGATCCAGGTCAATTCTCTCAATCTCAGCCGGTAATCCCTCAAAAGGGTAACATTGTAAAGTAAGTCTTTGCCCTTTATATAGGGTTTTAATATCTTTATCTGAATAGATCGTGTTTAAGCTTTCCTGACGTTTAATTTGATCGATTGCCTCATGTTGAACCAGGGCTATACCCATTGGGTTGGGTAGAACATTAAATACATATATTCTAGGTAGGGGTTTTCTGTATAGTGGGTCAATCAGCCAGCTGTAGATACAGCGGATGTCCTTCTTCATTGATCCTAAGAATTGAGGGTTAGATACAAAGTACTTGGGTACTTTAAAGAATCCGTAGTTTAACATTAGTGGTACATCCTGAAAGAATTTCTTTCCTTTCACCTGCTTTTTCAAAACCTTTATAGTTGGAATATAAGGTTCTATTAACCTGTATTTGGGGTGCTTTAATAAGTCCTCAAAAAGGTTATTGACAAATTTTATGTCAACTAATGCTGTTACCCAGATGGATGGTTCTTTTGCCACGTTGTTTTAGGTTTAGGTAGGGGTTTGCCAAATGTTTAAGTAAATCTTTGCAGCCTTATCTACATAAGACCAGGGTATAGTTTTTAATTCTCGGGTTGTGGTTACTACTACTCTATTCTCTATCACAAATTGCTTCTTGAAGTTAACCCCCAAGCTTCTGAAAAATCTATAGCTAATCATGACGAAAAACATATCCTTAGGTAACCCCGTATATCTCATAAATAGTATGGGTACTTTCTCTGCCCTCACTGCACTGGCTGCTGTCTGTTTCCAGAACCCCTTTATCCCTGTGGCTTTCTTTTTCTTCTTAACTCTTGGATCATAGAGTAGGTGGCTGAAATTTAGCTCCTCGTAGAACTTAACCTCTATGCAAAGAGGGAATATGTAATTCTTTTTTACGCATACCAAATCTCCTTCGGTGTAATCCACCACATGCCCTCTTAACCCACCTGATCCGGGTGTTCTACGAAAATCCATGCCTGTCCAGTCCTTCATGAACTCGGCAATCATCTTTTCGCCTCTTTGGCCTTTCGATCTTGAGTTTATTCTTGGCATCGGGTTAATCTTAAGTATTGTAATAGTCCGGTATTATACACTGCGGGTATATCCCTGAACTCTCTTCAAATGGGTGATGCGATTTGTAGAGGGGGCAGTGAAGTTGAAATTGTGGGTGATTATGTGAAGTGACTTGGTTTTGGCTTTCTCTACAAGGATGTCGGTGATGAGTTCCGTATTCTCAGGGTCTAAGGATTCAAAGGCTTCATCCAAGATGAGTACATTGAATTTCTTAGCTGATGGAATAGAGGCATTTATGGAGAATGCTAAACATATATCCACCAGTTGTTGTTCTCCACCGGATAGGTCATTATAATCTATGGGTATTTCTCCTTTGGTGATTCTAGCTTCAAAGTTCTTGTTTCCTGATTCCAGGTCAATAGCGAATTCTATTGAAAACCCTATGATATGCTTAAATCGGGCTAATTCCTGATTTATCTTGTAAAGTAGGGAATTGAAGATATATGCCTTTAGTCCTTTGTTGGATAGGGCAAAGTTTATCACCCATTCCTGATTCCTCTTCTGTTTCACCATTTTAACCAACTCGGCTTCTTGAATGGAAATCACTAATTCGGCTTTTTCCAGTTCTTGCTTAAATTTAGCAATCCCGAATTTGGGCTTAACCTCTGACCTAGTATCGTCCAGACTTTTTAATAATTGGTTCAGCCATAGTTTTTTCGACTTAAGCATAGAGGTATCCTGTTCAACATCTCGGATGGTATCTATCTCCGCCTCAATCTTTTCCAATCTAACAATGTACTTTATATACTTATTAACCCTTAAGCTCTCTTCATTCAAGGCTTTCCTAGTTAGATTTCTATGAGCATCCAGGCTTTGCAATTTTAGATTCAATCTACCCCTCTCTTCCTTTACTTTAGAGTCATGTATCTTTTTATGCTCGGCATCTAAAGGTTGGTTGCAATAGCTACAAAGCTTAGAAGTACTTGAGGTAGTAATTAGTTTTTTAAGTTCATTCTTACAAGCAGCAGCCTCGGCTTCCGTAGCTGTAATTGCCATATCTAATCTGAATACCTGGTCAGAAGCTTTCTTCCCTTTATCCGCCTTTAGTTGGAAAAGCTTCTTTCTTTCTAGTAGGTAGGGTAATTTACTTTTAGATGCATAAGCTTCCTTATGAGCAAGCTCAGTGATTTCGTCCTCTGCCTTCTTAATGTTTCCCTGTAGAGTTCTGATTTGTGTAGCATGATTATTTTCCCAGTTGATTTTATTGGTTCGGGCATTCTTTAGATTTGCCTCAATGGTTTCCTTCTTAGCTTTTAAAACCTGCAAAACATTATCCTGTTTATCATAGGTGGAATTCAACACGGCCAGGTCATCCCCCGCTTTCTTTTTTGCCTGATTGATAAATTCCGTATTGAATGCTTCGTCAAAGAGTTCTTTCTGCTTACTTCCTCCCTCCTGTAGTAATCGGATTAGTTTCTGTCCGAATAGGATAGAGTTTTTAAATAATCTAAAACTTACTCCCACTAATTCATTGATCCTTTTCTGGGTATCCTTCTTATCTCTAAGCTCCTTTTGATATACCCCATTTATATGTAGGAAGATTCTATTACCTCCTACAATTCCATTGATCTTACCTGAGTATTCCCGGCAACGAATTATCTTTACATCATCGGAGCCTATCTTTAGATCAATCTCTACCTTGGTTCCTTTGTAATCTTTTTCGATTCTCCACGGAGCAACAGAACCCTTTAAGGTTTCTCCAAAGATTACCCAAGGCAAAGCAGAGATCAATGTGGTCTTACCTGATCCGTTCTTACCCCGAATGATATTTATACCCGGACTTGCCCAGGTATAACTAAAAGGGCCCCGGATACTACCGAAGCCCTCAATTGTTATGCTTAATATATTCATATTGGTTTGTACCTCTTTACTTGTTTACCATCTACTTCCACATACCCTGTAAATTCGGATAGTTTCTTGGTGAAGGTTTTAATAACCTGTTGTCTTACCCCGTTAAGGGTTTCATATTGAGCTTCAAGATTCCGGTATACTACTTTGGGGTCTTGGAGATGAACCCAGTCCCCTCCTTCCTCATTCGCTTCATGAGTTATCATGTTCTCCACTACATAGATACCACCTTTATAATGTTCATACACTCCGGGCTTTAATTTGAATTGGTTGTTGTCAAGCATTCTTTAGATATTTTAGTAGTAGGTTTAACTTTGCCTTACTTTTAATTCCCTTAGCTTTCATGAATGATTTGGCTAATTTTATTGGGTTGTCAGATTTAAAAGTCGGATCATTCTTAATGGTCTCAAGCTCGTTCTCCTTTATGGGTGGTGGTATGATCATGTTATAGGTATCATTTGGGTGTTCCCCGTCTTCATATAGGAACTGGGGCATATCAGTTCTAATGGATGACATGGATAGGTCATTATAGATTTTCCATATCTTCATGTCCGTACCCATATCAGATACCCTTTGTTGATGAGTTGCTCCCACCATTAGAATCTTCGGGGTTATCTGCTGGGGTACATGGATATGTCCTGATAATACCAGGTCAAATCCTTTGAAGAAGGAACCCATCGTTCTTGGTATACCATTAACTGTTCCAACCTCCCGTCCAAATGAGTCCCGGGCTCCCCATAGATCAGTATGTATAAGTAGGATGTGTTTCTTGTTTAGATGTTTTTCTCTACGTTCATCTAAGGCCTTTTCAAATCCTACATTGCCAGTGATATAGGGTATCCCACTTATAACAAACTCCCCGTGCAGTATTGATTTGAAATCCATGTTGTGGAAGTTGGGGTAGATGCTTGCCATCATTTCAATATAGGATGGGCTTTGTTTGTCTTGGTAGTTAGCATCACACTGATCATGGTTACCGGATATTGCATAGATTTGAACACCCTGCTCCTTGAACTTATTAAACCAGTTGAATACCTCAGATAGAACGTAGTTATCCAAGTGTCTTGGGTTATCAAATAGATCACCCATGAATAGAGCGGGGCACTTATGCTTCATACATAGCTCTAAAATCCTATTCAAGACTAGGGTATGAGAATCAAATCTACTATGGTTTACTGAGTGCCTCTTCCAATCTTCAATTTGAATATCAGAGAAGGCAATGAATGCTACCTTCTTCATGATTTAACTAGGGTGAATTTCCGGTCTTTGTAAAAGTAGTCCTCTGATTCGTCTGAGTAGTGGTAACAAAAACCATTCCGATGGTCCTTCCTTTTCCACCCACAATAGGCACATATATCTTCTCCGCTCATTTAGATAGGCTTTTAAAATGCTTGGTGAATTCTTCTTGCATGAATCTGCTCAACCCATATTTCTGGCAAATCAGTTTGAATGCCTTGAAATCATACTTAGGGTTTGATTCTTTGTAGAAGATTGTTTTGAGGTATTCCTTGTTAGCATTGTAGAATACCCTTAAGTTTATAAGCATGGAGTTCCTTACATAGATTTCCTTCAGCTTCTTCCTATCTATTCCGGGGTAGGTAGCTTCAGACTTAAGGAACTTTGCAATAGACTTATGGGCTTTCAAGAACTCAGGGCCCTTCTTCTTACCTATACCTGGATACCCAGGGATATGATCTGACTTATCCCCGAGTAAAGATAGGTAATCAACTGTCTGAGCTGGGCTATATCCAAAGTACTTCTTGCAGTTCTCTAAGTGTATAACATCATTCTTTGAATCATTCCATACCCATACCCTCTCGTCAGTCAGGAGTTGGTTGAAGTCCTTATCCGATGATACAATGATAACCCGGTTGTAACCTTTCTCTAAGGCCATCTGGGTCATCTTGTAAATCATATCATCAGCTTCGGCTTCTTTGTTAAGGATTTGTTTTATCCCTAGGGCATGGAAGATATTTCGTACCTCCTTTTTCTGGAGTTCAAAGTTCTCCCAATCGATCATACGATCAGAGTGCCTGTCCCCTTTGTATCCGGGTAGTAAAGATTCCCTGATCGCTGATCTCTTACCATCCCAAACTACCATCACCTCGTTGGGTCTGAATCTAAAGATTAACCCACTAACAATGGAGGGCATACCATAGATTATGGATACACTCTCACCCTTCCATGACAGCCTTTTATAGGCATGGAATGATGCATGAAGTTTATTCATGCCATCGATTAGTAGTATGGTTTTATCCTTCTGGCTCATCTTCCTTAGCTTTTCCTTTTACTGGGTATAGATTTTCCTTCAGCGAAGCGATCTTATCTTTCGTGGATGATAAAGTATTGATCCCCGCTTTGTCGATCATAAACTTGCGCATCTTAGGCTTATCAGTTAGCTCCTGTAAGATTGCTTCCTCTCCGTATGCAATCATCTTTTCACCATAGTAATACCTCCCACCCTTAGCCTTCTTCAAAACCCCTTCCTCTATTAGAATTTCAGGTAGGTAATGGTATCTTGAATATCCAGTGTATCCGGTTACTACCTTTGAGAAGTATACCTGAGTTTTTACGGAGTCCTTTGGTGGAGCAAGTTTGTTCTTTACAATGTTAATGTAGATGTTTCTACCTGCCTTCCTTCCTTTGCTTGAATCTTCTACCCAAACTCCCTTGGCATTCTTATAACCTTTGATTTGTTTGGAAGCGGATAGGCTTATTCTTAATGAAGCAGAGAACTTGGTGGAGTCTCCACCTGGAGTTGTCTCTCTAGCTTCAAACATAGAAGCTCCAACCTTATTACGAACTTGATTGATCATGAGTACTGCAACCCCATACTTCTTGTAAAGTTCCATACGGGTTCTATACATCTTGTAGATTGCCTTTGCTCTGTTACCCATCTCTGCTTTGGCTTCCACCATAGATGAGTTAATGTTTGCAGAACAATCTAGGTTAGCAATGGAGTCACATACTAATAGGATAGGCTCATTCTTTATCAGCTTCGATCTGTAGAATAGGATCATGTCCATTGCCCAGTCCGAAAAGCCTTCTATGTCATTGGATTCGTATACCTCACATCGAGCAAGATCAATTCCATTCTTAGCAGCCCATTGTGGATTGAATGATTGCTCGGCATCTCCCCATAGGATTACCCCTCCTAATGCTTGGGTAGTTCTTCCGAAGTCCATGGCTAATAAAGATTTACCAGTGGACTCATATCCGAATAGCTCAGTTACTTTACCGAACTGGATACCCCCTCCAGTCTGCCAGTTCAAGGCAAGGCAAGAGGAAGGTATCCATAAGGTTTTCTCACTGGGTAATAAAATATCAGCTCTTGAACTGTTCGGGTACTTCTTTCTAAGAGCTGAGTCACTCAACAATTTAACTACCATGAGTCGGGTTAGGGTTAGGTTTAAATATCAGAACTTGGCTTCTTCTTTTTCTTTTTGATTACTCCACCTTCACCAAGCTTCTTCTTTTTCTTTTTGATCCCCCCGTCTTCGCCTTCCTCTCTTCCTAAGAAGGTATTCAATTTGGATTTAGTCTCAGCATAGGTGGGTATTTCCTTTCTGATCATGTCCTCAATGTTGATCTGCTTCCTGTACTTGATTGGAGTAGGAGATTTCTGGCAGGTCTTTGTTGAATACTTTGTATCGAACTGAGTCTTACCTTCACGGGTGAATTTGAAGTCATACCCACTCTTTACATCCGTTGGATCACCCCACTCATCTACATCCAAGAAGTTATCAATCACATCCTGATACTGTCCATTGTTCAGCAGCATCAACTTAACCCCGGTAGCATCGTCAACTTGCTTTCCTTTTAAGTCCATGTATTTAATTACTGGTAAAGCAAATCTCTGCTTAGGCTTCATGTCCTTTAGCAGTTGCTTATCATCTTCGGCATTGTCCTTCTGGAGTTTGTTATAGTATTCCATGATTGCACATGGCTCTCCAAAGGTTGCCGGTGATATTACTCCCTTAACGGTATTACCCAGATAGAAGAATACTACCTCTCTTCCTGGTTCTGCTGTCTCTCCCACTGGAAGTGCTCGGCATCTGATTGTGCTGTCAGCTTTTAAGAAGATTAGGTTGTTGTTACCCCCGGCTCTCTCCTTTAGAGACTTCTTTCGTTTGAGGAGCTTCTTTCTGAGTTCTGGATTCATATTTCCCATAGGTTATTTAGTTAATTGTTTTTGTGTTCTTGTCGTGTATTTGCTGATAATGATTGCAATAGGTCTTTCCTTATTGAGAATGAATTCACTGCTACCCCTACATAATCCCTAAGCTCATTCATCTTAGCGATGGTATTCTCCTTTGCAATTACCTGGGGTGATGTAGAAGTTTGGGACTTAGCAGTAGTTATATTTACTCCCCCTGCTGACATAAGCTTATTAACTTTCTGATTGGTTAATATCCTCAATGCCTTCTCTTCCTCTACTACCTGAATAGATAGCTTCTTATGAAGCATTGATAGGAATGCATAAGACCTCACATGGGTTTTGATCTCCCCATTAAGGTTGTCCTCACTTATCCTTAGCTCTTCATCAAGGTTAAACTTGAATACTTGTTTACCGTACTTTACCTCGATATTCATGATGTCAGAGGTTTTTGCATATCCTACCAATTTTTTACTCATATTATAAATAGTTACAAACTAACCTATGATTCTAAAAAATCGATAATGGCGTCCTTCCTTCTTTCTAAATTCCAATAATCCAGTATTAATAACTTAGGCTTATCCCCGGTCTGTCTCTGTAACCAATTAACCCAATGATCAAAGATAGCATCCACTGAAATCTGGTAGAACTTATTAGCTATCCTACTCCCATTGTCCTCTACCAAATCAGGTTGACAGGGTTTTATATAGATTACATGGGTTAGTTTCTGCCAGGTTTCCAATGCTAATTGGATATGCTTACGGGCTATATCATCCCCAAGTTCAGGATGAAAACCTGCCTGAGTCATGAAGTATGTAATGTTATCAGCAGGGCTTCTATCGGTAACAAAATTGTCTTGGTATTGGATGATGTCTGATCTGCGTTTCAAAAGAACCGTTTGAAAGGCATAGGCAAATTCATATTCATCAGCTGACCTTTTGATAACAGATAGATGACCATTACCTGAATGCTTTATACTTTGTTTATCCTCTTCAGTCATTATGTCTGAGGCAGAAGATGAGTAATGGGTTAACCCGTAAGTTTGTTCTACAAATTTAACTAAGGTTGTTTTACCTGCTCCGGATGTTCCGGTGAATGCTACTTTCATATAGATAATAATTTAGTGTAATCCTCGTCCTTGTTATAATCTTTCAATGCTCCCCAGGTTACACCTACTTCCGGGCTCACCTTCATTTGAACTTTATGCATTTTGAAATTGAAATATTTAAGAGTCTCAGGGTCAGAACAAATCTTATTAATTATAGGTACAACCGTATGAATATACTTGGGCTGAACAAAGAATCCTAATGAGTCATGAACTGTATAGGCCTGCTTTAGATATTTGATGTCCTCAGTCCAGATCATGTCCCCTCTCAAAGCCCTCTCCCTGATATTGATTGAAGCGAATTGAGTGAAGTCAGAAGACGCTCCCTGTATTGGTGAGTTGATTGCTTCTCGTATAGCTGCGTTTCTTTTACCCTTGGAGTTGTCCCATATATCCGGTAGCCTTCTCTTCCTACCAAACATATTCATTACATAACCATCTTCCATCAGCCTCTCTTCCTGTTCATCCATCCATTCCTTTATCCTTGGGAATGCCCCAAACCATTCCTGCTTAAACTTAGCAGCTTCCCTTTCAGAAACCCCCATCTGTTCAGCAGTCATCTTATCGCTCTGTAAGTATAGGATTGAAAAGTTCAATACCTTACCTCTCTTCTTTTGTTTCTCCCAAAAGGTATGATCTGGGTGGGTGTCATCGGATAGGATAGCTTTGATCTTATCGTAGTCCTGAAACTTATGGTTGATTTTAGCTCCCGTAGCGACGTGCACATTATAGTTCTTCTGAAAGATTTCAATCATAGCAGTATCATTCGCTAGCTCAGCCACAACTCTTAGCTCTGCTTGACCATAATCCACTTCAACTAATAGATGTCCAGGTGGAGGAATGAACATTCGTTTGATTAAGGATGATGTTATAGTTCTGGGTAGATTCTGTAGGTTAGGATTTCTACTTGATAATCTACCGGTAACTGTTCCATGAATTCTGAACTCTCCATGCAGTGTATACTTCTCACTGGTTAAGTTCCTTCTTATACCCACCATATAGGTAGAGTATAGCTTACTCATTTCTCGGTGATTCAATAAACCTGTTAAGAATCCTGACTTATCCTTCTTCTTTAGTTTGAGTAGGGTTTCTTCTGCAGTGGAGGGTCTATTGGTGGGTTGCTTAGTTTGCTTATCTTTAGTGTATTCGATTACTGGTAGTCTTAATCCACCTGGTGCTACATAAAGAAAGTCTACAACCTGATCGGGTGAATTCAGATTGAAGTCCCCTACTACCTCCTTCTTAGTTAGAAGTTGTCCAGCTATGTACCTACTGATCTTCTCCTGCCTGCTCTTTATTAATCGTTCGGGATTCCTTTTGGTTTTATCCTTCTTAATCTCTTCTATCTCTATTGAGGTTTCCTTAATTAATTTCTTAACCTTTTGTTTAACCCTCCATCTCTGAAAGTTTCTTACCTTGGAATGCTTCATTAACCTCCTAAGATTAACCTCTATCCTTTTACCTTGTGTAACGATCAGCTCATCCAGGTATTCCACGTCAATAGGTAACCCCATCATTTCTGATTCTGCAAGTACTCTAACCTGCATCATGCACATGTTACGGAATAGGTTGTAGAATCCGTTCTTTATAACCTTGGGTTCAAATAATAAAACCAATCGTAGAGTTATATCACAGTCCGTAACACAATAAGGTAGGAGTAAATCCATTGGAATATTCCCCCACCCTTTATATTTTACTACTGCCTTCTTTACCTCGTCCTCATAGTCTGCAAAATCCGGGTAGTATCTCTCTGCCATAGATTTCAAATCATTAGGGGGTACTTCTTCCAGAAGGTATTTCATTAACATACCATCCAGTAGTAGCCCCTGCATAGTATGTCCATATCTTAGGAACCATTTGTATTCAAACTTAAGATTCCAACATACCTTTATAACATTGATATTCTCACAGAGTTCTTTCCCTATGTAATGTAGTATCTGTAGACATTCTTTTGGGCTGAAGGGGCTTTCCTTATGGAATAGAGGAATACCGAAACCTGATCCGGGTTGAAAGCTAATACCTATTAGAGTGGGGGCATCTTCTTTATGGTGGGGCCCGGTAGGGTTCTTATCCTCTCCTATACTGGGGCCCAGGGGTCCAGTGGCTCTTGTTTCAAAGTCAATAGATGCATAGCCCGTTTGTTTGCAGAACTCTACTACCTTTTTAACCTCTTCAAATGTTGTTACCTTTCGGAATCTGGAAAATTTACTCATCGATCTGAACAGTCTTTATTCCGTGTTGTCTTAGTAGTTCTATTGCTTCCGTTCGCCTATATTCTTCAAGGTATAATACCTCTTTAATTCCTGATTGAATAATAGCTTCTGCGCATTTTATGCATGGTGAATGAGTGCAATATAGCACTGCCCCTTCCAAAGCAATACCCTCCTTTGCTGCAGCATAGATCGCATTAGCCTCAGCATGTACTGCTTTATCACATGGAGTATCACCATTACATAGACAAGTACCATCGCTACCGAATGAAGTACTAAGGTTATCTGGTAAGGCTCCGTTGTATCCACTGCTTATTATTCGATTGTCTTGAGTTATTATTGCTCCTACATGGAGCCTTTTGCAAGTACTTCTTTGAGAGATCAACTTAACTATACCGGCATTAAGTTTCTCTCTTGTTATTCTTTCTGTCATGATTTTTGGTTTTTAAGAATTTCTCTTTCATCATAAAATACATGAAGAGAGGTTATGTACATGTTTAATGCCCCGGGCCTTAGGTCTTCCCAAAACTTCTTGCTCTGCTCGGTATCATAATCAGCTACTCCCCCTACCATGATTTGTTTTATATGGAAGAATAACCTACAGGCCATATAAATATCATTCCTCATGTGTCTAAGGGCATCACATGATCGGATGAAGTAATTTATATGCATCATGCCATTACGAATAATGAAATGATAGCCTAATGTACAAGGTACTCTCTGTCCTTCAGCTGCAGCTTTCAAATCTTCTGGAAACCATATCGGTAGGAATGCTTGTCTAGTAGTGGGGTCTCTTCTCAATAAAATCATGGCATCCATAAAGTCCCCGTAATCAAATCTTATACCCTTCATTGATGTTGGAAATTCATTGGGTAAATCCGGGTTAGGCTCTCCCGCAAGTCTAGGCCAGAATCTTTCCATATAAGTATGGCTAAACTTTCCACCGGGTTTAAACTCATCCTCCTTACCGGTTTTAAACCCAGGCCAATTCTTGTATTGCTCACCTGGATTAGCGGGTATACCAGAAATCCTCTCTATAAAATGGTCCTCTGCCCAAGGCAGTTGGGGCTTTACAGATTCGATAAGTGTAGGTATATCGCTACTGATCTGGAATCCTAGATGGTGGTTTAATAACTCCCAGGTATCTCCGGGTGATGGAACACTTTGCCAGGTCTTTTGTGGAATCCTTTGACCGTGAGCATACAATTTATCCTTTGCATATTGGATAGCTAGGTTTGGGTATTGATGTATCATGTTATTTGTATTTGAAGATGATTACTATGGTGGGGAATGGAATAAAATATAACCAATGTTTTCCTTTATCCCAAAAGAAACCTACCCATAGATCATACCATACCCATTTTAATTTCATGCTACCCTTTACCCATATTAAAGGTAAACATAGGGCTGCTATAATTTCGACTACAAAGAATAGGTATAGTAGTATGATCATAAGGTTTTAAGGTAAGCTTTCTGTTGGGTTTTCGATATTACATCGTCTGGAAATTCAATAGTTTTAGGAATCAAAACCATGCTCTTGGCCTTACAAGAAACTACTCCTGATCTTGGTAAGCCATCTTCATTCTTTTGTATCTGCATGATTGATCTACGACTCACTCGGTAGATTACTGAGTCAGGGTCAGGATGATTATAGTATTTATCGAATACATTGAGCACCTTATCCTGCCACCAATGATTCTTTTTACCTGCTCTCCTTTCTTCCAGAATCTTATGTATAGATTTTATGTTATTATACATCACGAATGATTCTGCAGTGATGTAAAAAGATGGAGCGAAGAAGTGCACCTGAGCTTTATTATCTCCATACACATACTCAATAATCCTTTGAACCAATAGGAAATCGAACAGCAATCGTTTGGTTACCTCGGAGGTTCTTATTATAAAGTTAACCACTGGTTCCTCTATGCCTATTCGTTTAGTGAATATCATTGACACTAAACAATCTTTACCTCCCCCGTGGAGGTTAGAGAAGTGGAATGAGTAGTTATAGGATTTAGCTTTCTTATTCTTCCTAGTATTGATTTCCGCTCTTAACATTTCTAAGTATCGGACATCAACGTAGTTATTCACTAGCATGCTCCATTTCTTATAATTATAGCCTAATTTTAATCCGAAGTCAAAGTCTGGATTCATTATGGCCTTATCAATTATAACCATGTTGTTATAGGATATGAATTCGGTACCATATAATCCCCCGCCCATCTTCTCTATTCGATGGGGCTCTAAGAACAGGTACTCATTGATCCCTTGCCAGGCACTTTGGAGGTTCTTAAACCTCATTACATTCATTTCAGTACCCATCTATGATCCGGTTTTGGTTTATAAAGTTCTTCATCTCGTACGACCTATAAATTTGTTTTTCATCTATACCCATGAATACTAAATAGAATATCCATGACTCCCAAGCTTCCATGATTGCAGTTTGGTATTCCTTAGCATGGGTGGATGTATTAGTACTCCTCCAGTATTTATTTTTAAGTCGGTAGGTAATTGCTTTCAAGGCCCGGATAAAATCGTAGGATATAATCTTGGTAGCTGTGTATACCTCCTGTGAGATAAATCTGCCGGGCATAACCAACCCAGTTATCAGGGGTTGGTATGAATTGAATTTGATAGTTGATAGCTCTCTCTGTGCACTTACAAAGTTCTTTGCCATGAATAGGGATTGACCCAGGGGCTCACTTACTGCCTCAACCATAAAGTCTGGGTACTTTGATATGTAGTAATCAGATATATCACTCGGCTCTATTCTGGAGTATAGCATTAGCTCTATAAAGAAATGCATTACATCCGCCAGCTCCTCGTCAAAATCCTTTAGGTTCTCAAGCACTAAGTCCCGAGCCTCATTACTAAAGGTGGGACTACCTATTATCAGCTCATGTCCCCTTGTATTATAGAGCTCTACATTCTTTACGTAGGTTTCATTAGCTTCTATAAGCTCCTGAATCATATCCCCTACTAGGCCTTTTAAGAACCTTTGGTCCTCTATAGTATCGATCTGTAAGTCATCCGGGCTTTTTAACATACCCTTAGCCACATACTGATTTACCAAATTTGATTGGTAACTAAAAATACCCAATAACAATCGGCCTTGATTGTAGGGTTCGAGTTTGAAAAGTTTATCCATAGGTTAAGGTATCTTCTTTCTTTTTAAATTTACCAGAGAATTTAAAGGTTTTAATTAAAAGGTTCTTTGCTTTCTTGTCATCTTGCATTTTGAATTTCTTCAGTAGCTGTTTGGTTATAAATTCTATGCTATAGGATTTACCTTTCTTCATACAACCCATCAAGTACTTCTCAACTAGAATAAAGGTCTCTTCGTTATCTTTAAAGTTACCCTTGGTCTCTTCCTTTGCTCTTACCCCTTTCATCTTGTGCATCATCTTTATTGAACACAACTCAGAGTCTCCACATCGTGAACACTCAGGGGTAGTTATATCGAAATGTAAACCGAAGCAGGGGTCGTCCTCTCCCCCAAATACAGTGATGTCTATCGGTTCAAAGAAATCAATTTGTTTCTTGTCAATCTTATTCCGGGGTTTCCTTTTCTTTTTCTTAGCCATATTAGAACTTTTTATACACTTCCAGTTTTTCCTCTTGGTATTTTTTAAATCTATGTTTTGAATGCCTTAATAAGTATGTACCCTTGTCATAAAAATCATCCAGTATAGTGTACTCCTTTGAAGCATGTTTACGAGTTGCTCTACCCAGAATCTGAAGTACTTGGGCTAATGAATCTCCACCACCGGCACAGATGATAGCTTTCATTAACGGAAAGTTCTTCCCTCTCTTCAATATATAAGAGCCAACCAGAATATCTATCTTACCTTCCTTGAACTGCTTGACTGCTTTCTTACGATGTTCTGCCTCATGATGGACCCAGCTAATTGTAATACCATCGGGCTTAGTTTCTTTTAGAAGCTTGTAAAGATTTCTAACATGTCGGTGGGTCTTAGTGATGATTAGTATAGGTTTTCTTCCCCGATCAATATGATTTAAGGCTCTCCCAATTATCTTTCTGTTCCTTACCTGGTTATCTTCTATACCCAGAGTATACTCTGCTCTGAAATCTCCCGGTACTTTAACATCTACATTACCTTCCCACATGTAAACCTTTACATTAGAACTCCACCCGGCATCTATTAGAGTTCTGTTCTTTATCTCATAGACTACATCACCAAAGATTGATCTTAGCCTTTCGTTCTTCTCTCTTTGTCTTGGGTCTGCCATTGCTGATCCTGATAGTCCTACTCTCACATAGGAGTTATAGGTTCTATTCAATACAGCTCTATATGTTTTGGAGGTTGCTAAGTCGCACTCATCTACTAGTACCACTGGGTATCTTGCAAATCTTCCTTCTACCATTGCAATCCTAGAGTAGGCCGTCTTAACCATTACAATCATAAACGGTTTCCATTCCAGCTTATGTCCTGACGCTAAGATACCCACCTTTCCGGGTAGGAATTGGGGTATCTCTTCTATTGCCTGATCAAGTAGTTCTTTTGATTGTATGAAGAATAGAGTTGGTAAGTTATAGCTTAGATGTATCCCTGCACTGATTAGGGTCTTACCTGCATTAGTAGCTGCCCCTATTATACCTCTTGGAAACTCTGCATCCTCTACCTGGTTATTTGTAATTGATTCTATAGCTTCCTTCTGATAACCCCGGACTTCAAACTTACCTATTCTTTTGGGTATAGTTATCTTATCAACTTCATAGCCCCGTTCATCGATTATATTCACCGGGGACTCTGGGTATAGTTCTCTATAAATCTTTATGAATTGAGGTACCTTACCGGTGTCTATAACCCCTGAGTCAGTTATAAATCTTATGTAACCATCCCATTGTCTACGTCGGAATGCCGGTGAGAAGAATGCCCCCTTTGCCCGGATAGCAAACATCTCATGCTCTCTTATCGCTAGGATTTGTTTGGTTAATCCTACCAACCTGGATTTATTGTTATTAAGGATTATTTTCATACCTGGCAGCTATAGCTTTTAATTTATTTAGTCTATCCAACCCTTCTTTCGTCTGTGAGTTATGTTTCTTTATTGAATTCTGAGCCATCCATCTTATAGCTCTTTCACTTGCCTTCTCATTACTTAACTGAGTTGGGTAAGGAATTGCTGATGCAAAATCCATAGCTTCAAACTGAGCATCTACAAAT
>Ga0164306_10000127_pt1 | contig 27636 bp, 21 predicted proteins | sample Whisoiple_242_MG_FD_110213 | JGI IMG/M metagenome (GOLD analysis project Ga0164306, IMG submission 110213) | Soil microbial communities amended with fresh organic matter from upstate New York, USA - Whitman soil sample_242_MG | ecosystem: Environmental > Terrestrial > Soil > Unclassified >... | reverse complement strand
GTGGGGGCTGTGCCCGGGGTTCTTCCTTCTGCTGCTGCCAGCTACCGCCCCCGAGATACTCGCTCACCGCTTCGTGTGGAGCGCGGTCTTCCTGCTCGGACTGCTCGCCGTCGTGCGGCGGCTCGGTGACCTGCGCAGGCTCAGCGCACGCACCTGGTTCCAGCTGCTGGCGGCGTCGGCGCTCATCGCCATCAACTGGGGCACCTACATCTGGGCCGTCACACACGGCCACGTCGTCGACGCCGCCCTCGGCTACTTCATCAACCCGCTCGTCACGGTGGCCCTCGGCGTGGTCATCTTTCGCGAGCGACTCAACCGATGGCAGCTGATCGCCCTCCTCCTCGCGGTCGCGGCGGTCGCGATCCTGACCGCCGAAGTGGGCGAGGTGCCCTACGTCGCGTTGATCCTTGCCTTCTCGTTCGGGCTGTACGGGCTGATCAAAAAGGTGGTCGACGCCGATCCTCGGGTCGGCGTGGCGGTCGAGACGCTGTGGGCGCTTCCCGTCGCGCTGGGCTACATGATCTGGCTTCAAGTCTCCGAGCAGGCGCACTTCGTCAACTACGGAGTGGGCCACACGGTGCTGCTGTTGCTTGCGGGCCCGGTCACCGCGATTCCACTGCTGCTCTTCGCCGCAGCGGCCCAACGGCTTCCGATGGTGACTCTGGGCCTGCTGTTCTATCTCAACCCGGGCCTGCAGATGGCCTGGGGAGTACTGGTCGGACACGAGCCGATGCCCGTCGGTCGGTGGGTCGGCTTCGCGCTGATCTGGGTTGGGCTGGCGGTGTTCACCGGTGATGCGCTGCTTCGCGCTCGCCGCAACGCACAACGGTCACCGGCAACTGTCGAAGAAAGTGTGCGATTGCCGGGCCCTCACTCCTCCTAGCAGGTGAACACCCCTCACAACGGGCGGTGGCCACCGAAAGGAGCAGAAGATGGGGGCACGCGATGTTTTACGCGGACCGGTCGGTCGAATGTCGATTCGGCAGGACTCGAGTCGTCATAGCCGTGTCAAGGTCACAATCGACGACGAGGAGGACGACAACATGCGCTATTGCCTGTTGATGCACTACCAGGAGGGCCCCGATGTCGGGCTCAGCGAGGAAGACATGGCGCCCGCGATGGCCGCGTTCGGTGCGTACGCCGACGATCTGACGGCAGCAGGCGTGCTGATCACCACCGAAGTGCTCGACTCCGTGGACACCACGACGACGGTGACCGCACGCAACGGCGCGCCGGAGATCCAGGACGGGCCGTTCGCCGACACCAAGGAGAAACTCGGCGGCATCTTCGTCATCGAGGTCGACAACCTCGACGAGGCAATCAAATGGGCCCAGCGCAATCCGGCCAACGGCTGGGGTTCGGTCGAGATCCGTCCGGTGGCGCGGACATACGCCGCCGACCGCGGGTGGTACAACCCGTAGCGGTCCAGCAGCGGGTGGCCGACCTGTTTCGTGATTCCTACGGTCGGCTGCTCGCACTGCTGGCGGCACCCACCCGCGACATCGCCGCAGCAGAGGATGCGTTGGCCGATGCCCTCGAACGCGCGGTTGACCGGTGGCCGAACGACGGCATTCCCGCCAATCCCGAGGCGTGGCTGCTGACCGTCGCCCGCAACCGGATGCGCGACGTGTGGAAGTCGCACGCCTACCGGATGACCGAAGCGCTGGCCGAAAACCAGTCCGAGGCAACCGAATTCAACCACGTATCTGCGATACCCGACCGGCGGCTCGAGCTGATGCTGGTCTGCGCACATCCCGCCATCGCGACCAACATCCGCACGCCGCTGATGCTGCAGACGGTGCTTGGCGTCGACGCGGCCGCCGTCGCCGGGGCCTTCGCGGTCGAACCCGCCGCCATGGCCCAACGCCTGGTGCGAGCCAAGAAGCGCATTCGCGATGCGGGCATTCCGTTCGTGCTGCCCGACCGCGACGACCTGGCCGCACGGCTGCCTGCGGTGCTCGAAGCGGTCTACGGCGCATATGCGATCGACTGGCAGCTGACACCGCAGGCCGCGCCGATCGAGACGCTGTCGGCCGAGGCGCTGCACCTGGCTCTGGTGCTGACCGACCTGCTGCCCGATCAACCGGAAGTGCTGGGGTTGGCCGCGCTGGTCTGCCTTTCGGAGGCCCGCAAGCCCGCCCGCCGCGACCCGCGCGGCCGATTCGTCCCCCTCGACAATCAGGACGTGATGCGTTGGGACGCAACGCTGATCGCCCGCGGTGAAGGGTTGCTACAACGCGCGCACGGCTTCGGTCGGCCAGGCCGGTTCCAGTACGAGGCCGCGATCCAGTCGGCGCACTGCTGCAGGCCGACGAACCCGGAGTCGCTGCGCAAGCTGTACCGCGCCCTTGTGCGGGTGGCGCCGTCGCTGGGCGCCGCGGTCGCGCTGGCAGCGGTCGAGGGACAGATCGACGGCCCGGATGCGGGCTTGCGCGCGCTGGACGCCGTCGCGGACCCGGCGGTCGACCGGTTCCAGCCGGCCTGGTCGACACGGGCCCACCTGCTCGCCGAGGCGGGCCGGCCCGCAGCCGCAGCGCACGCGTACCGGGTCGCGATCGAGCTGACGACGGACCGGGGTGTCGCCGACCACCTGCATGAACAGCTAACTTCGCTATCGCGTTGAGACACGCACCGCGACACGCCCGTGCTCGTCGGTGCACGGCCATACACTGGCGTCCCTATGAACGCTGATCCGTCGACTCCTCGGGCGGGCGTCCCCCGCGAGCGGGAGGTGTCCCCACGTCAGTCGTCCTTCGTGCACCTGCATAACCACACCGAGTACTCGATGCTGGACGGCGCCGCGAAGATCGCAGCCATGCTGGCCGAGGCCCAGCGGCTGGAAATGCCGGCGATTGGCATGACCGACCACGGAAACATGTTCGGCGCCAGCGAGTTCTACAACTTGGCCACCGAGGCCGGGATCAAGCCGATCATCGGCGTTGAGGCCTACATCGCGCCCGGGTCCCGCTTCGACACCCGCCGTGTTCTCTGGGGCGACCCTGGTCAGAAGGGCGACGACGTATCGGGCAGCGGCTCCTACACCCACCTGACAATGGTCGCGGAGAACGCGACAGGTGTGCGCAACCTGTTCAAGCTGTCGTCGCTCGCGTCGTTCGAGGGCCAGCTCGGCAAGTGGTCGAGGATGGACGCCGAGATCATCGCAGAGAACGCCGAGGGCATCATCGCCACCACCGGTTGCCCGTCGGGCGAGGTGCAGACCCGGCTCAGGCTCGGCCACGACCGCGAGGCGCTGGAATCCGCGGCGAAATGGCGGGAGATCTTCGGGCCGGACAACTACTTCCTCGAGCTGATGGACCACGGCCTGTCGATCGAGCGACGGGTTCGCGAGGGGCTGCTGGAGGTCGGTCGCAAGCTCGACATCCCGGCCCTGGCCACCAACGACTGCCACTACGTCACCCGCGACGCCGCGCACAATCACGAGGCGCTGCTGTGTGTGCAGACCGGAAAGACGCTGTCGGACCCCAACCGGTTCAAGTTCGACGGCGACGGCTACTACCTGAAATCTGCCGCCGAGATGCGGTCGCTGTGGGATGACGACATTCCCGGCGCCTGCGACTCGACGCTGCTCATCGCCGAACGCGTGCAGTCCTACGCGGACGTGTGGGCGGCGCGCGACCGGATGCCGATCTTCCCGGTGCCCGATGGGCACGACCAGGCCTCGTGGCTGCGGCACGAGGTGGACGCGGGGCTGAGGCGGCGGTTCCCGGCCGGTGTGCCGCCCGAGTACGTCGACCGCGCCGCCTTCGAGATCGAGGTCATCTGCGGCAAGGGGTTTCCGTCGTACTTCCTGATCGTCGCCGACCTCGTCGGCTACGCGCGGTCGGTGGACATCCGGGTGGGTCCGGGCCGCGGGTCGGCCGCAGGCTCGTTGGTCGCCTACGCGCTGCGGATCACCGACATCGACCCGATCGAGCACGGCCTGCTGTTCGAGCGCTTCCTCAACCCCGAACGCGCATCGATGCCCGATATCGACATCGACTTCGACGACCGCAGGCGCGGTGAGATGGTGCGCTACGCCGCCGACAAGTGGGGCCACGACCGGGTTGCCCAGGTCATCACCTTCGGCACGATCAAGACGAAGGCGGCACTGAAGGATTCGGCCCGAATCCACTACGGTCAACCGGGATTCGCCATCGCGGACCGCATCACCAAGGCGCTGCCGCCGCCCATCATGGCCAAGGACATCCCGCTGTCGGGCATCACCGATCCAGCCCACGCCCGCTATAAGGAAGCCGCAGAGATCCGGGGCCTGATCGACACCGATCCCGACGTCCGCACCATCTACGAAACCGCCCGTGGTCTCGAGGGCCTGATCCGCAACGCGGGCGTGCACGCCTGCGCGGTGATCATGAGCTCCGAGCCGCTGACCGAGGCGATCCCGCTGTGGAAGCGGGCTCAGGACGGCGCCATCATCACCGGCTGGGACTACCCGTCGTGCGAGGCCATCGGCCTGTTGAAGATGGACTTCCTCGGGCTGCGGAACCTGACGATCATCGGTGACGCGCTCGAGAACATCAACGCCAACCGGGGCATCGAGCTGGACCTGGAGTCGCTGCCGCTCGACGACGGTGCAACCTACGAATTGCTCGGCCGCGGAGATACTCTCGGCGTTTTCCAGCTCGACGGTGGCCCGATGCGTGACCTGCTACGCCGCATGCAGCCCACCGGCTTCCAGGATGTCGTCGCCGTGATCGCGCTGTACCGACCCGGCCCGATGGGCATGAACGCCCACAACGACTACGCCGACCGCAAGAACGGCCGCCAGGCCATTCGGCCCATCCACCCGGAGCTTGCCGAGCCGCTCCAGGAGATCCTGTCCGAGACCTACGGCCTGATCGTCTACCAAGAGCAGATCATGCGCATCGCGCAGAAGGTGGCGGGTTACTCGCTCGCCCGAGCAGACATTCTGCGCAAGGCAATGGGCAAGAAGAAGCGCGAGGTGCTCGACAAGGAGTACGAGGGCTTCTCGGAAGGCATGAAGGCCAACGGGTTCTCGGCCGCCGCCATCAAGGCGCTGTGGGACACCGTGCTTCCCTTCGCCGACTACGCGTTCAACAAATCGCACGCGGCCGGCTACGGGCTGGTGTCGTACTGGACGGCGTACCTGAAGGCCAACTATCCCGCCGAATACATGGCCGGCCTGCTGACGTCGGTGGGCGACGACAAGGACAAGGCGGCGGTGTATCTGGCCGACTGCCGCAAGCTGGGCATCACGGTGCTGCCGCCCGATGTCAACGAGTCTGGTCTGAACTTCGCCTCCGTCGGCGAAGACATCCGCTACGGGCTCGGTGCCGTGCGCAATGTCGGCGCCAACGTCGTTGCCTCGCTGATCAATTCTCGTACCGAGAAGGGGAAGTTCATCGACTTCTCCGACTATCTCAACAAGATCGACATCGGTCCGTGCAACAAGAAGGTCACCGAGTCGCTGATCAAGGCGGGCGGGTTCGATTCGCTCGGCCATCCGCGCAAGGGGCTCTTCCTGGTGCACACCGACGCCGTCGACTCGGTGCTCGGCACCAAGAAGGCCGAGGCGATGGGCCAGTTCGACCTGTTCGGCGGGGCCGACACCGCCACCGACGCGGTGTTCACCATCAAGGTTCCCGACGAGGAGTGGGACGACAAGCACAAGCTGGCGTTGGAACGGGAGATGCTCGGCCTATATGTGTCCGGCCACCCGCTCAACGGCGTCGCCCATCTGTTGACGGCCCAGGTGGACACCCAGATCCCGGCGATTCTGAACGGCGAAGTCCCCAACGACGCCCAGGTGCGGGTCGGCGGAATCCTGACCGGGGTGAATCGTCGGGTGAACAAGAACGGGATGCCCTGGGCCTCAGCTCAATTGGAAGACCTCACCGGCGGGGTCGAGGTGATGTTCTTCCCGCACACGTACTCGAGCTACGGCGCTGAGGTGGTCGACGATGCCGTGGTCGTCGTCAGCGCGAAGGTCAGAATCCAGGACGACCGGATCTGCCTGATCGCCAACGACCTTGTGGTGCCAGACTTCTCGAACGCCGCGGTGGACCGTCCCGTCGCGGTGAGCCTGCCGACCCGGCAATGCACCATCGACAAGGTCAATTCCCTCAAGCAGGTGCTTGCGCGTCACCCGGGAACCTCGCAGGTGCATCTGCGGCTGATCAGCGGTGACCGCATCACCACTCTGGAATTGGACCAGGCGCTGCGGGTCACGCCGTCGTCGGCTCTGATGGGTGACCTGAAAGCGTTGCTCGGGCCCGGCTGCCTGGGCTAGAACGCGTAGCGCAGGATTCGCGCCTTGCGGCGCGCCGTCCTGCTCTTGCCGGAGAGTTTGGTCGCCACCCGGATCCAGCCGGGAAAGAGGTCGACTTCCGGGGCATCGGTCAGGCTGGCCTCTTCGACCAGGCTCATTCGCGGATTCCAGGTCTCGGGGTGGTGCGCGTCCTTGAAGCCCGGATAGCCGAACTGACTGCCGACGTCTTTGAACATCTTCTGCGGGTACAGCTTGACCGCCAGGCGGCTGGCCCAGCCGATCCTGCCGTAGTCGTTGAACGCGAGTTCGCCGGCGCCGAAGTGGTCGGTGATGGTCAAGAAGATCGCGATGATCTGCGCCTCCGTCAGAAAGGCGAACAGCCCATCGGCAACCAGCATGGTCGGACGGTCGGCGGGTATCGCGTCGGGCCAGCGCTCGTCGGTCAAAGAGACCGGTACCGAATGCGATTGTGGTGCGGCGGGAAGCACCTGATCGCGCAGCGCGGTGATGCCCGGGAGGTCGACGCTGTACCAGTGCACCGAGGGAGGTGGCGCGACGCGGTAGTAACCGCTGTCCAGCCCGGCGCCGAGATCGACCACAACAGCGTCGGGGTGCGCTGCGACGAACGCTCGTACCCGGTCGTCGAGCATCTTCGCCCGAAGTGCTGTCTGGCACACCACGCTGGTCTGCACCCCGAGGCCGGCGAAGTCGTAGTCGATGTTGCCGACGACGTCGTGTGCCAGCGTGTCGCCCAGTATCGGTCGTGCCCACCGGCTGTCCAGCGCTCGCGCGTATTCGGTGAGAAACGCTGTCTGCTCGATCGGCGACAAATCGGCGGTCGCAATCCCCATGACTGCGAACGTACTCCTGTTTCCTGGCTGAACAATCAGCCCAAAACGTTCACCGCCCTTGAGATTACGAGCGCGGCAGTGGACAGCGCCACCAACGCCTGCACCGTCATCATCGCCTTGGCCCAGCGTGCCAGCGGCATGGTGTCGGTGGGAGAGAACGCCATCACGTTGGTGACGCTGACATAGAGATAGTCGACGAACGTCGGCCGCCAATCCGGTTTGGCCACGTTGGGTGTCGTCATCTGGGGGAACAGGAAATCGGGGTAGGGCCGCTCTCCGATGTGCCTGGCGAACGGGCCGCCGCGGTCGAGCTCCCAGTACCAGACCCCGAACACGATGACGTTCGTCACAAAGATCGCGGCCCCGCTGCCCAGCAACACAGCGGCGTTGTTGCTCACCTCGCCCGAGATGATCCGTACATCGAGCAGTACCGCGCTGGCGGTGTTGTCGAGTGTGATGGCCCCCAGCAGCAGCCATGTCGCGTATCTGCCGAACTGTGTTCGACGGCTCATCACCAGAGGGTTGATCGCCAGCAGGGCAAGGAGTAGCAAGCCCTCCAGTACCAGCAGCGGCCAGCGTGGCATCACTGTGTAGGTCCTCGGAATCGCCACCTGCTGCGCCATCACAGCGAGCACCGCGATGCGCACGGGTATCGCGCTCTCGGGGTCGCCGTGTCGAACCCAACCCGGCACCCGCTTCTCGGCATCGGCCGTCAGCTCCTGGGCGAAGCGGATGAGACGCTCGCGACGTACATCAGATTCCGGTGAACCGTCCATCTGCACAGTGTGATTGCCTAAGTTGGGAATCATGAGCACATCCGAGCGGCCTGGCACACTCTGTGAGGCCTTTCAGCGAACCGCCGCCATCGATCCGGACGCCGTTGCACTGCGAACACCGGGTGGCGCGCAGACGCTGACGTGGCGGCAGTACGCCGATCAGGTCCGTCAGGTTGCGGCCGGGTTGGCAGGTCTCGGCGTGCGGCGCGGCGACACCGTGTCGTTGATGATGGCCAACCGCGTCGAGTTCTACCCGCTCGAGGTGGGCGCACAGCACGTCGGTGCGATCTCGTTCTCCGTCTACAACACGCTGCCCGCAGAGCAATTGGTGTACCTCTTCGACAACGCCGACACCAAGGTCATCATGTGCGAGGCGCAGTACGTGAACCGGATCCGGGCCAGTGGCGCCGACATCGACCACATCGTGTGTCTGGACGGCTCGGCCGACGGAACGCTTTCGGTCGACGACCTCATCGCCGCGGGCGCCGACGACTTCGATTTCGAGGCGTCATGGCGTGCCGTGCAAGACGACGACGTGGCCACGCTCATCTACACCTCGGGAACCACAGGCAATCCCAAGGGCGTCGAGATGACACACGCCAACCTGTTGTTCCAGGCGTACGCGGTCGACGAGGTTCTCGGCGTCCGGTTCGGAGACCGAAGCACATCGTTCCTGCCGACCGCCCACATCGCCGACCGGATGGGCGCCCTGTACCTCCAGGAGGTGTTCGGCACCCAGATCACCACCGTCTCTGATCCGCGGGCGATCGCGGCAGCGCTGCCGGATGTGCGGCCGACGATCTGGGGTGCGGTACCCCGGGTGTGGGAGAAGCTCAAGGCCGCAATCGACTTCGCGGCGGCCAACGAGCCGGACGAGACGAAGCGGACGGGCCTGCAGTGGGGCCTGGCGGTGGCAGCGAAAAAGAGCGCGGCGCTGGTGGCCGGTGAAGCGGTGCCCGACGATGTCGAAGCCGAGTGGGCGCAGGCCGACGAACTGGTGCTGTCGAAGCTGCGCGAAAAGCTGGGCCTGGAGCAGGTCAGGCATGCCGTCTCGGGCGCCGCACCCATCCCGAAGGAGACGCTGGCGTTCTTCCTCGGCCTTGGCATTCCGATCTCCGAGGTATGGGGTATGTCCGAGCTCAGCTGCATCGCCACCGTCGCGCATCCCTCGGAGACGCGGCTGGGCACCGTCGGCAAGTTGGTGCCCGGGATGGAGGGCCGAATAGCCGAGGACGGCGAGTTCCTGGTTCGCGGCCCGCTGGTGATGAAGGGCTATCGAAAGGAACCGAAGAAGACCGCGGAGGCCGTCGACGAGGACGGCTGGCTGCACACCGGCGACGTGATGGAGGCCGACGAGGACGGCTTCCTGAAGATCGTCGACCGCAAGAAGGAGCTGATCATCAACGCAGCGGGCAAGAACATGTCGCCCGCCAACATCGAGAACACCATCAAGGCCGCGTGCCCTCTCGTCGGCGTGGTGCTTGTCGTCGGCGACGCCCGCCCGTACAACACGGCGTTGATCGTCCTCGACGCCGAGTCGGCAGGCCCGTATGCGGCGCAGCACGGTTTGACCGACGATTCGCCGGAGACGCTCGCCGCCCACCCGGACGTGATCTCGGAGATCGCGGCAGGTGTCGCGGGCGGCAACGAGAAACTGTCCAAGGTGGAGCAGATCAAACGGTTTCGGGTGTTGCCGACCTTCTGGGAGCCCGGCGGTGACGAGATCACGCTGACGATGAAGCTCAAACGCAAGCCGATTCACGAAAAGTACGGCGCGGAGATCGAAGAGCTCTATGCGCCCGACATCGCCGACGCCGTGCACGAGCCGAAGGCGACGAGCGCAGTGCAATGACCTCCCGCCATGTCAGCGTCTGGATCGACGCCGCGCCCGAAGTCGCCTACGCCATCGCCGCCGACCCGGAGCAGTTGCCTCGCTGGGCATCCGGGCTCGCGGAGGGCGGCTTGCGGCAAACCGCCGACGGCTGGGTCGCCGATTCGCCGATGGGCGAGGTCATCGTCGAGTTTGCGCCGGCCAACGAGTTCGGGGTGCTCGATCACGTGGTGCGGATGCCGTCGGGGGAGTCGGTGTACAACCCGCTGCGGGTAATTCCCGCCGGGGAGGGTCATCCCGGTTGCGAGGCGGTGTTCACCGTGCGTCGGCGCGCCGGGATGTCCGATGAGGAATTCGAAAGCGATGTGGCGACGGTGGCCGCCGATCTGAACCGGTTGCGAAGGCTGGCAGAGGACTAGCGACGCGTCGCGGCGACCCGCAGACCGAGCCACACGGCCGTGGCCGAGGCGGCTGCGGTGAGGACGGCCGGCGCAGCACTTGCGGTGACGACTCCCACTCCGATGAGCACGACGGCACCGATCACGAGGGCGGCGAGTTTGTACACCGGCCAGGGCACCCCGGCGATCAACACTTCGTCGCGCACCGTCATAGCTTCACGATAGCTCGTAAGCGAAGTTTCGGGCAACCGAAAGACCGGATCAGGGCCGACCGTTTCCGTGTCGGCATAAGCTGCTGGCATGCCACTTTCCGGAGAATATGAACCGAGCACGTCCGACTGGGCCCGCGAGAACGCCGAGAAGTACATGGAGTCCGGGGGCACCGAAGGCACGGAGCTGAAGGGCAAACCGGTCATCCTGCTGACGACCATCGGCGCCAAGAGCGGAAAGGTTCGCAAAACCCCGTTGATGAGGGTTGAGCACAACGGCGAGTACGCGGTGGTGGCGTCCCTTGGCGGAGCGCCCAAGCATCCCGTCTGGTACTTCAACGTCAAGAAGAACCCTCGGGTGGAGTTGCAGGACGGCCCTGTGAACGGCGACTACGTGGCGCGCGAGGTCATCGGCGACGAGAAGGCGACCTGGTGGGAGCGCGCCGTCGAGGCCTGGCCGGACTACGCCGAGTACCAGAAGAAGACCGATCGGCAGATCCCGGTCTTCGTGCTGACCCGGGTGAGCTGAAACTCACTGCCCTCTGCTGAAAATAACTCGTTTTGGTCGGGAATCACCGAGATGTCACCATTGATCGGTGTCCGCTGACCTGAGCCAGAGCGCCCGTACGTCGCCGCCGGTATCCGCGGCCGACATCGATGCGGCCGCTCAACGAATTTCCGACGTGGTCACGCGCACCCCGTTGCAGCTCAGCGAACGGCTTTCGGAAGCCGTCGGCGCGACCGTGTACCTGAAGCGCGAGGACCTCCAGGCGGTCCGCTCGTACAAATTGCGCGGAGCCAACAACCTGCTGCGGCAGCTCTCGGCCGACGAGATTGCCGCGGGCGTGGTGTGCTCGTCGGCGGGCAACCACGCGCAGGGTTTCGCGATGGCATGCCGATCGATGGGCATCCGCGGCCGGGTCTACGTCCCCGCCAAGACGCCGAGGCAGAAACGCGACCGCATCCGCTACCACGGGCGCGAGTTCATCGAGTTGATCGCCGTCGGGAAGACCTACGACGAAGCCGCCGCCGCCGCGCTCGACGACGTCGCGCGCACCGGCGCCACCTTGGTGCCCCCGTATGACGACCCCCGCACGATCGCCGGGCAGGGCACCATCGCCGTCGAACTACTCGATCAACTCGACGGCGAACCGGACCTGGTGATCGTGCCCGTCGGCGGGGGCGGTTGCATTTCGGGCATCACCGCCTATCTCGCAGAACGGGCCACCCGGACTTCGGTGTTGGGCGTCGAGCCCGCAGGCGCGGCGGCGATGATCGCCGCGCTCGCCGAGGGACACCCCGTCACCCTCGAACACGTCGACCAGTTCGTCGACGGCGCCGCGGTCAATCGAGCCGGAGAACTGACCTACGCCACCCTTGCCGCGGCGGGAGACATGGTGTCGCTGACCGCCGTTGACGAGGGCGCGGTGTGCACGGCCATGCTCGACCTGTATCAGAACGAGGGCATCATCGCCGAACCGGCGGGGGCGCTGTCGGTTGCCGCGTTGTTGGAGGCCGAGATCGCTCCGGGATCCACTGTGGTGTGCCTGATCTCGGGCGGCAACAACGATGTGTCGCGATACGGCGAGATCCTCGAGCGGTCGCTGGTGCACCTCGGGCTCAAGCACTACTTCCTGGTTGACTTCCCGCAGGAGCCGGGCGCGCTGCGGCGGTTTTTGGACACCATCCTCGGCCCGGGCGACGACATCACGTTGTTCGAGTACGTCAAACGCAACAACCGGGAAACCGGCGAGGCGCTGGTCGGCGTCGAACTCAGCTCCGCGGCCGACCTCGACGGTCTGCTCGAACGGATGAAGGCGTCGGACATTCACGTCGAGACGCTGGAGCCCGGTTCGCCGGCGTACCGCTATCTTCTCTGACCGGCCCTTCGACCTGAACGACGCATTCATCGTTCGCACGAAAGATGGGCTCTAGCGGAAGGTCCCGCTTGGCGGCGACTTCGGTCAGAAGCGCCGCCCACTGGCGGTCCAAATCCGAGACACCACCGACGCCTGGTCGTGTTATCAGAAGCGCCGCGGTGGTTTCGGGTTCGAACTCATAAAGGATCCAGTGCAGTCGAACCAGGACGTCGTCGACGTAGTCCCGACGAGGAAAGGGCGGCATCGGGATCTGGGTCATGGTCTTGTACAGCCGTCGGTCGCAGGCTATGAAGCCGACCCACAGGAGTCGTTGGCCGAACCCGAGCGGACCCATGAGTGCCCGCCACCGTTGTCGGAGATCGGCGGGCGAATGCACGGGATCGGTGGCGGATTCCAGCGGCGGAATGGGCAGCAATTCGCTGTGAGTCATACACGCATCATGAGCGTCGACACCGACCAGAGGATGTGAGCTATCCACAGCTGCACCCCTGCTGTGGATCAGCGGTTGACACCTCGCGTAATTGCGAAAGAATGCCCGGCCAGTCGCGTGCCTTCGCCATCCACGCTCGGGTCGCCCCATGCCAGGACCACCTCGCCGCTGACTGGGACCACCACGTCGTCGACGTTCAGATTGCATGCGATCGCCAGCGAACCGCGGTGCATGACGATCCAGCGCTGGTCTTCATCGAAGTCGACCGACATGTCGTCCAACCACGGGTCGGCCATGTCGGGATCGGTGTGTCGCAGCGCCAACAGCCCGCGGTAGACGCGCCGCAAACGACCGTGGTCGCCCTCGTCGATCTCGTCCCACTTCAGTTTGGACCGAAGGAACGTCTCGGGGTCCTGCGGATCCGGGATTTCGTCGGCATCCCAACCATGTTCGGCGAATTCCCGCTTGCGACCCTCGGCGGTGGCCCTGGCCAATTCTGGCTCCGGATGCGAGCTGAAGAACTGGAACGGGCTCGACGAACCCCACTCCTCACCCATGAAAAGCATTGCCGTATAGGGCGATCCGAGCGCAAGCGCGGCCTTGACAGCCAGTTGGCCAGTGCTCAGGTTCTGCGAGGGCCGGTCGCCGATGGCGCGGTTGCCCACCTGGTCGTGCGTCAGCGTGTAGGCCAGCAGCCGGGTGGCCGGGATTGTCGCGGTGTCCAGCTCGCGGCCGTGACGCCGATGCCGGAACGATGAGTATGTGCCTGCATGGAAATAGCCGTTCTTGAGTGTCTGCGCCAGCGTCTGTAGCGACCCGAAATCGCCGTAGTAGCCCTGCCGTTCCCCAGACACCGCAGCGTGAATCGCGTGATGGATATCGTCGTCCCACTGCGCGGTCATCCCGTAGCCGCCCTGCTCGAGGGGGGTGATCAGCCGAGGATCGTTCTTGTCGCTCTCGGCTATCAGCGACAGCGGCCGCCCCAACTCCGCTGCCAGCGACTGGGTTTCGCGGGCCAGCTCTTCGAGGATGTGGATCGCCGTCGTGTCCACCAACGCGTGCACGGCGTCGAGTCGTAGGCCGTCGGCGTGGAAGTCGCGCATCCAGCGCAGTGCGCAGTCGATGATGTACCGCCGCACTTCGTCGGCGTCGGCATCGGCGATGTTGATGCCCTCGCCCCACGGGTTGCTGCCGGTCGACAGGTAGGGCCCGAACTTCGGCAGGTAGTTCCCGGACGGGCCGAGGTGATTGAAGACCGCATCGACGAGCACCCCGAGGCCGCGATTGTGGCAGGCGTCAATGAGCCGTACCAAGCCGTCGGGGCCACCGTACGGCTCGTGCACGGCGTACCAGAGCACACCGTCGTAGCCCCAGCCGTGTGTGCCGCCGAATGCGTTGACCGGCATGATCTCGACGAAGTCGACACCCAGATCGACGAGGTAGTCCAACTTTTCGATGGTTGAGTCGAAGGTTTCCCCTGGGGTGAATGTGCCGATGTGCAGTTCATAGATGGCGCCACCCTCGATCGAGCGGCCTTTCCAGTCGGCGTCGCTCCACGCGTGGGGGGTCGGACGCCATAGTTGCGAGCGCTCGTGCACGCCGTCGGGCTGTCGCGCCGACCTGGGGTCCGGCAGGACCTTCGGGTCGTCGTCGAGAACGAAGCCGTATCGGGCGTCGGGTGCGGTGTCGACGTCTGCGCGCCACCAACCGTCGTCGGATCGCGTCATCGGGTACACCGTGCCGTCGACGTCGAGTTGTACCCGCTCGGGTCGTGGCGCCCACACCGCGAACTCAGTCATCGATGCGCTCCAACAGCGCGACGGGCAGCTCGGAGAACAGGTCGGCGGGGGAGACCTGCCCACTGAACCGGCCTGCGCCGAGGCGGTCCTGCCATGTTCCGGCGGGAAGATCCAAAAGCGTTTTATCCCAGCCTGTTTCGGCGAGCCGGATGGAATGCCGGGTCGCCGCGGTTATCACGTCGGATCCGCGGAGGAAGGCCGCCACATGCGCGGAGGCCGAGCCCTGGGCGAGCAGCGGCCGGTAGCGACCGCCGACGAAGGCGGCGGGCTTTTCGCGACGCAGGCGCAGCGCGGCGTTCACCACGCGGAGCTTAGGATCGCCGGCGGCGTCCAGTGCTGCGCGCCTGATCTGATAATTCACCGGCCGTCGATTGTCCGGATCGACCAGGCTGTCGTCCCACAACTCGGTGCCCTGGTAAACATCCGGGACGCCGGGTGCGGTCAGCTGAATGAGCTTCTGGCCGAGGCTGTCGCTGCGGGCGTGCTTGTCGAGCTGCGCCAGCAGCGAGGTCAGCTCGGTGGCCAGCGGCCCGTCGATCAGCTCGTCGATCCAGGCATGCACCTTCTGCTCGAATTCTGCGTCGGGGTCATTCCACGTCGTGTGCACGGCGGCTTCGCGAATCGCTTTGTCCGCGTACCCGTGTAGACGCCCGCGTAGCTCATCGGTGATGGTGCCGTCGACAGGCCAGACGCCGAAGATGTTCTGCCACAGGAACAAGCCGGTCGCCGGGTCCGGCGGTGATAGACGGTGTTCCCATGCGCGGACGTACTGCGCCCACAGCGACGGCACCTGCGACAGCACGCCGATCCGGGCCCGCACGTCCTCACCACGCTTGGTGTCGTGTGTCGTCAACGCCGTCATGGCTGCAGGCCACATGTCGGCGCGTACCTGCGCCCGCTGATGAAATTCGGCGAGGCTCACCCCGAAGCGGTCGGGCTCGCCGCCGACCTCGTTCAGTGAAACCAGTCGTGCGTCACGGTAGAACAGGCAGTCCTCCATCGACTTCGCGGTGGCCGCCCCGCACAACTGCTGAAGGCGGACGGCCGACTCGCCGCCATCGCCCACCGCGGTAGCGACGATGGCGAGCGGTTCGGCCAGATCAGGCCGCGCCCCGACGGTTTCGGCGAGCGCGATGGGCAGCACCAACGACAGGTTCTGATAGTCCGAGCGGTACACGTGTATCCGACTGAGTAGGGCGGCGACTGCGTCACCAAGATCCGAATGGGTCAGGCCGGACTCGGCGGCGATCGCCCGGCAGAGCCGTCCCAACTCGCTCGCGAGGGTGTCCGTGACGGCGCGGACCTTGAGTGTCCGCGCCAGCTCCGGCATTTCGCCGTACGGCGACCCGGTCGAGTCGACGAGTTCGGTGAGCGGGCCCGCGCCTGCGGGATCGATGAACAACCCGCCGGTCTCGCGCAGGGCGTCGTATCCCGTCGTGCCTGCCACGGGCAGGCTCGAATCCAGCGGCTCGTCGACGGCGAGGATCTTCTCGATGACGATCCAGGCGTCCGGTCCGGTGATCTCGCGAAGCCACCTCAAATAGCCTGCGGGATCGGATAATCCATCCGGGTGGTCGATACGAAGGCCGTCCACCAGGCCTTCGTCGAACCAGCGCTTCACCTCGACATGGGTGGCATCGAAGACGGTGCGGTCCTCTTGCCTCAGCCCGGCCAGCGAGGTGATCGAGAAGAACCGGCGGTAGCCGCATACCCCGCTGCGCCAGCCGATGAGGCGGTAATGCTGACGATCGTGCACCTCGCGGCCGGTGCCCGAGCCAGTCCCCGGTGCGATGGGATAACGGAGGTCGCCGAGGCGCAGTACGTCACCGTCCACCACGAGGTCGTCGACATCGCCGTCGGAACCCAGAACCGGCAACACGATTCGGCCGTCGTCCAGCGTCCAGTCGATATCGAAAAATGAGGAGAAGGCCGAGTCGCGACCGTGTTTGAGGACGTCCCACCAATATTTGTTCTGCTCGGGCGAATCGACGCCGAGGTGGTTGGGAACGATATCGACGATCAGACCCATCCCGCGTGACCGTGCCGCCGCCGACAGCCGGGCCAACCCTTCGGCCCCGCCGAGCTCAGCCGACACCGTGGTCGGGTCGGTGACGTCGTAGCCGTGCGTCGAGCCGTGTGTCGCGGTAAGGATCGGAGACAGGTAGAGATGCGAAACCCCGAGATCATCGAGATAGGGCAGGAGATCCTCGGCGTCGGCGAAGGTGAAACCGTCGCCGCGCATCTGGAGTCGATACGTCGACAGAACAGGAAAAGCCATGTGTCAGGCGGTCTTTCGGAGCACTAGTAGCGACCGAGGATGCAGCGAGAGTTTCTCGCCCGCCGCAACCACGACGTCGGTGTCGCCTTGCGGGTCGGCCGTGTCGAATTCGGCGGTCCATTCGCGCGCGTAGGCGAGCTTGGGGGCAACGAAGTCCTGTTCCTGATCGTGCGCGTTGAAGCACAGCAGGAACGAATCGTCGACCACCCGTGCACCGCGCTCATCGGGTGTCGGGATGGCGTCGCCGTTGAGGAACACCGCCACGCATTTGCCGAGGCCGGTACCCCAGTCTTCGGGTGTCATCTCGCTGCCCGCCGGAGTGAGCCACGCGATGTCGCGGGCCTGGTCGCCGGTCCGGATCGGCTTGCCCTCGAAGAACCGACGGCGACGGAATACCGGGTGTTTCCTTCGTAGCTCGGTGACCTTGCGGGTGAACGCCAACTGGTCGGCGTTGGTCTCGCACATCGACCAGTCCATCCAGCTCAGTTCGGAGTCCTGGCAGTAGACGTTGTTGTTGCCCTTCTGGGTGCGACCGATCTCGTCGCCGTGCGACAGCATCGGGGTGCCCTGGGACAACATCAGCGTGCCGACGATGTTGCGCATCTGCTTGCCGCGCAGAGCCAGGATGTCCGGGTCGTTCGTCGGACCCTCGACACCGCAGTTCCACGACCGGTTGTGGCTCTCGCCGTCGCGGTTGTCCTCGCCGTTGGCCTCGTTGTGCTTCTCGTTGTAGGACACCAGGTCGTTGAGCGGGAAGCCGTCATGGCACGTGACGAAGTTGATGCTCGCGCTCGGCCGCCGCCCGGTGGCCTCGTAGAGGTCCGAAGAACCGGTCAGCCGGGAGGCGAATTCGCCGAGGGTCGCGGGCTCTCCCCGCCAGTAGTCGCGCACAGTGTCGCGATACTTCCCGTTCCACTCCGTCCACAAACCTGGAAAATTGCCGACCTGGTAGCCGCCTTCGCCGACGTCCCACGGCTCGGCGATCAGCTTCACCTGGCTGATCACCGGATCTTGCTGGACCAGGTCGAAAAACGCTGAGAGTCGGTCGACCTCGTAGAACTCACGGGCCAGCGCCGAAGCCAGGTCGAAGCGGAAGCCGTCGACGTGCATCTCGATCACCCAGTACCGAAGCGAGTCCATGATCAGCTGCAGGGTGTGGGGATGCCGGGGGTTGAGACTGTTTCCGGTGCCGGTGAAGTCGCGGTACAGCCGCAGATCGTCGTCCATCAGCCGGTAGTAGGCGGCGTTGTCGATGCCGCGGAAGTTGATGGTCGGCCCGAGGTGGTTGCCCTCGGCGGTGTGGTTGTAGACCACGTCGAGTATCACCTCGATGCCCGCCTCGTGGAAGGTCCGCACCATCGTCTTGAATTCGGCGACGGCACCACCGGCGTGCCTGCTGGACGAGTATTGGTAATGCGGTGCCAAGAAGCCGAACGTGTTGTAGCCCCAGTAATTCCGCAGTCCCAGGTCGATCAGTCGGTGATCATGCATGAATTGGTGTACCGGCATCAGTTCGATCGCGGTGACGTTGAGCGACTTGAGGTGCTCGATGACGGCGGGGTGCGCCAAGCCCGCGTAGGTGCCGCGCTGTTCCTCGGGAATGGCGGGATGGGTCTGGGTGAGCCCCTTGACGTGCGCCTCGTAGATGACGGTCTCGTGGTAGGGCGTGCGAGGGGCGCGATCGGACGCCCAGTCGAAGTACGGGTTGATGACGACGCTGGTCATGGTGTGGCCGAGCGAGTCGATCTCCGGCGGCGTGCCGCCTGATGCGAGATCATCAGCCTTGAGGTCATAGGAGTACAGCGCCTGGGTGAACTCGAAGTCGCCGTGGAACGACTTCCCGTACGGGTCGAGCAGCAGCTTGCTCGCGTCGCATCGATGGCCTGCGGCAGGATCCCACGGCCCATGAACCCGGAAGCCGTAGCGCTGTCCCGGTGTCACCACCGGCAGGTAGGCGTGCCAGACGTAGCCGTCCACCTCGTCGAGGTCGATCCGCTCCTCGGTGCCGTCCTTGGCGATCAGGCACAGCTCGACCTTTTCGGCGACCTCGGAAAACAGCGAGAAATTGGTGCCCGCGCCGTCGTAGGTGGCGCCGAGCGGATACGGACTGCCTGGCCACACCGTCGTCGAAGACATCATCCGACCTTATCGGCGCCGTAGGTCCGGTGCGCGGCAGTCACCACCAGTGGGTGGCGGCCCCGATCTGGCGGCCCAGCTCATCGGACATCGTGCGCATGTAGGTCTTCGAGATGTGGTGGGAATCGTGGTAGATCAGCACGTTTCCCTCCACTGCGCGACATACGTCCCTGCGGCACACCGCATCGCTGAGATCCAGCGGCTTCAGCAACGGGAACCGATCCACCCAGACCAAGGTGGGATTAGTCGTGGCGAGCACGTCGGAGCGTCTGATCCCGCACGAGATGCCGTTGCCGCCGTCGGCCAGGCAGTCGGCAGGAAAGAACGGCTGGCTCTTCCGCACCAGCCACGGCGTATCGCGCATCGCCAGGATCGGAATATTGTTGTCCGACAACGTTTGCCAAATCCCAACATAGGTGCCCGGCATCACGTCGCCGGGTTTGATGTTCCACGGCCGGGTGGCGGTGGTGAACACGTAATCGGGATGGTCGGCGACGATCTTCTTCATCACCGCCTCGTTCCAGGTGTGGCATTTGGGGTACGGCCGGTTGTCACCCATCACCAGCGGGACGTCCTCGGTGGTCAGCGGGCAGCCCATCTTCAGGTAGGTCGTCACCTTGAAGTGGCGCTTCTTGCCCAACAGGTCGAGCGCGGTGATCCAATGCTCGGCGTGTGAGCCGCCTGCCAGCGCGATGGTGTGAGTTGCCGACTGGTCGCCGTAGCTGCATGTGATGACCTCGACGCTGTCGAAGTCGCTGATGCATCCGTCCTGGGTGGTTTCGGGCAGATCCTCCTTGGCCTCGAGCACCGTCGGCCGCATCGGCGCATCCGGGACCGGCGCGTTGTCGAGCAGCGCGTGCGCTCCGGGGTAGTCGAGGGATTCCAGGGTGCCGAGGCCCTCGGCGTTCGCCCGCTGGACGATGATGTGCTCGCGCCACGTGAACGAGGTCGCGGTGAGCGCCACCCCCAGGGCGGCCACGATCGAGCCCAGCACGATCGTCGGCCTGCGCAGTCGGGTACGAAGCGGAATCTTCACCGACGGACCGACGGCGGCGCCCGCGGACCGGTAGCGCAGCGGGTTTTCGACGTATTTGGTGGTCAGGTACGCAAGCAGTACCGACACCAGCAGCACGCCCGCGCCGTCGGCGAAGCCGGCGTGCTGGCGGTCCGAGTACACCAGCCAGAAAATCAGCAGGGGCCAGTGCCAGAGGTAGAGCGAGTAGGCGATCGACCCGAGCCACACGAACGACTTGGCGGCCAGCAGCCGGTTGGGTAAGGGCAGCTTGCCGCCGGTGTGCGGATCGGCAAGCCGGTTGGCGCCGGTGAGGATGAACAGCATGGTGGCGCCGACGGGCACGAGCGCCCACGGGCCGGGAAACTGCTTGACCCCGTCGATCAGCGCACCGCAGGACAGAATCGCGGCCAATGCGACCACCGCGACCGTCGACCGCAGCCACATGGGCCAGCGGATGTATCCGACGAGCGCGCCGACCAGAGCGCCGAGCAGCAGTTCCCACCCTCGCGCGAAGCTGTTGTAGTACGCCGTCGACTGGTCGGCGTTATGAGCAAATACTGCGTACACGAACGATGCGATGGTCAGTGCGCTGAGCAGCACGACAAGTGCTGCTCGCATGTGCGCCATGAAGAGCTTGCGGAACAGCAGGGCGAACAGGAAAACCAACGCGAGAAAGCTTATGTAGAACTGGCCTTGGACCGACATCGACCAGATGTGCTGAAGCGGGCTGACGGCTTCGCCGGCGCGCAGATAGTCCGCAGCGGTGTTCGCCAGCTCCCAGTTCTGGAAATAGCCGAGGCTTGCCAGGCTCTGGTCAGCAAACGTTTCCCAGCGTGTTTCCGGTTGAATGAGAATCGTCAGGACGGCCGATGCGGCGAGCACCACGACAAGGGCGGGCAGCAACCGGCGGACCAACCGGGTGACTTCTGGGACGGCCCACAGCGACGCACCGGGTGTCAGCGCGGTGCGCAGCAGCCGGCCGCCGAAGAAGAAGCCCGAGAGTGCGAGAAACACGTCGACACCGCCCGATACCCGGCCGAACCAGACGTGGAACACCGCAACCAGGGCAATTGCGACTCCACGCAGGCCGTCGAGGTCGTGACGGTAGAAGCCGGACTTGCGGTCGGCCGCCGACGCCCTCGTGCCGGGGACGCCCGCGGTAACCAGCGCCGGACGGGGAGGGGCGAGGGTCATCATGGTCGCGGGATAATCTACCGAAGATCGCTGTGCGTCTCATGTTGCGCGTGCCGCCGTTAGGCTGGTTTTCCATGCCCGCGTTGAACCCCGCTGAAATCAGCGCGATCGACGCCGCCCACGTCTGGCATCCCTACAGCGCCATCGGCACCGATGCCATGCCGCCCGTCGTGGCTGTCGGAGCCAGCGGCGCGTCGCTCACCTTGGTCGTCAACGGCAAGCATGTCGAGGTGCTGGACGCGATGAGCTCGTGGTGGACCGCCATCCACGGCCACGGCCACCCGGCGCTGGACTACGCGATCGCTTCCCAGCTGGCCAGGATGAACCACGTCATGTTCGGCGGGCTCACACACGAACCCGCCGCGCGCCTCGCTCAGCTGCTCGTCGACATCACGCCCGAGGGACTGGACACCGTCTTCTTCAGCGATTCGGGCTCCGTCTCGGTCGAGGTCGCCGTGAAGATGGCCCTGCAGTATTGGCGCAGCCAGGGCCGCGGCAAGAAGCAGCGGCTGATGACATGGCGGGGCGGCTATCACGGCGACACCTTCACGCCGATGAGCGTGTGCGACCCCGACGGCGGCATGCACTCCCTGTGGACCGACATCCTGGCGCGTCAGATCTTCGCACCACAGGTGCCCACCGCGTACGACCCGGCATACTGCGCCGCCTTCGAGGCTCAGCTGGCCGAGCACGCCGACGAACTGGCCGCGGTCATCGTCGAGCCCCTCGTGCAGGGTGCGGGCGGCATGCGGTTCCACGACCCGCGCTACCTGAGCGACCTTCGGGATTTCTGTGACCGGCACGCGGTGCTGCTGATCTTCGACGAAATCGCCACCGGCTTCGGCCGCACCGGCACGTTGTTCGCTGCCGAGCAGGCAGGGGTCAGCCCCGACATCATGTGCGTCGGGAAGGCGCTCACCGGCGGCTACATCACCCTTGCCGCCACCCTGTGCTCGACGCACATCGCCCGCACAATCAGCGACAACGCACCAGGAGCGCTCATGCACGGCCCGACGTTCATGGCCAACGCACTTGCGTGCTCGGTGGCCGTGGCGTCGGTCGAACTCCTACTCGGCCAGGATTGGCGGGCCCGGGTTGCCGAGATCGAAGCGGGCCTGCGCGAGGGTCTCGAGCCGGCGAGGTCCCTTCCCGGCGTCGCGGACGTCCGGGTCCTCGGCGCCATCGGGGTCGTCGAAATGGCGGAACCGGTCGACATGCCGGTGGCCACTGCGGCGGCACTGGAGAGCGGGATCTGGCTGCGGCCGTTTCGCAACCTCGTCTACGCCATGCCGCCCTACATCTGCCCGCCCGCGGAGATCGCGCGGATCACCTCCGCGATGGTCGGCGTGGCCCGTGCACTAACCTGAACGGTGTTCAATTGTCGGCACTGCCGACATGGTCGACTGTCGGCGTGAGGAGCATCGTGACGCGGGTGGAGCTTTCCCCGCTGGCCTGGCTCGACGACGTCGAGCGCCGGCGGCGCGCGGCCGGGCTGCGCCGGGCGCTGAGGGCCAGGCCACCGGTCGGCGCCGAACTCGACCTCGCCTCCAACGACTATCTGGGCCTGTCACAGCATCCCGACGTGATCGACGGCGGCGTGGCCGCCCTGCGCACCTGGGGTGCCGGGTCGTCGGGGTCGCGGCTGGTCACCGGGAACACCGAACTGCACGAAGCGTTCGAGGGCGCGTTGGCCCGTTTCGTCGGCGCCGAGTCGGCGCTGGTGTTCTCCTCCGGCTACACCGCCAATCTCGGTGCCGTGGTCGCACTGTCGGGGCCGGGTTCGCTTCTGGTGTCCGACGCACTCACCCACGCGTCACTGGTCGACGCCTGCCGCCTCTCGAGGGCGCGGGTGGCGGTGACGCCGCATCGAGACGTGGCCGCGGTGGAGCAGGCGCTGTCGTCCCGCGTCGAGGACCGGGCGGTGGTGATCACTGACTCGGTCTTCAGCGCCGACGGCGATCTCGCCCCGCTGCGACGGCTTCACGATGCGTGCCGCCGCCATGGCGCGCTGCTGATCGTCGACGAGGCGCACGGGCTCGGCGTGCGGGGGACCGGCGGACGGGGTCTGCTCGAGGAGGTCGGGCTTGCGGGCGCGCCCGATGTCGTGATGACCGTGACGATGTCCAAGGCGCTCGGCAGCCAGGGCGGCGCGGTGCTCGGGCCCGCAGCTGTGCGTGACCATCTGATCGACGCGGCGCGGCCCTTCATCTTCGACACCGGGCTGGCGCCTGCGGCTGTCGGCTCGGCGTGGGCTGCGCTGCGAGTGCTGATCGCCGAGCCGTGGCGGGCGGAGGACGTACTGCGGTACGCCGCCGAGCTGGCCGCGGTGTGCGACGTGCCCGACAGACCCGAATCCGCGGTGGTATCAGTCATTTTGGGTGCACCCGAGGTGGCCTTGGCCGCCGCGACGGCATGCCTCGACCGGGGTGTGCGGGTGGGCTGCTTCCGCCCCCCGACCGTGCCCGCGGGCACGTCACGGCTCCGGCTGACGGCGCGGGCGTCGTTGTCCGAGGACGAGTTGACCCTGGCGCGCAAAGTGCTCACGGAAGTGCTGTCGACGGGTTGAGCGTTCTCGTCGTCACGGGGACCGACACCGGCGTCGGCAAGACGGTGGCCACCGCGGCGCTGGCGTGTCACGCGCGATTGGCAGGAATCGACGTAGCGGTGTGCAAGCCGGTGCAAACCGGGTCAGCCGACGGTGACGACGACCTCGCCGAGATCGGCCGGCTGTCCGACGTCACCGACTTGCACGGCCTCGCACGGCTTCCCGAACCACTGGCGCCTGCCGCGGCCGCGCATCGCGCGGGAGTGCGGTTGCCGACCCGTGCGGAGTTGGCCTCGATGGTCGTCGAGGTGGACCGGCCGGGACGGTTGACCCTGGTCGAGGGCGCCGGGGGGTTGCTCGTCGAGATCGGTGACGGCGGGGTGACTGTTCGGGACCTTGCCGTCGATATCGGTGCCCAGGTACTGATCGTCGTCAGAGCGGGCTTGGGTACGTTGAACCACGCCGCCTTGACGCTGGAAGCGCTTGCCTCACAACGTGTTCGGAACGCCGGTTTGGTGATTGGTGCGTGGCCGCAGGTTCCCGGCGTCGTCGAGACCGGCAACCGCGAGGTGCTGTCGGCGATGGCACCGCTGCGTGCCGTGTTGCCTGCAGGCGCGGGTGCGCTTGGGTCCGCCCAGTTCGAGTCGATGAGCTCGGTGGCGTTCGATCCGCAGTGGGTGAAGAGCTTGGCGGTCTGACATGGTGCACTCCGTCGAACTGCTCTTCGACACCGAGACCGACGCCGAGGTGCGTCAGCTCTGGTCGGAGCTGACCGATGCCGGCGTACGCAGCCTGGCCAGTTCGACGTCGCCCAGCAACCGGCCGCACGTCACCCTGTCTGTCGCCGAGGACATGGACGACGCCGTCAACGACCCGCTGCGTCGTCTGCTGCACCGAATGCCGTTCTCCTGCACGATCGGTGCCCCGATGCTGTTCGGCCGCGGGCCGTTCACGCTTGTGCGCCTGCTGATCCCATCCGCCGAACTGCTGGCGCTTCAGGCCGACGTGCACGAGGTGTGCCTACCGCACATGTCGCTGGCAGGTCCGTTGCCGCATGCGGAACCCGGCCACTGGACACCTCATGTCACGCTCGCGCGGCGTGTCGCACAAGACAAGCTGGCCGATGCACTCGCGCCGCGCCGCATGACACGGGACATGCGGGCCACGGCGGTGGGGCTTCGACACTGGGACGGCAACAAGCGGGTGGAGTACCCGATCGAGCCTTGAGATCGACGGCAAAAAGTGCAGAGGTTGCTTGGTGCGCCGGCGACCGTCGTACTCTCCGCTTGGGAGGCCCATTGCTGCGGCAGCGATGGCGATCCCCGTCGCCGCAGCGGATCCGCAGGATTGCGGCGTGTTGTGGGGGGACTACTGCTACACCGGAGACCGACAGAAGGTGCCACCGGCCGCTCCATCCATACGTGGAACGAGGGGCTCGGCAGCTTGACCGCTCACATCACCGCCCACAGCGGAGTGGCATCGCAGTGCACATACGCGTCTGATCTCGTCAACCGCAGCTTCTCGTTGCCGGCCAACGGCAGCTTCGATGTGGTTATCGCTCCGGCGGTTCCGGCATTCCGGAGCTGGGATGTGAGCGTCTCCTGTGACAACGGGGCAGTCGCCAACACGTCGAAGTTCTACTAGCGATTTACGCCAAGTTGCTTCGCCGCAACACTTTTCGGCACACACATGCGCCATGCGTCGATGACGATCTCGCGGAGCTCGACCAGATCGATCGCGTCGAGCCGGACGTGCACCCAGTTGTATCGCATGTCTGTCTGCCTGGGCAGCATGAACTTGTCGGGCTCCGAGGCGATCAGTCCGTCGCGCTCCTCTTTCGGAAAGGCGAAACCCATCACCGTCTCGTCGCGGGAAAAGGCAAGATACACGATCTGCCCGATGCGAAACTTGATCCGGTCGCGCACCACGACCTCGTAGGACCGGGGCAGAGGTGCCACGATTCGGCGCACATCGTCGACGCTCACCATGGCCGCGACGTTAGTCGGGTACCCCGACAATCGGCCGCCGTGCGGCGATGCCGTCGACCAGAAGCGCGAGCCCGAAGCCGAACCGTTCGCCCGCGTCGTCCGTGAGTGTCGATTGGTCGTCGGGCAGGTCTGCGCCCGCGGCGTCCCACTGCAGCCGGGACTGCTCGTCGGCGGTGAAGCCCAGCACGTAGTAGATGACCGTGCGGGCAGCGAGTTCGGCGTGTATCGCCTTCACGCCCACGTCGGCTGCGGCGTCGGCGAGGTCAGCGACGATCCGCCTCATCGCCTGCGATTGACCTGCCGCGAAGCTCGCCGAAACCAGCTCGGCGCCGTCGGTGTGCGACAGCAGGGCGTCGCGCAGCCGGCCGCAGACCCCGGCGATCCGTTCCTGCCAGTCCCCTGAGACATCGCCGACGGGCTCGAGGATCCGGTCGGCGATGGCACCCAGAAGCTGCTGCTTGTTGGCGAAATGCCAGTACAGCGCGCCGGGCGAGACATTGAGCTCACGGCCGAGCCTGCGCATCGTCAGGTCGGCGATCCCGTAGTTGTCCAGGATCGCCGTCGCTGCTTCGACCACGTCGCGTTTGTGCAGCTGCACCCGGCTACCATAACCTGAACGCTGTTCAAGTATGAGGAAGGTGCATTCGTTTGACCGACATCCTGACCGAGGCCCGCGAGCAGGTGCTCGAACGAGGTGAGGGCCTGACGCAGGACCAGGTGCTGACCGTGCTGCAACTGCCCGATGATCGGCTCGATGAACTGCTCGCCCTCGCCCACGACGTGCGGATGCGGTGGTGCGGCCCTGAAGTCGAGGTCGAGGGCATCATCAGCCTCAAGACCGGCGGCTGCCCTGAGGACTGCCATTTCTGTTCGCAGTCAGGGCTTTTCGCCTCGCCGGTGCGCAGCGCGTGGCTCGATATCCCGAGCCTGGTGGAAGCCGCCAAGCAGACGGCCAAGTCCGGGGCGACCGAGTTCTGCATCGTGGCAGCCGTACGCGGCCCAGACGAGCGGCTGTTGGCCCAGGTCGCCGCGGGCATCGAGGCGATCCGCAACGAGGTGGACATCCAGATCGCCTGCTCGTTGGGCATGCTGACCCAGGCGCAGGTCGAGCGGCTGTCGGAGATGGGCGTGCACCGGTACAACCACAACCTGGAGACGGCCAAGTCCTACTTCCCCGAGGTGGTCACCACCCACACCTGGGACGAGCGCTGGGACACGCTGTCGATGGTCCGCGATGCAGGCATGGAGGTCTGCTGCGGCGGCATCCTCGGCATGGGCGAGACGCTCGAGCAACGCGCCGAGTTCGCGGCCAACCTGGCCGAGCTCGACCCGCACGAGGTTCCGCTGAACTTCCTCAACCCGCGCCCCGGCACCCCGTTCGGCGATCTGGACGTGCTGCCCGCGGCGGAGGCGCTGAAGGCCGTCGCGGCTTTCCGGCTGGCGTTGCCGCGCACCATGCTGCGGTTCGCGGGTGGTCGCGAGATCACGCTCGGCGACCTCGGCGCCAAGCAGGGCATCCTCGGCGGCATCAACGCGGTCATCGTGGGCAACTACCTGACCACGCTCGGCCGCCCGGCCGAGGCCGACCTCGAGCTGCTCGACGATCTTGCGATGCCGATCAAGGCGCTCAACGCCACGATCTAGCCGTGGTTTGTCTGATGGGGACCGTCAAGTTCAACGTCTACACTGGCGAGCCCGCAGGCGGCGCCGTGCCTACTGCGGCCCGACTCGGGCTCGAGCCACCACGCTTCTGCGCGGAGTGCGGGAGGCGGATGGTCGTCCAAGTGCGTCCGGACGGCTGGTCGGCGAAGTGCTCGCGGCACGGCACACAGGACTCGAAGGATCTTGACAAGCGATGAATGAGGTTGCACCACCGCGTATTTCACGTCGTCGCGCCGCCGCGACGGTAATTGTCGGGTTGGCCTTGACCGGCGCCGTGATCGGTGCGCTGTGGGCGTGGATCGCACCACCGATCCACGGCGTCATCGCGCTGACCAAGAGCGGTGACCGAGTGCATGCCGCACTGGGCAACGAACCGGACAACTTCTTCGTCGCGGCT
>Ga0164306_10000126_pt1 | contig 27702 bp, 24 predicted proteins | sample Whisoiple_242_MG_FD_110213 | JGI IMG/M metagenome (GOLD analysis project Ga0164306, IMG submission 110213) | Soil microbial communities amended with fresh organic matter from upstate New York, USA - Whitman soil sample_242_MG | ecosystem: Environmental > Terrestrial > Soil > Unclassified >... | reverse complement strand
CGGGAGGTGATGTGGAGGGTGAAGACGGCATGCATCGGTGCAGCGGGCCTTGGTGAACTGCAGCAAACCGATTCGAAAATGCTGACAGAATCGGTGCCCGACTGGGGAAATCTCCTGCAGCGGTTCCGCGACGATGTCGACCGGCCGGTTCTGCTGGGTCAGGAACAGGCGGATCGGATCGCAGCGGCGGAACCGGCCGCAGTCCAGGCGGTTATCCGTGCCGCAGATCGGCTGTGCACGGGTGAGCGCTCGTACTTCGGCTACCCGAGCACGAACATCGGCACACTCGTCGACTGGAGCTATGACCCGCTTGGCGATTATCGGTGGCCCGCGATCGCAAGCCGCAGAATCGACCATCGGGTTGCCGGCAGCGACCCGAAATGGATCTGGGAACTCAATCGCTTGCAACACCTGCCGGTGCTAGCGCAGGCCTGGCTGTTCACCGGCGAATCGCGCTACGCGGATCTGGCGTTAGAACACCTTGATTCATGGATTGTCCAGAACCCGGTCGGACAGGGGATCGCGTGGCGGGGCGCGTTCGAGGCGGGCATCAGAGCGATATCGATAGCCGTTGCGCTGCAGGGCCTGAAAGGGTCTCCGGCGCTGACCGACCAACGATTCCGCCGGGCCGTGCGGGTCCTTGACGCCAGCGCGCGCTATTGCTGGCTGGGGCGTTCACGATTCAGTTCTGCCAACAACCATCTGGTCGGTGAACTCGCCGGCCTGGTGGTTGTGCATCTTCTCTTTCCCGAACTGGTGGCGCCCGCATCATGGTCGGCCCGCGCCATCGACATGCTTGCGGAGGAGGCCGACCGGCAGATCCTGCCCGACGGCGCAGGCGCCGAGCAGTCGATCTCCTACCAGATCTTCACCGCGGAGCTGTTTGCGATCGTCGCCGTGCTGTCGCGGTTACGCGGCGACGACGCCCCGACCCGGCTGACTGCTGCACTCGACCGCAGCTCGCGGTATCTAACCTCGCTCGTCGGGAACGACGACCCGGATCCTCGCTACGGCGATGACGACGACGGTTTCGCGCTGCGGCTCGGGGCCCAACCGAAACGTACGGTGCGCGAACACCTCGGAATCGCAGCAGCGGCAGGCGCCAAGGCGGGAATCAAAGCCCACCACACGATGGAGGCCGCGTGGTACGCCTCCGCGCTGAGCAAGGCCCCCGACCATTCGCGCGAAGTCGCGGCACCCGAAGTCGAGGCAGGCGTCTATGCCCGGGACGGGGGGCTGGTCGTCCTTCGATCCGGTCGGCGCCGTCTCACCATGGACATCGGCCCTCTGGGCTACCTGTCGATCGCCGCGCACGGGCACGCCGACGCGCTCGCCGTGACCCTCAGCTCGGAGGGCCGGGACCTCATCGTCGATCCGGGTACAGCGAGCTATTACGGAAATCCGGCCTGGCGAGCCGCGCACCGCAGCACCCGGGCCCATCCCACGGTGTGTGTCGACGGGTTGGACCAGTCGGTCATCGCCGGCCCGTTCCTCTGGAGCAGGCATGCCGACGTCAAAGTGCGCTCTGTGGATCTCGACCGCGGCATCGTCGATGCCGAGCACCATGGGTACGTTCGCCTCGACGATCCGGTCGTCCACCGGCGGTGGCTGATAGCACCGCACGGTCTCGCGACGGTCGTGGTAGTCGATCTGATCGACGGACGGGCCGAACACGATGTGGTGGTGTCATGGCCATTGCATCCCGATCTCGACGTGGCACCAACCGGCGATGGGCACCTGGTCACGATCGACGACGAGCCTGTCCTTCAGCTCTGTCACGCCGCCACCGCGCCGATCGAATTGCAACGCGTGAAGGGCGATACCGAGACACACCTCGGCTGGTTTTCCGATCGTCTGGAATCCAGGACCCCGGCGTGGCTGGTGGGGGCGAGGTGCAAAGTCCCGGGTCCGGTGGCCGTGCTCACGCTCATGCAGACAGTCGAAGCCGGGTCGATTACGGATGCGGGGATATCAATGGATGACGCGAGGGCGGTCGTCACCTGGTCGGAAAATGGGGTCGGACGCGGGTTGACGATCGACCGCGTCATGTCCGGCGCCATTGTGAGAGGCCCATTTTCGCGACCTGAAACGGTGGTGAGCGGCTCGTGAGTAATCAGCAGATGGCTGTCAGCGTCTTCGGGCTCGGTTACGTCGGCTGTGTGTCCGCGGCGTGTCTGGCGGCGCGCGGACACCGGGTCGTCGGGGTTGACGTGAATCGCCAGAAGCTCGACGATCTTGCCAACGGCAGGGCGCCGGTCGTCGAAGAGCGGATCGGCGAACTCACCGCGGAAGTCGTCGCAGCGGGCAATCTCACGGTGACCGAAGACGCGTATGCCGCCGTGATGGATACCGACATTTCGTTGGTGTGTGTCGGCACGCCGTCGGGTGCAGGCGGAGGTTTGGCGACCAATTACCTCGAACAGGTGACGGCCGAGATCGGCGCGGCACTCGCCGACGTGACCGGCTGGCACGTTGTCGTCTACCGCAGCACCATGGTGCCCGGGACCTGCGAGGACCTGTTGGTTCCGCTTCTCGAGCAGAAATCCGGTAAGCGGGCCGGGGTGGATTTCGGCGTTTGTCTGAATCCCGAGTTCCTCCGCGAGGGCACGAGTGTCCGCGACTTCTTCGACCCACCCAAGACCGTGGTGGGAGAAAGTGATCCACGCAGCGGGGAGACGGTGCTGGGACTGTACGAGGGCCTTCCCGGACCTCGCTTCCGGGTGCCGATCACGGTCGCAGAGATGACGAAATACGTCGACAACAGCTTCCATGCGCTCAAAGTCGGTTTTGCGAATGAGGTCGGCGCCATCTGCGCGGGCCTCGGGCTTGACTCGCACGCCGTGATGGACGTCTTTCTGGCTGACACCAAGCTGAACATCAGTCCTGCCTACCTTCGGCCGGGGTTTGCGTTCGGAGGCTCGTGTCTGCCCAAGGATGTCAGGGCGCTGACCCATACCGCACGTCGCAACGACGTCGACGTGCCGCTGCTGGCAAACCTGTTGATGTCCAACGAGGTTCATTTGCGGCGTGCCATCGATATGGTCGTCGCCGACGGCCGAAGGAAGGTCGGGATCTTCGGGCTGTCGTTCAAGCCGGGCACCGATGATCTACGGGAGAGCCCAATGGTGGAACTCGCAGAGCGCCTCATCGGCAAGGGATTCGACGTCAAAATCCATGACGCGAACGTGGCACTGTCACGGCTGGTAGGCGCGAATCGCGCCTACATCGGCGAACGGTTGCCCCATATCGGTGAGGTCCTGGTCGACGACATCGACGAGGTGCTCGAGCACGGCGAGGTGCTGATCGCAGGCTCGCGCGTTGCAGAGGTCGCCGACGCGATCGCCAGGAGAGAGTCGCACCAGCTCGTCATCGACCTGGTGCGGCTGCCGGATGCAGAGCAGCTGAGGGGAACCGCGAACTACCGAGGCATCGGCTGGTAATCCGATGCCGCAACCACTGTTCAGTATTCTCACAACCGCTTATCGCACAGAGGATTACGTGGCGCAGACGATCGAGTCCGTGCTGGCGCAAACCTTCGACGACTGGGAACTGATCGTCGTCGACAACGGCAACTCGGACGAAATGGCCGACATCGTCGACAAGTACACCGGCGACTCGCGAGTCACTCTCGTGCGACAAGCCAACAGCGGTGTTCGTGGCGGGGTGGCCGCTGCCGCCGACGTCGCGGTCGGACGGTATCTCTGCCTGTTGGACAGCGACGACATGCTGGAGCCGAATTTCTGCGAGCGGATCGCAGCCGTCATCGAGGCGGATCCCGAGGTGCAAGCCGTCGGATGCGACGCAGAACTCTTCACGGACTTCGACGTGTTGCCACCCGAGCGGTACTTCCATTCTGTCGGCCGCACGACGGTGCCGGACACCCTGTCCCTTTCCGACATGCTCGATGAGGGCGTGCCCCCTTACATCGGCGCAGTCCGTCGTGATGTGTGGGCGGCCCACGCCATGTACGACCCGCGCGGGGCCGACGTCGAACCCGACGTCGAGATGTGGTTGAGTCTGGCCGCCGGGCGCCGCAACATCCGGTTGCTCGGGGACTGCCTCGCCAGGATCCGCTTGCGGCCGGATTCGATGACACACGAGCCCTCGGCGGTCGAGGGCTATGAGAGCAGGCTTGCGCGGGCTTTCATCTCTGTCGGCGAACAGCTCGAGCTCAGTGATGCCGAAGCCACCGAATACCCGGCGCTGCAGCGAATTCGGTACCACCAGGCGCTCCGTCGGGCGCGTTGGGCGGTTCTCGAGGGCGACGTAGCAAGCGCCAGGATCGCCGCGCGGGAGGCCTACCGGCAGCGGGCGACATTGCGGGCGGCGGCGGTCATCATCGGGCTTCACATCAGTCCGCGATTGCTTCGGTCCGTTCATCCGGCGAAGAACCGGGTTGAGATCGCTCTACGCAGGATTCGATATCGTCTGGCGAGCGGGCACACTCGATGACGGCAGTCGAATCCGGCTCAGAAACCGAGAGCGGTGGTCTCGGCAGCGTGCTCAAGCGCGGCGCCGCGATTTCTGCCATCAGCCTGGTCGTCTGTCAGGGCGTCACCGTCATTCAGACGATCGTTCTCGGCAGGCTGCTGGGGCCGACTGAGGTAGGCCTCTTCGCGGCGGGATCGGTGGTGATCGGGGTCGTGCTGGTGAGTCACAGCGCGCTCTCACAGGCGCTGATCCAGCGCGAGCGAGATCTCGAGAACGCGGCCAACACAGTACTTGTCGTCACGTTTGCGACCGGTTTGCTTCTCGGACTCGGAGTTCTGGCGGCGTCACCACTGATCGGCGACCTGTTTCACGACTCACGGGTCGCGCTCATCGCGGCGGCCACCTCGGGCCTGCTTGTTCTCCATGCCTGCTCGAGTGTGCCCGACGCGTTGATGCAACGTGCGTTTCAGTTCAAGCGACGCATCATCGTCGATCCCGCCATTTCGCTGTCCTTCGCCGGTGTGTCGACGACGTTCGCCGTCCTGGGTTTTGGGGCGTGGGCGATGGTCATCGGCACGTACGCCTCCACCGCAACCGGCGTCGTGCTGACCTGGTGGCTGGCGAAGTGGCGGCCGTTCCAGGGAAAGTTCTCGTTCCGTATCTGGCGCGAGATGGCGGGCTTCTCGTTCCCGCTGCTGCTCGACGGTTTAGCGGAACGTTCACGCGAGATGGTCGAGCAGACGCTCGTCGGCCGTCAACTCGGGACCGGGGACCTGGGGCAGTACCGCTACGCGTACCGCATCGCGAGCATGCCATCGATGGCGGTGATCCAAATATGTTCGTACGTTCTGTTTCCCGCATTTTCCCGCATTTCGGGTGATCCGATTCGCTTCCGTGAAGCGTTCCTGCGTGCGCTCGGCTGGATCTGGTTCGCCGCCCTGCCCGCAGGCATGTTGTTGGTAGTCGCCGGTGAGCCGATAGTCGTATTGCTGCTCGGCGAGCAGTGGCGCACGGCGGGAACGGCGACCGGCGCGATGGCGGGAATCGGTCTGGGCATCGCCCTCACCTCGGTGGGCTGGGAGGCGATCAAGGGTGCCGGCCGGTCGGCTCTGCTCAACTGGTTGACCGCTCTCAGTGTCGTGCTGGGCATCCCCCTCATCGTCGTTCTCCTTCCATTGGGTCTCGTCGGTGTCGGTATCGCGATCTCGACGATGCACCTCGTTATCGGCTGTGTGACGGTGGAAATGGCCAGGAGGATCGTCGGGGCTTCCTACCGCGAGGTCATCGGCTGCCTCGTACCGTCGACGCTTTCCGCGTTGGCGGCGCTCGCGGTGGTGTTTCCGCTCGAGCGTGTGCTGGTCGGTTCCGACGAGTACGTCGAGCCGGTTGGACTGGCGCTGATAACCGCCGAGTGCCTTCTGTTCGCGATCGTCTATCTCGGCGGGCTGAGGCTGCTCGCCCCGGCACAGTATCGCTCGGTGCGCGGCTTCATCGAACGCGGCCTGACGCGCCTCTGCGGCGCCGTCAGCCGGACCGGATGAGAGGGAAAGCTGGATGGGTCTGAAGGTGTTGATGATCGGGGCTTATCCGCTCGAGCCGGGCACGGTGAACGGTGGAATAGAGTCTGTGACAAGCACCCTGGTACCGGCGCTCGCCGAACGCGCCGACATCGAAAGCATTACGGTGTTGCGGTTCCACGAGGGTGAGGCGTCGACCGACTTCCGGTCTGAGGGGCCCAAGGTCAGCGTTCACTACGTTCGAGGCCAGAAGCGGCTTGCCGCGCTGACGCAGTCCTTCCTCGACGTGCGACGGGCACGCAGAATCGTTTCGATGGTGAAGCCGGATATCGTTCACGGCCAGGAGATAGGCAGGCGCGGCGATATCGCCGTGCGGTGCGGCCCGAACCCCGTCGTGACCGTGCACGGCATGGTGCATGTCGAAACCAGGATGGCGGCCGAGCGGAGCTTTCGAGACAGGCTGCGGGTCAGGCTGTTCGACAACATCGTGGCTCGCGTCCTGCGCCGGGCCAAGGTCGTGATCTCAATCTCCGAGTACGACCGTGACGAGCTTGCCGGGCAAATTCGCGGGATAGCGCTGCGGATCGGTAATCCGACCGCTCCCGAATTCTTTTCGCCGGCCGCCCTCGCACCGGCTCCGCCGACGCTGCTCTACGCCGGACTGTTGGTGCCGCTGAAGAATCCGCTTGGCCTGTTGAATGCGTTCGCCGAGGCTCGTCGTGCCGTTCCCGAGGCCCGGCTGGCGCTCATCGGCCCACAGCCCGATGCCGACTATCTGCAGACGATTCGGGACCGCGTGAGCGCCCTGGGTCTCGACGACAACGTCGAGATCACCGGCCTTGTCGACACTGCTCGCATTCGCGGAGAAATCGCGGCCTCGCGTGCGGTTGTGCTGTTCTCGCGACAGGAGAACTCACCGACGATCATCGCGCAGGCAATGGCATCGGGCAAGCCGGTGGTGGCCAGCCGCGTCGGCGGTGTCCCTGAAATGGTGGAGGACGGCGAGACAGGATTTCTGGTCGAATCGGAAGACGAAGTGGCGCTGTCCGATCGATTGCAGGCCCTGCTGAAGGATGAAGACCTGTGCCTGCGGCTGGGTGCGCGCGCACACGAAGTTGCACGGCAACGGTTCATGCCCGCCGAGGTCGCCGCGAAAACGGTCGAGGCGTATCGAAAGGCGCTCGAGTAGACGGACGTACCCGGCGAGTCAGCAGGACGGCGAGACACCTTCGCGCAGCCATAGCTCAGCGTTGGGCACCTGCCGGACCTTCCGGAAGTGTTGCGCCAGAGCTTGATCGAGCTCGGTGACGGTATGTTCGCTGAGTTCAGCCGACGGCGCCGCCGCACGGCCGTAGACGACAACGCCGGTGAGGGGCAGTCCATGGTCGATCGCGGCCCCCAGGTCGATGGGCGTGGGCACCTCGTCGAATGATCGCCCGGACGCGACAAAGCGGTCGGCGCGGGCGTCATCGGTGTAGCGCCACAGGTAGAACGGGAACCAGCCGGATTCGTTGAAAAGGTCGAGGGCCTGCCGGGGAACGGTGATCGCCCCTGACTGCTCGGCCATCGGGTTCAAGCGTGGCGATACCGCGCCGCCCGCGTCCAGGTTCACCTGCATGACGGCGGCGTGCAGAGGTAGACAGGGCGCGAGTGACCCGATGTGATCGGCCTCCGCCGACAGTTGATGCAGGGCCGGTATGCGCACAATCGGAATGGCCACAGCGACAACGGCTCCGACTGCGAGCATCGCCATTGACAGAGAGCGAGCGCGGCCGGTCAGCTCAGTTATCTGAATGCACAACCAGAGCAACAGGAACACAAGCGCAAACAAGGCCAGCCGCAATCCGACGAAGCCCGCGCCGCTTCCGGTGTGTTCGGGCGCGGCGACAGAGAGCACCGCTGTCAATATCGCCGCGGCCAGCAGGCCGTCCATCCGATCGAGGTATCGGCGCTCGCGCACGCGGATTCCGATGACGATGACCGCGACGGCATAAGCCGTTACCGCGAGCGCTCGCGCCAACCAGTATTCGACGTGCGCGTACGACACCAGAGGGTCCGAGAACTGCAGCAGGTTCGTTATCGATGACAAGACGCCCGGTCCCCTTTGCAGAGCGCCCGTCGGTGCTTGCACGAAGAACGTGATGCTCAACAGCGCGACGGGAACAAGGGGTACTGCAATCGCTTTCACCGTCGCCACCACCGCCCGTGCGGGCCTTTGGTGGTCCGCAAGATGCGCGACGAACACCACCAGGATGATGGCGATGCTGATCGTCAGGGCGGGTACGACATGGGTGAACCAGGTCGCAGTCAGCAGCATCGCCAGAGGCCATTTGCGCGGAGCCAGGGGATTCCGAACAACCACGGCAAGAGCGCAGAGCGCAATCGGCACGGACCATACGAATCCGAGGAATCCGAGCATCACCAAGTAGTGCATCTCGAACACCAGGAGCGGAATACCGAAGTAGACGGGCAGGCGTACCGCCCGCATCAAGGCGAAGACCGCGAACGCGAAGCCGAGCAACCCGACAGCGATGACCACCTTCAACGCCAGGTTCCCGCTCATCACGGTGGTGAGCACTGCGAGGACGATCTCGACCGTTGTGTTGGGTGCAAGAACGGGGCGCCAGCTAACCATCGAAGGAAACCAACCGCCGATGAGCCCGCGTAATGCCATCGCGTTGGACAGGTGCAGACCGCCATCCTCGACGACGATGTGCGGAGTGGTCAACACCACTAGCAGCGGCCCCGCCGCTATTATCCAAAAAATTGCGGTAGCAACTCCCGCGAACCGCTGACCTGGCTTCACAACCAGTATGCTGCCACAGCAACGCCAGCACAGTTTCGTAATACTATTTAGCCACCTCCCAGCTTGGCAATGCCAGAGATGGGGAATACCGTGAACGTGAAAGCTTGTCGTTCGAAGGAGTGGATCTTGCGCGTGCGCACCGCGCTGGCTGCGGTGGCTGTCGTCATCATGGTGCCGGTTGCCCTTGTGTTGTCTCCGACTCCGTCTGCAGAACCCCCCGCACAGATGTTCGCCGGTGACTACGCCTCCGGCGACTTTTCCCAGTGGCTGACGGTCCAGACGAAGTCGTACAACGGTCCGGCAGCCGACTACACCCCCGGGTATCCGGCGTCGATCGTGCGGGACTCAAAGGGTGATGTCGCTCGATTCGAAGTTCGCAAAGGTGACGTGCCCCCGTTCGGCGGCGGCGAGCGAGCCGAAGTGCAGGGCGACTCATCGTCTACTGGCGGCGCCGAAGGGGAGGTGCGCTGGTACAAGTTTTCGACCAAGTTCGACACGTCATTCCCCGGCAACCACGCCGATCTCGGTTGGGGCGTGACAAACCAGTGGCATCCCGATTCCGATGTCGGCAGCCCGCCAGTGTCGTGGACAGTGGGCATGAGGAACGGCTATTGGTCGCTAACTATCAGTGATCAGTCGGCGCCCGACGCATATCTCGGCACGTTCTCGATCTTCGATACACCCCTGGCTCCTGGCGAATGGCATGACGTCAAAATGCAGATCCGCTGGTCGGATTCAGCCACCGGCGGCTCGATCAAGTTGTGGCTTAACGGGGTACCGCAGAAGTTCGCGAACGGAACGGATACCTACGTAGGTCGCACCCTGATCCCCGGTACGACTTCGGTCTATTACAAGGAGGGCATGTACAGGGCGCCGATGGCGCCAACGGACATCGTCTATCACACCGGGTTCGGAGCGGCCGACAGCGAGGCTGCGCTGTAGAGCTACGCCGGCACCAGCGCCACGCCCGCCAGCGCAACGGCGTCGTCCCGCTCAGGCGCGGTGACGACGGCCCGGAAGCCGTCGCCGTCCTTCCAGACGCTCGCCTTCAGCGTCTCGCCAGGGAACACGACGCCCGCGAACCGGGCGCCGTAGCTGCCGACGCGTGACGTGTCGCCGTCCAGCAGCGCATCCACCATCGCCTTGCATGTCATTCCGTATGTGCACAAGCCGTGCAGGATCGGCCTGGGAAAGCCTGCGGCCGCAGCGAATTCGGGATCGGAGTGCAGCGGGTTGCGGTCGCCGCACAACCGGTAGAGCAGCGCCTGCTGCGGAGACACTGCGATGGACAACTCGAAGTCGGGCGCCCGCTCCGGCGGCTCCGATGACGTCGACGGTCCGCGCTCGCCGCCGAATCCGCCCTCACCCCGGGCGAAGATCGACCGTTTCTGCGTCCACAGCGGTGCGCCGTCGGGCGTGGTCACCGTCGTCTCCGACCAGATCACCGCGGCCTTGCCCTTGTCCCAGATGTCGGTGAACGTGGTGACCGCGCGCCCCGTGCCCGACGGTGGGATCGGTGCGGGCGCCGACACCGCCTCGCTGGCGTGCAGGACTCGGCTCAGCTCGATGTCGATCCCCGGAAACTTGACCGTAGGCGGCGCCGTGTCATGAAAGCTCGCCGCCACGTTGCCGAAGGTCGGCAGTACCTGTGGGCTGTCGTCGATGAGATAGCGCAACTCGCGCTTGTCCATCGGGTCCTGGCCAGCGCCGAGACCGAGATGGTAGAGCTGGATATCGCTACTCGTCCACGAGAATTCGACCGGATCAAGTGTCGCGCCGAGCGCCTCGTCGAGGTTGATCGGCATCTCAGGCCTTTCCCGCCAGGTGCAGCGCCGCCAGGTAGCCGAACGCCATCGCCGGGCCGATCGTGCCGCCCGGCCCCGGGTACGTGTGGCCCATCACCGGTGCGCTGACATTGCCCGCGGCATAGAGACCGTCGATCACCGAACCGTCGTCGCGCAACGCGCGGCCGTGCACGTCGGTGACGATGCCGCCCTTGGTGCCGAGGTCGCCCGGCACCATCTTGGCAGCGTAGAACGGCCCATGGCTGATCTCGCCCAGGTTGGGGTTGGGCTTGTTGGTCGGATCTCCGTAGTACCGGTCGTATGCGCTCTCGCCGCGGTGGAAGTCCTCGTCGGTGCCCTCGCGCGCGAAGCCGTTGAATCGCTGCACGGTCGCGCCGAGCGCTTCTGCGGGCAGCCCGGCCTTGGCGGCCAGTTCCTCGATCGTGTCGGCTGTGACGATGACGCCGGACTCCAGCCACTTCTTCGGGATACGCTGTCCAGGTTGAAGTCCCGCGAATATGTAGCGGTCGCGATACTGCTGATCGAAGATCAGCCACGCCGGGATGTTCTCGCCGGGACCGGGGCCTTGGCCGTACTCGCCGCCGTACATGTGGTGGCACGCCTCGACGTAGGGCATCGACTCGTTCATGAATCGCTTGCCCGACATGTTCACGATGATCGAGCCCGGCGAGTTGCGTTCCGACAGCGCGAACCAAGGTGCGCCGACCAGCGGCACCGTCGGCCCCCACCAGGCGTCCTCCATGATGTCCAGTGCGGCGCCGAGCTTCTCACCGGCGATGATGCCGTCGCCGGTGTTCGCCTTGGCGCCGACCGTCCACTCGGTGGTGATCGGGGCGCGCTGGTACTTCACCCGCATCTGCTCGTTGTGCTCGAACCCGCCCGACCCGAGGATCACGCCGCGGCGGGCCCGGATCAGTTCGGGCTCAGCCGATTCGGGTGCGTTGGTATCGCGGACATAGATGCCGCGCACCACGCCGTCCTCGACATACAGGTCGGTGAGCGCGGTGTTCAGCCGCACGGGCACCCCGGCCTTCTGCAGGCCGACCCGCAGCGGCGCGATCAGCGCGCGGCCCATGCCGACGAGGTTCTTGCCCGTCGCCTTGGCCCACATTGTGCGGGCGCCGACCTTGAGGCTGCGCAGCACTCCGCGCGGATGGCGCTTGAGCATGTTCAGCCGCACATAATCCTGCTGCATCACAACGACATTGAGCGGGACCTTGCCGTACGGAGGCTCAAGGCCCGCCTCGTCGGCGCCGAGTTTCTTGGCATTGAAGGGCTTGGGCTCAATCGAGCGACCGCCCGACCTGCCGCCGGCGGACTCAGGGTAGTAGTCGGAGTAACCGGGCACCCAGCACATCTTCAGTGGGGTGTGCTTGAGCACGAAGGACAACATTTCCGGGCCGCGGTCGAGATAGGTGTCGATGCGTTCCGGCGCGACGACGTCGCCGATGATGCCGTGCAGGTATGTCCGCGCCGCGTCAGGCGTGTCGGAGACGCCGTCGCGCTTGAGGACTTCGTTGTTCGGGATCCACACTCCACCGCCCGATCGGGCAGTGGATCCGCCGTAGTGTGCGGCCTTTTCTACGACTAAAGTTGAAAGGCCCTGATGGGCGGCGGTGAGGGCAGCGACCATGCCGGCGGCGCCGCTGCCGACCACGACGACGTCGAACTCCTGTCCTGTCATGTAGAACACGTTATAGAATTGCCCCGCCGCAGAACAACTGGCCCGGTCGGATGCTGCGAGCGGACTACGAGGGGAAGTAGCCAGAATGCTCACTGTCGACGTGCGTGACGTGCTCGCTGCCGACCTGGCGGAGGCCGAGCGCAGCCGCGTCCCGATCGCCCCACTGACCACGGCCAACCCCGATATCGACGTCGTCGACGCCTACGAGATTCAGCTGATCAACATCCGCCAGCGCGTCGCGGAGGGCGCCACGGTGATCGGTCACAAGGTGGGGCTCTCGAGCAAGGCGATGCAGGAGATGATGGGCGTCGACGAGCCCGACTACGGGCACCTGCTCGACGAGATGGCGGTCTACGAGGACCGACCGGTGCCCGCGGGCAGGTATCTCTACCCGCGGGTCGAGGTCGAGGTCGGGTTCGTGTTGGCCGACGACCTGCCCGGGGAGGGCTGCACCGAGGACGATGTGCTGGCCGCCACCGCCGCATTCGCTCCCGCCATCGAACTGATCGACACCCGTATCAGGGACTGGAAGATCAAGCTGTGCGACACGATCGCCGACAACGCGTCATCGGCCGGCTGGGTGCTCGGCGAAGCGCGGGTGTCACCCAAGGACATCGACATCCAGAGCATCGATGCGGTGTTGACCCGAAACGGTGAGGTGGTGGCCAAGGGCCGCAGTGACGCCGTGCTGGGCAATCCCGTGACGGCCGTGGCATGGCTGGCCCGCAAGGTGGACAGCTTCGGCGTGCGGCTCAAGGCGGGCGACATCGTGCTGCCCGGGTCGTGCACCAAGGCGTTCGACGCCAACCCCGGAGACGATTTCGTCGCTGAATTCGACGGGCTGGGTTCGGTCCACCTGTCGTTCGAATAGAGGAGAAGACATATGCCTTCGAAGGCATCCGTCGCGATCGTCGGATCCGGCAACATCAGTACCGACCTGCTGTACAAGCTGCTGCGGTCGGAGTGGCTGGAGCCCCGCTGGATGGTCGGCATCGATCCGGAGAGCGAGGGTCTTGCCCGCGCCCGCAAGCTCGGCCTCGAGACAAGCGCCGAGGGCGCCGACTGGCTGCTGGGTCTCGACGAGAAACCCGACCTGCTGTTCGAGGCCACCAGCGCGTACGTGCACCGTGACGCCGCCCCGAAATACGCCGAGGCCGGTATCCGCGCGATCGATCTGACGCCGGCCGCCGTCGGTCCCGGAGTCATTCCACCCGCGAACCTGCGGGCGCACCTCGAAGCGCCGAACGTGAACATGGTCACCTGCGGTGGCCAGGCCACCATTCCGATGGTGTACGCGGTGTCCCGGGTCGTCGAGGTGCCCTATGCCGAGATCGTCGCTTCGGTGTCGTCGGCGTCGGCGGGGCCGGGGACACGGGCCAACATCGACGAGTTCACCAAGACCACCAGTGCCGGTGTTGAGGTCATCGGCGGCGCGAAGCGTGGCAAGGCGATCATCATCCTCAATCCGGCGGATCCGCCGATGATCATGCGCGACACCATATTCTGCGCGATCCCCGAAGATGCCGACCACGACGCCATCACGCAGTCAATCAAGGATGTGGTGGCCGAGGTGCAGACCTATGTGCCCGGGTACCGGCTGCTCAACGAACCGCAGTTCGACGAGCCGACGGTGTTCAACGGCGGCAACCACCTCGTCACCACGTTCATCGAAGTGGAGGGTGCGGGCGACTACCTGCCGCCCTACGCTGGAAACCTGGACATCATGACCGCGGCGGCGACCAAGGTCGGCGAAGAGATCGCGAAAGAGAGCCTTTCGGCGGCGGCCGGAGGAGGCCAAGCATGAGCACAGAGGACATCTACTTCAACCCCATGTGGGACATCCGGATGACGGACACGTCGCTGCGCGACGGCTCACACCACAAGCGCCATCAGTTCACCAAAGATGAGGTGGGCGCGATCGTCGCGGCGCTGGACGCTGCCGGTGTTCCGGTCATCGAGGTCACCCACGGCGACGGCCTCGGCGGGTCGAGCTTCAACTACGGGTTCTCGAAGACGCCCGAACAGGAGCTCATCAAGCTGGCGGCGGAGACCGCCAAGGAATCCAAGATCGCGTTCTTGATGTTGCCCGGTGTCGGCACGAAGGAGGACATCAAGGAGGCGCAGAACAACGGCGGCTCGATCTGCCGGATCGCGACCCACTGCACCGAGGCCGACGTGTCGATCCAGCACTTCGGGCTGGCCCGCGAGCTCGGCCTTGAGACCGTCGGCTTCCTGATGATGAGCCACACCATCGCACCGGAGAAGCTGGCCGCCCAGGCCCGCATCATGGCCGACGCCGGCTGCCAGTGCGTGTACGTCGTCGACTCTGCGGGTGCACTCGTCCTCGAGGGCGTGGCCGACCGCGTCTCTGCTCTGGTGGCTGAATTAGGATCGGATGCTCAAGTTGGTTTTCATGGCCACGAGAACCTCGGCCTCGGCGTCGCCAACAGCATCGAGGCCGTGCGGGCAGGCGCCAAACAAATCGACGGATCGTGCCGCCGGTTCGGTGCGGGCGCGGGCAACGCTCCCGTCGAGGCGCTGATCGGGGTATTCGACAAGATCGGCGTGAAGACCGGCATCGACTTCTTCGACATCGCCGACGCCGCCGAGGAGGTCGTCGCGCCCGCGATGCCCGCCGAATGCCTGCTCGATCGCAACGCGCTGATCATGGGCTACTCGGGGGTCTACTCGAGCTTCCTCAAGCACGCCATCCGACAGTCCGAACGCTACGGCGTGCCCGCGCACAAGCTGTTGCATCGGGCGGGCCAGCGCAAGCTCATCGGCGGCCAAGAGGACCAACTCATCGACATCGCGCTGGAAATCAAGCGTGAACAGGACGCGGGTCAGCCGGCCTGAGCGCGACCCGTGAGAGTGCCCAGGCACTACTCGAACAGCTGGCCGGTCCGGACGCCGTTCTGCGCGACGACCAGTGGCGGGCCATCGAAGCCCTTGTCGTCGACCGCAGGCAGGCGCTCGTCGTGCAGCGCACCGGCTGGGGCAAGTCGGCGGTCTACTTCATCGCCGCCAAGCTGCTGCGGACGGGAGGGCGTGGGCCGACGGTGATCGTGTCGCCGCTGCTGGCGCTGATGCGCAACCAGGTGGCCGCGGCGCAGCGGGCCGGCGTGCGGGCGGCCACCATCAACTCGAGCAACATCACGGATTGGCAGGACGTGCACCGCGCGGTGGCTGCGGGCGATCTCGACGTCCTGCTCGTCAGCCCGGAACGGCTCAACAATCCGGATTTTCGCGACGGGGTGCTGCCCGCGCTGGCCCGTGACGCCGGGTTGGTCGTCATCGACGAGGCGCATTGCGTGTCCGACTGGGGCCACGACTTCCGCCCCGACTACCGGCGCATCCGCACGCTGATCGCCGAACTCGGCGAGGGCATCCCGGTGCTGGCGACCACCGCCACCGCCAACGACCGTGTCGTCGCCGACATCAGGAGCCAGCTGGGTGTCGGCGGCCGCGAAACCGTCGTGCTGCGCGGCGGACTTGACCGTCAGTCGCTGCGGCTGTCGGTGGTTGACGCGGGTAACGCCACCGCACGCGCCGCGTGGCTGGCCTCGAACATCGAATCGTTGCCGGGGTCCGGCATCGTCTACACCCTGACGGTGGCGCAGGCCAACGACGTCGCCAGCATGCTGCGCGAACGGGGCCACACGGTGGCGGCCTACACCGGCGCCACCGAGGCCGCCGAACGCGAACAACTCGAACTCGACCTGCTCGCGAACCGCGTCAAGGCGCTGGTCGCGACGTCCGCCCTCGGCATGGGTTTCGACAAGCCCGACCTCGGCTTCGTCGTTCACCTCGGCGCTCCGCCGTCGCCGATCGCCTACTACCAGCAGGTCGGTCGCGCGGGCCGGTCCACCGAACGCGCCGAGGTGGTGCTGCTGCCCGGCAAGGAGGACCGCGACGTCTGGCGCTTCTTCGCATCGGTGGCGTTTCCCTCCGAAGCCATGGTGCGCAACGTGATTCGGGCGCTGGAACCCGACCGCGCCCAGTCGACGCCTGCCCTGGAGACGCTGGTTGACATGGGCCGGACGCGACTGGAGATGGTGCTCAAGGTCCTCGATGTCGACGGTGCGGTCCGGCGCGTCAAGGGCGGCTGGATCAGCACCGGCCAGGACTGGGTCTACGACGAAGAGCGCTACCGCAGGCTGGACGAAGCACGAACCCGCGAGCAACAGGCGATGCTCGACTACGTCGACACGGCCGATTGCCGAATGACTTATCTGCGAACACAACTCAACGATCCGGAATTGGTCGACGGCGAGCGCTGCGGCCGATGTGACAACTGCACCGGCGCTCGGTACGACGCCCACGTCGACGACGCGGCTGCCGCGGAAACCCGGGCCCGGCTGATGCGACCCGGAGTCGAGATCACGCCGCGTAAGCAGTGGCCGTCGGGGCTGCAGAACCTCGGGATCGATTTGAGTGGCCGCATTTCCGACGGTCCCGCGGCGGGCCGGGCCATCGGCAGGCTGACGGATCTGGGTTGGGGTGCGCGCCTGCGCGCGGTTCTTGACGAGCCAGACGGTGAGGTGCCGGACGACGTGGTGCGCGCGGCGGTGGACGTGCTGGCGTCCTGGGACTGGGAGACGCGACCGACTGCGGTCATGGCACTGGATTCCGAACGCCGCCCTCAGTTCGTTGCGTCACTCGCGCGCAGGCTCGCCGAACTTGGCCGGCTTCACGATCTGGGCACGCTGCGTTACCGCCCCGGCCGCCGCCCCGCGACGGCTGCCAACTCGGCATACCGGGTTGCCGCGCTGAACGGGTCATGGGAGGCACCCGAGCTGCCGCCCGTCGACGGTCCGCTGTTGCTAGTCGACGACGTCACCGACACCGGCTGGACACTGACCATGTCATCCCGCGGGTTGCGGCAGGCAGGCGCGCCGGTTGTGCTGCCGTTCGCGGTGGCCAGCGTCACCTAGCACGACCGGCCCCGCTCGGGCGGCTAACCAACTTTTTCGCCACGGCTGTTTAGCGGTGCCTGCATTCGGATAGGCCGTGGTGTGCGACCGTGTGACAACGAGCGTTCACTCGGGCCCGTTTCCAGGGCCAAAACAACGAACCAAGGGAGCAACTTCATGACCTCTGCGGTGACACGCGTCAGGCGGACCGTATTCGGAGTAATTGCAGCGGGCGCGGCCTGCGCCACGCTGGGCGTTCCGGTGGCAGGCGCAGACCCGGAAGACACTGCGCCTGCGCCCGCGGCGACCGATGACTGCAACGCCGCCACCCTGGCGTCGACCATCAGCACGGTGACGACTCAGCTGTCGACATATTTCGCGGCTCATCCCGACGCCAACCAGGCACTGATCGACGCGACGCGTCAGCCTGCGTTCATTGCGGTCGGTCAGTTCGAGGACTACACCGACGCCCATCCTGATCAGGCAGATCAGATTCGCGCGATCCAGGCGCCTCTCGCTGCGTTCAAGGACCGCTGCGGTATGCAGGTCTCGCCGACCGACGCACTGACGGTGCTCGCCGACCTCTAGGGATCGAACACCGGCTTGGTGCCGCCGAGCCGGCTGGTGAGGATGTCGGCCGTGGCCGTGAGCGCGCGGGCGCGTTTGCCGATCTCCGCGTCGGTCAAGGCCCGGCCGATCTGCAGCGACACCACCATCACCTGGCGCTGATGGTGGTCGAACACCGGCGCCGAGATGACGCTGATATCGAATCGGACGGGACGGCGCTGTCCCGTGGACGGGTTCTCACTTCGTAGATGAACTCGCTCGCCGATATCGGCAATCAGCTCGCCGAGCAAGGCCTGCAGTTCGTCGGGAAGGCTGTTCGACATACCCGACATCAGCGCGTAGAGCCGCCGTCCGCCCGCGGTGAGCCGCTCGACGAGGTAGCCGGTCCTGCGGCATTCGCCGACGACGCGGTCCATTCGCCCGCTGTCGGTGCGCAGCGGGATCGTGGGCTCCCTGGCCAGCCAGTCGCGCAGCGCGACGTCGTCCCACAGCACGAACATCAGCCCGACCGGCGGGGCGAACGGATAGCTCTGCCCGACCCGAACACCGACGTCGGCGCCAGGCGGACCGACAAGGTCCAGCACGGTGATCCGGTCGTCGATCACCGCGGACAAGGCGGCGGTGGTACCGGATGCCGCCGACAGCCTGCGCAGCTCCGCCCTCGCCGCCGGGTCGACGCGTAGCGACTCCTGCGCGGTATGACCGAGCGCGATCAGCGCCGGGCCCAGCCGGTAGGTCTTGTCCGCGGAGTCACGCACCAAGTAGTCGCAGTCGGTCAGCGTCGTGACGATGCCCAGACAGGTCGGCTTGCTCAGGCCGAGGCGGCGCGCGAGTTCCGAAACCCCGAATCGACCGTGCGGGTGGCGGGCCAGGAAATCGAGTACGGCGACCACGCGCTCGGTTGGTGGAGAGGCCCGGCCGGACGATTCTGCGATCGGCATGTCAAAAATGTACCTGCCTGTTCCAAATATCGAACGATTTGCCGGTTGGACGTTGACGGGAATGAGAACACGTTCTAGTTTCTAGGGGTGTACTCCCAGCCACTTGCCGACGCGATCGCCGAGGCCGAGCGCTTGGTCGCTGCCGCTCCGTTCATCGAATCCGAGGCCGATCTGACCGAGGGCCTGCAGTACCTGGCCGGCTGCATCGCCGGCTGCACCCACCTGGCCTTCGACTATGACCGCGACCATCCGTTCATGCAGTCCGGCACCGGCCCGTTCACCAAGATGGGACTCGACAACCCGGACACCCTCTACTTCGGCACCCGCGTTCAACCCGGCCACGAATACGTCGTCACCGGCACTCGCGGCACCACGACCGATCTGAGCTTTCAGATGCTCGGCGGCGAGTACACCGATGACAACGTGCCCGTCAGCCAGGCGGCGTTCGACGACCGCGAACTCGACATCGCACCCGACGGCAGTTTCGAGTGGCGAGTGACGCCGGACAGTCCGTCGCAGTTGCTGGTGCGCGAGGTGTACAACGACTGGTCCGCGCGGCGTGGCTACGTCAGCATCGCCAGGACCGACACCGCGGGAACCGCGCCGCCGCCCCTGACCCGCCAGCTGATCGAGAAGCGGTACGCGGTCGCCGGAAAGCAACTCGTGCAACGGGTGAAGACGTGGCTGCAATTCCCGCAGTGGTTCTACAACACTCTGCCGGTGAACACGATGGTCGCACCGCGCCTCACCCCGGGAGGGCTGGCCACCCAGTACTCGTCGGTCGGGCACTTCGATCTGAATCCCGATCAGGCCCTGCTCATCACGCTGCCTGCGACCGACGCGCCGTATCTCGGATTCCAGCTCGGCAGCCTCTGGTACATCTCGCTGGACTACATCAACCACCAGACGTCGCTGAACGGTACTCAGGCGCAACCGGATCCGGATGGCAACATCCGGATGGTGATCGCCGATGCCAACCCCGGCGTGACCAACTGGGTCGAGACGCTCGGCCATCGCAAGGGCTACCTGCAGTTCCGCTGGCAGCGGCTGTCACGTGAACTCACCGAGGCCGACGGGCCGTCCGTTGAGCTGCTGGACATCGACAAGGTGGCGGACGCGTTGCCGTACTTCCAGTCCAACAAGATCTCCGATGAAGACTGGCGCGCGCGAATCGCGCTGCGTCAGAAGCAGATCGGCGACAGGATGGTTGCTTGATGCTCAAGGACAAAGTGGTGGTCATCAGTGGTGTCGGTCCGGCTCTGGGGACCACACTTGCGCGGCGATGCGCGCAAGCCGGTGCGGACCTGGTGCTGGCAGCGCGGACAGTCGAACGGCTCGAGGACGTCGCCAAGCAGATCACCGACATCGGGCGCCGCGCCGTGACGGTAGGCACCGATATCACCGACGACGCACAGGTGAGCAACCTTGTCGACGAGACACTCAAGGCGTACGGCAAGGCAGACGTGTTGATCAACAACGCTTTTCGGGTGCCGTCGATGAGACCATTGGCCAACACCAGCTTCGACCACATGCGTGACGCGATCGAGCTGACCGCTTTCGGTGCACTGCGGATGATCCAGGGCTTCACCCCGGCGCTCGCCGAGGCGAACGGATCGATCGTCAACGTGAACTCAATGGTCGTACGGCACTCGCAGGCCAAGTACGGCGCCTACAAGATGGCCAAGTCGGCCCTGCTGGCGATGTCCCAGTCGCTGGCCACCGAGCTCGGCGAACAGGGAATCAGGGTGAACTCGGTTCTACCCGGCTACATCTGGGGCGGAACGCTGAAGGGCTACTTCGAGCACCAGGCCGGCAAGTACGGCACGACCGTCGACGACATCTACAAAGCAGCGGCGATCAACAGCGATCTGAAGCGGCTGCCGACGGAGGACGAGGTGGCTTCCGCGATACTCTTCATGGCCAGCGATCTGTCCAGCGGCATCACCGGCCAGGCGCTGGACGTGAACTGCGGGGAGTACAAGGCATGACGGCTCCTCGCACCGATCCGGGCACCGTCGAGGACTTGCTCGCCTCGGCGACCAAGGCCTGCGGGCTCGACGACTTCGGCTCTGACGACGATGACTACCGCGAGGCGCTCGGCGTTCTGCTCGAGTCCTACCGACGCGACGCCGATCTCACCGAGATCGGCAGCAAGATGAACCGCTTCTTCGTGCGCAACGCTTTGGTCGCGCGCCTGATGTCCGAGGCGGCGTGGAAGCAGTACCCGCAGCACGCGGACGTGCGTATCGAGCGGCCGATCTTCGTGACCGGTCTGCCACGCACCGGAACCACGGTCCTGCACCGACTGATGAGCGCTGACCCGCGACACCAGGGTCTCGAGTTATGGCTCGCCGAGTTCCCGCAGCCACGGCCCCCACGCGAAACCTGGTCGGACAACCCGGTTTTCCGGGAGCTCGACGCCCGATTCACCCAAGCGCACAACGAGAACCCCGACTACACCGGCCTGCACTTCATGACCGCCGACGAGGTCGAAGAGTGCTGGCAGTTGCTGCGGCAGTCGCTGCACTCGGTTTCTTACGAGACGCTGGCACACCTGCCGACGTACTCGCGCTGGCTGGCTAGGCGGGACTGGATCAAACCCTATGAGCGACACCGCAAGAATCTTGCGTTGATCGGACTCAACGAGCCCGAGAAGCGCTGGGTGTTGAAGAACCCAAGTCATCTGTTCGCTCTCAACGCATTGATGGCCGCCTACCCCGACGCGTTGGTGGTGCAGTGCCATCGGCCGGTGGAGACCATCATGGCGTCGATGTGCTCGCTCGCCCAGCACACCACCGAGGGCTGGTCGAACAGCTTCCACGCAGAGTTGATCGGGCAGGACGCGATGGAGACGTGGTCACGCGGCCTCGAGTTGTTCACCGCCGAACGGGCCAAACATGATTCGGCCCAGTTCTACGACATGGACTACTTCGATCTGATCTCCGATCCGGTCGGCACCGTCGAGGGGATATACCGACACTTCGGCATCGAGGTGACCGATGAGGCCAGGGCGGCCATGCGCGCGAGCGACGAAGAGAGCAAGCAGGGTCCCCGCGCGCCCAAGCACACATACTCGCTCGAGGACTACGGGTTGACGGCCGATGCGGTCAAGGAACGCTTCAAAGGGCTGTAACTAGCCGTCGCCCGGCGACGGGGCGCTGGATTTTTCCTCCAAAACACCCTCGGCCACAGCGTGTCGGATGCTGTCGGCCAGCTTCGGGCAGGAGCGGGCGCGCGCGGGTTCACCGCCGGACTCCCGCACCTCGGTGAAGTACGCGCAACGCCGGGTCGCTTCGGAGTTCCACTGGACCGACGTGTGCGCGGGGCCCAGCTTCTTGACGCTGACCGACACATGGCAGAACCGGCAGTCGACGGAGACCAGACCAGAGCTCAGATAGCGCTCCCGGTCCCGCTGCGTCGCCTCGCGAACAGCGGCCGCACGATCGGGGTCAGACGCGAAATCCGGTGCCTTCGACCATGACCCGGTCGACTCGCCGATGGGACCGTGTCCGTGGTCGTCGTCGTCATGCGCACCGTGCAGGGCCAGCATCGACCGGGCGAGCCGGTCGACGTCTGGTACGTCCGGCTTGTCGCGAGAACTCATGACGAGGGCTGCTCGGCCTTTTCTTTCTCTTCGGCCTGCACCTTGAGGTTCTCTTCCACCTCGACGTTCCACTTCTCGTTGGCGGCGGTGGTGTCGATTTCGATCTCGAAGCGGTCGGTCATGTCCGGTGACACGTCCGCGACGTCGACGTAGAACTGCTGGTACCAGCGGCGCATCTGGTACACGGCGCCGTCCTCCTCGACCAGCAGGGGATTGTCGATGCGGGTCTTGTGCTTCCAGATTTCGACGTCCTGCAGGAAGCCCTTGCTGACACCTTCGGTGAAGGTCGTCGCGAGCTTCTCGGTGGTCTTCTCGTCGAGACCCTTGGGCTTTTCGACGATGACACCCCACTGCAGCATGAACGAGTCCTGGCTGACCGGGTAGTGGCAGTTGATCAGGATCGACTCGGCCTTGAAGCCGCCGTAGTTGTTGTGCAGCCAGTTGATCATGAACGACGGCCCGAAGTAGGACGCCTCGGAGTCCAGGTGCGCCTCGCCGTAGGAGGTGCCCAGATCGTTCACGTCTGGCCTGCCCACGTTGTGCAGGTACTGCGAGGCGATGTGGCCCTCGAAGACGTTCTTGAAGTACGTCGGCAGCCCGAAATGGATGTAGAAGAAGTGCGCCATGTCGGTGACGTTGTCGATGATCTCGCGGCAGTTGGCGCCCTCGATCAGGATCGAGTTCCACTTCCAGTCCGTCCACCCCTCGTCGGCGAACTCGGGGATCTCGGGGATCCGGACCTCTTCCTGGGGTGGGTTGCCCTCGTGGTCGTGCCAGACGAACAGCAGTCCGCCGCGCACGTCGGTGGTCCAGGCGCGGGTGCGGGCCATTCGCGGTGTGCGCTTGGCATAGGGCACCAGCTTGCACTTACCGTCGCCGCCCCAGCGCCAGTCGTGGAACGGGCAGGCCACCTCGTCGCCCTTGATGGTGCCCTGCGACAGGTTGCCGCCCATGTGCCTGCAGTACCCGTCAAGCACCTTCAGGTCGCCGTGCGAGTCGGCGAAGACCACCAACATGGTGCCGAAGATCTCGATGCCGTGCGGCTTGCCGTCCAGGTAGTCCCTCACCGGCCCGAGGCAGTGCCAACCGCGTGCGTACCGGTCCGGCAGCGCACCGGTGTCGATTTCGCGAATGCCGCTGTGAGCCGTGTCAGCCGTCACGTCGCGCCTCCCGTCCTTGCTCTCTAACTAGAACACGTTACAGTTTTTCCCGGTGACGGCGCAAGGTAAACGGCATCTACCTGCGGTATATCTAGACAATGCCGCTGTTCACGTTCGAGGGCCGCTCGCCGACGGTCGATCCGGGAGCGTTCATCGCACCCACTGCGACGCTGGTAGGCGACGTTCGCGTCGAAGCGCGCGCCTCGGTGTGGTTCAACGCGGTACTCCGCGGCGACTTCGCCCCCATTATCGTCCGCGAAGGAGCGAACGTGCAGGACTGCTGCGTGCTGCACGCCCCACCAGGCATTCCAGTCGACGTCGGACCAGGGGCGACGATCGCCCACGGCTGTGTCATCCACGGCGTGCACATCGGTGCGGAGGCGGTGATCGCCAACCATTCGACTGTGCTCGACGGCGCGGTGATCGGTTCGCGCAGCTTGATCGCGGCCCATTCACTGGTGGTCGGCGGCACGAAAATCCCCGACGAAGTGGTCGCGGCAGGTGCGCCCGCCAAGGTCAGGGGTCCCGTTGCCGGCACCGGCGCGCAGATGTGGGTGGACTCCAACCCCAAGGCGTATCAGGACCTGGCCCGGCGCTACGCGGATGGGCTGCGCGAAATCACCGAGCCGGGAACGCCCTAGATTTTTCGGGCGCTCTTGGTGGCGGCGTCGAGCTCCCAGTACGCGCGCAGCGCGACCATCTGGCCCTCGTCGTTCACCCGGTAGGTGAAAACGCCTTCGGCGACGACCTCGTACCCGCTTGACCGGATGACGATGTTGCCGACGTTGGCTTCCTCGTCGCCGCATTGATAGGTCTTGGTGAAGTTGAACGTCAGCTCGCTCGGGGCGATCGCCATGTCATAGAACTTCGCGATCGCCGCTTTCCCCCTGTGCCCCTTGCCCTCCGGGTCGAAATGGGACGGTCCGATCGGATCCTCGACGACGGCGTCGTCGGCGAACACCGCCAGCCAGGCTTGTTTGTCACGGGCCACCGCGGCCTCGCGCGACCGCTTGCCCGCCAGGTGGACGGGAGAGTCGGTCATCAGTCCTGCCAACCCGAGTGAATGTAGGTGTCGGCGAACCTCTTCACCGAATCCTGCTTCGCCGCCAGCGGCGCATCGAAGCCGAGGCCGTCGAATACCCACGGCATGACGATGTTGTCCGTGACTCCCGCCGCCGCCAGTTCGCGGTGGCCGTCGACGCCGAACTTGTCGATGCAGACGGCCTGGTACTCGAACGGCTCGTCGACCCGGCCGTTCTCGGCGAGCAGTTTCTTGATCTTGCCGATGATGTCGGCCAGCTCGGCTCCGGTCAGCATCGCGCTGGTCCAGCCGTTGCCGACCCGCGCCGCCCGCTTCAACGCCACGTCGGTGTGGCCACCGACATAGAACGGCACCGGCTTGGTCGGGGCGGGACTCATCTGCAGCCGGTCAAAGTCATAGAATTCGCCGTGGAACTCGACCATGCCGCCGCCGAGGACGAGCTTGATCACCTCGATCATCTCGTCGACCCGTTTGCCGCGCTTGGCGTAGGGCTGGCCGCACCACTCGAATTCTTCGGGCGCCCAACCGATTCCGATCCCGAACCCGAAGCGGTTGTTGGTCAGGTTCGCCACCGACCCAACCTGGCGAGCCATCAGCAGGGGGTTGCGGGACCCGAGCTTCATCACGTTGGTGTAGAACCGCAGCGTCGAGGTGACGGCGCCCATCGCGCCCGCGGCGATCAGCGGGTCGACCCACGGAGTGTTCTCGTCCCACATCCGCGAGCCGTCGGGTGTGTACGGATAGTCCGCCGCCTGCTTCTCCATGTAGAAGATCGAGTCGGGCAGCGCGATGTTGTCGAATCCGGCCTCCTCGACCGTCTTCGCCAACTCGACAAGCTGGTCGACCGGACACATCGGCACCGCGCAGGTGTATTGCATCTTGCTCACGGCTTCTCGACCGGCTTATCGGAGGAAACCACCCACATCGAGTAGTACTGCGAACCGCCGCCGTAGGCGTGGCCGAGGGCCTTGCGGGCTCCCTCCACCTGGTGGTCGCCCGCCTTGCCCATCACCTGGATGGCCGCCTCGGCGAACCGGATCATGCCCGACGCGCCGATCGGATTCGACGACAGCACGCCGCCGGACGGGTTGAACGGGATCCGGCCACCGATCGCCGTCTCGCCGGCCTCGGTCAGCTTCCAGCCCTCGCCCTCGGGGGCGAAACCGAGATTCTCCAGCCACATCGGTTCGAACCACGAGAACGGCACGTAGACCTCGGCGACGTCGATCTCGTCGATCGGTGACGTGATGCCCGCATCGCGCCATAAGGCGGCCGAAGCGTCGCGGCCTGCCTGCGGGTTCACCTGATCGCGGCCCGAGTACGCCAGCGGTTCGGTGCGCAGTGCGGTGGCATGCACCCATGCGACGGGGTGACCGTCGGCGACGCGGCGATCCGCGATCTCCTCGTTGCCGATCACCAGCGCGCAGGCGCCGTCGGATGAGGGGCAGGTCTCGTCGAAACGGATCGGGTCCCACAGCATCTGGGACCCCATCACCTTCTCCAGCGTGATGTCCGGCTGATGTAGATGGGCAAGCGGGTTCTTCGCGCCGTTGAGCCGGTCCTTGACCGCCACCATCGCGCCGATGTGCGTCGGCGCGCCCGAGCGCCGGATGTAGCTGCGCACGTGCGGGGCGAAGTAACCACCCGCGCCCGCACCGACCGGCTTGGTGAACGGCACCGGAATCGACAGCGCCCACATCGCATTGGACTCAGACTGCTTCTCCCACGCCATCGTCAGCACGCGCTTGTACTTGCCGGACTGCACCAGGCTCGCGGCGACAACTGCGGTCGACCCACCGACCGAGCCCGCGGTGTGCACCCGGATCAGCGGCTTACCGGTGGCGCCCACCGCGTCGGCCATGAACAGCTCGGGCATCATCACGCCCTCGAAGAAGTCGGGTGCCTTGCCGACGACCACGGCGTCGATGTCGTCGAATGTCGACCCGGAGTCTGCCAGCGCCTTGTCAATGGCCTCGCGAACCAGGCCGTTCATCGAGACGTCTTTGCGCTTGGCAACGTACTTCGTCTGACCGGTGCCCAGGACGGCTGCCAGTTTGCCTGCCATCTACTTCCCCTCCATGACCGCGACCAGATTCTGTTGCAGCGCCGCCCCGCTGGTGGCGTGCGCCAACACTCGCTGCGCGGAGCCGTCGAAGATGTGCCGGGCCGCAAAGCCGATGCGCTCCAGGCCCGTCGAGAACATCGGGTTGGCGGCCAGCGCGCCACCGGACGGGTTGATCTTCGTCGAGCCACCCAACCCGATGGCCTCGGTGAGAATCAGCTGCTGATGGGTGAATGGTGCATAGATTTCGGCGACGTCGATCGAACCGCTGTCGCCACCCGTCGCGGTCGAGGCGGACACCGCCGTGGACGGCGACGTGGTCAGATCGCGGGCGCCGAGCACCGGCGTCTCGATGCGGTGCTCGATGCCGGTGATCCAGGCCGGGTTCTCCCGCAGTTCCCTTGCTCGGTCGCCCGCGGCCAGCACGATCGCCGATGCGCCGTCGGTGATCGGCGCAATATCGTGGCGGCGCAACGGATCTGCGAAGTAAGGCCGGGCAAGCAGTTCGTCGATGCTTTTGGCGGGTTTTTCCGAATCGGTGCGCTCGGCAACCGCGAAGGAGTCCAGCGCCACCTGCGCCATCTGCTCGGCGGTCCACTTGCCGGAATCCAGGCCGAACCTCGCCTGCAGGCCTGCGGTCGATACGGCATCGGGCACCAGCGGTGCCACCGTGTACGGGTCGGTCTGCATCGCAAGCACCCGACGCAGCACGCCCGCGCTTGACTTACCGAAGCCGTAGACGAGCGCCGTGTCGACCGAACCGGTGAGGATCTTGATGTAGGCCTCATAGAGCGCCCATGCAGCGTCCATCTCGACGTGCGATTCGTTGATCGGCGGGACGGCGCCGATCGAGTCGATCGCAGAGAGGAACGAGAACGCCCGCCCGGCAAGGTAATCCGAGGATCCAGAGCACCAGAACCCGATGTCGGTCTGCTCGATGCCGAGGTCGGCGTACAACTCGGCGAAGCATGGCATCAGCATCTCGACGCCGTTGGTGGTGCCTTCGGTGCGGCGCACATGCGGGGCATGCGCAAAGCCGACAACAGCTACTTCAGTCACGGAAGAAGAATCCTCACTGGTGGTGCTTATAGGTTTCGTAGTCGGCGTCGGGCTCACCCGTCGGCCGGAAGTAGTCGATGTTGTCGATGCCGAGCCCCCACTCCTCGCGGG
>Ga0164306_10000124_pt1 | contig 28298 bp, 19 predicted proteins | sample Whisoiple_242_MG_FD_110213 | JGI IMG/M metagenome (GOLD analysis project Ga0164306, IMG submission 110213) | Soil microbial communities amended with fresh organic matter from upstate New York, USA - Whitman soil sample_242_MG | ecosystem: Environmental > Terrestrial > Soil > Unclassified >... | reverse complement strand
CACGGGATCTGGGCCGACGGCTCATGCTTCAATAAGGTGATCCCCACGCTTCAGGCGGAAGGTCATCAAGTGATAGCCGCGCAGTACGGCCTCGACACACTAGCAGGCGACGTCGCCACTGTAAAACGCACACTGGGCCGGGTCAACAGCCCGACCATCCTTGTGGGCCACTCTTACGGGGGAAGCGTGATCACAGCCGCAGGAACGGACGACCGTGTCGCCGGGCTGGTCTATATCGCCGCTCTCGCCCCGGACGCCGACGAGACATCGCAGAGCCAGCTGGACAAGTTTCCCGTCACAGACATTTTCTCGCACATCGAAGTTGCAGATGGGCGCGTCTGGCTGCTTCCTGAGGGAGTCGAGTATTTCGCCGGAGACCTTTCCGAGCAGGAGCAGAAGGTCGCATGGGCCACTCACTTTGCACCGGCCGCCGATCTGTTCACATTGAAACCCAGTGGTGTGGCCTGGAAGTCGAAGCCGAGTTCCTACGTCGTGGCCACCAACGACCGCACGGTCCAACCCGACCTGCAACGTTTTGCGGCGAAACGTATGGGCGCTACTGTATATGAGGTCGCCAGCAGCCACGTGCCCATGCTCTCCCATCCCGCATTAGTCATCGATGTAATCCGTAACGCCGCGAAGGCGGCTCAAGCACAATCCACGGCGGCATAAAGCCTTCCGCTTACTGCAATTTTCAGCGCAACAAAAAATACGAAGGAGAAAACAAATATGAAACGAATGATTGCTCTTGTGGCTCTGATTCTTGGCTTATTGATCTCAACATCAGCCCAGGATAAGAGCAAAGCGTCGGAAATGACCGGTACGGTTTGCGATCAGAAGTGCGTGAAGCAAGATTCAGGCACGGCTGCTTGCGATGCCTTTTGCACAGAACACAGCGGACAAGCGGTGTTCCTGGACGATTCCGGTAAGTTGTGGAAAGTCGCCAACCCCGCGAGCTGCAAAGGAAAGATGGGTAAAAAAGTCAAGATCCAGGGTGAAAAAATGGGCGATGACACAATGTTCTTGCATGATGTGATCTTTGCCAATGCCGGCTGATTTGTTCATGACCCAGCAGGAGAGCTTCGATTCCGGGAAGCTCTCCTCAGTTTGCCTTCCACTGAATCGTCGCATGTTCCTCCATGGCACATTTGCCTCGGGTCGCTTTTGGAAAATCGATTGCAAAAAGGAAGGTTCTGTGCCACACACGCAAGCAGCAACCAAGACGAAGGCAAGGGCGCAAGGAGCAAGACCTCATCAGCCGGGGCAAGCCGTTTCCAAGGCAATTCTGTCCGAGGATCTGGAGTGGAAGCCTTTCGCGGCCTTTCCACCTTCGGTGCGCCTCGCCGTCATTGTTGGTCGACCGACACAGGGAGGTCTTTACACCATCAGGGTCAAGGTCCCTCACGGCGTGAAGTTAATGCCACACAAACACCCAGAGGACCGGACGTACACGGTCATTTCCGGTATCTTCTACATTGGGCTGGGCGATCAGTTCGATGCCGAGAAACTAGAAGCATATCCGCCCGGTTCCGTGATAGTTCTCCCCGGCGACACGTCTCACTTCCACTGGGCCAGGTCGGGACAATACATCACGCAGGTAACAGCGATTGGGCCGCTTGGCCTTGATTATGTGAATCCGAAAGACGATCCGAGAAACGCAAACTCCGGAAGTAGAGATCAGGAGGAATGATGTTGCAGACCATTCGACTCTGGCGCATGTCGATGCTCTTTTTTGTAGTACCAGCGTCATTTCAACTGTTGGCGCAGACCCAGAAAAAGGAAGTCACCATAAAACATCCGACATCTTATCGAACTATCCAAGTTGACGGCCTCTCTATTCATTACAGAGAAGCCGGCAGTGCAAACGCGCCGACAATTCTTCTGTTGCATGGGCTGCCCTCATCCTCGCGGATGATTGAACCCCTCTTCGCGCGGCTTCGCGATCGTTATCACCTCGTCGCTCCGGATTACCCGGGCTTTGGACACAGTGACTGGCCGGACCCGAAGAAATTCGCTTATACCTTCGACCATCTAGCCGAAGTCATGAACCACTTCACCGAAGCGCTCGGGCTCAAGCGCTACACCTTATATATGCAGGATTACGGCGGCCCCGTAGGTTTTCGCATGGTGCTTGCGCATCCGGAGCGCGCAGAAGCGCTCATTGTTCAGGATGCAGTCTCGCACAACGAAGGTCTTGGCGAGAACTGGAAGACGCGTCGCGCATTTTGGGCGGATCGGTCGGCGTATGAAAGCGCGCTTCGTGCGAATCTGTTATCCCTAGCAACTACCCGGACACGTCATCTGGGCGACGATCCAAATGTGGAGCGCTACGACCCTGATCTTTGGACCGATGAATTTGCCTTTCTCAATCAACCTGGCCAGGCTGACATCCAAAGCGACCTTTTTTACGATTACCGAACCAATGTGGACGCCTATCCCAAGTGGCAGGCCTGGATGCGCGAGAAGCAGCCGCGCCTGTTGGTGATCTGGGGCAAACATGACCTCTCATTCGATCTTGGCGAGCCGGAGCGTTATCGCAAAGATGTTCCCAATGCTCAAGTCTACGTTCTCGACGCCGGTCATTTTGCCCTTGACACAGCTGCGGATGAAATCGCTGCACTGGTTGCTAATTTTGTCGGCTCTTCACACTCATGAAGCCAATGTTCCTAAAAGGATTTGAATCGCATGTGACAGTTCCTGAATCAGGTACAGAACATCGGGCTCGACGAGGGCACTGCTCGTTGGTCAGACAAATTGTGTTTCCTGCTCAGAGGTGGCACATGTCATTCCAAAAATCGCTGCATTGTAGAACGTTTAGTCTTGTCAGTTTAACTGGCCTGGTCCTGTTTGCGGCCGGCTGCGACAGCACCAGGGCTGCGCCTCCACCGCCTCCTGTCGCGGTTGAGGTCGCGACTGTTGTGCAGCAGGATACGCCCATTTACAGCGAGTGGGTTGCAACTCTTGATGGCTATATCAACGCGCAGATACAGCCGCACGTGACGGGCTACATCATCAGGCAAAATTATAAGGAAGGGGCGGTGGTCAGGCAGGGAGACGTTCTGTTCGAGATCGATCCCCGGCCGTTCAAAGCCGCGCTCGACCAAGCCAAGGCACAGCTCGCGCAGTCTGAGGCGCAACTTGGCAAAGCCAGGCTCGACGTGGAACGCGACACGCCGCTGGCGCAAGCGCGCGCAATCGCACAAAGCCAGCTCGATACGGAGGTCCAGGCAAAGCTCGGCGCACAGGCGCAGGTCGATGCGGCCAAGGCCAATGTTGAACAGGCTCAGCTGAATCTCGAGTGGACCAAAGTGACCTCATTGGTCACTGGGATTGCCGGGATCGCTCAAGTGCAGATCGGAAATCTGGTTGGTCCCAACTCGATATTGACCTCGGTCTCTCAGGTTGATCCCATCAAAGCATATTTCACAGTCAGCGAGAAGGAGTTCACGGATTTCCATCGCCGTTTTCCGACAGAAACTACTGTCGAGGAACAAAGAAAGCGCATCCCTCTTCAACTGCTGCTATCCGATGGCGCGGTCTATGAACAAACGGGAAGAATCTCTTTCGCTGATCGCGAAGTGAACCCCGCTACAGGGACTATCCGCATTGCGGGACTCTTTCCTAATCCAACCAATCTGCTTCGTCCTGGCGGTTATGGGCGTATTCGCGCATCTGTCAGGTCTCGTGATGGCGCTCTGCTGGTTCCGCAAAGGGCTGTGACTGAACTTCAAGGAAGCTATCAGGTCGCGGTGGTTGGAGACGACAACAAGGTCAGCATTCGGCCAGTCACGGTTGGAGAGCGAGTTGGAAGATTGTGGATTGTGAATGAGGGAGTGAAGCCGGGTGAGCGCGTCATCATTGAAGGTTTACAAAAAGTGCGGGACGGCGCTGCCGTGCAGTCGGTTCCGGCCGCGCCCGCAAAGGCAGGAAGCTAGCCATGTCGAAATTCTTCATTCGGCGGCCGATCGTGGCTATCGTCATCGCGATTTTGACTGTGATCGTTGGCGCGATTTCCCTTGTGAGCCTTCCCATTTCGCAGTTTCCAGCCATTGCGCCGCCGGAAGTTCAGGTGCAAACCACCTATGTGGGAGCCGATGCGCAGACAGTGGAACAGTCGGTGGCAACGCCAATCGAGCAGCAGATGAGCGGCGTGGACAATTCGAACTACATGTACTCGGTAAACTCCTCGACTGGCGAGGCTAGGCTCATTGTCGATTATGACGTAAAGACGGATCCGAACACGGACCTGATCCTTACCCAGATCCGCGAAACACAAGCCGCTTCGCAGCTCCCGGCCGAGGTGAACAACTTCGGCGTCACCGTTCAAAAAACGCTCACTGCGCCCCTGATGTTAATCAGCTTGTATTCGCCGAGCGGTGTGTACGATTCGAAATTCCTCGCCAACTTTGCCTACATCAATCTCTACGACCCACTCTCGCGTGTGCCGGGAATCGGCAGTGTGCAGGTATTCGGCGCCGGCAAGTATGCCATGCGTTTATGGGTAAAGCCCGACCAACTGGCAAAGCTCTCGATCACAGTGCCTGAAATCATTAATGCAATCCAGTCTCAGAATACGGTCAACCCGGCTGGCCTGATCGGCGGCGAACCAGTGCCGGAGGGCCAGGAGTTCACATACTCAGTGCTCGCTCAGGGCAGGCTGACGAATCCCGAGGAATTTGAACAGATCGTTGTTCGCGCGGCACCGGATGGAGGAATTGTCCGCGTTGGAGATGTAGCGAGAGTGGAACTGGGTTCGCAAGATTACACAGTAGTTTCCCACTTAAACGGTAAGCCCAGCGCGCTTGTGGCCGTGTACCAACTGCCGGGATCAAATGCGGTTCAAGCTGCTGAGGGCGTGAAAAAACTTCTTGCCGAGGAGCGCCGAAGATTGCCGCAAGGAATTGATTACGGCATTGCTCTGGACACAACGCGGGCCGTCTCAGAAGGAATCAAGGAGATTGTCGAGACGCTTCTGATCGCCATCGTACTGGTGATTCTTGTGGTGTATGTTTTTCTACAGGGATGGCGCGCCACCCTCATCCCACTGCTCGCGGTGCCGGTTTCTCTTGTCGGAACATTTGTTCTTTTCCCGGTCTTCGGTTTTTCCATCAACACTCTCTCGCTGTTCGGCCTCGTCCTCGCGATCGGACTCGTGGTCGATGACGCCATTGTGGTAGTTGAGGCGGTCGAGCACCATATTGAGGAAGGTATGTCGCCCAAAGACGCTACCTTCAAGGCCATGGAGGAGATTTCCGGCCCGGTGGTCGGAATAGCCCTGGTGCTCTCCGCGGTGTTTATCCCCACGGCATTCATCCCCGGAATCACCGGCCGTCTCTATCAGCAGTTCGCGGTGACAATTGCGGTCTCTGTCATACTCTCCGCGTTTAATGCGCTCACGCTCAGTCCCGCGCTTTCAGCCTTGCTGTTGAGGCCTCGGGAAAACAGCAAAGGGCTGCTGCGGAAATTTTTCGATTGGTTCAATCGCGTATTTACACGCGCAACGAATGGCTACGTCAAGGTTGCCGGCGGACTAATTCGTAAGAGTGCTGTTGCCTTTGCGGTTCTTGCTGTATGCGGACTCTTGGCCGGCTTCTTTAGCACACGGTTGCCTTCCAGCTTCCTGCCCGACGAAGACCAGGGTTACATGTTCCTGAATCTGCAACTTCCGCAGGCCGCCTCTCTGCAGAGGACTGAAGCCACCGCAACTCAAATTGAAGACATGTTGGCGAAGACCCCGGGTGTGCAATCCACGGCGAGCGTCATCGGCTTCAGTCTGTTAAGTCTCACGCGCTCGAGCTACAACGCATTCTTCTTTGTTACTTTGAAGGAATGGAAAGACCGCAAAACGCGCGACGAGCAGTATCAGTTCATCCGCAATAGCATCAATAAAAAACTTGCGGGCCTTCCCAAGGGAATTGCATTTTCCTTCTCTCCTCCGGCCATTCCCGGTGTGGGAACTTCAGGAGGTTTCACTTTCATCCTGGAAGACAGGTCGGGCAAGGACGTGCAGTTCCTTGCGGACAACCTGAACAAATTTCTCGCCGCGGCGCGCAAGCGCCCAGAGCTTGCGACTGTTAATACCACCTTTCTGCCTCGGGTGCCGCAGCAGTTCATCAGCGTCGATCGCGATAAGGCGCTCAAGCAGGGCGTAGACATAAAAGATGTTTACCGGACCATCCAGGTGTTTATGGGGGGCGCGTTCGTTAATTTCTTCAATCGCTTCGGCCGGCAGTGGCAGATCTACGTCGAGGCGGAAGGAGAGTACCGCACTAGAGCGGAGAATGTTGGCCAGTTTTACGTTCGCAACAATAAGGGTGACATGGTGCCGCTTTCTGCGCTGACGCACTTCGAGCCGCGCTTCGGGCCCGAATTCACCATGCGCTTCAACCTGTACCGGTCAGCGCAGATCATCGGCGGCGCAGCGCCAGGATACAGCTCTGGCCAGGCGATGGCGGCCCTGGAGCAGGTCTTTAGCCAGACAATGCCGCCGGAAATGGGCTACGACTATTCCGGCATATCGTTCCAGGAGAAAAAAGCGCAGGAGGGAGTTCCCCCTTCAATCATCTTTGGCTTTTCTCTTCTGGTTGTGTTTCTCATTCTTGCCGCGCTATATGAAAGCTGGTCATTGCCATTCAGTGTGTTGTTAAGCACTCCAGTCGCGGTCTTTGGCGCCTTCCTGGTGCTCTGGCTGCGTCGCGTCCTGCTCGGATTCTTTTTGCCCCCATTTATGGTACAGATTGAAACCGATGTCTATTCACAAATCGGGTTGGTAATGCTGATTGGGTTGGCGGCAAAAAATGCAATTCTGATTGTCGAGTTTGCCAAAGATGCGTACGAAAACGGACAGCCGCTTGTGGACGCGGCGCTGGCTGGAGCGAGACTACGTCTGCGGCCAATCCTGATGACATCATTCGCATTCGTTCTTGGCTGTGTCCCTCTCTGGATTGCGACCGGAGCAGGTTCTGTAGCCCGGCAGATCATGGGCACAACCGTAATCGGAGGCATGCTGGCAGCCACGTTGATTGCCGTATTTATCATTCCCGTGCTGTTCGTAGTCGTGGAAAAGCTTTCGCGCAGAAAATCGGGAATTCAACTCTCACCAGCGGCCCCTCCACTTCCAGCACAGGGAGATGATTAAAGCATGAACCTGGCAAAGCAGAAGTTCCTGATTGGCATGGTTCTGGTGCTGTCCACGGGGTGCGCGGTCGGTCCAAATTATAAGAGACCGGCTGTCCCTGCGCCTCCGGAATATAGGGGACTGCCAGCGGACCAGGCAGGCAAATCTGATGTGGCATCTTTTGGCGACCAGAAGTGGTGGGATGCATTTCAGGACGAAATCCTGCGGGACCTGATCAAGACAGCATTGAAGCAGAATTACGATGTGCGCATCGCTGCCGCACGAATTCTTGAAGCTCGCGCTCAACTCGGCATTACGCGAGCTGACCAGTTGCCATCAGTCGCGGCAAGCGCGTCTTCTGTCAATGAACGCATCTCCCAGTCAGCAAGAATTCCAAGCATTGAAACCAGCGCCCACCAGCTAAGCCTCTCTGCGGCCTGGGAACTGGATTTTTGGGGACGTTACCGACGGGCAACTGAGTCGGCGCGGGCCAGCCTTCTGGCACAAGAGTGGGCGCAAAAAGCTGTCATCAGTTCGCTGGTGAGTGACCTGGCCAGCGCGTATTTTCAGTTGCGTGAGCTGGACCTCGAATTAGAAATTTCGCGCCAGACGCTAGGTTCGCGGAAGGATTCACTCGGCCTGACCCAGATTCTCGCAGACCATGGCGCTACCTCAATGCTCGATGTCCGGCAGGCTGAGCAGTTGGTATTCGCTGCCGGGGCATCCATTCCAGATCTTGAGCAGCGGATTGAACAACAAGAGAACTTCATTAGCACTTTGCTTGGCCAGAATCCGCAGAGCATCCCTCGCGGAAGAAAACTGCTGGACCAACCCCACCCCCTGGAAGTTCCCGCGGGGCTTCCTTCCTCTCTGCTCGAGCGCCGTCCTGACATCCGCCAAGCGGAACAGCAGCTCATCGCGGCAAATGCGCAGATCGGGGTGGCCAAAGCCGCGTATTTCCCACAGATATCGCTGACCGCTGACGGCGGGTATCAAAGCTCGGCGCTCACCGGGCTCTTCTCTGGGCCTGCGGGGTTCTGGAGCATCGGTGGAAGCGCAGTCCAACCGGTTTTTGAGGGCGGAAGAATACGAAATCGAGTCAGGTTCGCTGAGGCCCAAACGCAAGAGGCAACCGTGTTTTATGAGCGCACTATACAGCAGGCTTTCCGCGATGTATCGGATGCGCTAATCGCGTACCGCAAGAGCCAGGAGTTCCGGATCCAACAAGAGCAATTGACACGCGCGGCAGACGATGCCAAGAACCTTTCGAATATGAGATACAAAGGCGGAGCTACCAGCTACCTTGAAGTCCTGGACAGCGACACCCGATATTTCTCCGCGCAACTAACTCTCGCTCAGGCACAACTCCGCGAACTCGAGGCGCTGGTGCAGATCTACCGGTCGCTCGGCGGTGGTTGGCAGGAGTAACTCACGGCGAAATAGACGGCTTCTATGTTGAGGCCGCAATAAGCGGCGATTGTGCCGCAAGTGGTATGCGTTTACGGCAAAAATTGAGGCGCCAACGCGTTAAGGCGTCAGAAGTGTTTCCCGGTTTGCTTCAACGTATTAAAAAGGGAAGTAGTCAGCTGGAAGACGGTAAAATCATTTGATTGAGATCGCCGGTTTTCGTATTGAAAACTGGCAAGGTTCGATTCACAATCAATGCAAAGGCAACAGGTTTTTGTACCGTTTTTGTACTGCCGATTCGGCATTCGAGCCTTTTTAGCTCTTTTTGCTTTTTGGAGAATCAATAACTTACATGCTCTCAACACTCCTCCACAGTTCGATCCCGACTAGCTCCACCAATAAAACAAAGAAGACTCACTTCTCGCACAAGGCCATTCTGAATTTTCAGACGCCATTTCAGCCGCTATCCAAAGTCCCGCCCTGCTGCGGCGGATCCTTCTTTCATGGAAGGGCTTGGTGTTCAGAATTTACCCAAACTATCGGGGCCTGGTGTCCTGCGATCATGAGATTCAGTTGAAATCGCTGACGCGATTAAACTGGCGGAGCCTGGCGTTGCCTGATCCGGGCTAGTTGTGGCGCATGCAAGTTATTGGAGGCAGCTCAAAAGGGTTTGACTCGGGGTAAACTCCGGCACGATAGCAGCCAAGGTTTCTATCAGGCCATTCTTCTGCCGTTCTACCACGAGCTCCAACAGCCGGCTGACATGATCGATGCAGTCCTCCCAAGCAAGAACTCGAGTGCTGCAGATTTTAAAAAGATAAGGGGATGGAGTTCCGGCGAGATATTCATGGTCATACGTCAGTTGCTCATCCCGCTTTTCGCCATCGCGCAGGCCCGTGTGCCGGAAGATCTTTTTATCAATGATGCTTCGAGATTCACACAGGAGAAAGTCCGCGAGTTCTTCAATTCTTAGAGGAACTCCCATGTCAGGCACTAGTAATGAATTGCCGGGAACTTCCAATGCATTCATCAAAAACGCTGCCGCTTCTTCGAGTGTAATGAAGTACCTGGATGCATGCATATCTCTGATCGTGAGTGGGCGGCAGGATTGAAGACAACGCATAAACCGCGGGACCACGCTCCCTGAGCTTCCTAGGACATTGCCTAATCGAATAGAAGCAACGGCTGGCTCCGTACGGTCCATAGCCAGCAAAACTAACTCTGTAATACGCTTGGACACGCCTAAGATGCTGGTTGGATTAACCGCTTTGTCGGTTGATACATGGATGAATTGCTCCACATCGGAACCATCCAGGGCAAGGAGAAGACGCAGGGTCCCAAGTAAGTTGTTTTCTAGTGCCAGGAACGGCGTGTGCTCCAATTCGGGCAAGCGCTTCATGGCTGCCAGATGAAAGACAATCTGCGGTCGATAATGGGAAAAAATATTCTCCAATTCCTTTTCACGCGCAAGATCTGCGTGAAAGAACTTAACCTGCGGCAACGTGATATTCCGTTCTACGTATTCACGGTAGAGCCGGCCCAGATGTGGCCGGGAATGATCGAGAAGTACCAGTGTCTTGGCAAAACTGCCCATCAAGCAACGGGCCAGAGCGGAGCCAATGGACCCTCCGGCGCCCGTAATCAGTACGGTCTTGCCGGTGATCATTTTGTTGCAATCAAAACAGCTGGATGTGAAAAGAGAGCGCTTCAGAAACTTTGACCAGTCAATCGCACGTGCAGCTTCTGTCGCTGGCCGGCGAAGGAGCGTCGGTCCAGCGGACTGTGGGGAAGGAGCCATTCACTGAACTGTGACAACTGTTGCCTGGAAATTTGCGCTCATAAATAGATAAGCTATGCAGCAAAAAATGCAGTGTTGTCGCAAAAAAAAGACAGGGGCGGCTTAGTACCGATGCTGGTTCACGAAGAGCGCTGATTTGGTGGGATGTACCCAGAGATGGCGAAGTCGCCCAGTCTTTACTTCCAACTGGACCGCCGGGCGTTGCTCCAATCACGCCGCTCCCGCACCCCAAGATGATTGTCGTCAGCTTCACCGCGTTTGCAAGTTGACGAATCATCCGGAAGGTTATCGGATTTTGGACAGAGCTAGCCGGAATGCAACAATTCCCAATCCAGTACCTCATACTAGGCAGCCCCCCAGCAATTTGTTGGGGGGAGCACGGGGCCATGGCTCGTACCTGGAATCAATGTCGGCGCTTGCTGAGCTAGTGCTCACAAAGTCGCGGGTATCGGCGCATATAGGTTTTGTCATGAGCGTGATTTCATCGAGAGTGAAAATTTGGTTGTTGCCATTTGTTCTCAAATCGCAAGTATGATGCTCTGCAATGTCTCTTATATGCAGTGTTCCCGTAAATGTGGACCGCCGGAGGCAGTCCGTCACCCTGCCCGGCTGGCAATGAACTTTAAATATGAAAACCACACGTTCTCAAAGCACCACATCTATTTGGTCTAATGGAACCGAAGAGGCTATCTTTCATCCCCTGTCAACGGATACTTCTGTTGATGTATGCGTGGTCGGCGCGGGGATCGCGGGACTTAGCACTGCTTATATGCTCGGGCGTGAAGGTCAGTCCGTTGTAGTGCTGGACAGCGGAAGCATCGGAGGGGGTGAAAGCGGGCGGACCACGGCGCACCTCTCCAATGCCCTCGACGATCGCTATTATGAGCTCGAGCGGCTGCATGGTATCGAGGGCTCGCGTCTTGCGGCTGAAAGTCATTCCGCCGCCATAGACGCTGTTGAAGCAATCGTTCAAAGAGAAAAAATCGACTGTGGTTTTGAGCGGATCGATGGATATCTATTTGTCCCTCCCGGAGGTGAACGTGATGAATTGGAGGAGGAGAGACGAACTGCGCAGCGGGCAGGCGTTACGGTGGAATGGGTACCTCGTGCACCGATGGAGGATTTTGATACCGGGCCGTGCCTCCGTTTTCCACGGCAAGGTCAGCTTCAACCGGTCAAATACCTGCAAGGATTGTGCAGGGCCATTGAGCGCGCCGGCGGCAGCATCTTCACTGGCACTCATGTAAAGGATGTGGAAAGTGGTTCTTCGGTCCTGGTCAAAACCAATGCCGGCCCAGTGGTGCGGGCACGCACCGCGGTGATCGCTACGAACGTGCCCATCTCCGAGACCTATGGGCTGTACACGGCAAATGCGGCCTACAGGACGTATGTAATCGCTGCCCGTGTTCCGCGCGGCTCGGTTGAACGCGCTTTATTTTGGGACACCCCTGATCCTTACCACTACGTGCGCGTGCACAGTGGGCACGGTTCTGACTGGCTCATCGTCGGTGGTGAAGATCACAAGACCGGTCAGGGGGACGACCTCGATGAGCGATTTAAGCGGCTGGAATCATGGTCGCGCGAGCGCTTCCATAAAATTGAGTCGGTTGATTTCCGATGGTCAGGGCAGGTGATGGAGCCTGTGGACGGCCTCGCCTTCATCGGAGCCCATCCTTTGGGAAAAGAAAACGTTTACATCGTGTCCGGAGACTCAGGGCATGGCATGACGCACGGAACGCTGGCGGGAATCTTGTTGCGAGATTTGATCCTGGATCGCAGCAACCCGTGGGCGCGGCTTTATGACCCTTCACGCATCACTCTGCGGGCGTTTGCTGACTTGGCGTGCGAAAACGTCAACGTAGGAGCGCAATTTACAGATTGGCTGAAAGATGCAGATATGGATTCAATAGACCGGATCGTTCCGGGAGAGGGGGCAACGATTCAAACCGGCTGGCGAAAACTGGCGGTTTATCGGGATGAACATGGCGCCTACCACCAGTGTTCCGCCGTGTGCCCGCATCTGGGCTGCATTGTTTCCTGGAACTCAATCGAGAAAAGCTGGGATTGCCCTTGCCACGGCTCAAGGTTCGATCCTTATGGAAGAGTGATCCACGGGCCTGCCAATAAAAACCTGGACAACCCTGAAGATTACCATGCGCTGCTCAACGCCGCGGCCCTCCTCATGGAGAGCTCGGCTTCCCTGAGCATCAATTTTCTGGGCAAGCTGCTCAATTTAGGCCTGCGAGTGGGAAGAAATTGAAGTCCTGAGAAAAAGACCAGGACGCTCTCCAGAAACGAACGTACAATCCATCCGGGAAAGCGGTAGTGGTACAGTTTGATCAAGGATTCATCGCTTGCGCGATGAACGTCTGCCTAAAGGCCCGCAATTCCATCCCCACCACGCCAAAGTCGCGCGTGGCGGGGGCCCCACGCAAGCGAATCGCTAGACGCTGATACGGGTAGTGGTACAGATTTGAAACTGTACCACTACCGGGAAAGCAGATGTCTTGCAATCAAGGCGCATCGCATCGAGCAAGCCTTGAGAATGCCGGAAAGAACCGCGCAGACGAAGCAAATCAAAGCTACACCGGAAGCGACCTGCGGTGGTTCGCATCGCGAGGCTGCTCGAAGATTGAGCCAAAGAAAATCGATCGGCGGCGTGAGAGCATGTCGTCGATTGCCTGCTGCATGCTGTTTCGCACTTCGCGGCTGATCGCCTGCACAACCTTGCGATCCTCCGCCGCTTCCGGTGGATAGCAGTCCGTTCTGACAGGCGGCAAAAATTGCGTGTGCCACTTTGAGGGCAGGGGCAACGGTACCAGGGGAAACGTGGGCGTAATGGGAATGCAAGGCCAGTCAGTGTAGCGGGTCCAGCGGCGTGACTTGATTTTACCGAGAATCGGAAAGATTTCCGCGCTGCCCACCGTAACAAACGGGACAATCGGGGCCCGGTGACGCAAGGCGATTTTTACGAAGGCGTCCCGTCCGAACGCCTGCAATTTGTATGCGTTTCGATAATCCGTAAATGCGCCGCTGATTCCCTCGGGAAATATGCCCAATAACCCATTGTCCTGAAGGATACGATCGGCGCTTGCCTGGCAAGCCACCACTCCTCCAAGCTTTGTCATGAAATTGGCCAGGAAAGGGAACTTAAGGAGTGCTGGATGCGTCAGGAAGCGCGGATATCTTCCGGTTAATTTCACCACGGTGTCAAGCGCCATTACGCCGTCCAGCGGCATAAAACCACGGTGCATCCCCGTCAGGACCGCCGGTCCGCTTGAAGGGATGTTTTCAATGCCCGCATCCTCGATGCGCCAGTAATAATCCCTGAGGAACCTGAACAACGTTTTTCCAAAGAAGCGGATGTAATCTTTGTCCATGCCGAAGAGGTCGAATTCAGTTTCTTCTTCTTTCTTTTGGGGCCGCCCGTTTCCGGCAGCCACCAGCGCGGACAGGCTCGAGTGCCGCGGAGCAAATCCCAGTTCACGGCGCATCTTCTCGCCGGAAATGGTCCAGGAATAGCGAAGAAACTGAAGGCTCTCGGCAGGACGCAAAGCACGCTGCAAACTGCGCGGGAAAGCCAATCCAGCGCTTTTGACAGCGCGCATTGCCGCCCGCAGAGGGACGACTGTCTGCGGGGCAACGTTGAAGATACCCGGCGCTGTTTGTTCCAGAACGGAAAGTATGGCGTTTGCCAGGTCCGATACGCTGAGGAACTGAAAGACAGGATCGTGACCTGGAAGGATTGCTGCTACTCGGCGAGAGAACAGCCGGGCCGGAAACATGCCGGAGCCCGGAACGGGGCATAGCCTCAAAATGGTGAGCGGCATCCTGTCCGCCAGGTGGCCGCCTGCAAGCGCTTCCAGGGACTTCCACTTGCTGCTGATAGAGCATGCGTTATGACCGGGAAGCGAATAGGATTCGTCAACCAGCGCGTGCCGGCCATGGCCGGTGCCGTAGATCAACGCGCTAGACAGCAGAACGAACTGCCGTCCTCCGCTGCGGGCCACAACTTGCAGCACCCGCTGAGCCTGTTGTTCGTCCGGTGTCAGGCCATCGGCATCGGCCGCAACGGGAAGGTAGATATATTTCGCCGCTGGATCCGCCACGCGCGGCGAGCCGCAAAAATCGTCAACATCAAGTACGCGGACGTCCCCGAACGCGCCCTGAAGTTTAGGGACAAGCTGTTCTCGCGAACCGGCAATCAACACAACGTTTGTCATACCATCTGCGTCTCCGGCGAACTGCCTGTCACGCGGGCAGACAAGCCGCCATGTCTGAGGATTCCCGGACAGGCTGGGGACGTATTTCAGTGTCCCCGGTGATTTGTTTGGCCACTTGCATGGCGGAAATCATGACTGGCGTAATTCCGCCGCCGGGCTGCGTCCAATGCCCCACAAGATAGAGATTGCGGAAGGGGCTTTGTATCGCGGGCCGGTGCTCTCCCAATTGGTCCGGCGACATCTCCCAGCCGAGCATCGCACCGTGATGGTTGAGCGTATAACGATGTGACGTCTGGGCGGATGCGCTCAACTTGACCACGATTTTGCTCGAAAAACCGGGAATGCAACGCTCAAGTTCCTGGAGGATGCGGCCTTCGATCGCGGCTTTATGCGCGGACCAGTCGCCGACCTGGTCAAAGTTCACGCTTGTGACCTTCTGTACGATCAGGACTTGCCCGCCGGCCGGGGCCAGTGCCGGATCGAAAGCGGTGGGCAGGAACACTTTGAAGACGTGGGTCGCAACCTGTTCGGCGTCCCAACTGCTCCAGTGGTAGCCTTCCGCCTTGCGCAACTCCTCGAGCGAGATGTCCTTAAGCCCGATATGCAGCAAGAAGCACGGCAGGGTGGTGCGAAGCTGTTTGATTCTTCCCAGGTAATCCGGTTCCAGCAGCTCCGGGCCAATCATGCCTTCCAGTGTCTGCAGCAGATCGGCGTTGGAGACAACAATGGCGGCGGAAATTTGTCTGGTTACCCTGTTGCGGATGGAGCCGGACTGGACTTCAACTCCCCGCACCGCGCGATTATGCACAAGAATCCGCCGCACCAGAGAATTCATCAAAATGTGGCCGCCGTTCTCCTCGAATCTCAGGGCTAGCTCGTCGACAAATTTCTGCGAGCCGCCGCGCGGATAGTAGTTGCCGAGGAAATAAGACAGCCGGAGCATGGAATCAAATACAAATGAAGTGCGCGAGGGCGGAGAACCCCAATGCCCGATGTCTCCAGTCAGCAGCAGCTTCAGCTTCGGGTTCCTGAAATGCGTATGGAGAACGTCGCGGATCGTCAGGTGTTGAAAAGGAATGATACGGGGCGTCAGTGTGCCGCGAAAATAGCGGAGCAGGCCAATCAGATAAGTCTTGCGAACCAACCCAAAGAAGTCGTCGATGCGGCCGGCCTCTTCGGGAAATTCCTGTTTCAGCTTGTTCAGGTAGCAGTCAAAATCTGCGGGAACGGAGAAAGCCGAGCCATCGGGAAAATGAAAGCGGTCCACCGGGTCCATCTTTACCCATGGGGTCGTGATTCCCAACTCCGATAACAAGGAGCCGGTAATGGTGGAAGGATTGCCGAGCAGAGGATAGAAGTGAGTAGCTGCGTCGAAGGTGTAACCCTTTCGACGGAAGGTGCTGCAGTAGCCGCCGACGAGCGAATGTTGTTCTACCAGGAGCACTTTGAGACCTGATCGGATGAGCAGGTTCGCACAGATCAGTCCGCCCACGCCGGCCCCGATCACAATTACGTCGTAAGAGCGCTCGGGTTCCTGACGAAGACCATGGAACAGCCTGGCCAAAACCACTCCTTAGCGCAATTGAAGTGCGCCCATCCGCGTCTTGCAGGCGCGCTTCCGGGCTCCTAAAAGTAGACAACCGATGGATCGTGATTTGCGTTGAAGGCCCGAGGCTGCACGGGACGGCGAAAAAGCATCAGCAGCTCAACTGGAGCGGCGCGTTGGTTTGGAGGGATCCGGCACGGCTTTCTGGCTGGCTACAACCCTGGCTATGGTTTTTCTGCAGTCGGGACAATTCGCAAGGTGGGCCTCGACAGATATACTCGCGCCTGGAGGAATGCGCCCTTCTACGTAAGCGACGATATCCTCAATGCTGAGGTGTCCGGATTGTTTTTGGTTACTGCGTTTGCGCGTGCGACGTATTCTTGGCAATGTGAAGATTCAGGTTGCGTGACGTAGCTTGTGAAATTCTCTCCCAAATGTGGCGTGCATCCAGAATTATAGCAAGTGGCGCCGCCAGCCAGAAGTCACAGGAAAATCATCGCTGCCCCGCAGACACTCGAGGATCATGAATGGCGGGAGTTGTTGAGCTCGGCCGCGCTCTATGGTCCTCAGGCTGCAAACCACGCAGCAATTTAATAAAGTCAAGGATAGGAATTTCATTTCGAGGATTTGCAACCACGTCCTCGAGGCATTCATTGATGGCTAACGTGCTCAGACCATGTTTGGTCGTGAGAACTGCGATGACATTGTCACGCAGCGTGCTCTGCACCCGCTCCAGTTGGCGGGTTACATTGGATTGATGGATGCCCAGTAGCTTGGCGATCTGGCCCAGCTGCAGCCCGTCTTCGTACCGCCATAACAGCATAAGGCGCTCGCGCGGCGTAAGAGCGCTACAGGCCCGCCCCAAGGCGTCTTTAAGGACGTTGTGATAGCGTTGCGCGCGCAGTGTCATTTCAATGTTCTGCAGCGCAGGTTTGTCCGGCATTTCCGGCTGTATGTCGACGCTCTTGGAATTCGCGCTGCAGCGCTGGGCGTTTATGGCACGGTTGCAAACGATGACCCGCAGCCAGGTGCTCAGAGAACTGCGGCCATCGTAGGAGGCGATGCGGCTGACCCCCGACTGGTCAGGAAGAAACAGATCCGCGATGATATTGTCCGCGAGATCCTGCGAGATGAAGCTGGGCCGGTAGAAGAAGCGGACAAGATCGTACACAAATCCTTTGTAGTGCAGCTCCAGTGTTTTCCATGCGGCGTCGGCGTGCTCAGCCGATCCATGGGCGCCGCTCGCAGGTTTGCCGGGGCTATGCTGAGCGCAGGCAGTTGCCAGATAGAGGTCGCGTCCATGGAGCAGCTTCACGAAAGAGAAGGATTGCTTTGGATCGGAGGCTGCGCCGACGTGCTTCGTGAGGATGGAATTGATGCGCGTTCTATAGGCGATCAGATCCAGACCCAACTCGCCAAAATGGGTTCGGCCCTCGAGATGTGCTTGCGCTATGAGAGACTCCAGTTCTAGTGACAGCGGCATATTTCCTACCTATTGAACCCGAAAACACCTTGAACCCGAAAACGCCGGTATGATGATGGTAGATGTCTACCGAATCAATTCGTCTCACTTGGAATCCGGACGATTCCGTCCGTATTCCTCATGGGCCCTGACAAACTCTCCGCTTGCAATCGCGGCGGCCATTGAGATTTCGCCTGCCAAAACTACGGCGGCGGCGATCTCCGCCAGCCGGGGTGCACCTTGTTGACCCACAACACCCAACATCTGCAAGCACTCACGGCTAGTGCCAAGACCGGTGCCGCCACCCACGGTGGCCACGGTCAAGGCAGGAAGCGTCACGCTTACATAAACACCACCATTCTCGGCCAACTCAAAATTCGTAATTCCGACCGCCGAGTTCACAACGTTGGCCACATCCTGGCCACAGGCGATGAACAGGGCGGTAAGTCCATTTGCATAATGACCGTTGTATCCAAGGGCATGTGCCTGCAAATGCCCGACGACCGTATGGCGCCACAGGTCGACAAGCTGCCGCGGAGTGATATGCAGGTACTGGCGGAGCAATGAAGCGGGAATCTGCGCTCCGGCAACCACTTTTTTCCCTTTACCCCCGGCCAAGAGGGCACCGCTGCCGCGCTTCTCCGAGCTGTAGCCACTAAACAGGCAAAAATCAGTTGCCTGGCTGTGTGCGACGATCCATCGGCAGGCATGGTCGGTAGCTTTCACGATCATATTCATGCCGTGGGCATCGGCAGTGAAGTAGCAGAAATTTACAATCACTTCGCGGCCCACTGGGTGGCACTCCAGCCGCAGAAGCTTTCCGTGCCCGGTGGTCGAATCGGCCTCATTCTTGATCAATGCGAAGTGATCGTTCACATATGCGGCGAATTCGCGTGCCGCGGCCACGTCAGGCAGCATGAAGACAGGGCTCACCCGGTTTTCGTCGACATAGAGGCGCGTGGTGGCGCCGCCGGCCCGGGTAAGTGTTACCATGCCGCGTTCGTAGGAGCGCACGAGCGCGCCCTCGGTTGTCGCTAGAGGGATGTAGAAGGAGCCTTGGGCATGGTCACCCCGGATCAGGAGCGGCCCCGCAATTCCTACCGGCATCTGGATCATCCCGATGAGATTCTCAATGTTGCCGCGCATCTGCTCACCCGGCACCGAGAATGAACCGACGTGCTTCAGCGTGGCCCCAGTCCTGTCCTCCACCCATCTGCGTCGAGCGCTGATGGCATGATCGCTATAGCCTTGATGGTTGAAACGCGGTACGAGGGCTTCTTTACCGGCGGCGCTAGCTCGTAGCTCGTCTTTTTCCAGATCGATCAGCAAGGTTTCTCCTGGTTGATGGTTGTGTCCTCGCCGGGAGCGCTTGAAATCACCAGCGAGCAGACATTTCCATCGATGCCAACTGAGTTAATCAGGCCGGAATTGCCGATGATGTCTTGTTTTTGCCGGCAAAAATGAAGTGAAGGCATTTCTGGTTCATGGGACTCGAGGCCGCGAATTGCGGGCAATAGATGACTGCGAAGGCTTTGCAGAAGGTCAATCGCCTGGAACGCGCCCGCGGTCCCCAGAGATTCCCCAAGCATCGACTTGATGGCGGTAACCGGAATTGATTGGCTGCTGCCGTTGAAGGTCGTATAAATAGCCATCGCTTCATGCCTGTCCGCCAGCACGCTTCCATTGGCAGAGGCGCTGATGCAGTGAATGTCGGAAGGGAGCATCCGGCTGTCTTTCAGGGCTGCTTTCATAGCCCTTGCAATGGCTTCCGGCGCACCGTCAGGATTACGCGCCGCGTGATAGGAACTGCCATGTCCCCGGATCTCCCCCAGGATGGAAGCGCCGCGCTCTCGAGCTGTTTCCCATTCTTCAAGCATAAGAAGCGCGGAGCCCTCGCCGAGGACAAAGCCATTGCGCCGGGCGGAGAAGGGCACGGGAAACTCACTGTGCCCATTCGATCTGCAGAGCAGGCCGACCCGCTCGAACCCGCACCAGGCTTCGAAGGAAAATTCATCAGCGCCACCGGCGAGCAATGCCGTCTGGCCGCCATGGCGGATGAGATCAGAGGCATAGCCGAGGGCCATCAGTCCTGACGCGGTGCCGCCGGCAATGGTGGAATTGATGCCGCGGAGGTTGTGCCATATCGCGGTTTGGCCGGCCGCGGCGTTGAGCACTGTGTTGGCGAAGTCCATGGGGCTTACGCAGGACGGCCCCTGGGTGAGACCATGCCGGTCAAATGCGGAAATCGTATGCATACTGCTGAACATGGTGCCCAGCACAAGGCCGACCTCGTGCCGGGAAAGCATTTCCGGAGTCCAGCCGCTGTTTTCCAGGGCGAGCTTTGCCGCGGCCGCGACGATGCGGCCGGTACGATCCAGCGCTCGCAGCGGTTTGCCCGGTAGATACGATTCGGCCCTGAAGGATGGGAGTCTGCCCCCCTGCCTGCAATTGGAATCGGCGCATTCGTCAAAGTCGATCTGATACGAAGCCTGTTCGCCATTACAGAGAGCGGAATGCAGAATTTCGGCCGAATCTCCAAAACATGAGATGACTCCAGCTCCGGTAATCGCCACCCTTTTCATGATAAAAACCGTGCTTTCGGGTCAAGCCAGGCAAGCCCTGAAAACCAGTGAGGAATTGTTGCCGCCGAACGCGTAGGCGTTGCTCATCGCAACTTTGACGTTGCATTTGCGCGCTACATTCGGCACGTAATCCAGATCACATTCCGGATCTGGTACATGTAAATTCATAGTTGCCGGAATCTGTTGATGTGTAATGGCAAGGGCACAGACAGCAGCTTCTATGGCGGAGGCCGCTCCCATGGTGTGCCCGAGCATGGATTTAATGGAGCTGATGGGAATTTTGTAAGCCATCTCTCCAAATGTCCTTTTCATGGCAATCGTTTCCAGGCGGTCATTGGTGGGAGTGCCGGTGCCGTGGGCGCTGATGTAGTCCACTTCTTCAGCAACAATGCCGCTCTGTTGCAGCGCCAGAGTGACGGCGCGGGATGCGCCTTCGCCCTGCGGATGGGCCGCCGTCATGTGGTGCGCGTCACAGGAGAGCCCATAACCCGCCACCTCGCAGTAGATACGGGCGCCGCGAGCTATAGCATGATCTTTTAATTCCAATAACAGCATGGCCGAACCTTCTCCGGGAACCATCCCCTTGCGATTGCGGTCAAAGGGCTGGCAAATCTCCGGAGCGATCGCTCCCAAACGGGCAAAGCCGGTATAGGTGATCCGGGAAAAGCAGTCTGCGCCCCCGGCCAGCATAATCGGCGCCTTTCCCGAGCGCAGCACGTCGCAAGCATGGGCGATGGCATAGTTTCCGGCCGCGCACGCGGTCGGAATCATCATTGCCTCGCCCTCGAATCCCAGTTCTCTGGCCACGTTCCCGGGAACCACATGGCAGGGATATCCGCGAATAAATCCCTGGTCGACGTTCAATATCTCTCCCTGGACATAGCGTTCGTCGAAGCGTTCAATGAAATGCGGTTCACCGGACGTCGTGCCAAGGCAAATCCCTGCCTGGGTGCGGTCGATCTTATCCAGATCCAATGATCCATCCGTAAGTGCAAGGCGCGCGGCAGCAATGGCCAATTGCGAAGTTCGGCCTATCGTCGACGGATCCAGTTCCAATACGTGGCTATGCGGATCAAAATCCTGAATTTCAGCGCCAAGGTGAACGTTGTACCGGGAAGTGTCGAAACTTCTTACCCTGCCAAAGGCGCACCGTCCGGCCAGCAGCGCGTCCCAGAACTGCTGCCGCCCTGTACCGATGGAGGTAACCATCCCCAGGCCCGTCACCACGACTGTGAGCCTGTCTGTCATGCTACTTCCATGAAAATAAGGCGCTTTACACTAGTTAAAGTACCGTTCACCGTTTGAGCAGCAGACAGTCTGTTCGCACAAAATCTAACCTCGCTTGTCCAAACAACGATGGCAGGAACGGAAAAAGAGGATAAACCAAGATTGTGTTTATAGAATGCAATGTCAACAGTGGCGGCAGACGTCATCATTTGAACCCTTTCATCGCTCCACATGTATATGTGGCTGATGACTGCTAATTGAGACGCGTAGATCTTCCCGGGATAAAATAGAACCGGCGAATATGAATCTGGAGACAAACATTCCCAGAGAATTTGCGCAGGAAGCTACTCTGTCATAAAAATGGGAATAATTTAAGGTGTCAAAATTGGTACGCCAGGCATTACGCGCCCTGCCAAAAGACGAATATAGTATCCGGGCACATTAATCCCATAATGGCATTCTGCCAATCCAGCACTCCTACGGACGTAATAAGCCCAGATTTGCGACCCCGGAGCGTGTGTTCAACGTCTGCCGATATTTCCTGTGGCTTTTATCGTCTGGGTAATGCTGATAAGGTGGATACGGATAACTGGACATTCCATGAAATGGCAGGGGCTCCACTGTTCTGGCGAAAGCCGTATTGGAGTCTCCGTCTTTTGCCCATCCGTCCACCAAGAGAAGGAAGTCGCGGCTCCATCCCGGGGCCAGGGCGGGAAGAGTTTGGGGTTTGAATAGTAGACGCAGTTCATCTCCTGACCCCATAATAACCAGCCGATCATCCGCTCCTGCCAGCAGGGACCGTACATCTCCATATCTGGTATAGAGTCCGGGAATAGGGTTCCACATGGTTGAGGGAGACCATTTTTCATAGTCGAACGTTTCGGGTTTTGTTCGGGTTGGATCGATGATGGTGCGGGAGAACCCGCGGTAGCGAAGGTCGGCGCTTTCAGGAGCGAGCCGGGTCAGCCTGACCGCCGGGGTGGCGGTCTTTTTGCTGAGAAAGATTTCATCCCAGTATACGCATAGGTTGGTGACGATCCTGACTTCCCGCAATGCCGAAAGGAACTTGCCGGTCAGGTCGACAACCATGCTTTTAGGCTTTCCCGATGGAATGCCTATGTCGCGAATCACAGTCTTCCAGTGCCCGGAACGGTCTTTCACCTGCAAGTAAGGAAAGACGAGACCGTCGTCCTGGCCAGGTCGATGGGCCTGGGCGGCGGCCAGGAAAGTGCTGCCGTCCGCCCAGTCTACCCATCCGTTCAGCACGAGGATGGCCCGGTTGTCCTGGGCTACCTTGCCAAAATCAAGATCAAGATAGTGCAGTTCGGCAATGCCGGAATAGTTGCGCCTGAACGTATCGATGTACTGTCCATCACGCCGGACCAATTGGGTTAAGACGTTGCGGCCATCCTGGTCTTTCGCGCTTTTCGGGTACAGTTTCTGCTGCACTCCAAACAGCCGGAATGCTGGAAAAGGCGGCCCCTTAAACTTGTCATTGGTAAAGATATCTTCGTCGGTCTTATGGTCTATTGCCAGGAGTTGGATTTTGTCCAGGTATGAAACCTCATGCAGCTCTTCAGTGATCCTGATCTGATAGTGGCCGTCCTGCGCGCGCAGCATGGAGCCGGGAATCTGAATGTGTTCGCGGTGATTGACGGGAAAGAACTGCCCATCGCCGTTGCTGGCTCCCAGCGGAGCCACCCCAAGCACGTCGGTGACAAATTCAAAATGCGTGCCGTTCCAGGCAAAAATCATGGGACAGGACCCTGAGAGCCGGGGTTTTTCCTTGTATGAAAGATATTTGTCCACCGGCTGCCGGATTTCGTTCTGCACGAGCCCGTTCGGCCAAGTGATTCGCACCGTATCGATTTCCTCGTAGTCCCGCAATCCAAACAGGAGCGGTACACCCCTGTAGACCTGCTTCTGGTACCACGCGCCGGTTTTCACCTCCACCACGGCTCCGGGCGCGAGCCTGAGGTTCTTCACTCCTTCCAGTTGGATTTGGAGAAAATGGTTCGCCGTGACCGTGCTGTTTTTGACCAGCTCCACAGCCCCCTCAGGCGTAACGACTGCCAAGTCCGTGCGTCCGTCTCCGTCAAAATCGACGGCAACCATGGCAGTGTTGTCTGGAATGGTTTGGGTGATCGAAGGCTGAAACCCGCCTCGTCCGTCATTGCGATAAACAGTGCTGTTCACAATCAGGTCGGGCAGCGCGCGATTCGCCAGATCAGCCACAGTCACTGGACCGCGCTCTTTCACCGGCAGGGTCTTTCCCACCAGCTTGCCATGATTGTTAACCAGCAACTGCACTCCAGCGGAACCTGCTACAACGAGATCGGTCAAACCATCGTTATTCAGGTCGAATGCCTGGATAGCCGTTCCGCCTCGTATGGGTTCAGGCAGGACCTTTGACTCATAGTGTCCCAGCAGGTGGTCCTGGTAGATTACGATCCGGCCGTCGTCCAGAAGAACCGCAAGGTCCGTCTCATTGTTGTCAGGAACTAGTTCGAAGGCAACGGCATCAGCCACCCGGCCCGCGACGAAAGGGAACTTGCTTGTCTGATCGCTGAAGCCGGCGCTGCCGTCATTGCGGAGCAGTGCAGCCTGGTCGCCTAGCAAAACCAGGTCCAGGTCATAGTCATGGTCGTAGTCCATCCATACGGCCCTGGTGAAATGGCCCGGAGGAACATGGATCGGGAATCGCTCAAACTTCCCATTGCGATTGACGTAGAGAAAGACTTCTGCAGACGTTACCACGGCCAAATCGGGAAATCCGTCGTTGTTGAAGTCCCCGGGAGCGATCGAAATCACGTCCCGCAGATCTTCGAGTCCGCTGTGGGTGACGGGCGTGGTTCCATTTTTCAGGAGCACCACGCCATTGCTGGACCACGCCAGCAGGTCCGGGTGGCCGTCCGCATCAAAATCGATCACGGTCAGCCCGGCGCTTTTACCATTCAATCCAGAAGCCACCTTGCCGGGGTGAAACTTGAATGCGGGCGCGCCGTTTTCCCGTTCAAACTCGCTATCCAGCGCCACTGCGTCATAGATCTCGGAATAGAAGCTCCACTCGGGATCTTCGGCAACCGCGGCTCCCGCTTTTCTCTTTTTTATTTCGTTGAACAACTCCAGTTCTTTGGCTGCATCTTCTTTGCGTCCTGCTTCACGATAGGCGTTATAGAGCTGAAAATGCGGAGCGGCAAAATTAGGGTTCAATTGAGAGGCTGTTACGAACTGTGACAAAGCTGCCTGCGCTTTTCCCAGCAGCTTGTATTCAACGCCCAGGTTATAGTGGGTCACCGCCTCATTCGGGACCAGCCGCAGCATCCCCTCAAACTGCTCGATCGCTTTCTCGTGGTCGAGGTTTTTCCTGTACGCCATGCCGAGGTTGAACCAGGTGTGAGGAATGGAGGGATCTTCATGCTGGGCCTTCAGCAACTCGGCTATTGCTTCCGGTGACTTTCCCGCTCGCAGCAGGGCCAGCCCGTAATTGACGCGGTCACGGGCGGAAGCCGGAGAAAGTTCCAGGGCCTGCCTGAACTCTTCCACCGCCTTCAGTTGAGTCATGGGATTTTCGTAATACGCCTTGCCCAGGTTGCGGTGGCGCCATATCTGTTCACGCACACTCGGCGATGGGTTCGTGGGAGAGAAGAAGAGGAAGAGACTGCAGAGGCACAGCAAGGCAGACCACGTTTTCCAGATCATCTTGAAACGATCCCCCTGCCTTCTTCAACCGTGCTGATGCGGTTGATGGGGACAGTCACCGATTCAACGTGTCCGCTGGGCCACCGGATCTCCAGGCGATCAATTTTGGTGGCGCTTCCGAGGCCAAAATGGATGCGGCGCATGCTTTGTCCGGCATATCCGTTGCCACCGTCGACCTCACGGATTTGCGTCCCGCTGCTGGTCTGGAGCGTGACGCGGGCCCCGATGGCATCGCGGTTCGACTTTACGCCGGTCAATTTCAGCTCAATCCAGTTCCCCGCGTGTGCCGTGACGTTGTGATACAGCAGGAGAGGCTGGTTCGCGTTGGTCTGGACCAGGTCCAGCCGGCCGTCGTTGTCGAAATCGGCCACGCCGATTCCGCGGCCGTCGAGTTGATTGTCCACACCGGCTTCGGCGGAAATTTCCTTGAAGGCGCCGTTGCCCAGATTGTGAAAGAGCCGCTTCTTCTGATATCCGCTCCAGCTGCGGTTGCCTATGGGAGGCCAATTGTTCGGGTCTGTAATGTCAAGTCCCGGAGTTGTGATAACCGGCAGGATGAGCGGAACGTAACTTTCGGGGCCAGCGGAGCGAAGGCCATTAACCACAAACAAATCCAGCCAGCCATCGTTATCGAGATCGGCAAATTTCGCGGCCCATCCCCAGCCTGTGTCACAGGTGCCCGTTTCCCGTGAGACATCCGTGAACGTGCCGTCGCCATTGTTATGCCACAGCATGTTGCACTCTTTCATGTACTCATCGGTGATGTTGGTTACATAAATGTCCAGCCAGCCGTCATTGTCATAGTCGGCAATATCTGCGTTCATTCCTTTCTTGGTGTCCCATCCAGTGGCTTTTTCGGTCACCTCGCGGAACGTTCCATCGCCGTTATTGAGGAATACGTGATCGGTGCCGTAATCGCAGGCGATATAGAAGTCCTGCAATCCGTCATTGTTCAGGTCGCCATGGCCGATGTCGAGAGTCCATCCGGTAATCTTGCCCAACCCGGCTTTTTCGGTGACCTCCTGAAAGGTCCCTTTCCCGGTGTTGTGCCACAAGGTAACGCCACCACCATTGGTGGCATTGTCAAGATCGTTGGGTAGAACGCGAGGATCTTTCAGGTCGAGCAGGTTGACGGGCTTGAAATAATTTCCGAAAAGCAGATCCAGGTAACCGTCATTGTCGTAATCGAAAGCTATAACGGCGATGGTGTTGCCGAATTTGTTCAGTCCCGAGGATGCAGTTACGTCTTTGAACTTGCCATTTCCTTCGTTGTGATAAAGAATCGGCGTCCCGAAGCGGGCAATGAGCAGGTCGGGCTTGCCGTCGTTGTCGTAGTCAAACCATAGAGCGTCAGACACGATGGAGAGCGGGTCGTTGCCTCCCGCCACCCCCGCCTTTACCGCAACGTCGGTGAAGGTAAAATCGCCGTTGTTGTGAAAAAGATGATTGGGTTTGCCTGCTTCTGAATCGGTGACAAAAATGTCGTCGAACCCGTCGTTGTCATAATCGCCTACGGCCACCGCCGCCCCGCCCGACGTAAACATGCGGAGGACGTCTCCCGTCCTGCCCGGAAAACTGCGCGTGTGGTGCTGGACTCGTACGCCGGCCTTCGCGCCGACTTCTTCAAAGCGCATGGCCGGCCGCGTGCTTTGGGCAGATCCCGCATGGTTAAAAATACATAGCAGGACGATTCCGAGGCAGGCCTTCAGTTTTACGAAGCTATCCATAGTTCTCTCAGATCGGTGTCTACGCGCTTGTTGGGATCAAAGCTGGATTCAATGGTGTCCTGCAGCTCCGCGCCTTTGTGCTCCAGCCTGAACTTCAACTGCTGGTTGCCGGGGAACTGCTTGAGACCCAGGCGCCAGATTTCAAGCGCCTTGTCCAGTTGGTCGGTCTTCCAGTAGCCATCGCCGAGCGAGACGTAGACTTTCACGTAGTAGCTCCTGCGTGGTCCGGTGGACTGGATCTTCAATGCTTTTTCCAGGTCGGCCACTCCCAGTGGAGCGCGGTTGAAGATCTTCGGCCAAAAGAGATAGCTGGCGCCGCGAGTGTAGTAGTTGATCCAGTTCGGGTCCAGTTCAACCGCTCTGGAAAACTCGTTCAAGGCCTTGTTGGCAAGTATTACCTGGGTGATGGATCCGGCCGTCGGAATCTTGTCGACGTAGGCGAAGCCAAAATTAAGATGGATATTGGCGGATTGCGGCCGGGATGCCGCAAGCTTTTCAAAAAATGCCACAGAACGGTCGAAGTCCTTGCTCCGGATCGCCGCCTGGCGATACTCGCTGGCATATTTGAGGTTATCAGGGTCCTGTGTCATGGCCGATTCCAGGTAGCGCAGCGCGCTCGAGTAGTCATTGGTTGTAAGGGCCCTCATCGCCTGCTGATAATCGGCATCAGAGGCTGCGGTGGAACCACCGGGTAAGCTGATGCTCAGGACCATTGCGCATATGCAAGAAAGAAAATTTTTCATCATCGTTTGTTTCCTCCTGGTTGCATGAGAGTTGCGCTGTGGCCCTCGAGAATCTTGTACCAATGGTCTACCGGGAGCGCGGAAAGCGTCTGCTTCAGACCGGACGGCCAGCGCACTTCTAAAGCCGTTATGGTCGTGGCCTTCCCAAGGCCAAAGTGCACGCGTGTGGTGGACTGGCTGGCGAAGCCGTTTCCACCATTCACGTAGCGCAGGTAAGTCCGGCCATTGGCACTCACGCGCACCTGCGCGCCAATAGCGGAGCGGTTGGATTTGGTTCCCTCCAACACAAAGCCCAGCCAGTGAGCGCCCGTGGGCAGGACGTTGTGATAAAGGTTGGGCGTGTCGTCGGCATTGGTGACGAACAGATCGAGCCGGCCGTCGTTGTCGAAATCGGCGACCGCGATGCCTCTGCCGTCCTTGATTGAATCCAGGCCGTGGCGGGCAGCTTCGTCCTTGAAGATGTGTCCTTGTTCGTTATGGAAAAGACGCTTCTTCTCGTATCCGCTCAGGGACTTGTTACCGATCGGCGGCCAGTTGCGGGCGTCGGCGAAGTCGACGCCGGGCTTGGTAACCATGGCAAAGATGTCGGGCACGTAGCTTTCCTTGCCTGCTGAAACCCAGCCATTCATCACATAAAGATCGAGCCATCCGTCGTTGTCGTAATCAAAGAATTTGCCGGCCCATCCCCATCCCGTATCGTAAGTTCCCGTCTCCCGCGATATGTCCGTGAAAGTAAGATTGCCGTTGTTGTGCCAGAGGAAATT
>Ga0164306_10000123_pt1 | contig 28385 bp, 24 predicted proteins | sample Whisoiple_242_MG_FD_110213 | JGI IMG/M metagenome (GOLD analysis project Ga0164306, IMG submission 110213) | Soil microbial communities amended with fresh organic matter from upstate New York, USA - Whitman soil sample_242_MG | ecosystem: Environmental > Terrestrial > Soil > Unclassified >... | reverse complement strand
GTCGGCAAATTTGCAGATGGCTTCCACGTAGGGCGTCTTGAAGTCGGCTTCCTCGATTTTTGCCGCCCTGCCTTTCGGCATCGCTCCTTCGCGGACGTATCCTTCAATCTGCTGGATGATGGCGGGCGTAGCGGAGCCGCCGTAGGTGGCCTTGAATTTCACTCCGTTCCAGTCCCAGGGATTGTGGCTGGAGGTGATCATGATTCCGCCAGCGGTCTGCCTGGTCTTTACCGCATAAGAAAGGGCCGGCGTGGGCGTGTAGTCGTCTGAAAGCTGGATAGGAATTCCTGCCGCTGCCAGGACTTCGGCGGTGGCCTGAGCAAAGCGGCGTGACCCAAAACGCGTGTCATAGCCGATCACCAGCCCGCGGCTTGGATCTTCATTCTTCAGAACGTACGCGGCTATCGCGCCGGCAACGCGCCGGACATTTTCAAAGGTGTAATCCTCGGCAATAACGCCGCGCCAGCCATCGGTGCCGAACTTGATTTGGTCAGCAGCCATTCATCCTCGTTAGATCAATTCCGTTAATTTTTTCTCATTCAAGTATTTCACAATTTTGCCCACGTCCTGGGAGTGCTCACGGGTGGTCACAAGGATTGCGTCTTCCGTCTCCACCACCACCAGGTTGTGCACGCCTACGGTGGCAATGAATTTGTCGGGGGCATAAACATAGTTGCCCGTGGCGTTTGCAGCATACGCGCCCTTGCCATGCACTACGTTCTTCTCGTCGTCTTTCTGGGCGGCGGCGTGGTGTTCGTATAAGGCCGCCCATGAGCCCAGGTCATTCCATCCGAAGTCCGCCTTCAGGCAGAACAGGTTGGATGAGTGCTGGCCCTTGGCGGAACGCGGCTCCAGCACGGCATAGTCAATGCTGATGTTTTCGCACTTGGGATAGAGTTGGGCGAACGTCTTTTCGAAATCTCTTGTGCCCCAGGCCGCGGCAATCTGCTCAAGGTATGGCGTGGTTTCAGAGAGGTGCTCACGCAGGGCGCGGGTAAGCGTGCGCGCGCTCCACACAAAGATGCCGCTGTTCCAATAATAATTTCCGGCGGCCACAAACTCTTCCGCGCGCTGCTGGTTCGGCTTCTCGGTAAAGCGCTTTACGCGAAAGAGCTCGGTCTCAAGCTTGTCCCCGGTCTCGATATAGCCATAGCCGGTTTCCGCGCGCGCCGGCTGCACTCCCATCACCACGATGTGGTCTTCGCGGCCGGCAATCTCAATCGCGCGCTGCAGGACTTTGCGGAATTTTCTTTCGTCGGCAATCACGTGGTCCGCCGGAAACATGCCGATGATCGCGTCGCGCGCTATCCTCTCCAGCAGAAACGCCGCCAGTCCGATGGCGGGCGCCGTGTTGCGGGCATCAGGTTCCACTACCACCTGCCGCGGCGGAATAGCCGGCAGCTGGCGCTGAATTTCTCCGGCGAGAAATTCGTTGGTGATCACCCAGAAATCTTTTTCCGTTCCCAGCGGCAGCAGACGTTCCATGGTTTTCTGGATCATCGTCTGCTTTCCGTCCAGAGCAAGGATCTGCTTGGCCTGCCTGCGGCGGCTGCGCGGCCAGAAGCGCGTACCGCTGCCCCCGGCAAGTATCACGGGATAGAATGCCTGTTTGCTCACTGGCCCTTCCTCTGCTGGGTCTTCTTCTGGAAGATACGCGAGACGGTTGAAGCCATGCTGCACATGTCGGGGCAGAGACAGTTTATTGGCATGCGAACTTGTTCCTGCAATTCTGGCGCTCCATCATTTGCTCAAAGCCAGCCGGCTGGCCCCGGCGGTCCTTTCCACCGGCACCGTCGCCGGATGTCCTACTTTTTCCGTAGGCAGCGAGGCGCACAAGAACTCCATTTCCCATTGCGGCTTCAGCATAAACCTTTCCACCACGGCGGGAACAACCACAGCTTCGCCGCCGGTTACGGTGATTGGGGCCGCGCCCTCGCTTTCGATTACACCGCATCCTCGCGTTGCCACCATGCACCACGCGCTGCGCCTGGCATGGCGCGGCCGCCGGAACTCCCATGCCCGCGTCAGCTTGAAATGGTCCACAATGAAGCAGGGTGACGTCACCAGATTAGTTTGTGTCTTGCCCTTTTCCACCTGTGGTTGTGCTGCAACAACTTTGCCCGCGTGCGTCCGCTCTTTGGTCGCTCGCAAACCATCGTCGATATGGAGTTCGCGCGGCCTGCCGTAATCATAAAGACGGTACGTGGTATCCGAGTTCTGCTGTGTCTCAACGATGACTGCTCCGCCGCCGATGGCATGGACCGTGCCCGCGTCCACATAGATCATGTCGCCTTCATGGACGTCAATCCAGTTCAGCAGATGTTCCAGGCGGGTTTCGCGTATCGCCCGCTCGACTTCGGCCTTGTTTGTGCCCGGCTTCAGTCCCAAACCGATCTGGGCCCCGGGCTCGGCCCGCAACACATACCAGCACTCCGTCTTACCGCAGGGCTGGCCAACTTTTGCCGCGCCTTCATCGTCAGGATGTACCTGGACAGAAAGTTTTTCCCGGGGAAAAAGAAATTTGATCAACAGGGGAAACCGGGTCGCATCCTTGCCCGCATCCCCCAGGAACCGCGTCCCGAATTCGTGCGCCAGATCAGAGAGCATCCGTCCGGCAAGAGGCCCGTTGACCACCGAGCAGATGTCGCCGGTGAGCCATGCCTCGCCAATCGGACCACCCACAACTTCGCGCGCGTAAAACGGCGCCAGGTCGCGTGTACCCCATACGCGCTCGTGAAACTGCGGCTGCAAAAGTAAAGGATAAAGATCGGGCATGGGCGTTAGTGACCGCGCTGTCAGGGGCCTAGAAAACTTTAGACTCGCAAAAAGGGCCGGGCGTTGTCCAGCAGCTTGGGTTAGTTGACCCAAGCTGCTGAGTATCAGCGTCTAGCGTCCCGGCGCGCCGGGACGCGGGTCCCAGCCCAGGACTTTAGAGGCTGTTACGAAACTCAAAAACGAAGTCAGATATTGTGTTGTGGCGATTCGCTGAACTCAATATGTTGTATCCGTTCTTGAAAAAATCCGAGTTTCGTAACAGCCTCTTTAGTCCTGGGTGAGCGGAGCGAATCAAGACGTTCATCGCGCTGGCGATGAAAAAGTTCGAACCCACAAGCGGCTATACAAAGCAAACTGACTCGCTATACCCGGCGTCGCTCATAGCTTGCCGAACCACTCCTGCATGCGCTCCAGTCCGCGCTCAATCTCCGTGGCTGAGGTGGCATAGGACAACCGGATGTGGTCACGGGTGCCGAAAGCTTCCCCCGGAACGGTGACAACGTGCGCCTCATGCAGCAGCCGCTTGGCGACATCGCTGGCCGACGTGATCTCCGACTTGCCGAAGTAAGCCGAGACATTGGGATATACGTAAAACGCTCCTTCCGGCTTCACGCAGGTCACGCCCGGAATCAGGCTCAGATGGCCAAGCGTAAGATCGCGCAGCAGGACGTAATCTTTCTTCATCTTCTCTACGCAATCCTGCGGCCCGCTCACGGCAGCCAATGCGGCCATCTGGACCATGTGCGCCGTGCTGGAAGTGCTCTGGCTTTGCAGCTTGGTCATGGCATTGATGATCGGCGCCGGCGCCAGCGCGTATCCCAGCCGCCAGCCGGTCATGGCGTAGGTCTTGGAAAGTGAGCCGATGATTACCAGGTGCTGCTTCGCGTCAGTGATGGAACCAGCCGAGAACCGCCGCGGCGTAAAATTCAGGTAGACGTAGCATTCGTCGGCGATCACATAAATACCGCGCTTGTGCGCCAGCCGCAGGATCGCCTGGAAGTCGGCCGGATTCAGCACTGCGCCGCTGGGATTGTTGGGCGTGTTGATGATGATGGCGCGCGTGCGCGGCGTAATTTGCCTTTCGATCATCTCCGGGGTCAGCCGGAAATTGTCCGCTTCGTCGGTCTCCACAAAGGCGCACTTGCCGCCGGCATATTCGATAATGTCCTTGAATGAAACCCAGTAAGGGACAGGTACGATAACTTCGTCCCCGTGGTCCACCAGCACCTGTATGGCATTGAACAGCGCCAGCTTTCCTCCGGTTGAGACCATGCATTCGCCGGGCTGGTACATGGAACCGAAATCGACGGCGTGGCGGCGCGTGATCGCCGTACGCAGCTCCTGGATGCCGCCCACCGCCGTATAACGAGTGCAATCGTTATTGATGGCCGCGATCGCAGCGTCCTTGATGTGCTGGGGCGTGGAAAAATGCGGCTCGCCCGCGCCAAACTCCACCAGGTCCGCCCCGGAAGCCTTGAGCTTGGCCGCTTCGGCAACCACCGCCATGGTGGCGGAGATTTCAATGCGGTTCACTCGATCACTGAATTGCTTTACTGCTGGCAGTGTCGCCATTTTGGACCTCTTTTAGATTGTGGCTGCGGTGCCATGGAATTTGTCCCGCAACCGTTGTTCCACCAGTTCCGGCACCAGCCCGCGCACGGAACCGCCAAGGCGAAAAATCTCTTTGACCAGCCGCGAGCTTAAATACGAATAGGCTTCCGCGGGCATCATAAAAACCGTTTCCAGTTGCGGCTGCAGCTTGCGGTTCATCAGGGCCATCTGCAACTCATACTCGTAATCGCTGATGGCGCGGATGCCGCGCAGCACCGCCTTGGCTTTTTTCTGCATGGCATAATCCACCAGCAGCCCTTCAAAGGCTTCCACCCGCACGTTTTTGTACCCCTTGACCATCTCTTCCAGCATCTCCATGCGCTCGGCCAGGTTGAATAGCGGGTCTTTTTCGGAATTGCGCAGGATTGCGACGATCAACTCATCAAAAATCTTGCTGCCGCGTTCAATCAGGTCAAGATGACCGTTGGTAAGCGGGTCAAACGATCCGGGATAAATGGCGCGAACCAGATTCAAGAGTTGTTTTCCTGCTTGCGCGTTGAAATCTGATTTTATGCTGTATTGCGGCATGCGGCAATCTGTGAATTTTCCGTCCCTTACTGGTGTAACAATCGTAAGCTGCTGAAAAAGCAGCCGTTCTGCCGCACATTTATCGCATCACAGGCTTCCACGTTCCTTCCTCTTTACATCTCAGAGATGAGGCGAGTATGGTTAACTCGCCCGTTAGAAGCCCCGCTTTTTAAGGACTTAATCACCCAGATGCTATCCAAGCCCTCGCGCAGTGAAGAAACGCTCTTATTTGCGAAGAACTTCATCCAACATCCCAAAATGCTGGGCTCATTGATTCCCAGTTCCCGCTTTTTGATTGACCGGCTGCTCAGCCGCGTGGACTGGAAACGTGCCCGCACCATTGTCGAATACGGCCCCGGCGTGGGTACCATCACCGCTCACATTCTGGCCCGCATGTCCCCCGACGCCCGCCTGGTCGTCTTTGAAATGAATGAGGACTTCGTTCGCTACCTGGGACGCGCATTTCCCGATCCGCGCTTGCACGTGGTTCACGGCTCGGCGGAAACCGTCCAGAGAGAGCTGGACCGGCTGAAGCTCGATGGCGCCGACTACATCATCTCCGGAATTCCCTATACCACCATGCCCGTGGCCTTGCGCGAGAAGATCATGCGCGAATCCCGCGAAGCGCTCAATCCCGGAGGCGCCGCCCTGGTTTACCAGTTCACCCGCGCCGTTCTGCCTTACCTGAAGAGCCATTTTCGCCAGATTGACCAGGACTTCGAGCCCCGCAACATCCTGCCGGCCCGCTTGTTCTATTGCACCTAGGCGACTGGATTTGAGCGTTGCGCTTTGGATTGCGGTACCTTTTAAGCCTTTCGGGGCCATGCTATCCCATGACCGCACCGGAATAAGCGCTCGTTCGAACCACCCAATTTTGGCAATTTCGGCGATTATGGCAATTCTGGCAATCCGAGATCCCGTCAATCCCAGCTGTATATACTTGTTCCTATGGCCGTAGTTAACCCCAAATCTGTCAAAGTCAACGTCACCACCGGCACAGGAATGGACATCGAGTGGGACGACGGCCACCACACGCACTTCGCCTTCCAGTGGCTGCGCGACGCATGCCCCTGCGCCACCTGCACGGAAGAGCGCAACACCCACCATCGCAACCCAGGCGAGCCCGCCAAACAAGCCGCCAGCCTGTTGCCCATGTACAAAGAGCCGGCCAGGCCGAAAGAAGTGAAGCCGGTGGGGAAATATGCCCTCAATATTGCCTGGAATGACGGCCACGCCAGCGGCATCTATTCCTGGGACTACCTGCGGGAAATCTGCCAGTGCGACGAATGCCGCGTGAAGGCCGCCAGCTAGAGATTTTCAGTTAAGGTCAACTTTTTATAACTTCGTCATCCCGACGGCCGTTTAAGCGAGCGCGCGCTTTGTACCAGCGCGCGAGTAGGACGGAGGGACCTTGTGCTTGCCTTTTACGGTTGACGCCGTGGATAAACCGCAAGCTAATCTTTGCTTCTTGAGCCTAGTAGCCTCTCTTTAGATCCACCACGCCCTCCAGCGCCTGTCCCGCCAGGTATCGCTTCAAATTCGCGGTAAAAACCTCATAATGCCGTTGCCACACGTTCTCGGTCAAAAAAGCTGTATGCGGAGTGATGAGCGTCTGCGGCATCTTCCATAAAGGCGACCAGCGGGACAACGGCTCTTCCTCAAACACGTCCAGCGCCGCTCCAGCAATCCGCCGATCGCGCAACGCTTTCACCAGCGCAGCCTCGTCCACCAGGCCGCCGCGCGAAACATTGATCAGAAATGCGCCCGGCTTGAAAAGTTGCAATCGCCGGGCATCGATGAGATGCCTTGTGCGCGGTGTGAGCGGCGCCGCCAGCACTGCAAAGTCCGCTCGCCCAATCGCACTGTCCAGCGACTCATAGCCCATTACCTCATGCGCTCCCGCCGCCCCGCGCTCAGGATGCTCCCGTACGCCAATCACATGCATCTTCAGCGCCGCCGCCATTTGCGCGACTTCCGCGCCAATGCTGCCCAAACCAATCACAACCAGGGTCGCTCCGCGCACCTCGCGTGGGCGCGGCTGCTCACTCCATATGGCTTCCATGGCCCACTTGCGCCGGTCCTGGTAACGGACAGCCGAGGGCAGCCTCCGGGCCAGCGCCAGCAATACCGCAATCGCATGCTCCGCCACCACCGGCCCGTGTACGCTTCCGGCATTGCTGATGGCAATTTTGCTGGAAACTAATTCAGGATAGAGAAACTGATCGACCGCGGCCGTAATGGAATAGATCCACTGCAGATTTCCCGCCGCGCGAAACTGCTCCGGCTCGAGCGACCAGCCGATCATCACGTCCGCGCCGCGCAGCGCTTCGCCATCGTCGCGCTTCTTTGACGAGCAGGAAACTTCAACCTCGGGAAAATCGCCGCGCAGACGCTCCACAAACCATGCTGGAGGACGCCACATCTCAAACTCGTCATGCAGCAGGATCGCGATCTTATGCCGCGCCATCCGCCTTAAACTCCCGCCGCCGGCGACCGCAAAGTCTTGCCCGCCCCTGCTGCATCATTGTTGGCCCGCCGCAACACCGTCGCATCGATTTCCGCAATCGATCGCCTTCCCGTCAGCGCCATGGCGCGTTCCAGCTCATCGCGCAAAATCAATATCACACGCTCCACGCCCTTAGCACCACCGGCAGCAAGGCCATAAACATATGGCCGTCCAATGAACACGGCTTTTGCGCCCAGCGCCAGCGCCATCAGGACGTCGGTCCCGCGGCGAATGCCGCTATCCAGCATCACCGGAATCCGCCCGGCCACCGCATCCACTACGCGCGGCAACGCGTCGATGGTTGCCGGGACCGTATCCAGGTTGCGGCCGCCGTGATTAGAAACAATCACGCCATCGGCCCCGCGCGATACCGCCAGCTTGCCATCTGCCGCCGACAGCACTCCTTTCACCAGCACCGGCACTCCGGCAACCGACCGCAGCCATTCCAGGTCATTCCAATTGAAGGAAGGATCAAACAGCGTGTCATAGATGTTGGCACGCTGTGTCTTGTGGCCCTGGGTTGCTTGAATTCCGGGTGCTTGAACCTGGGTTGCTTGAACCTGGGTTGCTTGAATTTCGGTTACTTGAGCAGCGCCCGGGGCCCTCGATCCGCGCAGATGCACGCATTCCATCCCCTTGGGCAGCCCGAAAGAAAGCTGGCCATAGCGGTTGCCCAGCACCGGTGTGTCCGCAGTAATGCAGACCGCCTTGCAGCCAGAAGCCACCGCCCGCTGCACCATATCTTTCGTGAATTCCCGGTCTCTCTGGACATAAAGCTGGAACCAGATCGGCTGCTGCGTGTTGCGGGCAATCTCATCGATTGAAGTCGTAGTAAACGTGCTAATCACCAACCCCGCGCCCGCGGCGCTGGCGCCCCTCGCCGTGCCCACTTCGCCTTCGGCATGGTATAGCCGATGATAGGCCACCGGCGCCAGCAGAATTGGCGACTCAAGCTCGCTGCCAAAAAGGTTCACCCGCGTATCGATCTGCGAAACGTCCACCAGGACGCTGGGCTCCAGCTGCAGCCGCTCAAAGCCCGCGCGATTTTCCCGCATGCTGATCTCATCGCCGCCGCCGGAGCGCACATAGTCATACGCCATCTGCGAAAGACGACGGCGGGCCAGCGGCTCAAATTGCGTCACGTCCGCCGTGGGCAGGCTTTCAGCGTTACTGGAACGAAAAAGCTTTTTCCATCGGCTCATGATCTCCCTTTCTCTGGCAGCTGTTATTGTGCTTAGTGTGGATGCAAAACGATGTCTTCATTGAGAATCGTCATCCCGACGCCCGTAAAGCGAGCGCGCGCAGTCATCAGCGTGCGAGTAGGGCGGAGGGACCTTGTGTTTATTTTCCAAAAATCGGACTTTATTTTATACAGCTCTCAATAGCCCGCGTCGATATCACCAAGCGTAGTGAAGCTACTGCGCGCTGTATCCGCCATCCACCGTGATCACGCTTCCTGTTGTCCAGCCCGATTCGTCGCCGGCCAGAAATACCGCGGTATTGGCAACGTCTTCCGGCTGGCCAAAGCGCCCCATGGGATGCATCGCCACACGCTGGCGGCGGGCATTCTCATCCAGATTAAACCTCGCCACCATCTCCGTGGCCACGATTCCCGGGCAGATGCAGTTCACGCGGATATTCTCCGCCGCATGGTCCAGCGCCATCGCCCTGGTCATGGCCATCACCGCGCCTTTCGACGACGCGTACGCCACGCGATTGCGCGCTCCCAACATGCTCAGCACTGAAGCGATGTTGACAATCGATCCCCCGCCGCTTGCCCGCATGTGCGGCAGCACCGCGCGGGAAAGCAGCCACAAGGCGCGCACATTGACGGCAAAAGTCTGGTCAAAATCTTCTTCGCTGAGCGATTCCGCCGTCCCCGGCAGCAGCACCGCCGCGTTATTCACCAGCACGTTGATGCCCTGGAATCTGCCGAGCGCCGCATCCACCAGCTTCTGCACATCGTCAGCTTTGCTCACGTCGGCGCTCACCGCAACGCACTCTCCGCCGATTTCTGCAGCAGCACGCTCCAGTTTCTTGCCATCCCGCCCGGCAATCACTACTTTTGCGCCTTCGCGCACAAATGCCGTAGCAATGGCTTTGCCAATGCCGCTGCCTCCGCCGGTGATGATGGCAACTTTGCCGGTTAAACGCATAAACATCACTTCCGATTTCAATTACTTCTTCACGCCCTTCGTGTCCCGACCGTTCTGGTGCAGCACCATATGGGTCACCTCGCCCTTGTCGTTCTTCACGAATTCCACCTGCGCGTCCACCACCTTAAGAAAAAACGTGGTCTCTGATTCGGCAAACAACGGAAACTTCTGCTGGTTCGTGGCTTGCGTCATCAACTGGCCGTTTTCCAGCGTGATCACAATGCTGAACGTTGGCGCCAGCTCATACGTCCCCACGTATTGCTTCAAAATTTCCGGCGACAGCGTGATCTCTTTGCGTTCCGTGGGCAGCACCACTTTCTCTCCGTGTTCCACCTTCGCCAGGTTCGCGGCAATCTGGCTGGCAAATGGCCCGTTCAAATTGGCCAGCACCGCCACCACCAGCTTGTCGTCAGGATAGTAAGAGAGCTGTGTATTGAAGCCTTCAATGCCGCCGCCGTGTTCAATCACCTTGTGTCCGTTTGAGCTGTGTACCGCCAGTCCGAACGCGTAGTCCTCCTTGAATGGCGTGGTCATTTTGGCGAGCGATTCAGCTTTCAGGACCTTGCCGCCGAACAGTCCCTGCTCCCAGCGCAGCAGGTCTTCCGTGGTGGAATAGAGCGCGCCTGCGGAAAATGGAATCGTCATGTCGATGTAACCGGTGTTGACCGGGCCGTTCGGGCTGCGCGAATACCCGGCGGCGCGGTGCGCAATCACGGCCGAGTTGGAGTCGTACCCGGAATCCTTCATGCCCAGCGGCGTAAAAATGTTCTGCTGCACAAACTCGCTGTACTTCTGCCCGCTGATCTTTTCCAGCAGGTATCCCAGCAGCACGTACCCGGAATTCGAGTAGTTCCATTTCGTCCCCGGCTCAAATTCCAGCGGCTTGTCGCGGAAACGCGCCACCAGCTTTTCCGGCGTTGTGGGTATCGCCTCGGTGGACTCGTAGTCGGGAAAGCCGGTGAAACTGGGAATGCCCGAGGTATGCGTCAACACGTGGAAGATCGTGATCTTGTCCCAGGCCGCGGGGGCATCCGGCATGTATTTCTTCACCGGATCGTCAACTTTCAGCTTGCCGCGCTCCTCCAGCAGCAGAATCGACGCAGCCGTAAACTGCTTGGTAATCGATCCCAAGCGGAACTTCGTGGTCGGCGTGTTGGGAATGTCCCACTCCAGGTTGGCGAAGCCGTAGCCCTTGTCAAGCAGCACCTTGCCATCCTGCGCCACCAAAACGGTTCCCATGAACTGCTTCGGTACGTTGGCCTGGATGATCTGCTCCATCCGGGCAACATTGTCAGTCGGTTTCTTCTCCTGGGCAACGCAGGAAATGGTCAGAATTACGGCAATGGCAACGCGCTGAAACATGAAAGCCCTCCACATTGAAGGATGGGAAACGGCCAATTATATCTGGCGCGGCGTTTGACCCTTCCTTTCCCGCTTCGCTAGACTGAAAGATCATCTGCCACGGTCGATACCGGCTGTGCCACAACACTTTCTATGGCCCAAAATATCCAAGTCACGCTTCCCGACGGAAGCAAAAAAGAAGTCCCCAAAGGCGCCACGCCGCTCGATATCGCCCGCTCCATCAGCCCCCGCTTGGCGGACGCGGCATTGGTGGCAAAGATCAAGCCGTCAGCCGTCAGCAATCAGCAGTCAGCCCCTGAGCAGAATGGCGGCCCTGCGGAGCAGCAGAGCGGGAGCGCAGTGGAGGCGGGCAAGACTCCCGCCAGCATGCACTCTCCCCAGTCCCAGTCCAAAGATGGCTGGCAGTTTGCCGACCTCACCACGCCCCTGGAGCAGGACGTAGACCTGCGCCTGCTCACTGATCGCGACCCTGAAGCACTTTACGTCTACCGGCATTCTTCCGCTCATTTGCTGGCCACGGCGGTGCTTGAACTCTTTCCTGAGACCAAGCTGGGCCACGGTCCGCCCACCGATTCGGGCTTCTTCTATGACTTTTTCCGCCCCACGCCCTTCACCCCGGAAGACCTGGAGAAGATCGAAAAGCGCATGGGCGAAGTGGCCGAGCGCGATGAAAAGTTCGAGCGTGAATTTCTCCCGCGCAACGCGGGGCTGGCCCGCTTCCGTGCTGAAGGCGACTTCATGAAGGTCCACTTCATTGAGCAGTTCACCAGGCCCGGCGATCCTATCACTATTTATCGCAACGGCAAGTTCGTGGACTTCTGCCGCGGCCCGCACGTTCCCTCCACCGGACGGATCAAGGCTTTCAAGCTCACCAGCATCGCCGGCGCCTATTGGCTGGGCGACGAGAAAAATCCGCAGCTCCAGCGCATCTATGGCACCTCGTTCTTCAACAAGAAAGACCTTGAGCAGCACCTGCACGCGATCGAAGAGGCCAAGAAGCGCGACCATCGCGTGCTGGGCAAGCAGCTTGACCTGTTCAGCATCCAGGACCTGGCCGGGCCGGGACTGATCTTCTGGCATCCCAAGGGCGGCATCATCCGCAAGGAAATGGAAGACTGGATGCGCGATGAATACCTCAAGCGCGGCTATTCGCTCGTCTATACGCCGCACGCCTTCCGCGTGAACCTGTGGAAGACCAGCGGACATGAAGGTTATTACGCGCAGAACATGTTCACGCCCATGGAGCTCGACGACGCCGAATACCGCATGAAGCCCATGAACTGCCCCGGACACATCCTCATCTATGCGGATGCCATGCGCTCCTATCGCGACCTGCCGCAGCGTTACGGCGAACTGGGCACGGTGTACCGTTACGAGCGTTCCGGCGTGATGCACGGCCTGCTGCGCGTGCGCGGCTTCACCCAGGATGACGCCCACATCTTCTGCACGCCGGAGCAGATTGAGGGCGAAGTCGTGGGCTGCATGGAATTCGCCATGGCCGTGCTCAAGGCTTTTGGCTTCACTGAATACCAGGTCGAGCTGAGCATCTGGGACCCCAACGACAAAAAGAGTTTTGTCGGCGGCGAGGAAAACTGGAACCGCGCCATCAACTCGCTGGAGAAGGTCTTGAAGCAGATGAATATTCCCTACAAGACGATTGTGGGCGAAGCCGCGTTTTACGGCCCCAAGATTGACGTCAAACTGGTGGACGCCATCGGCCGCCCCTGGCAGCTTTCTACCGTGCAATTCGACTTCAACCTGCCCGAGCGCTTCAAGCTGGAATACGTGGCGGAAGATGGCACGCGCAAGCAGCCGGTGATGGTGCATCGCGCGCTCTATGGCTCGATGGAGCGCTTTTTCGGCGTGCTGATCGAGCATTACGCCGGCGCGTTTCCCGTATGGCTCGCGCCCGTGCAGGTGGCGATTGTCCCCATCAGTGAGCGCCATGCCGACTACGGCAGAAAATTGGCCCAGCAGCTGAAAGATGCCGGCATACGCGCGCACCTCGATGATCGCGCGGAAAAGATGAACGCAAAAATCCGCGACCTCGCCACGCAGAAAATTCCTTTCCTGCTGGTGGTGGGCGACAAAGAAGCCGAGGCGGGTACGGTCAACGTGCGTGTCCGCGGCCAGCAGCAGCCGGAAGGCACCGTCCCGGCAGAACAGTTTATCGAGCGGGTAAAAAAGCTGATTGCGGAGAAGGCGGTGAGTCTGAGTTAGCCGCTGATTTTCGCAGATGCGCGCAGATCAGCTTCCAACACGGAGGAACAGAGTAAGCGGAGGCGCAAGAGGTTCGCGATTCGTTCCTTCTTGCGTTTCTCTGTATTTCAAACGTTTCTTTTTCCCGGCTCGACCGAAATGGCTTAGCCGCAACAGCGCCGCAGGCGTGGTGTCACGTGTCGACGCCTTTTAACCACCCTTTGACCAGCGCCGCAGGCGCGAAAGAGCCTGGCCCAGGCCGGAAGGCCTGGGTAACGTGCATAAAAATAAATGAGCCCCAGCGGGGCGACACACATCTTTAATCAGCAGCGGAGTCCTCTGAATGGCGCAAGTATCTATCGTTCCCCAAATGAGCAAAAACAATTTTCCCGGCTTCTCCCCGGACGCGACCAAATTTCTTCGCGCGCTCAAGCGCAACAACCGCCGTGACTGGTTTCAGCCGCGCAAAGAAAAATATGAAGCGCTGATCAAAACGCCGATGCTGGAGTTCGTGGCGGCTTTGAATGAAGAGTTCACCCGCTTCGCTCCGGCCTACGTCACGCCGCCGGAAAAAGCCGTCTACCGCATCTATCGCGACACGCGTTTTTCTCCCGACAAGACGCCTTACAAGACCCACATCGCGGCAATCTTCCCGCGCAACAGCGCGGTCAAACGCGAAGGCGCAGTGTTCTATCTGCATTTCACGGAAAAAGAATTGCTGGCCTTCGGCGGCGTCTGGGGGCCGGACCGCGACGAACTTATGGCCTACCGCGCCCTGCTGCGCGACAATCACGAAGAGTTCGAAGCCATCCTTGCCGGCAAATCATTGCGCAAGCTGGTGGGCGGCCTTCAGGGAGAGCAGCTAAGCCGCATGCCCAAGGGCTTCCCGGTGGACCATCCCGCGGAAGGCCTGCTGCGGCAGAAGCAGTGGTATCTGGAATCCACGCTTCCGATCAGCCTGCTTACCACGCCGCGCGTCGTCCCGGAACTGGCCAAACGCTTTGCCGTCATGGCCCCGATGGTCGAGTTCCTGAACCGTCCGTTCGCGCAAAAGAAGAAGCCTGCCAAGATGCCGTTCATGGCATTCTAGCGCGTTTCCTGAGCTGCTGTATCCCGCTGCACACGTCGCGGTTAGCGGTCCATCTCACCCCCGCGACGCGCCATCCTGAGGCGAGCCACGCGAGCTGCAACGTGTTTCGACACGGTTTCCGCGAAGCCGAAGGGTCGGCCCCGCTGCACCGTAGGGCTATCCAAGACTGCTTGGAGGATCGGCTGCCCTGAAGAGCAGCGGAGCAGATCCTTCGCCTCGCTCACGTCGGCGTGGCAAGGCGAGGTGCTGGTGGCTCGGCTCAGGATGGCGGGGGTCGAAAGTGATTTTGGTCCCCCTTACGGTTAGACATGAGGGCCCGGGCCGCCATGCTTACTGGAAGAACTCCTGCATCGCCGCCGTCGTTGCGGAATTTCCCGGATGGTCGGAAACCCGCAGCAGGTCCATCACCAGCCGCAGCGTGCTCTGGTGCTGATAAAACGTGGTTGACTTGAACCCCGCTTTAACGTGCGATCCCGCCATCACCATGGCAACGTGGCCGCCGCCATTCGTGGCATCGGTATCCACGGCTTCATCGAACACGATGATGAAGACGCTGTTGGCCAGCGCCGGAGAATTGAGCAGCGGATCAATATTGTTCTTGAGCCAGGCATCGGCTGCCGCCAGCTTCTGATCATCCGTGCAGTTGGTCCCGCCTCCGGGACAATCGTGGGCATCGTCCTCCGCATTGGGAGCGATAAACGCAAAATTCGGCAGCGCGCCCGCGCCCACGTCGGAAGCCAGCTGCGTATAGGGGACCACGCGCGCAAGCTCGGCGCTGGAATTCAATACGTCCGTGAGGTAGACAAACGGATTGTGGTGCTTGAAATACGGGTACACGTCGCCGCCGGTATAGCCTGCCGAGGGCAAGCTCTCCATGTATGCCTTCCACGTTTTGCCGGCCGCGGCAAATGCCCGCGGAATATTGTCCGAGCTGACCGTGCCGGTAAATGCATCATTGTTGGTTTCAATGTTGCCGGTGGTGAGCATGAAGTAGTTGCCAATGGAAGGATGCGTGTTGGCAAAGTAGTTCGTCGCCAGCGAGTGGCTGGAAGCCAGCGAGTTCAGGTACGGCATGGACGCGCTGCCAATCACCTGGTTAAAGCCGTGATTTTCCAGCAGCACCACGAACACGTGATCGGCTGCCGGAATCGCGGTTGGAGTGGGCGATGGACTTGGGGCGGGCGTGGGTGAAGGCGTGGGACTGGCTCCGGGAGTAGAAACTGAAGCCGTGGTGCTGTTGCTGCCAACACTTCCGCACCCGGTAAAAATCAAAACCATTGAGAACAGTACACAGCAGACGAACTTAGGGCCCATGGGGAACGCTCTCCTGCACACAGACCCTTTTGATGCAGCAGAGCTGCTGGAATGTTGGTTTCATTTTGGAGACCGGCTTTACATGAATTTGTCCATAAAAAACCGGCCCCGCGGGGGCCGGTTAGCGTGGTTACACGATGCGTTTTTACTGGAAGAAGTCTGACATCGAATTGGCGCTTGCCGAAGCGCCCGGCATGTCACTCACTTTCAGCAACTGCAGCACGGTCCGCAACAGGGACTGGTGTTGATACATGACGCCCGAACGGAAGCCGCTCTTTACGTGCGGTCCCACCAGCACGGTGGCCACCTGGCCGCCTCCATTGGTAAAGTCCGTTGTCTGTGCCTCGTCAAAAGTAATGACCAACACGCTATTCCCGAACTTCGGGCTGTTGATCAGCGGATCGATGTGGGCTCTTAACCAGGTATCGGTCGCCGCCAACTCCTGGTCATCGGTGCAGGTGGGAGCGCCACCCGGGCAATCGTGCGCGTCGTCCTGCGAATTGGGCAAGATGTAAACAAAGTTGGCCAACGATCCGGTCGCCAGGTCGGCTGAAAACTGGGAGAACGGCACCATGTTCGCCGCCTGCGCGTTTGATCCGGTAACGTCGCTCAGGTAAGAAAACGGGTTGTGGCGTTTCAGATACGTTCCCACGTTCGGTCCGGTGTATCCGGCCGAAGGAAAGCTCTCGATGTACGCTTTCCAGGTTTTTCCAGCGCCGTTCAGCGCCCGCACAATATTGTCGTCGCTGATGGTCCCGGTAAAACCATCATCCAATGTCTCCAGGCTCCCGGTAGTCATCATGAAGTAATTCGGGATCGAGGGATGCGCGTCAGCAAAATAGTTTGCCGCCAGTCCATGCGTCGATGCCAACATGTTCAGGTACGGCATGGCCGGATTTCCTATGACCTGGCCAAAGCTGTGATTTTCCAGCACCACCAGAAAAACATGGTCCGCCGATGCCGTTGCCGGCGTGGTTGTGCTCGAGCCGGGATGAGAAACCCCGCCGCAACCGGCGCAAATGAGAGTTGCTGCCATTAACAAAGCTAAGAGAGTTCGATTCATGATTGCCTTTCAGGAGAACGTGCGTATTTGGAGGATTAGATGCCTGGGTGCTGTGCGCTGTGGCCCCCGCCTAGCCAGAAGCCGGGCTTTCAGGGCAGAATAGGCTCTCTATGCGAAGGTTGCTCTTATTGCTGGTTTGTCTGTTGCCTGCTCTGGCCGGCGCTGCTGATCGCTTCACGCTGGTCCGCGTTCTGGTCACCGGCTCAGACCGCTATCGCGAAGACGATCTGGTGCGTGCCACCGGCTTAACCGTGAATACCCAGGTCAGCGCGGACGATTTGCAAACCGCCGCCAATCGCCTGGGCAACAGCGGCGTCTTTTCTTCCGTGCAGTTCCTTTTTAAACCGGCCGTCGGGACCAAAGGCGTTGAAGCCGATTTCCAGGTAGCGGACGCCGAAAAGCTTCTTCCCGCCATCTTCGAAAATTTTGTCTGGTTCAGCGAAAGCGAACTACAGGAAGCCATACACCAGGCGGTCCCGCTCTATCGGGGTGAGATTCCGACCACAGGCAGCATGTCAGACGAAGTTTCCGCCGCGCTCAGCAAATTTCTTGCCGGCAAGGGGCTGCCCAGCGAGATTTCTTATATCCTCTCCGCGGAATTCGGGCAGCTTCCCACGGCTTATAAATTCAGGGTTGCCGACGCCAACCTCAAGGTGCGCGAGGTCACGTTTGCGGGCGCTGCGCACATATTGCCGGAGCAGCTGGCCAAAGCCGCGGAGCCGCTCAAAGGCACTTCTTACCTGCGCAGCGACGTTGCCATTGTGCTGGATAAGAACCTGGTCCCGCTCTACCGGCAGCACGGCTACCTGAAATTTGCTGTCGCTGAAATCAAGCCCAGAGTTGAAGACAAGGACGCTGTCACGGTAGACGTTTCCGTCAGTGAAGGCGACCAATACAAGCTTGCCGGCTTCAGCTGGTCAGGCAATACATTGATTCCGAGCGACGAGCTTTCCAAACACATCAGCCTCAAGACGGGAGAGCCGGTCAACGCCCTGCAGCTGGATCGTGATCTGGCCCAGGTGCGCAAGCTGTTTGGCAAGTTTGGCCGTGAAGGCGTAATCATCCGGCCCGTGCCGGCCTATGCCGATAAAGCTGTGACCTACAACTTTGACGTGAAAGAAGGCGACCTTTACCACATGGGCAAGCTGGAGATTCAGGGCGTCGAGCCGGAACAGGCGCACAAACTGGAGCAGGGCTGGAAGCTGGGTGAAGGCGAGCCTTATGACTCTACCTATATCCAGCAGTTCCTGGCCCATACCCTGCTGAAAGTTCCCGGCCACAAGTGGACCTGGATGACCTTTGAGCAGGTGGATGACACGCAAAAGACCGTAAGTGTGCGGTTGCAGGTAAAAATCGAATAATTGCGCGGATTGCGGGCTAACTCGCCGCCTCCAATTCCCATCCTACAGAGCTGCAGATGCGCCGATTCTGACTGCGCATCTCAGGGACCTGGCACATCATGTTGATCACATTGTCATTACTCGTTTTGTGGATTCTTAGCATGTACTTCTACCTGCCGCTGCCGATCGTGGTGCTGTTGTTTGCCGCGCTGGCCACCGGGGCCACTATCACCATCTGGCAGGCGTGGATGGCCCGCAAGCAGCAGCCGGTAACTGTTGGCGAGCAGGATACGAATCTTTAATTCCCAACGCATGCAACCGCAAAAGCGGTAGACTTTGCTTATGAAGTTCCTGGGCAAGGTCCTGTTTCTGGCCGCGTGCGTTGCGGCTGCGCAATCGCCGCAAACAAGCCGGCCAACCCCCGCGCCTGTCGCGCCTGGGGCTGATGCCGCCCAGCTCTCTGCGCTGGTGAAACAGCAATTCGGCGAGACATTTACTATTCCGGCAAAGTTTCCCACGCCTATCATCACCGCCGATTTTGATGGTGATGGCGTTGAAGATGTGGCCATCGTCGCCAACAGCAAGGACCCCTTGCCCGATTCCTATGCTTTCAAGTACGACGTGTCCGATCCCTACCACGCTTATTTCGGCTTCGGCAACCCCAAGCTTTCATCCGCTTTTAACGCCGACCCTGAGCGTACCCATCACCTGCTGATTATTTTTGGCAATGGCAAAGAGGCATGGCACGCCGCCACCCCCAAAAGCAAATTCGTGCTGGTCAATGTTCCGTTCGATAACGTTGAGGTTGGGCGCATGCTGATCAGCAAGAAAAAACCGCCCATCTTCGTCATCAAGGCCGTGGAATCCCAGATCATGGACTCCGCTCTCTGGTGGGAAGCCAAGAAAAAACGCTGGCGCTGGGAGCCCGGCGATAGCATTCAGTGATGTCGCTTCGCTCCAAACCGCAATAGAACATCGATTTCCTGAGAAACCAGATAGCTCCTGATGCAGCCGGCTTGCCTCGTGGCCGGGATCGCGGTCAATGTTCATATCTAAGTGCTGTCGCGGCGCTCCACCCGCAGTCGATTATGTAGCTAACGGTTGCCGGCTTGGATGAACACAGAGCGCCGTTTTTGTTCCCTATCCTCCGCTGCCTCCGTTCCTCCGTGTTTCAAGGTTTTACTTCACCTATAATTCCTCTCATGGACCTGGAACAGAAGCTTGCAGAACTGAAGCGCCGTGATTCCCTGGCTGATGCCGGAGGCGGCAAAGAGCGCCAGGAGCGCCAGCACAAAGAAGGCAAGATGTCCGCGCGCGAGCGCATCGAATTCCTGCTGGATGAAGGCACCTTCGAGGAATTCGACAAGATGGTCACCCACAACTGCACGGACTTCGGCATGGAGCAGAACAAGGTCTATGGCGACGGCTTCGTCACCGGCTATGGCCGCATTGAAGGCCGCCTGGTATTTGTCTTTGCCCAGGATTTCACCGTGTTCGGTGGGTCACTCTCTGAAGCCAACGCCGGCAAGATCGTAAAGATCATGGACACGGCCATGAAAGTGGGCGCGCCGGTGATCGGGCTGAACGATTCCGGAGGTGCGCGCATCCAGGAAGGCGTGATGTCGCTGGCCGGTTACGCCGATATTTTTCTGCGCAACACGCTGTCCAGCGGCGTGATCCCGCAGATCTCAGCAATCATGGGCCCATGCGCCGGCGGCGCGGTGTACTCGCCCGCGATCACCGATTTCATCCTGATGGTGGACCAGACTTCTTACATGTTTGTGACCGGCCCCGACGTGATTAAGACCGTAACGCATGAAGAAGTCACCAAAGACCAGTTGGGCGGCGCGGCCACGCACAATGAAACTTCCGGCGTAGCGCACTTCATGGCGCATGACGACGCCGAGTGCCTCTCCATGGTGCGAGAGCTGCTGGGCTTCATTCCCTCAAACAACCTTGACGATCCTCCGCGCCGCGAATGCTCCGATCCCATCGACCGCGCCGATGCCGAGCTTGCGACCGTGGTCCCGGCGGAATCCAGCCAGCCTTATGACATGAAAGACGTCATCACGCGCGTGGTGGACGACGGTTATTTTTTCGAAGTGCATGAGCATTACGCGAAGAACATTGTTGTGGGGTTTGCGCGGCTCAACGGCCGGTCCGTGGGCATCGTCGCCAATCAGCCGGCGTTTCTGGCCGGCGTGCTCGATATCAATGCCTCGGTGAAGGGCGCGCGCTTCGTCCGCTTCTGTGACGCGTTCAACATCCCGCTGATCACGTTTGAAGATGTGCCCGGATTTCTTCCCGGGACACAACAGGAATACGGCGGCATCATCCGCCACGGGGCCAAGCTGCTCTTTGCTTTTGCTGAAGCGACAGTGCCCAAGATGACGGTGATCACGCGCAAGGCCTATGGCGGCGCTTATTGCGTCATGTCGTCCAAGCACATCCGTACTGACGTGAACTATGCCTGGCCCACGGCGGAGATCGCCGTCATGGGCCCGGAGGGCGCGGTCAACATCGTCTATAAACGCGAGCTGGAGCGGGCGGCCTTGTCAGCCAAGACCGACAAAGAAAAAGCCGAAGTCATCGCCCAGGCGCGCCAGCAGAAGATAGAAGAATTCCGCGAGCGCTTTGCCAATCCTTACGTGGCCGCCGAGCATGGCTATATTGACGCCGTAATCCGTCCCCAGGACACCCGCAAGAAGCTGATTGACGCCCTGGAGATGCTCCAGACCAAGCGCGACAAAAACCCGCCGAAAAAGCATGGGAACATTCCTCTGTAGATTTCTTGCTTCCAAGGTAGCCGTGTAGGACAATTCCTTCTCCGTCGTGAAGACTATGTATTAGAAGGTCGAGAGAACTCGCATGTTCAACCGTTGGCTTTGCCTGCTTCTTATTCTTTATCCGGTTTTCGGAGCTGCGTGGCAAACAACCGTCGTCCGGAGGGAACAGAAGGTAGTCAAGGTGGACATTGACGATGACGAGACCTTTTCCCCTCGATTGGAAAACCCGGCTTTCCAGAAAGATGGCCCCTTGGTTTTCCTGGATGAAGCGCACGGAAACAGCCACTTCAATAAAGCGTTTGCCAAGTTGATTGCAGCAGACGGCTTTCAGGTAGTTTCCTCTGTCGATGAGCTTACATTCGAACGGCTGGCCAACGCGAGGGTCTTGGTCATCATGAATGCAGGAATGTACATGCCGCGAAAGTGGCATGAAGCTCCATCGCCCCTTTTTATCGATCGCGAAGCTGCGGCAATTCGAGACTGGATTGCAGTCGGTGGCTCGCTCCTATTTGCATCGGGATCGGTCAAGGAAGAAGCCGGGCAAATGCTGCTTGAGAGAATTGGCGTGCAGTTCTATGACACCTATATCGTCGACCGTGAACTTACAACGCCGCCTTCACCGTCGTCATCGCCCTGTCGCGGGCTCAGGTTTTCGCGCGCAAAGAACACTCTGGGCGATCACAAGATTTTGAATGGCCGCTCAGAATTGGAGCGCCTGGACTCAGTATGTCTCGACGGAATCCAAGCGATTCGCAAAGCCCCCGACAACGCGGTGACGCTCATCCACTACACGGAAAAGGCGCTTCTGATCCCTCGAGACGCGTTTTTGGAAAGGCGCCTGTCAGACGAGGCTAAGCAACTAGGCGCCAACGGAAAAACTGAAACGGCAGTTGCTACTTCTCCTTTGACAACCAACTCGCCCGTGCCAAAATCGCCCGTGGCTATGGCCTTTACGTTGGGCAAAGGACGCGTGGTAGTGATCGGCACCGGTTCTGCGATTTCGGCGGTCACCTTAAAAAGGGATCCACCCGATGGTGCTGCCCCTATCGTCCAGAAAGTTGGACTCGCCGAGGCGGACAATGAGAAATTCACGCTCAATGTCATGCACTGGTTAGCCGGTCTGCTGGACTGATGCGTTTCTGACAAAGGCGGTAGTTATGAAATCAATCATTTTTGTTTCCATGATGGCCGCGGTCCTTCCGTGGCAGAGCGTGGCCGCGCAGACGCAGGCGGCTACTTCAGCCACCAACGATCAGGGCAAGGCGATTTTCAGCGGCCGGTGCGGAAAATGCCACGATGCTGACGCTAGCAAGAAACTCCCGGACGGCACCACGCTGCTGGCGCGCCTGGCAAAGAACAAAGACCCTGAGATGCGGCTGGCGACCCGCCTGAAAAACGAACAGGAACGGCATCAAGTCTTCCTCTATCTGCAACCGATGATCGAACGCGAGCGCTCCTCTGCGTCCCGCAGGGCGGAGCGGTAATCGGTAATCGGCCGAATAAATTAGAAAGGAAAAGCTACAGGTCCTTCGTCGTCGGAACATCATTTGCCTTATCCGCAGGCAATTCCGCCAACAGTGCTCTGAGGTCCAGGTGTCGCGTATACATGGCCAGCTTACCGTCAGGCGTGTGCGGCCATGCTTCCCTGGGCCGGTCACAATACAGTTCCACGCCATTGCCATCGGGATCGCGCAGGTAAAGCGACTGGCTCACACCGTGGTCCGCCGCGCCTTCAAGTCCGATGCCGGCCGCAATTAAGCGCCGCAACGCATCCGCCAGCGCCGCCCGGCTGGGATAAACGATGGCGTGATGATAGAGTCCGGTCGTGCCGAACGGAGGCGGCGCGCCTCCGAGGCTTTCCCATGTGTTCAAGGCAATGTGGTGGTGATAGCCGCCGGCGGAGAGAAACGCTGCCTGGTCGCCCATGCGCTGCATGAGCTCAAAGCCGAGCACGTCCCGGTAAAAACCGATGGCGCGTTCAAGGTCGGCAACTTTCAGGTGCACGTGTCCCATGCGTACCTGGGAATCAATCGGCTGGGCCGGCTTTTTTTCAGGCGTCATGCGGATCATCCGGCGGTCTGCTGCGCACCAGCAAATCGCTTCGCCTGAATTTCAATATACACGTTGATCAAACTCACCGCCGCCGGCGTCACGCCGGGAATGCGCGAGGCGTGGCCCAGCGTGCGCGGTCGCACACGCTGCAATTTTTCGTTCATCTCGCGCGAAAGGCCGCTGACTTTGCCGTAATCGAACCAGTCAGGTATCACGCGCTGCTCGGCCTTCTTGAGCCGCTCAATCGACTTGCGCTGCTGGTCAAGGTAACCGGCATACTTGACCTCGGTCTCGACCGTCTTCATCTCATTGCGCGCGGCGGCGGAGAGCTTGCCGGCAAATGGCGCCTCCATCGCTTCGAAGTATTCTGGATAACTTTCGGCCACGATGTGCGCCAGGTCGTCAATCACAATCTCCGGACGCTTCAGCAACTGCGCCAGCGGCGCGCCAATCGCACTCGTCAAGCCGCTGCCATTCGCGGCTGCCGCAGCCACTTCGCCCGGCTCAGCCTCACCGCTGGCCACGGAGATAGTAGCCAGCCGCTCCTGCTGCGCCCGTTCAATCTTCTCCAGCATTCCGCCGCTCACCCGCGTTTTTTCCAGCAAGGCCATGAGCTTCTGCGCGCGCTCCTGCTTGGCCTGGAAATCAGCCCAGGCCTGATCGTTGATCAGCCCAATGCGCCGTCCATGCGGTGTCAGCCGGCGATCGGCATTATCGATGCGCAGGTGCAGGCGAAACTCCGCCCGCGAAGTAAACATGCGATAAGGCTCGTTCGTCCCTTTGCTGATCAAATCATCGATCAGGATTGCCGTGTACGCCTCAGTGCGGTCAAGCACCAGCGGCGGCTCGCCTTTGATCTTGAGCGCGGCGTTGATGCCGGCCATCAGCCCCTGGCAGGCCGCTTCTTCGTAGCCGGAAGTGCCATTGATCTGCCCGGCAAGAAAGAGCCATTCGATCTTCTTGGTCTCCAGCGTGCGCTCCAGCTCGGTTGGGTCAATGGAGTCGTACTCTATGGCATATCCCGGCCGCAGCATCTCCGCCTTCTCCAGGCCGGGAATAGACTTGATCACCGCAAGCTGCACATCGATGGGCATGGATGTGCTCATGCCATTGACGTAAATCTCGTGGGTGTTCAGCCCCTCCGGCTCCAGGAAGAGCTGGTGCATGGTTTTGTCAGGGAACTTGACGATTTTGTCTTCGATGCTGGGGCAGTAGCGCGGGCCGATGCTCTGGATCTGTCCCGAATACATCGGCGAGCGGTGCACATTCTCGCGGATGATCCGATGCGTCTCCTCTGTCGTGAACGCAATGAAGCACGGCACCTGCTTCTGCGTGATCTTCTTTGTGCGGAAGCTGAACGGTGTTGGGTCGGCATCGCCCGGCTGGACTTCAAAACGCTTCCAGTCAATGCTGCGGCCGTCCAGACGCGGCGGGGTCCCGGTCTTCAGGCGGCATCCGCGCAGGCCCAGCAGTTTCAGTGATTCGCCCAAAAGCTGCGAGGGCGGCTCGCCGCTGCGGCCAGCGGGATAGGTCTGCTCGCCGCAATGGATCAGTCCATTGAGAAAAGTGCCGGTAGTGACGATGACGGCGCCTGCACCGACGGTGCGGCCATCGCGCAGTTTGATGCCCTTTACGGACATTTCACCGCGGAGGCGCGGAGACGCGGAAGATCGGGTGATCGGGTCATCTGGTGATCGGGTGATCGGAGAAGTTAAAGGATGTTCGGATGATCCGATGACCCGATGATCCGATGTCCCGATTTCCTCCGTGCCTCCGTGTCTCCGTGGTAGGTGTTCCGCCTCTTCCACAATCAACTCGGCCACTTCAGCCTGCTTGATGAACAAATTCGGCTGGCTCTCCAGGACTTCGCGCATTTTCAGGCGGTACTGCTGCTTGTCGCACTGGGCGCGCGGCGACCACACAGCCGGTCCGCGCGAGGTATTGAGCAAGCGGAACTGGATCCCGACGGCGTCCGTCACTTCGCCCATGATTCCGCCTAGCGCGTCCACTTCGCGGACCAGATGGCCCTTGGCGATCCCGCCCACGGCGGGGTTGCAGGACATCTGGGCGATCAGGTCGACGTTCAGCGTGAACAGGGCAGTCTTGAGTCCCATGCGGGCCGCGGCCATTGCGGCCTCGCAGCCGGCGTGTCCGGCCCCGACCACGACGACATCGTATTGTTCGGTAAACTTCAGCACTGTTCCTGTATTTTACAGGGCTTTAAACATCCCGAGGTGCCAACCAGGGGCCCCGACGCGCTTTCTCTGCACGGCGGGGGAAGCGAGAGGAACCCTGCTCTGGAGCAATCTTTGGCTTTTTGAGACGCGATAAGCTCTGCCTTTCAATTTTGGCAATCTTTGGCAATTTCGGCGATTTTGGCAATTCTTCGGTTACTTTCGTCACCTTCCTATTGTCCTAAAGGTCAGCTACCGTAGGGACAGAAGACTACCCTCAACTAAGCCGCGCGGGGCAATTTCTGGCCGAAATATGCCTGAATGGAGCAGCAATGAGCATGGCAAACCGGGGTAAGCTTCGCAGGAAGATGGTGCTTCCTGTCACGGTGGTCCGCGGCCAGGGCGGAGAGAAGCAGCTTGCCCACACGCTGGACGTCACTGAGATCTCGGCCCGCCTCGGTGGGTTAAGAATGCAGCTTGAACCGGGCGAAATCATTGAAATACAGCGCGCGGGAGTGAAGGCCAAGTTTCAGGTCCACTGGATAGGCTTGCCCGGCACCGAGCTGGAAGGACAGGCCGGCGTGCGCGGCCTGAACCTGGGAAAATCCATCTGGAGCATCCACCTTCCGGCTGACCAGCCTGATATTGCCGTCGATGCGCTCCATCTTCGTCAGGGGACCGCGAGAAACCGGGCCCCGATTATTTCCCGCTCTGAACAATCAGAGACTTTCCGCTATGAGTGCGGCGCCGGCGCAACGCTGCGAGCGCCGGGTTCCAGCTATCCCTTCCGCGTGCAGATCAAAACCATTCATCCCGGCGGAATTGACGTGGAGAGCATTACCACACTGCCGTTGAATACAGTTGTGAATCTGGAGATGAAGGTGGAGGGCATCCAGGTGGAAACCGCCGGCATGGTCACCGGCAGCACGCCTCGCATAGGCATGGAAATCAGCTTTCATAAAGTCTCAACGGAAATTCAGCGCAAGATCGTGCAGGCGCTGCAAAAGCTCAGGCAAAAGGCCTGGGACGAACAGCAGGTCCCAACGCTCCCGGCGATCGTTGCCGCCGGCCAGTCCCTTGCGGCGCCGGCGCAAAAAACAGCTCCGGCATTTGGCCGCACCGATCCCGTCCGTGAGTTGGCAGCGCTGTGCAGGCTGCTCCAGGCAAATTGGGACTACTGGAAATCAACCCGCACCGCCGCCGAGATAGAAGAGCTGCGCCAGGCCGTGGCCGGCCTTCAGGAAATGCTTTCGCCCGCACGGATCGATGTGCGCGAATATTTGGCGGGGGTCGTACCCAAAAGCAGCGGCCGGGCGTGATAGGTTTTTTGGCTCTTGGCTCTTGGCTCTTGGCTTTTAGCTTTTAGCTCTTGGCTTTTAGCCTTTGGCTCTTAGTGTTTGGCTCTATGCCGATACGAAGTCGAATTTGCGTCTCGCCACCAGTGCGCCTCCATCTATTATCGAAGCAATAAACGGCCTAACCCCTAACCTTAGTCGGACGCGCTATTCGCTCGAAAGGAAAAAGTTTTTGTCGGTACGAGGCTGGGGCTTTGATTCTACCCCAGGTGCCGCAGAATCTCGTCGTAGCCTTGCCTCATAGCCGTACTCTTTTCGAGCATCAACTGCATGAGATACACAGATATTTCTTAATCGCGACAAACACCGCATAAGAAGTAAGGACTAAAAGCTAAAAGCTAAAAGCTAAAAGCCAAGAGCCAAGAGCCAAGAGCCAAGAGCTATTTCCCATCCAGCCCCAGCGTTTCTCCGGCGCGGTGAGCGAAGAACAAAACAAAAAGCAGCAGCAGAGAAATGTTATCAAGCTCATTGCCAAAATAACGCCATAGCGGGACGCCATGGGGCAGCACCCACGTGGAAAGCAGCAGGTTGAACATGAATAGAGCGCCCACAATCGCGAAGGGACGTACCCAGAAGCCCAGCACCATGGAGAGGCCGATCAACAGCTCTGCCACTCCAACCGCATACGCTGACGCCGCGGGATGCTTCAAGGTGGCGCGGAGAAAAGGTTTATAAACACTCACGGCGCTCTCCTGCACGTATCCGGTCACATATTTCTCATAGCCGCCGCGGGCAAAGTCCCGGCCCATGAGCTTGTACTGGGCAAAGAACAGAAACATGATGCCCACGATGATCCGCGCGATCGCCATCGCCACTGACGCCGAGCCACTGCTCTTGCCTGCTGCCATTCGTTTCTCCCACGACCGAAAATTGTGGCCTGCTTTTACCGCCCTTCAACGATCAGCTTATCATCGCGCCAGTTCTTCTCCCTTTCGTTGATCTTAACCGGCATGCACTTATTTCTGCTTGAAGATGCTTCCGTCTTTCATCACGAAAGTTGCGTTCTTGAGCGCCTCGATGTTGGAGAGCGGATCGCCTTGAACGGCGATGATGTCGGCAAAGGCCCCCGGCGCGATCACGCCAATATCGCCTTTCATCTCCAGCAAATTGGCGGCGCTGGAAGTGGCCGACTTGATCGCATCCATGGGCGACATGCCGAACTTCACCATGTAGCCGAACTCGTTGGCAATGGGCTCGGTCCAGGGAATTCCGCCCATGTCCGTTCCGAAAGCGATCTTCACGCCGGCCTTCAGCGCTTTTTTGAATGAAACTTCGTGTTCGTTGGCGCGGGCGCGGTCGCGCTTGCCGTCAGGCGTGTTCTCCGGCGACCAATCTGTGTAATAGACGCCAAGGGTCGGCACGAACCATGTGCCCTGCTTCAGCATCTGCGCGATAGCGGCATCGTCCAGCGAGAGGCCATGCTCAATCGAATCGCAGCCGCCATCCAATGCCCGATGCAGGCCAATTCCGCTATAGGCGTGGCAAGCGACTCTCTTCTGCTGGCCATGGGCTTCGTCCACCACGGCCTTCAGCTCTTCCACCGTCAGCGTGGGCTGGGAAACCAGGTGGCCTTCCTTATCCACCCATGAGCGGTGCGTCATGTAGACCTTGATCCAGTCAGCGCCGTTTTCCAGTTGCTGGCGGGTGATCTTGCGCAGCTCCACCGGGCCATCGCCCAGTTGCGCTCCCTTGGGCACCACAACGTCGGGATTGTAGCCTTCCAGCGGATAGCCGCCCGTCACGGAGATGGCGCGCGTTACCACCAGGAGCCGCGGTCCGGGAATAAAACCGTCATTGATGGCCTCTTTGATACCCACATCGCCATAGCCTGCGCCCTCGGTTTCCAGGTCGCGCAGCGTGGTGAATCCCTGCTCCAGCGCGCGCCGCGCCGACACGGCAGCCCGCGCAGCCCGATACGACGAAGGATGCTTCAACAGTTGATCATCGTAACTTTCGACCTTGGGGTCCTCGCCCTGGAGAAAAATGTGCGTGTGGGTATCGATCAGGCCGGGCAGCACCGTCACGCCGGCGGGCAGATCGATGACGGCGGCGTCAGCCGGTGGATTGCCGCCGC